>Ga0208375_1000826_pt1 | contig 39330 bp, 44 predicted proteins | sample RifOxyD1_FD_184038 | JGI IMG/M metagenome (GOLD analysis project Ga0208375, IMG submission 184038) | Soil microbial communities from Rifle, Colorado - Rifle Oxygen_injection D1 (SPAdes) | ecosystem: Environmental > Terrestrial > Deep subsurface > Rock core/Sediment | place: Rifle, Colorado... | reverse complement strand
AGCTCATCGATCGGAGAGGCGCCCGCCACGCAGCCGGAAAGGAGCTTCATATCGTTCTTGAATTCATCAGGCATTTTGGCGCACGCAACGACGTCCGCGACCGCAAGACGCCCCCCTGGCTTCAATACCCTGAAAGCTTCTTGGAAAACCCTCGGCTTTTCCGGCGACAAGTTGATCACACAATTTGAGATGATCACGTCCACCGCGTTGTCCGCGACCGGAAGATTCTCGATCTCACCGAGGCGAAATTCGACATGCGCCAAACCGAGCGTTTGCGCGTTCTTCCGAGCCTTGGCGAGCATTTCGGGAGTCATGTCGACTCCAATTACGCGCCCCGAGGGGCCGGTCTGCCGAGCCGCAAGAAAGGCGTCAAAACCGCCGCCGGCTCCAAGATCCAACACCACATCGCCCGTTTTGATTGACGCAATTGCCTGGGGATTGCCGCAACCCAGTCCCATATTCGCGCCGTCGGGCATCTGCGCGAGATCCTGTGCGCAGTAACCAAGTTTCAGCGATGCGAGCCCAGGATTCACCGAAGCCGAATCACCGCAACAAGTTGCTGACGGCGAACAACCGCATCCGGCCATGCCGCCAGCCTTTGCCACCTCCGCGTAGCTTTCTCTCACCGCAGTCCGGACATCGTCCGCATCATTTTGTTTCTTCATGTCTTCTCCTTGCTGCTTTTTTCCGCGTTTAAATGCTTTACCTGGATCTTCAAAAAGCGTCGAAAGTCCGCCCAGAATGGCGGGCACCATTAAAACTGGTTGTAATATGCAGCCATATGCATGTATGCATATCACAAATGACAAAACTAACACAGGCATTTAAGGCCCTTGGCGACAAGAAGCGAGTACAGATGCTCGGACTATTGTTCAAATACCGGGAGTTCTGCGTCTGCGATTTTGAAAAGATGCTCAAAATTTCGCAATCTCAGGCGTCTCGACATCTTCAAGTGCTTCAACGAGCAGGATTAATTACAGGAAGAAAACAAGCGACCTGGCTGTACTATCGCCGTACGGAAACGCCGGAGCGCATGGTGGCTCTGCTTAAAACGCTTCGTCCGGTGATCGAGGGGGCCTTTCCAGAAAATCTCGACAAAAACGCAAAACAATGGCTTGCCACAAAACCCAAAGACGTTTGTAAATTCGGCACCCCAAGTGGCCGATAGTAAAAGCGCGTAACAGGAGAACTTATGACAAAAACAACAGGGATCACCGGCAGGCTGTCATTTCTCGATCGATATCTTACCCTCTGGATTTTTACCGCGATGGCCGTCGGTGTTGGTGCTGGTTACATTTTTCCAGGCATCGTTCCGTTTTTGAATCATTTTAGCATCGGAACCACTTCGATTCCGATCGCATTCGGCCTGATCCTCATGATGTATCCGCCACTGGCCAAGGTCCGATACGAGGAAATGGGACAGGTTTTTCGCAACAAGAAGGTTCTTCTGCTTTCGTTGATTCAAAACTGGGTCGTTGGCCCCGTACTGATGTTCTCCCTGGCCGTTATCTTCCTGCATGACAAACCTGAGTACATGATCGGCCTTATCCTGATCGGACTAGCCCGGTGTATCGCCATGGTCATCGTCTGGAACGACCTCGCAAAAGGTGATACGGAGTATTGCGCCGGACTTGTCGCCTTCAACTCCATTTTTCAGGTCCTATTCTTTTCAATCTACGCCTATGTCTTTATCACCGTTCTTCCACGTTGGCTCGGACTTCAGGGTGCAGAGGTCAACATCACCATCTCCGAGATTGCCAAGAGCGTATTCATCTATTTGGGGATTCCATTTATTGCCGGGATTCTAACCCGCTATTTTCTCAAAAACGCAAAAGGCGAAGATTGGTATCGCAGGGAATTCATTCCCCGCATCAGTCCCATCACGCTCATCGCGCTGCTCTTCACGATTGTCGTGATGTTCTCGCTTAAAGGCGAAACCATCGTCGAGCTGCCCCTTGACGTGATCAGGATCGCGATTCCTCTTTTGATCTATTTTGTCGTCATGTTTCTTTTTTCCTTTTTCATGAGCAAGAAAGCCGGCGCGAACTATTCTCAATCCGCCACACTGTCTTTTACGGCGGCTTCGAATAATTTCGAGCTGGCCATCGCTGTAGCCGTAGCGACGTTCGGAATCGGGCACGGAGGGGCATTCGCCGCGGTCATCGGCCCGCTCGTGGAAGTACCCGTCCTTATCGGCCTCGTAAGCGTAGCCCTCTGGATCAGACGCCGGTATTTTCCAACCGAATCCGCTTCTATCAACGCCATGAGCACTTGTGCCGGTCGCGCAAGAGGCAAACATTTCCGCTAAGGAAATCGGCATTCCTCCTGAAGCCAAGAATTCATCTCAACTGCAAGACAGCCCGCTGTATTTTCAGGACCGTCCGCCCCGCCACCGGATCACGAATCAGGCCCACTGGCTTCCTGCCCTTGCCGTCACGGTGATACCTTGGGGCAAAAGCAGTCTTATGCGCATACACCAGTGCTTTCCGATTCATCCGCAAAAAAGCGGTCAACCCGCCCGCATGATCGTAATGCCCGTGACTGATCACAAGATGAGCCGTCTTCTTCAAATCAACACCAAGAACGCCGGCGTTATGAATGAACCCGCCGGTCTGCCCGGTATCAAAAACCACTGATTGCGGGATTTCTTCGCCATCAGGGGGCAGCCTTGCGGTATTGCTGCGCCAGCGTGCCCGCCCAGTCCTGCAACAACTCCAGGTCTTGTTCCGGGACCATCCGTCCCGGCTCGGGAAGCTCAACCGTAAGAACAGGAATCCGGCGCTCGACCCAGAGATACCTTCCAAGACTTCCGGGAAAAGTCCCCAGACGGCGCGGACGCATCATCCTGATAAACGGCATTTTGGCAGACAGCGGCCCGTCAAAATCAAGCAACCCATACGGCGCATGTATCGCAACCACCACATCAGGGCGAAACGAATCCAGATGCGCCAGGACACACCTGGTCTCCCATTCGCTCGCAGGGCCCTTGCCGGGATTGCGCCGGGCGATTGTCTTCGCTATACGCCCCCAGTCTTTTGTCGGAAAATTCCGGTTGATGTCGGCTCCGCCCAGCGTCCAACGGGTTTTATTCCTAAGACCCGACGGATTGACCACCGGCACGAAACGCCACGAATTACGCGGATTGATGCGTTTCATCCGCTTGAACCACAACAACGGTACCGCTGCGGTATAAGGCTCGTCTCCGTGAAACACGCCCATAACCAGAATCCGCTTTGCGCTCATCCGTTTCGTGCCATCTTCGGGATTCTGATACTCGGCATGATGAATGCCGGCACCGCCCTCCGAAGCGCACTCCTGAAGAAGGGCGGCCTCATTGCAAAAACCGGTCTCAGTAATTGCATTTTTGTAGGAACCCACCGAAGCCGCAACCTCATTGAAAATTGCCTGACACAAACCGCCCGGCCCGACGGCCGCATGCGCCAACCGGGGCGCGGCGCATAAAACGCCCGCAACCAGGAGCAGCAACGTCGCTAATGCCGTTTTTCCGCACTTCACGATCATAAATATGAGCACATGGACCTGACATTGCAACAAATATTATGACGGCAGCCTGGCAACCGAGATTCGGCTTGACTGGACAGGCGGATGACTTGAAAATTAAATAATCAAGGATGATACCATGAAAAAATCTGATCTGGCACAAGTTGCAGTAACCGCAATGCTGGCAGTATTTTTGACCGGTGCAACCGCGCGCGAAAGCAATCTCATCAGTCTTGGTCCGGCCTTGAGCTTCCCTGCGGAAGACGAAATATCCGTATGGTGGCAGTCAAGCGCCGACACGAAAAAACATTTTGTGGAATATGGAATGACCCCGGAACTTGGAAACACTCTTGCTCATGCCGCCGCGACCGACACTCCGTTTGTAACCCTCTCCGGTCTGGAGCCGGACAGGCTGTATTATTATCGCGTCACCTCGGACAACAACCAGTCCGCGGTACGCTCTTTCCGCACGCTGAAAAAAAAGCAGGATATTGATTTTTTGAGAGTCGGAATATGGGCCGACAACCAGCACGGCAAGGAGATTTTTCGGAAATTTACCATACCCGCCCTCAAGCGGGCCGCCCCCGATTTTCTGATGGCAATCGGCGACGAGGTGCAAAATGGCGACAAGCCGGCCGACTGGCGCGAGCAGCTTTATATTCCGGCCGCACGATTGCTCGATACGCTGGCATGGCTGCCCGTCCGCGGCAATCATGACGGCGAATCTTCATTGGCCAGAAAAATGATGCCCCTTAAAAACAATGTGCAGTGGTATTCCTTTTCGGCCGGCCCGCTGTATATCGTCGTTTTGGACACCAATCTCGATTACAGTCCCGGTTCCGCACAGTATAAATGGTTTATCGGCCAGACCCGTTCCGAAGCCTGGACCTCCGCCGCTTTCAGGGTGGTGGCATTCCATCATCCTCCATGGACGAACCTATGGGATAATGCCAATTACAGCGGCGAGAAAAATGTAAGAGCTCATCTGGTTCCGGCCATCGAAAACGCCGGAACGGACGTGGTACTTAACGGACATGCACACTGCTATGAACATGCCGTACGCAAAACCAGAACCGGCATCACGCACTACTTCATCGTCGGCGGCGGTGGCGGCGCGCTCGACAGGGTCCGAACCGCCAACTGGCCTGATATTGTCAAAGAAAAATCCAGTTATCACATTGCGGTCATGGATGTTTCCAGGTCACGGCTGAAACTTTCCATAACAGATACCGTTTCCGGAAGCCTCATTGACGAAATTCAAATTCCTTGAACCCCGCAGCAGGACGAAATTAGCCCTTGATTATCGCAAACGCATGAAGCATTATGGTCATACACCCATAACTGCGGTAATAGGAGATTCAACATGTTCATATGCATTCCGGTTAATGAAAACCTGGGCACCGACAGCACCGTATGCGAGCACTTCGGCTCTACCCCGCTGTTCATGATTGTTGATACGGATTCCATGGCCGTCAAAACGATCGCCAATGACAACGAACACCATGCACACGGCATGTGCCAGCCGTTGAAAGTGCTGGCCGCTGAAAAAATCGATGCCATTGTCGTTGGAAACATCGGCGCCGGGGCGATACACAAATTAAGCGCGGCCAACATCCGGGTTTTGCGCACCAGCAAGAAAACCGTCCTCGAAACCGTTGAAGCCTTCAAGCGCGGTGAGCTTGTATCCATAACCCAGGACATGGCTTGTTCACACAACCATGAGCAAAAATAGACCTTATGGCCCGGCCAAAAATCTGCAGAAGAATCTCGCTCAACCCCGCCGTAACCGTATTCAAGCCACGGGCCATTCCGGCGAGCGAACTTGAAATCGTAACGCTGGAAATGGACGAGCTGGAGGCGGTCAAGCTTGCCGACCTCAATGGCCTGTATCATGAAAACGCCGCTGAACGGATGCACATTTCAAGAACCACCTTCGGGCGGGTCCTTGAGAAGGCCCACAATAAAATTGCCGATGCCCTTATTCACGGCAAAGCGCTGGTGTTCAACACCAAGCCGGATGAAAAGTAGTATTTAGCATGGACAGCGAACCAGACAGAAAAGGGCCGGTTCTTTTTTACACAAAAGCCGTGATTGATCATTTCATGAACCCGCGCAACACGGGCGAGCTTGCGGAACAGGATACTGACGGCTTTGGAATGGCTGGCGACCCGGAGTGCGGCGACCAGCTGAAACTCTGGATCAAAGTACATGGCGGAAGAATTGAAAAGATTTCATTCAAGTCATTCGGCTGCCCCGGAGCCATTGCCACCAGCAGCATGCTGACCGCGCTGGCCACCGGCAAAACCACGGAAGAAGCCAGAAGCATCACGGATGATGATGTAATCGAGGCCCTGGGCGGCATACCGGAAAACAAAAAACACTGCTCGCTCCTTGGAGTGCGCGCCCTGCAGTCCGCCATCAACGACCGGGAAGCACGAATCCGGGAAGGATAGTGCCTTGATCTACCTCGACAACAACGCCACCACGCCGCTGCATCCCAGGGTACTGGATTCTATGATGCCGTTTCTTCGCGACTGCTGGGCAAACCCGTCAAGTCCGTACCGTTTCGGACATCAGGCCAGAGACGCGATGGAGAAAGCGCGCGAGCGTATCGCCAAACGCGTCGGGTGCAAAACCACTGAGCTGGTGTTTTGCTCAAGCGGGACGGAATCGGACAACATCGCAATTCGCGGCGTTGCGCATGCGCTAAGTTCCAAGGGCGGACACATAATCACCTCCACGATCGAGCATCCCGCGGTGCTTGATACGTGCAAGGCGCTAGAAAGGGATGGCTTCCGTATCACCCGGCTTCCTGTCAACCGGGACGGCCTGGTGGATGTCGCCATGCTTGAAGCAAGCCTCTGCAATGAAACCATTCTTGTTTCCGTCATGCATGCCAACAATGAAACCGGAGCAATCCAGCCGATAGAAAAAATTGCAGCCATTACAAAAAAACGCGGCATTCTGTTTCACACTGATGCCGTGCAATCAACCGGCAAACTTCCGCTTCATTTTGACGGCCTTGGTGCCGACCTGATAACTTTTTCCGGCCACAAGCTCCACGGCCCCAAGGGCATTGCCGCCTTGTTCGTGCGCACCGGGACGCCCCTTGCACCGGTCATCAGCGGCGGCGGACAGGAACGGGGGCTGCGTGCCGGAACAGAACATGTAGCGGGCATTGCGGGGCTTGCCGAAGCCGTCGACATGGCCTTTGAGGAACAGGAGCCGGAAAACAGAAGAATCGGCCTGCTGCGCGACCGGCTTGAAAAACAAATCACAGCAAGCATCAAGGACACAAGAATCAACGCCGTACATGCCCCGCGAATTCCAAACACCTCGAATATCTGTTTTCACGGCATCGACGGCGAATCTGTTGTGTTGGGACTCGATGTCCTTGACATCTGTGCGTCAACCGGTTCGGCATGTTCAACAGGAGATCCAGAACCATCACATGTGCTTCTTGCCATGGGTCTGTCGCGGCGTGAAGCACAGGGCGCTGTAAGATTTTCGCTGGGCAGGGACACGAAAGAGGATGATGTCAACACCGTAGTGCAGGCGTTGAGCGGGATTGTTTCGAGATTGCGCAGTATTTCGAGCTTGTAACAGGCACATCAATGAAACAGATATATCGTGCCCAGACCTGCAATTATCAACACAAGCTGCAGGGCGGATTCCCTCGCACCGGTTCTTTTATGCAATCCTGGAATCAGATCTGCGACCGCAATGTAGAGAAAACTCGAAGCTGCCAGCGCCATTATATACGGTATTGTCTGCGTCATGCTTGATGCAAAAAAATAGCCGATCACGACACCGGGAATCGCGGTTGCACCGGAGATCGCATTTAACAGCAAGGCTTTTCTTTTTGAATAACCGCTGCCGAGCAGCACGGCGTAATCGCCGATTTCCTGCGGAAGCTCATGGGCGAATATGCCGACCGCCGTAGCCACGCCCAGCGGAACCGAAACAATAAAAGCCGCAGAAAGCGCAACACCGTCCAAAAAATTATGGACCGCATCCCCGACCAGCAACAACCGCGGCGTTACGTCATGGACCGCGCATCCGGCCTTGTGACAATGCCGCCAGATGATCATTTTCTCCATAATGAAAAAAAGCAAAATCCCGGCCAGAATCATCATCAAACCGTTTTCCAGCGATACCGCTTCAAGAGCGCGGGGTATCAGGCCTAGAAATGCGGCACCAAGCAAAGACCCGGTGGCAAAACTTACCAGATGCGGGATCAACCATCGCTGTGTCCGGTCGGTCGTGCAACCAAGCAAGGCCGCAAGTATGACGGGGCATCCGCTTCCGATTATTGCGGCAAACAGCGCATATATAAAACTTGATTGCATTGGACACAATGCTCAACAGAGTTTGAGCGCCTGCTCCAGATCCTCGACAAGCTCCTCGGCATTTTCTATGCCTACCGATAATCTAACCAGACCGTCTGTAATTTTAGCCTTCTCCCGCTGCTTCTTGTCCATGCTTGCATGAGTCATGGAGGCGGGATGCTGGACAAGGCTTTCGACCCCGCCCAGGCTGACGGCAAGCTGGAATATCCGTAGCGAGTTCATCAGGCACTTGCCTGCATTGAGCCCGCCTGAAAGCTCACAGGTGATCATCGCGCCCGGGCCCTTCATCTGCTGTCTGGCAAGATCATACTGCGGGAAGCTCTCCAGCCCCGGATAGCGCACCCACGAAACCTTCGGATGGTTCTCCAAAAACTTCGCCACCTTCATGGCATTTTTATTGTGTCTTTCTATTCTTACGTCGAGCGTTTTGATCCCCCGGTGCACCAGGAACGAATTGAAGGGATCGATCACGCCGCCGATCTGGTTCAGGGTTTTCCGGAACTGCGGATAAAGATTCGGGTCCTTCAGGACAACCGCGCCGGCCACCACGTCCGCGTGCCCGTTCAGAAATTTTGTCAGGCTGTGGATTATTACATCCGCCCCCATTTCAAACGGATTCTGGAGAATCGGGCTCATGAAAGTATTGTCAATAACGAGATATGCGCCCTGTTTATGAGCTATAGCGGCGGCTTCCTTGATGTTCGTGACGACCATGGTCGGATTGCCGGGTGTCTCTATGTATACCACCTTTGTTTCCGGCTTCATGGCGCTTCTGATCAAATCAGAATTTGAAGTGTCTACAAAATCAGTGCGCACGCCGAATTTTCCGAACACCCCCGACAACAACGTAGTTGTCGGACCGTAAACGGATTCAGAACATACGACATGGTCGTTTTTAGACAAAAGCGCGGTCAAAACGGTGTTAACCGCGGCCATTCCGCTGCCACAACCCAGGGCGTGCGACCCGCCCTCAAGAACCGCAATGGCTTTTTCCATCGCCTCCACGGTTGGGTTGCGCATTCTCGTGTAAATATAGCCGTCTTCGTCTCCGCGAAACAACCGCGCCCCGTGATCCACGTCCTTGAAGCGGAATGTTGAGGTTTGATAGATCGGCGGGACCACGCTTCCAAACTCATATTCATCAATCCCGGCATGTACGGCCTGGGTTTCCTTTTTGCATTCCTCAATGGATTTCACTTGCCCCTCCTGTCCTGGCAAATACCTGATAACATCGTTATCAACACCCTGTTTGAATAATATGTTTTGAACATATACCCGTTATAATTGCAAGGCCTCTTTTATGTGCTGTTTCATTTTTCGATAAACCTACCCGCACCAAAGACGCCGGAGCACGATGTAGTAGTGATATTTCTTCAGGCGCGCAGGCGGGTCGCTGTTGCACATCAGACTTGTCATGTCGTCACAGTCCTTGTTGCGGGGCTTGAATTCATAGTATTCGTCGTTGAGGCCGAGCATGTGCCCGATCTCGTGCGCCGCCGCATGCGGTGTAAATGTCGTATCCCAGCTTGAAAGATAAAAATTACGGAAATAGCTGTCGTACATGTTGACCTTGAACCGGGCCTTGCGCCGGACCGGCTCGTAATCGAATTTGAAATCCACCGGCTGCGTGGTGTATCTTAACATGTCAACGAACCAGATTCTTTCGGCCTCCTTGAGAAGCCACTTCGCGTAAAGCTCCTTCTCGGCTTTTGTCCTTGCGTAACAGCCTTCCACGCCATCTTTGCGGAGTTTTTTCCAGAGCCACGGCCTCAGAAAGAATTTTTTCGCGGCCTGCCTTTTCGTCAGCTTCCTGAAGACAACGGGGAGCCCCGACATCCTGCAAAAATCAATGTCATCCTGCACATAACTTTTTGTTGTGATGAAATACGGCCTTTTTCCGAAATTGAAATGGATTTTCAGGTTCAAAACATATTTTCCGTTGTCATACTCAAGCCGGTATCTGACCGGCAGCCCCACGATGCCGCCGCCGTAGTACTGCCGGGCGCGGATATTGCGCGAATATTTTCCTTTTGCACTGAACAGGCCATCCCAGCAGGGCAGGCATTTACGGCTGACGCTGTCGCGCGCCACGTGTTTTCCGAAAAATCTCCGGTTCACGCCGGATTCAAAGTCCTGCCCTCTGATGAGCTCGTGTTTCGGACAGGACAGATTCACATCATGGTCGATCTTTTTCCGTGCCGGTGCGCTTGCCATGGCCGTATCGGCCATGAGAGCCACTGCAAGCAGAACAATAATTCTTGAAACACCCATACTCCCCGCCCAATCATCAGCGCCATGTTGACGCAATGCGTATATAGGCCCGGAGCATTAGAAACGCAAGAGCTTAGACGTATCGTAAAGTCCGTAAGACGAATCGTAGGATTTCCGGCTCTTGACGAGCGATTTGCGCGCGGCTTCAAACCTTTTTTTAAGCTCCGCTGCATCCGGACAGGGAGCACGCCAAGGCCATACCCTCGTCCTGCAAAGCCGGTACTGGGCTTCGTAAAGCACTCTGAGACGCCAGTCTCGCATCAATGCATAAAAAGATTCCTGATGCGCAAGCGACGCCGCTGTCGCACGCCCGAGTTCGCGATCCATCACCACGCCCTCTACTCCCGCAAAAATCTTCCGCTGTTCCTCCGCCGTGCGCCAGGCAACTGCCGCGTCCGCTGCAAGGCGGTTGGTTTCATTCATTGGAAGCAGTTTTTGAGTGTATGGATCGAATCCCGCGTTTTCGAGCTTGAACCACCGCACATGCGGATTGGGAATCCACATGTTCCTTGAGGCGTATTCAGGAATATACATTCCCCTGGATGCCACCTGCATGCCAAGTTCCATCACACGAGCCAGGGCGTCGGCGGCCGCGGCGCCGTACATGGCGCCCGACCACTCACGCAGGAGTTTTTTTGTATCAGCGCGCGGCTCGTGTCCCAACGCCGCCAGCAGCCACACGGCTGCCTCGTTCCATGCCGCAAAGCCCTTCAAAAACGGATAGCCCGTCTGCGGCCCGTCGCCGCGTCCGTTGGCCCAGCCGCCCTCGGCCGGCCAGATCCAGTAACCATCAACGGTACCGGCATCAGCCGCACGCCGCATGGCACCCGACATCTCGGCCGGAAACACCGCCGGAAACACGCCCATCCCTTCGTACTCGCGCCGCGCCTGGTGTTCGACGATCTGCCGCTGCGGCCCGAGCCCGATTGTGGGATTTGGCTGCTGATAGAGCCAGAAATCGGTTTTTGTATGTTTGACGCTCACATAAAGACCATCGACCGGAAGCCCCTGCCAGATGCGCCTGTACACGGCCGCGTCCGAATGCACGCCGGTCATGCCCAGCGACCACGAGCGGTGGATATAGTTTTTTTTGTGTTTCCCGCGGACGATATCCCACGTGTCGAGCACGAAACGGCGGTAGTCATCGGGCCTTGTGCCCGTGGCGCCGACGATGTCCCTGCCCTTGTATCCGCCATAAACATAGATTTCGCCCACGCGCAGGAGTACGCCGGAAATTTCCGGGAGCGCGGTAAGCAATTCATCGTACTTCGCGCGGTGGGCGCGCCAGAGAAGCGGGTTGGCCGGCGTTATCTTATCCTCGCCGCCCAGCCAGCGCGCGAGCTCGTCGGTATAAACGAACTCGTCCGAATATACGTAAAAATCCAGTCCGTGCGCACGGGCGATGCCGATCAGTTTTTTGAAATATCCGCGGTAATAGAGGTGCCGCATGCGCATCGGATGCCCGGGACCGTAGATGGCATGGGGGCTTTTGGGATCAAGTCCGTCGAAGGTCACGAGATGGATCACATCGCCGAGCACGATGGAGTTGAAGCCCAGCTCGCGAAGCACGCGGCAGTAGCGTTCAAAACGCGGCAGGGCTTCGTCAAAAAGTTTTTCGCGCACATAATTGGGGGCGTCGCCGGAATCGTAATCCTCGCGCCACTGGTTGTCCCAGAAGGCCCGCTGGCCGGACATCATCCCTTCCTGCAAATAAAACGGCGACGACCCCATGGCCATGCGAATTTTAAACGGGCTTTGTTTATTTTTCAGACTGAGCGCGGCCGGAAGCTCGGGCGTGGCGGCACCGGCGTGCCCCATGGCCATGGCCGCGAGCGCGATGCACGCCGCAAGCGCATATGACAGTGCTGTCAACCACCTCACCCACCCTGGCAAGTTTACGGTGTCCTCCATCCGTGGACTACAAAATCATTATATAGGAACCCGGTTACTTTTTGATGCCCAGTGCGTCATCAAGAATATTATAATAACGCGCTGAGCATCAAAAAGTATGCGGGATACTATATCTAATTGTATTTATTGATCTAATAACAACAAAATATTAGTTGACTAAAACTGTAATTTATTGGAAAATCTAGGTAAGTCCATTTCTACATAGGGGTGCGACTTTCGGGGGGCCGTATGAAGATTTCAAAAATTATTATGCTACCGGTATTTGTGATTTGTACGCTTATGATTTCACTCGAAAGCCAAGGGTGGTCGGATTCATCAAGCGGATTTGAGGGAGAACCGTGCGATTCAAGCTCAGACTGTTCTTTTGGACGAACATGTGTAAGCAGAAAGTGCATAGAACCCCCCGCAGCCACCACAACAACCCCAAATAATTCGACATCCAGCGCCGGAAGCGATGCCGCATTTCCAGCCGCCGCTGGAGGTACTGGAGGAAATGCATTTCCGACAATCAGCGGTCCCACGTTTCAATATGGCTCTAGTAATACCGCAACTCCAGCCATCACAACTACAGGCACCACGAATCCAGCCACGCCCCCCGCAGCAACCGCAGCAACCACACCAACAAAAACACCAACAACCAAATCCGAAACAGGCAAAGCCTGCAAAACGACCTGCAACAAAAATCAGGAATGCAAAGATGAAAAATGCGTCGCCAAAAAAGACACCAAAACCGACGAGTGCTCGGCATCCAACATTTTCAGTGAAGAACAACGAGTCCGCTGCGCCGCCACAAAAGGCCTTATTAAAGGATCAGAAGCAACCTCAAAAGTACTATCAACCATGGGGCAAACCACAGCAACAATGTATGGCCAAATCGCGCAAACCAAGGCATCCACGACCGGCACACAATCCGCAGCACTTGACGGCGCCGGTGATGCAATGATCGCCACCGGCGGAACACAGGTAACAACCGGAGGAATCAATACCGTGCTTGGCATTGCCGTGATTGCGCAGGGGGCAAGACATACAACGGCGAACGTTCCGGAGTTTAAAAAGAAAGTTGGCACGCTAAAAGGGGGCATGGATGAAAAACAAAAAAAACTGACTACTTGTCAAAATGATCCAGCATGCGCCAAATCACCAGTACTGGCACTACGTCTGCAAGAATTAAATACCGCCAAAACCGAATACAACAAATATAATGGCGCCCTCGCAAAAGCCACGGCCGAGCAAAAAGACATGACCGGCAAAGCCACGGCTGTCGGCGCCATGTCCATGATCCAGGGCGCGGCACAGATCAGCCAGGGCGGTATGAACATCTGGGCCGGCCAGGAAATGAAAAAAGAAGCCGATAAACTGGCGGCAGCAGAGGCCCTTCAGGGACAAGCACTGCCCGGACTGGCGCCGGATCTTGCCGGCGATATATCCGCACCAGTACAATCGGCGGCAATCACCGGCGACGGGGCAATTGAAGCCGCTGCCGAAGGCGATGCGCAGGCCACCGCAGACCAGGTGCCAGAACTTGGCCCTGGTTTTGACCCGATGGGCAACCAGGGAGGACCCGGCGCCGGACCGGCCGCAGGAGCGTTCAAAGCGGGCGGCGGCGAAGGCGGCGGCGGCGCAGGATCAAGCGCGGGACTTGGCGGCGGCGGCACGGCGGCAGCAGCCACGGCCGGCGACGACCAGCCCGCAGCAAAACTCGCGGACAACGCAAAAAACCCGGCAGGCTACGGCGCGGGCGGCGGCGGCTATATGGGCGGCGGCTCTGGCGGCGGCGCGAGTGGAAGCGGCCCTGATCTTTCATCGCTCCTGGCAAGCCTTCTTCCGACAAAAGAGGAAGAAGAAGCAAAAAACCAGGCCATGCTGGACTATGCGGGCCGCGACCCGGCGGGAGGCGAACCCGTCTCGCTGCTCGACAGCAAAACGGACATCTTCAAGCGGATACATACAACTTATCAGGACAAGCACAAAAAAGGTGCGATAGGATTGTAATAGAACGCTCAGTTTGGATATCGGGGGGGTATGCAAATGAAAACAAGTGGGATCACGTCCATGGTGACGTGCGCATGTTTTGTCCTCGCCGTGGCTGCTGCCACGGCCGCGTCCGCGCTCGCAGAACCGCCATCACCGGGCAACTGCGACAAATACTGTGACTGGGCGCTCGATCTTGGTAAAAAACACTTCAGCAAGGAAAACGCCGCTCAAAGCGAGCAATGGTGCGCCGACCACGGCAAACCGGTTTCCGAATCGACCGCCCAGACAACAAAACTCCCCGCCGAGCAGGCGGCCGCGGTTTCGAAAACCTGCGGCGGACTCCTGGTGTTTCCGGGAGAGGACTGCACCACCGTAAAAGAGCGCTTCATCGCATGCAAACTGCGCGGCGGCCAGGTCTCGACTTATTGCGGAGAATATGTCGGACAGACCGGTCCCATCGTCGGCGATACCGTAATAATGGCCCTTGATGCGGCGGCCGCAATTGCATGCTGGGCGGCATGCGGCGGAGTAAAACATGCGGAAGCAGCGTGTTCCTGGATCGGACTCGGCGCCGGCGTTGCCGAAATGGCATATGCAGTCTACCAGGTGGCCAAAAGCAAGGAAGCCAGCCAGATAAGCGGAATTCTCACCGGTGCCGTAGGGACGGGAATGAGCATCTACACTCTGGCAAAAACAAAGGGCGGAAAGGAAAGCAGCGGATCAAAAACCATGTCCTGCCTGAGCGCAATTACCTTCACGGCCTCGACCGCACTGCGCGCGGTAAATCTGGCCAACTACGCAAAAGCCAGAAAAAGCGCCTGCAAGAATGTCAAAGAACTCGGCAGTGATGCCGCCACGGTCGAATCCTTCCAGGCGATGCAAGCAACAAACTCCCTGCCGTCGGCAGGCGGTGGCGGAAGCGGCGGCGGAGCGCAGACGGGACTTGTCTCGTCAGAACTCAAGCCCGGCGATGCAAAGGGTGAAGGCATATCCGATGCCATGCTTGCCAAGGCATTTGCCGCGACAGAAGGCCAATGGATGCAGGGCTCCGGCATAGAACCGCTCCTGGCCGAACAACTCAAAAAAATGGATTTCAATGCGCTGCTTGAACGCACCAAATCCGGCGAAAACGCCGGAAGCCTCCTGGCCTCGCTAGCCGGTGACCAGCCATTTGCCGGACAGATGAGCGAACTCGCGCAATTTGTACAAGACAACGCCGACGAAATCGGAAAACTTGCGCCCGGTTTCGGCTCATCCGCCGTGTACTCACCAGCATCCGGCGGCACTACGGCGAGCGCACCCAAGGACAACACCATGGACAACATCCAGGGCATGATGAACGGCCTTTTGCAGGGAATGCAACCGGGACAGAAGGAGGAAGGCGGCTCCGGCGCCTCCTCGGTGAAGTTCGGCGGCACGGCCAACGCCGGCAATCCGGATATCTGGCACTCGGGCACGAAGGCATCGATCTTCCAGATCGTGTCTGATAGAATCGTGAACGCGCGCGACCGGATAGAAAAGCTGGACTGGTCGCTGCCGCTCAACAAGCACTATGCTTCTCAAGCGGCACCAGTGCCCGGAGCGCCGGGCGCCACACCGCCCCCCGGCGCAAAAAAATAAAGTTGCCACCCGCGCCGGACACGGTTATTTACTCAATACAATCTGGAATACGGGGCTGTAGCTCAACTGGTAGAGCGCCACAATGGCATTGTGGAGGTCGTCGGTTCGATCCCGATCAGCTCCACCAAATAATCTATTAATATGAAAAATGCTGAATACGTGATTTCAGCTACTTAGCTGTTATTCATCTGTCGCTTAGCCCGTTAACCCTGACCGGATCGAACCAAGGTCCGAGTCCGAAAATACTCCACGCAGTCCGGTTTTCGGCCTTAAATTTTGCAATTTTCCCGTAAAATCCCGGCATATTCCGTGCACAGCGACAAGCGATTGGAGGCGGTTCAGTATGGATAATGCATTAATAAGAAAAATCGAGCAGATGATTTATATTATTCGTCGTCAAAAAGTAATGCTCGATAGTGATTTAGCAGCCCTATACGGCGTAACGACAAAACGTCTTAATGAACAGGTCAGAAGAAACATCAAGCGCTTTCCGGCGGATTTCATGTTCAGGCTTACTGCTGAAGAAGGCCATTCTCTAAGGTCGCAATTTGCGACCTTAGAAACGGGCAGGGGCAAGCATCGCAAATATCTGCCGATGGTGTTTACGGAAAACGGTGTAGCAATGCTGTCGGGCGTATTGAATAGCGACCGGGCCATTTCGGTCAATATTTCGATAATGAGAACATTTACAAACTTTCGACAACTACTGGCCTCGGATGAATCACTCTCTGCAAAAATAGAGAATATTGAAAAAGGCGCAAATCAACTTTTCAAGATCGTCTTTAAAAGACTTGATGCGCTTGAAGCAGAAATACCGTTGTTGCCGCCAAACAGGAGAAAAATCGGGATTTAGTCCAAAGCCAACCGGATGGCAGTTCGATATACGGGCACCAGGCTCCACCAAAATAACCTAAACCGCCACATATCGAACTAACTGCTGCAACTGAAAAATCGGCCCGCCTTTTGCAAATTATGCTGGCATGAGCCATTCCCAGGAAGAACTTTTGAAAAATCTTATCTACGTGTTTCGTGGTCACCCTGTAATGCTGGACAAAGACCTTGCTCCACTTTATGGGGTTGAAACCAAGGTCTTGAATCAAGCTGTAAAAAGAAATCTAGAGAGATTTCCCAGTGATTTCATGTTCCAACTGACTCAAGACGAAGAGCTGTCTTTGAGGTCACAAATTGTGACCTCAAACATGGGTAGAGGTGGCAAGAGATACAGAAGCAACGCCTTCACTGAACTTGGCATCGCCATGCTTTCGTCGGTTCTGAAGAGTGGTCAGGCGATCCAGACCAATATTCGAATCATGCGTCTGTTTTTCGACCTCAGAAAGCTGGTAAGAGCAAACCCTCATGTCAAACAGAAGATTGAGAAACTTGAAAAAGAATCAAATTACCTGTTCAAAGTGGTTTTTCAGCGACTTGATCAGTTGGAAATAAAAATCCCCCTTCTTCCTCCCGGAAGAAGAAAGATCGGTTTTTAAATATAGTTGCATAAGCCCTGGACCACATTTCGATATGCGGGCACCAGGCTACACCAAAGCATCGAAAATCCCGTTGAACGCCTTTGCACTCAGAGAATCCCTGGCACCCTCCACGATGGGAACCCCTGAATCCCCTGACTCGGCAAACCGCGGATCAACAGGAATGCGGCCAAGAAACCGCGTATTCATCTGTGCGGACATTTTTTCGCCGCCTCCGGACTTGAAAATATTCACCAACTCGCCGCATTTCGGACACACAAAACCGCTCATGTTTTCCACAACTCCAAGAACCGGGATGTTCAATTTATTGCAAAATCCGATGGATTTGCGCACATCCAGAGTCGCGACGTCCTGTGGCGTGGTGACGATCAACGCACAAGCTGACGCTCCAAGCTCCTGGCATACACAAAGAGGCTCGTCCCCGGTTCCGGGAGGGCAATCAATGACAAGATAATCCAACCCGCCCCAGTCAACGTCGTTCAAGAACTGTTTGATCACCTTGCCCTTCATCGGCCCGCGCCAGATAACAGGACTGTCCGGATCCGGAAGAAGAAAACCAACCGACATCACCTTCAGGCCGCCGGAATCAACAGGAAACAGTTTTTTTCCGTCACCGTTTACAGTCAAGCCTTCAAGACCAAGCATTTTCGGAATACTGGGCCCATGCAGATCAACATCAAGCAGGCCCGCCCTTTTCCCGCGCCCCTTCAGCCATACCGCAAGATTAACCGCCACCGTGCTTTTGCCGACACCGCCCTTTCCGGACATTACGACTATTGTTTTTGCAGCAAATCCCATATGTGCTCCCATCCTTCCCTGATCTCAGCGGCAATATCACTGTTATTATATTCCATGACCGTTTTTCCCGCCCTTTGCGCCTCAGTCACAACACGGTCATATCTGATGCGACCGACCATTCCCGCCCCGCTTTTCAAAGCATATGTTTCCATCCGCGCGGTGTTTTCGGAATTAATATCCCATTTGTTTATCAATACCGCGTAAGGCACCGCAAGCTGGCGGGCAAGCTCCAGAATGCGTTTCATGTCATGCTCGCCCGACATGGTCGGCTCGGTAACCACCACAACCATGCTGGCGCCGGTTATAGATGCAATAACGGGACATCCGATTCCGGGAGGGCCGTCAGAAAGAAGCAAATCAAGCCCCCGCTCCCCGGCCGTCTTCCGGGCCGCCTCACGGACCACCGTGACCAGCTTTCCTGAATTTTCCGCGCCCGGAAAAAGCCTCGCATGAACCATAGGACCGTATCTTGTTCCGGACCTGTACCATTCGCCACAGGTGCGCTCGTGAAAATCTATTGCCCTGCTACAGCAAAAACTTACGCATACCCCGCAACCTTCGCAGGCATGTTTGTTGATCTGATAGGCGTCGTTTTTCCTGGTGATCGCATCAAACCGGCACAAAGGCTGGCATGCGCCACAACGGATGCACTCATTGCTCCGGATAATGGCTTCCTGCCCGCTTTTGAATATGTGTTTTTCAATAATGTCCGGAGAAAGAATGAGATGAAGATCCGCAGCGTCCACATCACAATCAAGCAATACGGGATTTTTGGCGAGAGACGCAAAGGCCGCCATCAAGCTTGTTTTGCCGGTCCCTCCCTTTCCACTGACCACAACTATTTCTTTCATGGTATGGCCGCCCATAACCGTTCAAACAACCCCTTGGAATCCGCAACGGCATCAGTGACTATCCGCCCGCAGGAATATGCTTCGGCAATCCGCCGGTCATCAGGTATTTCAAGATATACGGGGATTTTTTCGGATTGACAGTATTGTGTGATGATTTCGCTGCCGCCTGCCACCCGGTTGATGACGGCTCCGACCGGCAACGCAAGCTGTTTGAGGGATTCAACCGCAAGCTTCATGTCATGAAGCCCGAAGGGGGTGGGCTCCGTAACCAGCAATACCAGGTCACAGCCGCTGACGGCGCTGACAAACGGGCAGGAAGTGCCAGGTGGCGCATCGATAATGGTTATGATTCCCTGGCGTGCTGGCGGATCGGATTGACCGGGCAGCTCTCTCTTGAGCTGCCTGATGATGGGGGGCGACTTTGCCCTGCCGACATTCAACCTGCCTTGGGCAAACAGGATCTGACTGTTTTTGCCACACATTCCGCTTTCGATGACGCCAACCTCATAGGGCACTTCCCGGATGGCCTCGCGCGAACAGACATGAAAGCATCCGCCGCACCCATGACAAAGATCCGGAAAGACAAGCGGCTTTGTTTTCAACGATACTATGGCGCCAAACCTGCAAAAGTCTGCACATTCGCCACAGACATTGCAAAGGGATTCATCCACTTCGGGCACCAGAACGCACACGTCGGATTTTTTATGGATAACCGGTTTGACAAACAAATGGCAGTTAGGTTCTTCGACATCGCAGTCCAGCAAACGTACCGGGACCGTCGCTGTCATCGCAAGATTAACAGCGACGGTTGTTTTACCGGTACCGCCCTTGCCGGAGGCAATGGCAATAATCCTGGTTTTCTTATTTCCAGTGGCCATCGACATCGGATTGGGCGACCTCCCGGAGTTTGCCGGCCGTCAACTCCGCTATTGCCTTGTCAGCCTTGCCGGTGACCCCGACGATCACCTTGATATTTGCGGATTGTAAAACCGCAAAAGCCTTGGGGCCGCAGTGGCCGGTAATGACATATTCGGCACCAAGTCGTGAAACAGCCGCGGCAGTCTGTATCCCCGCGCCTTGCGCGGCATTCAGGTTTTTGGAATTCTCGTGGGCCGCAAAATCCCCGGTATCGGTGTCATAAAACAACAAATAACCGCATCTGCCGAATCTTTCGTCAATTTCAGAATCAGCTTTCCGCCCTTGAGCCGTAACAACTACTTTCATGACTTCCTCTCAAGATCGGCAATTTTACTGTTCAGCTCCTGAAGACTCCTGCGCAATTCTTCAGCCTGGTTCCGGAGATTCTGGATATCGCTTCCGGCATTCCGGGCATTGGCATCGCCGCCCCACAGATTTTTCCATTTATTCCGCCAACACAAACCGCGACCACCTCCCCGACCACGTCCCTGCCCAATCATGGGGCCATTTCCCATAGGTCCTATTCCATCTCCATTTGGCATAAATGTCCTTTTCTATCCACCAGAAGCGCCATTGTCACACGCCCGGCGAATTGTTTATTATGCACATATGTGCATAATTGACATATACGCCCTTTAATATTCGTGTCAAACTCTATTATTTTCGAGCCGCGCCCTCAGACCGGGGGGCGGCTTACGCAAAATACATGCTATTTACTTGTATTAGACGCTACTTCTATTATAATGAAATACTATGCAAAGCACAGGATGGCGGCTCGGCCCGCTTGAAGCACGATTCTTCTCATGGGCGCAGATGCGGCGTCTGCAGATCGCGCGTACCGGCGACCTCGTGCGCGCGCTCAAGATGACCCCGCAACAGGAAGCCGATCTTTTTAAAAACATGAGGCGACGCGGCAGGGCGGTTCAACTCATGCGAGGGATGTATCTCATCCCGCCGAGGCTTCCCCAGGGCGGTAAGTGGGCTCCGTCGCCGTTATTCGTCGTATCGGTGCTCATGCGCGAACTCAAGGCCAAGTATCAGATCACGGGGCTGGCAGCATTCAACTTCCATGGCCTAAGCACTCAACAGCCCGTCGAGACCAGCGTTTACAATACTGCGTTGTCGGGACGTAGAGTGATTGCGGGGCTTTCCTTTCTTTTCATAAAAGTTTCAGAGGCGAGCCTTGGTGCGGCGCAGCCCATAGAAATCAAGGGCACGGACAGTGCTGCGTTGATTGAGACGCTTCCGCGCACGGTTTTCGATGGAATTTCTGATTACGCCAGATTCGGCACGCTTCCGCAGGCATACGGGTGGATTGCTGAACGTCGAGTAGACAAAACGTTCCTCAAGGGCTTGGTTGATATTACGATTCAATACGGAAACGTCAGCACACGAAGGCGTCTAGGATGCTGGCTGGAACTGCTCAAGGCTGATCGCAAGCTTGTTGACCGGCTTCTTCGATCCGTGAAGCCCACACAGTCGTTTATTCCGCTGGCACCTGGCAGAAAGGGCGGAGGGACCACGAATTCAAGGTGGGGCGTGCTCGTGAATTACGAGGTGAGCGATGTCGAGGCGGGATGAAAAAACAGTTACGTTTCCACACGAGGACATTGACTCATTTCGAGATGCCGTTCAGTTCACGTCAGCCCGTTCTGGGTTTCCCGGCGATCTTATTGAAAAAGATTATTTTTGTTCCCTGGTGCTGTCGCATCTTTTCGGTGGATCGAACCACGGCACGCTCGTTTTCAAGGGCGGCACATCGCTAAACAAGATTCACTTCGGCTTCTATCGGTTGAGCGAGGATCTCGATTTTTCGATCCCGGTCGCACTAGACGCAACGCGTGGAGACCGGCGCAAGGCGAAGTCCGACACGGAAAAACGCATTACCGAGTTGCAGGCGGCGTTGCCATTCTTTGCTTTCACCAAACCATGGACCGGTGCGAACAATTCCACTCAGTACCTCGCTGAAGTTGCGTATCCGTCCGTAATCACGAACGCGCCGGGGCGAATCAAGATTGAGGCTGGACTGCGCGAGCCGATGCTCATGCCACCGATCACTCACGGGGCCTCTTGCCTTGTACTTGATCCCGGCTCCGAGCAACCTGTTTTGGACCCAGTCAATGTTCGTGTCATGGACTTGCGCGAAGCCATGGCCGAGAAAGCCCGCGCTACGCTAGCAAGGCTGACGCCAGCGATCCGTGATGTTTTTGATTTATGGCATGCACGTCAAAAAGGTGCGCTCCCCTTTGAGAACCCTGAGTTCATTACACTCGTCAGACAAAAGCTTGCGATTCCCGGAAATGCGGCAGGATCGGCCTCAACGGAACGGCGCGATCAGCTGAGAGGTCAGGTCAATACAGAGCTTCGCCCAGTGCTTCGCTCTGCCGACTTCGACCAGTTCAACTTTGATGAAGCATGGAAAATCGTCGAGGAGCTGGCCCGTTTGGTTTTCGCCGAATGAGTTTTCGGCTTTCATGGCGGATTTGCGTCCTATGGAACGGGACGACGCTCAGAAATGTCAAAAAATCGCGCTATTCTAACGATCGGCAATGCACTACTCGCTGACCGCCACGGCCTCTGGAACCAGCTCGGTGGGACTGCCGCAGCGAGTCCCCGTGGCATGGTCAATGCGAATGACCATGCCCATACCCGTGTCGATGAAACCCGAGGGCTGCGAGAAACTGATGCCCTTTTTTGAGAAATCCTTCACCCAGGACTTTGGATATCGGGCATCCAGAAGCATCTTGAGCGGATCGTAGCCCGTCACGTATCCGAACCGTGGCGCTTCAAGCGCCGCTTTCGGCGTCATGGAATAATCCAGCAGATTGACCATTACCTGGTAGGCGGCCGGCTGCAGCCCGCTTGCGAAGAACCCGGCGGCGGCGACCGGCTTCCCCTTTTCGAAAACGATCACAGGACTGAGCCCGTCAACGGCCCTTGTTCCCGGCGGTGCCTTCATGGTCACGGGGTAAGCGGAATTCAGACTTACGCCGTCGGCAAAAAGACCAAAATCGCCCCACTTCAGCGAGCTTATCGTATGCGTTCCGGTGGCGATGTTCCCCTCTCGGTCGATGACTATTGTATTGCAGGAATGCTGGCCGTCGTTCGCGGCAAACGGAGCCGGAATCGTACGATCCATGACCTTCCGCCACAGTTCCGCGGGCCGCGCCCCGTTCAGCACCCCTTCCATCTCAGGGATCGAGTCAAGTTTGCTCGAATGCCCTGTAATCAACGGGAACACATCATTCAGGCCGAAGAGATACGTGCGAAGAATGGTTTCAAATAGATTCTCGTTCGTCGAATAATGATGACGGGATGGCAAGTCATGAAGGTTTTCTAGCGTCTTCAGGGCCAAGAGCAACTGAAGTCCGCCGTATGAACGATAAGACCCCGTCTTAACCTTGAACGATCGATAACTGGCTTCCAAGGGTTCATTCCAATAGACCTGATACGAGGCCAGGTCTCGAAGCGTAAGCTTCCCGCCGTTTGCCTGTATCGTGCGAACCAAATCTACAGCGAATTTGCCTTTGAAAAGGAAATCCGCGCCTTCGCGGCCGTAACCCGTGAGGGTATCCGCAAACTCCGGTTGAACAAGGATGTCGCCGACACGAAGAGGCATGCCGTTCTTGGTAAAAAGAGCCTTCCAGTCAGGGGAACCACCGACCACCGGCATCCTCTTGCGAATGGCGTCCGCGTACCGTTGAGAGATCGGGAAACCCTTTTTAGCCAACGCTGCAGCGGGAGCGACAAGATTTGCGAAGGTGAACTTCGCGCCGCCGTATCTCTGAAACAGGGATTCCAAACCGCGACCGGCGCCGCCTATGACATAAGAAGTGCCTGGAATCCTCGCGCTATCGCTCCATTGGCCATCCGGGGCCGCGACGGTATTCAAACCGGCGTTCAGGTAGGCCGAGGAACGTGATCTGGCGTTGAAGTAGAGCAGATTGAGTGGACCGCTCAGGCTCGTGTAACCGTAAGCCGTCACATACTCCGCGAGAGTCGTCGTAATAAATGCGTCCGCGGCATTTCCGCCGTTCCGAAGGACATTCACGCCTATTTCCGCCGCCAGTGGTTGGCAAGTCACGACCATGCCTTGCTTTGAGGTAGTCTGCGTCGTTCCGTTTCCAGCGAAACTCGACGACCAAAGCATCAGAAACGGTAATGTAAAAAAAACGGACACTCGCATTTGAAGCGAAAACATATAAGCGATAACCGCCCCGGTCAATCGGGAATCCCACCGCCTTGGCTTGGGATCAACGGCAACCTTGAAAATTCTGGTGCCGGGAATGAGAATCGAACTCATACGGGGATTTAACTCCCCCCAGGATTTTAAGAGCCATCAGTACATTTGCCTATCTTATAGGAAGATAAGCAAAATTCTATCAAACCAAAAAGTTGCCACGTTTTTTAAAGTACCGCCGAATACCGCCAATTCCACTGATTTCCATGGGGTCGGCACCCGGATGGCACACAAAAAAACAATTAACTTCTAAAATTTTAGAAGTTATGTTATTCATGATTTTAGAGATATGCGAAGAGAATACTGGCTTCAGGTTTCCATCAACGGAAGAATTTTCAGGCGGGTTATAATTGATGACCATTACGAACAGCGCCATCGGTCATCCATCACAGACGGGATTATTATTAATCCGGACAAGGATTACATCGGTGTAATCAACGCTTACAGGAGAAGATATGGGAAAAAAGAAATCAACGACTGAGCAATTCATGACTGCCAGCGAACTTGCCAGCATCAGGCGGACTACCGCGCACATCAAGGGAGCAAAAACACTGCCGCCGGATGCATCGGCGTTGGATCGTAATAAATACGAGCTATGCAGACAATTTGTTGTCTACATGCGAGAGCACAATATCAACCAGCGCCAACTGGCAAAACTTCTACAAGTCTCTGAATCCCGTATCAGTGAAATCGTCCACTATAATATCGGTAAAATCACACTAGACAGGCTCGTGGAGCTTCATGAAATACTTGATAACGATATCACTATGCTGGTGGCATAAACATAGCGGAGCACTACTCCATCAATCTCTCTATGGACGTACGTCCTCTGTGAAAAGCCATATATAATTCGACGGCGTTTATCAAACCACACCAGATCCGCATTCCGCCGGTACACTCGCTTACACTGGCGGTGTTTGGCTACATTGCCCTCTTCGTATTTCATGGGTCATTCAAGTCCAGCAATGTTTCCAAAGTGCCGTCGAAGGTCATCACAGGTAAATGTACCATTGAAAATCTCTATCTTGAGATTTACCGGATGTAGTCGAAGCGCTGAACCAGGGCCTTCAATCAGCCGCGACATTTAGGCAATTTTTTCAAAACCCTGCGAATAGCTTTCCTAGTAGCATTTTCAAATCCATCATCACTATCTGCATTGTAAAAAGCAATTCTGCTGGTTTTATAAACTTTTTTGGTTCGCAGATTTGTTAAAATACCTCTGTATCTTAGAAAATCCAGTCCAGGCAACCCCAAGATCCCGGCTCCACCACTCGGTATTACTTCCAGCACATATTCAGAAGATGATGTATCATCATAATCAGCATCCACATCCACGAATCTGTAGCCTTTTTTATTCATAAAAGACTGGATATAATTGACGTAGCCCATATAACTGGTTTCATAACCAATTCTATATGAGCATCTTACAGATGAAGACTTATTATCTTCTGCAAAAGCAGTTGCAGATATTAATGAAAACATGATCAAGCTTATAAGAAATTTCATTGAACGCTCCTTAGGATTGTATAAACACCTTGATGCACAACGTCAACAATAAGCACAGAGAGCGTTTGCTGCGAATAAATTGTATCGCGTACTTTCAATGGAATCCGCGATGGTCCTCACTCCTTATTATTAGCGTGGCCTTTGACGGCCATACGTCCTACCAGGTTCTGAGAGCACCAGTTCGACTTGTTTTCGCCATCAGCAAGTGTTTTCACCCTCGCTCCTTCTTTGTGTACCTCCTCGTTTGAAAAATCTCGTGTCCCTAGCAATCACACTTTTTTAGCCAGCCATTGCCATTTTGTACTCTTGCTTTTTACTCATCACGGCCCAGATGATACGAGCCGTTTTATTTGCCTGTGCCACCACAGCCTTGTTGCGACCCCGTCTTTTTTCAATCTCGGCCAGCCACGGTGAACGCAGCATCGGCATGGCCACCCGGGTTCTCGCGCCATGCACAATCAGCTTGCGCAAGTACCGGTCACCGCGTTTGCTGATACCTAGCAGGTTGGACTTTCCTCCAGTTGAATATTGCCTTGGAACAAGCCCGATAGAGGCCGAAAAATGCCGTCCATTTTTGAACTGCCCGGCATCAGGGACTGCGGCGTATACGGCCGTTGCCGTGAGAAGCCCCACGCCGGGAATTGTTTCTAGCAGCTGACAAACTTCATTTTGTTTGAAAAGCTGCTCGATTTTCTTTTCCATTTTTTCAATCCTATCCATGACTGCCAGCATCAAGACAGCAAGCACATAAATGATATATAGATATTGCAATAACATATCTATATGTTGACACAAGTACTATAAGCTGTTAAGTTGTTTTTGTGGCACCTAAATTCGCCCGACGCGATCTACCTGATGGCAGCTATATCGACATCTCCTTGGATGCGATAAGGCCCGACAAGTGGCGTACACACGGCGTGCGATACCGGATGGCTTGGATTGAAAAAGGCGTCTGCAGAGTGCTCTTCGACAACCATCACGGCAAAAAGGATCACTGTCACATTGACAGCGTGGAAACGGCTTACAAATTCAAAGGAATTGAGCAGCTCTATGACGATTTTCTTGCTGCTATACGATCTTTGGGAGGTTTGACATGAAAGTAAGAAAATTCAAGATCAAGATTGAAAGCGGAACTGAATTCCGAGCCGGAATCATATCTGTATGGAAGGATCTTGAAAAACACCCAAAGTCCGACGCAGAGCACGAACTCGTGTTGTCTTTCCCGAATTTATTCTGGCTTGCTAAAATACTCAGTCCGGAGCGCTTGAGACTGATCCAGACAATCAAGGAACAAAAACCGGAGTCAATTTATCAGCTTGCAAAGCATCTTGGGCGTGCAACGCCCAACGTCCAGAAAGATGTTCACGATCTAGCAAAATATCGCATCATCGAACTCCGGAAAATCCGCAAAAAGGGCATCAAACGCACCTCCCTGCAGCCTGTCTATGATTGGGACGGCTTTGATATAGCTGTTTGAATTCAGAAGTCTGATGATCATAGTACAGATTAGCTTCACGTTTATATTCCCACCCTTATTGTCTAGCCCCCCGTCTAACCAAGACGGATTTACAAATGGACCTGTACAGGAATATATCCAATGGTTACAGGGTGTTATATAAATACCTGACAATATAACTACAGTATTGAACATTAAAATACCCCGTGATATAACGTGGACCGCAATAAATTATGTTGGAGTATTTATGAAATCATCCGAAAATATCAAAAAACAAATACGATACGTTCAACGAATTGAAATTCTGCTTGTTTTTTCGGCCGTATTGGCGAATTGCGGCAAGCCTGCGTCCAATGAAACCATAATAAACTCAAAAGGCAGTGCTCAAACGCTTAATTGTGACAACAATGATTGTGATCCGGCCGTAGATCCAAAAATCCAAGCAGGCATTAGAGCAGAAGGTTCTGCAATAGTGGAATCATGTTCACAAAAGCTTGATTCCGGGAAAACCTATGAGATTGAATCCCATGGTGAACATCCGGGCGGCAGCCTGAGAATAAGAACGAAAGCCGATGGTTTGCATGTCGGAATCAATGTACGCTTCTGGACACTTGCAGCAACCGTGTCCGATGCCCGTGCCGAAGAAATGTTTCGAGGTTATCAATCCTGTGTACCGCAAATTCAGGAAGTCTGGAACCGTTACGGAATCAAGTTTGATCTTAATCTTGATTTACAGCAAAAACCCTCAAACCTCATACCTGATGTCTGGATTCAAATCATCGATGAGCCAGGACGAGACTTCGTCAATGTATATCGCTACTGGCCGAACCATAACGATCGATGTCTTACCATGATGCATGAACTCGGGCACTTGCTAATGCTTCCAGATGAATATCCCGAAAGCAATTATCCAGATCGTGTAGTTGCAAAAGAATCCAATCCCTGGAGTGTGATGGACGCTTATTATAAGGGCTGGAACCGTGTTGAATTTTTTCCGCGACACATATCGACACTTCTGCATCCCGTTTGTGGAGCGAGTGCAACCGCACAACCGAAAGTACCGGAGCGCATAAAACTGACCGCCGTTACGCCCGTAGAAATGGACGACGGAACCATTTTTCAAAATGGCGTTAAAGCCGATGGGACAGGATGGACCCGTGGTGCCGAGGAATGCATGCTGAAGAGAAAAGGCGTTAGGATGCCGGGAAATCCCACCACTCTTTCTGCCCATTCGAAGATCGAGATGTTTCTTTACCATCCCCGGACATCATCTTTGGTTGTCTATGGAACCGCGAGTTCTGATTTGACGATGATGTGTAAAGTCAATACTACAATTAGTCTTGAGCAGATACGAAGTATTCTGGGTACGAATTATTTTAAAATTGAGACCGTAAAATAATTCCTGTAAAAATGGCTGTTCTGGACAGTTTGTCCGATATTTTGAAAATTCCACTATATTCACAAAAAACGCACACCTTTACCTAGAAGCATCTCTGGACCCTACGCGCAATTGCCACTTACACAAAACAGTCATCAAATAAGGCGGACAATACGCTTGAATGGCAAGCGCATGTTCCGCCGGTTTCGCACCCGAAGGGATGCGGATCTTTGGTATTCCCACATGATCGAACGAGCGGGGTAATGAATGGTGCCAAAATCAGAAAGCCACGAAGGCAAAGAAGTCAAAAGCAGTTCAAGAAAATCTTCCATCCATCTGAAATCTTGAAATATCTGGTGCCGGGAATGAGAATCGAACTCATACGGGGATTTAACTCCCCCCAGGATTTTAAGTCCTGTGCGTCTACCAATTTCGCCACCCCGGCATGCTCACGATTCCTCACGCACATCCGCAAGTGAATATTTATCCTTTTTTCTGCCCCATGCAAGCTCGCTTAACACATATTCGGATCCGGACACGTCACCGATCACAAAAAGATGGATGCCGGGAGCGCCATATCCGCGGAGCTTTTCGACCAGCTTCAAAAATGCCTCCGCTCCGCGGCTGACGGCACCCGACACATCACTGTCATCATCCGGAAGCATCGCGCGCAGCCAATGCGGCACGCCGACCTTGAAGCGCGCAAGCATTCTTTCCATGTGGATTTTTGAACGAAGAAGCCGCGTTCCGGGCAGCACCGGAATGCGAATGCCCGCTGCTGCGCAAGCATCCATGAAACGCGCATACGCTTCGGGATCAAAAAGCATGTCGGTCATGCCGAAATGCGCGCCGGCATCAACTTTCATCTTGAAAAACCTGACCCGGTCGTCCGCATCCGGATACTCCGGATAAGCGGCAGCACCGATGCAGAAATCCGTGGCATCCCGCCTGACGGGCGCATCGGCGGCGGGCGCATTCGGACGCACCAGATAAACCCCCTTGTTCATGTTGGCAATCTGCGTGATCAGCTGGTGGGCAAAATCCAGCCCGCCTTCGCGCGCACACCAGCCGCCCTGCCCCTCGGGCGGATCCCCGCGCAGGGCGAGTATGTTGCGAATACCAAAGTAATGATGATCTACAAGCTGGTTTTCGATCTCAACCGCAAGCAGATCGCGACACGTGAAATGCGCTACAGCCGTCTTCCCGAATTTTTCCTTGACGGCCTGCGCTATCGGCAAACTCCCTCCACGCAAACTCCCGCCGGCGCCCTTGGTAACCGACAAAAACTCCGCGCCCCCCCTCACCAGCGCGCCGATATCACCAAGTATTTTTACATATTCAGCCCCGTTCCGGGGCGGAATGATCTCGGCAGAGAGCGCAAAGCGGCCTTCCGTGAGGATATCCACAAGATTGACATCAGCTTTGAAAACCATATCTTTTGCTTCTACCGTCATGCGCATGTCTCCAACCTGCTATTATCCAAGTTAAACTCATTAATTCCAAAAATGCGACCGTCATGATATGACTCGCCAAGTCATGGGATGGTCAGCCAAAAATATAATACTTTTTATTTTTTCATTAGTCAGCATCCCTTTGTTTTTGGTTCAAGCCGACGACAAATCCGGTGACGGAATGATCGAAGTATTGCAGATCGACCCGTCAGACAATTCCCCCTTCGTCGAGATTGACCCCCTTGACGTTTCCGTTGATGCCCCCGCCGCCGCCGCCCGCAAATGGATGCACACAAGCGGTGGACGGATACGCACCGTCAAACCCGGAAAAAAACAGACCCCGGCACTGCCGTCAAATTCCGAACTTGAGATGGAACTGGTAAAAAGCGTGGCCGAATTTTTCAACGGCTTCAAGGGCGGCAATGACGATTATTTCAAAGACCAGTTTCATGCCCGCTATATCCAGCAAATCAAAAAAAAATGGCCTGGCTTTGCTTGGGTCGGCGAAGCATATCTGAAACGCCTGCGCAATGAGGGTGCGGATATTTTCCGTGAAAGTCTTTCCATCGGCGTGCAGATCCCGCTTGTGGGGGGAGGGACATTCAATCCGCCGGATGACGACTGGCATCTGCTCCTTAGAATGATGCCGGTGTCGGGAACATTCGAGAGGTTCAGGGTAGTCAACGTCAATGGCCAGATCCGCAGGCTGCCCGGCATCGCCAAAGTCCACTACAGGCCCGCCGTGGAACTTGACGGCTCATATAAAAAATCGCTTAACGGACATGCAATCGTGCCGGGACTGAGATTCTTCATCCAGACACGCGCGGACCGGTTCAGCGAATACAGGATGATAGCCGAGGCATATGTCAAATTTGACGTCAATATGAGGCGCCTGGGACAGGACGAATTGATAAATGATCCGGTCATCTCCAGCATACGGATAATCCCGCGATGCATCCTTGATTTGAGCGAATTCACCGTTCCCGCGCTCAACCCCGAAAAATTCAACCGGCGCCATGTCGAAGACATCATGCACATGAGCAGCCGCAACATAACCTGCTCGATCAATGCGGGCTTCGTTTTCAGGAATTGATCCCCGAAAAGTTATCTGGTGACACGGCCACGGCGGCGGTTTAGACTTTTTACGATGGCAGACGAACCAAAACCCATCAGAATCCAAAAAAAAACGCTTGAAAAGCAGCTTGCGCTTGAAGCGATCTGCTCCGGCCGGCTGAGCCGGCACGGGATATATCTTCGCGTTCCGGCGGCAATACTTGTGGAAGCCCCCGAAGGCTATACGCTTCCGCTCGTCAAGCTCTATTCGTTTGAAAACAGCAAGATCGAACCCATTACAGCGCCGCCCGAGAGCGGCATATACAAACCGGAGACGCTTGCGCGATTTGAAAGCATCTGGATGCGCGAGGACGATCTCGGAATCCTCATGTCCTTTGCAAGCGAGATGCTGCTCGCCGCGAAAGGCCCGATCAAGGAGCTGCCGCAGGAAAAACGCGTCGAGAGCCTGCGCCGCTCGGCGGTAATGGTGGTGGAGGATCTGTTTGTAAACCCTTCACCCGAAAACATCACGAAAAGCACCCGCGTGGTCGGGTCTTTTGTAAGCATGATCATGAACGATCCGGGCGCCTTCCTGGTGCTGGCCCGGCTTTCGAGCCACGACCCCTATACGCTCCAGCATTCGGTGGGCACCGCCGTCAACAGCATCATTGTAGGGAAAAAAGCGGGCATCTCCTCGGAGGATGAACTGGAAGAACTCGGACTCGCCGGCCTGCTGCATGACATCGGCAAAACGAAAGTACGCATTGCGATCATCAACAAGGAAGGACCGCTTGACGAATCCGAATGGAGGGAGATGCGCCAGCACCCGAAAGCCGGCTACGATATCGTAAAAAACAATCCACAGATCAGCTTCCGGGCCAAGCGCGCGATTCTGGAACATCATGAGGACAAGAACGGCGGCGGCTATCCCAACGGCCTCAAGGAACATGAAACCGACCTGTTTTCGAAAATCATCTGCATCTGCGACATCTTCAACGCGCTTACGACCAACCGCAGTTATGCAAAAGCGCGTTCGATCTTTGATGCCCTTGAACTGATGAAAAACAAGATGCAGCACAAGATAAACAGCAATCTGTTTGAAATGCTTGTTCTGGCCTACGGCGGAAGGCTCTAGCCTTACAGTTCCGATTCGCGTATCTCGCGTTCGGTCTTTTCCTCTTCAATCCGTACGATCGTGGTTTTGATCTGGATGATCCTCCCGATGCGGTACAGGAGGGTGTTCTCATCCACCGAATCGCTTTCAATGTGCCGCCACCCCTCAAGCACGTCGCGCTCGACGAGCTGCTCCTTCTGAACACCGATCTTCACCGCCTCCTTGCCATTGTAAAAACCCTTGGCAAGCGAGATTTTCAGGCGGTACTGCGCCTTGAGATACGCATTGGCGCTGCCGAACGAGTCGGCAAGATTTTTTTCGGACGTGTTTTCGAGCCAGCGGGTCTGTAAAAAGCCGCCCTCCCTGTTGGATACATCCAGCCGGGCCGATTTGAGCGATTCAAGCACGGCCTGCCAGGCAACATCAAACTCGGTCATGAAGGTCTTGCTGACCACAATGGAGGTATCACCGCCGACACTCTGCTTGTACGCACTCATACAGGAAGCCAGCTGGAAGGAGGCCGCGACGACAACCGATGCGATAAAAACACCGGTTTTTTTATTCATCACGATCTCCGCCGCTTCTCTTCGGTTTGACCCAAGCCATTGCCCGCGAAAAACGCGTCAACCCACGCATGACCCTCGAAGCATCAACCGTGGTTTCGTCAAAACCCGCACCCAGTTCCAGCGCGCTCACCGAAAAACGCCTCACCTTCATGTCCGCCGGAAGCCTGGCCAGCGGCACGGATACCTTTCCGGCCGAAGGGAGTGCATAGGCGTTCCAAACCGGAATGACGGCGTCGTCCGGCGCATCAATCTCAATAATCACGACCGCAACACCGCTTCCGGGTGCGCGCATGTCAAGCGATGCGGGAGGCTTCGTGACATCCGCGAGCGCCTGGAGTTCGAGGAATTTCCCGGGCTCGACCGTCTTGCCGGCCCCGCGCACGCGGATGCCGCTCACAAGACGCCCGTTCTTGCCGAGCGCGGCCGCCACAACATCCGTCACCGCCCCGGCTGGAAGCCGGACCGGCGCCGCAAGCGTGACCGTTTTGATCTGTGAAGGATTATCCGCGGTCGCCGCCGTCTTTACGTCAGTCGGCAACATATATTCCGCAGAACCATCCGGATCCATAACTGCGGCAACAATGATGTCCGCCGCAAAAGGAGGAAGGGCCGGCGTCACCCTGTGTACGCCCTGGAGTTCGATATCCGAATCAATTTCACGCTTGAAATCGTCTTCCGGAACCATGAACCCGGAAAGAGCGGCCTTGCGGCACTTGAGCTTGTTCAAAATACCGGCCGAAAGCTGGCCGCCGCCGCTCGTGAGTTCCTTTGCCGCGATCTCACCCTGCAACATCGCCAGCCGGAGCCGGCGCCCCGCCTGCACCGGCAGACGGTACGATGGTTTATCCAGCGAAATCGTGACCGGAAAAACAACAACCTCCTGCTCCGGCAACACGAGATTTGACGGCACTTCGCGCTCTCCGAAAACATCAATCTTGTCTTTAAGTGGCGAAATCAGGGATTCGACACGGAAGGAAAGGAGGTCCATCGCGCCAAGGCTCTTGAACACCAGCCCCGCTCGCACCATTTTATTTGACGTAGCATCCGCCCAGCCCCCCGAAACCCCGGTGCCAAGGACAAGCCTTTCCTCGGCAGCAAGCTTGCGCAGGAATATGGTGATGGAACTGCCGCGCACACCGCTCACCGAAACACGCTCATAGCCTTTTTTTGCCGCCAGTGCGACATAGATCCGGCCTCTTCCCCACCCGCGTGCGACAAATCTTCCTGCCGCATCAGCACGGCCCGTGACCGCCGTGGCATCGGACGGATCAAGACTGGTACCGACAAGCACATCGGCACCCGCAAGCGGCACACCGCCAAGCTCATCAAACACCACGACCTCAACACTGTCACCGGCCGCAGGATCATTTGCCACGCTGAACGCGAAATTGCCGGCCCGTGCCGGCAGCGCCGTCAATACGATTACACCAAGAAGACCGATCATCCTTTTCATCATGCCCCCAATCCCATGTCTAAAAGATAAATTACGCCGCCCCCGCTGTCGACACCTTTCGGGTTTTATGATTTACTTCACGTGTCATGTCACAGAAGAAATCCGGCCATCTGAACATACCATCCGAGATCTCGCGTGTGCTTTCGGTCGAAAGCAGGGCCCTTGACGCATGTGCCAGAAAACTTTCCGCCGGCCCCGCATCCGTGCAGGCCGAAAAAGCGGTCAAACTTCTCCGTAGCACCATTAAAAGCGGCGGGAAGATAATAACCACCGGCATCGGCAAAAGCGGCAAGGTTGCCGTCAAGATCGCCGCCACGCTTTCAAGCACCGGGAGCCTCGCCATATATCTCCACCCCGCAGAGGGCCTGCACGGCGACATCGGCATGGTAAGTCGCGGCGATGCCGTACTGGCCGTCAGTCATGGCGGCAATTCGGAGGAAATCACACGCCTGCTTCCGCTTTTAAAAAAACTTGATGTGCCGGTGATAGCCATCTGCGGAAACCCCAAATCCGTTCTTGTCGAAAAATCCGACGCCTGGCTCGACGCTTCGATCGAGCAGGAGGCCTGCCCGCACAATCTTACACCGACTGCCAGCACCACGCTTTCGCTGGCGATCGGCGATGCCATTGCCATCACCCTGATGCAGCTTGAGGGTTTTGACGCCGATTCCTTTGCGGTCAACCATCCGGGCGGCGCGCTGGGCCGGAGGCTCAATTTACGCGTTTCGGACATCATGCACGGGGCGGACCGCATCGCAACAGTTTCCGCCGGAGCTTCAATGGACGAGGTCGTCGTGCTTTCCACTGAAAAGAAGCTCGGCGCGGTCGTTGTTGCGGACGGCACAAAAATGCTGGGCATCATCACCGACGGGGACATCCGCCGCGCGCTCCAGCACAAGGAAAAATTTTTCAAGCTTCGGGCCTCGGACGTGATGACAAAAAAACCCGTATCGGCGCGGCCTGAAATGATGGCGCGTGAGGCTCTTGAACTCATGGAAAACCGCCCGAGCCAGATAGGTGTCCTGCCGGTCACCGACGAACGCGGCAACTGTCTGGGGCTTTTGAGGCTGCATGACCTCGCAAAACTCATCTGAAGCAACCGGCACCTGTCCCGACTGCGGCGCTCCTTTTGTAGAGCGCCCGCTTTACCGCTATCCGGTCGCGGTCAATCTGCTGTTCGGCGCGAGCTTCATTGCATTCATCCTGCTCTTTGACCGCGTGAGATCAAACGCGGTTTTTCTGTGGTCCTGGTGCGCCCTCCAGATTGCGCTCGGTGCCGCACTGGTTCATCTGCGCATGCGCGCCAAAAAACGAGTTTTCCGTTGCGTGCGCTGCACTCCTCGCTTACGATAAATCAACTAACCTAAAGAAGGGGGATCCCGTTGTGAGCAATCTTAATTCAAAAAGAAAATATATTTCATTCGGTCTGGTCACGGTTTTCATGGCTGCCATGGCATTCGCCGTCGTTGCCGCCTGTACCAACTCGACCGCCAGGGCCAAACCGTCCTTTGTCGTGAAGGATCCGCCCAAACCCGGAGTTGTCGCAAAAATCGGCAATGAAGATATCACGGAAGACATGCTCATCGGTGAAGACAAGCTTGACTTCTTCGACCTTAAAAAACGCGAATACGAACTGCGCATGGACCGCATGCACAAGCTTCTTGAAGAAAAACTAATTGGCGCCGAAGCAAAAAAAGCCGGCATCAGCGTGGACGATTACATAAGCAAAAAGGTCGTAAAGGGCGGCCTGAAGATCTCGGATTCCGAATACAAAAAATTCGTGAAGGACAAGCACATCCCGGAAAGCCAGATCAATCCGCAGATCAAGGAGCGCATTTTTTCATATCTGCAGATGCAGAAACGCCAGGACGCCGTGCAGGCCTATGTGGCAAAACTCTCGAAGTCCATCGCTGTCGAGGTTTATTTCCGCAAGCCGCGCATGCAGGTCAACGTGGAAATCGGCCAGGCTCCGACCACCGGCAACGCCAAGGCGCCTGTGACCATAGTTGAATTCAGTGACTTCCAGTGTCCGTTCTGCTCGCGCGGCGCGGATACCGTTAATGAAGTGAAAAAAAGATACGGCAGCAAGATCAATATCGCGTTCAGGCATTTTCCGCTGCCGATGCATAAAGAGGCGCGCGGAGCATCAGAGGCGTCAATGTGCGTGAACGAACAGGGTTCGGCCAAATTCTGGAAATACCACGACAAGCTGTTCAAGAACCCGGACAAACTTGATATGGCAAGCCTCGAGCGTTACGCCAAGGACACCGGCGCAGACCTGAAAAAATACAAGGAATGCATGGATGCCAAGAAGTATAAGGATCATGTCCAGAAGGATCTTGAGTACGGCGAGAAGATCGGCGTCAAGTCAACGCCGACGTTCTTCATCAACGGCCAGATCCTCAGCGGCGCGCTCCCGATCGACGCTTTTGCGGAGCTGATCGACGACGAACTCAAGACCAGGTAAGCAGCAGCATTACTGTTTGGCGGCGCTGGAAGCATCCGGCAGGAGCAGGTGCATCTGTCTGTCGTGCGGCGGCCAGATTGACCTGTAGGAAAAAGTCTTGACCGTCTTCATTCCCGGCAGGCCGGAAAACGCCACTACCGCCTTGAAATGCTTGAGCGGAACCAGCGAAACATTGTCGGGCCAGTCGTTATGAAGCGGCCACCATTCAAATCCCGCCCGGAGGAATCTCGGATCAATCCCTGAAGCCGTGGCATCCGCCGAGGCCGTCTCCCGTGCCTCGCTCCAGCGCAAATAGTCATATTCAAGAGTCCACGAAAAAAGCAGCAAAGCAAATGCGGATGCGATTGACAACGCCGGCCCCAAACGCGGTGACTTCAAAGCCCGCTGCTCCCGCACTGTCTGCGCCATGACAATGTAAAGTGCCGGAAGGACACAAATAAGATACCTGTCAAATACGGCTCCTCGCAGCAGAAGTGACACAAGACATCCGGAGCAAACAATCATGGCGAAAAAACCATGCGGCACAGTGGCGCCTGCGGCATACTGTTTTTTCCATCGCGCGAGCGTGGCGGCCACTGAATACATGACGCCGCATGCACCATACCAGGACGCAAGCGTCAGCCCCCAGTCCGCAAAACGGCCGTATATCCTGGGCCGCCCGCCAAGCAGCACTTCATCAAAATTAAATAGCCCGTATTTGGACCATATGTTGGACCAGTAAGGCATCCGGTTGCCGGCAAACCCCTGCCAGAGGACCCAGACAAGAAGCACAAGTGCCGCGCCGACAACAAACCTGCCCGAACGCCGGACGGACGGACGGATAAGCAGTGCCAGCGGAAAACACGCCAGACCAAGATACATCAGGGCTCTGACCGAATTCACTGCCAAATCGGCAAGAAGCATCGGGTGCATGAAAACATGCGCTTTCTTGTGATGCACGGCAACCGCGTCCCACCAGGCTTTAACGGCGAAATACGAAACAAGCACCAGCAAGCCGCTGGCGGCCAGCACGGCAAAATTTTTCCATTCTGCGCGGCGGGGCCGGAAGAAGAAACCCACAAGAGGAAGAACAAGCACGGCAAACGCCAGATTGAGGCCGTTTTGCCTCTGCAAAACCGCCAAAACGGCAAACAGAAAACCCGCAGCAGCATGCATCGTCCTTCCAGACGCAAGATAGCGCTCCCAGAACAATATGGCGCCAAGCCAGAAAAACATGAACGGCAGGTCGGTCATAAAGGTCGGAATAATGAAATAAAGCGGCGGATAAGCGGCAAACGCAACAAGCGCCGCGAGCAGTCCTGCACGCGAGACGCCCGCATCTGCAAGAAGAAAAAAGAGCAGCACCATGCATCCTGCGAACGAGACGATTCCGATGACCTTCATTGCCGCAAACGAAAAACCCGCAATTTTTGAAACGGCCACGCCGACGGCGATCTGTGGCAGATGCCAGACAATTTCAAAACCGGTCAGTGAGAATCTTCCGTTTTTGAGGGTAAGAAGCACATTTTTTGAATGTATGGCATCATCGGTGAACGCAAAACCGCCGAAGGGACTCAACAAAAAAACAGAGGCAAGAACAACCAGCAGCGCAATCGCAAGAACCGCGTATCCGCCGACCGTGGAATCAGGTTTCATTGTTGCGGGCTTGCCCGTCCGGTTTGGCCGGGCCGCGCCAGCGCCTGCGGCCTCTTGGACGCCGGTCCTGTTCTCCGCCCTGAGGACGTCCAAGTTCACCGGCAACGCGGGCGCCGCCAGTCAATACCGTGCCATCTGCCTTCACCACTGTAACATTGCCTTGAAGTACGTCCGGCTTGCGCGGTCTTGACTGCCAGGGCGGCTTGCCGTCTCCTCTGGGCCGGTCGTTGTTTCTGTTCTGGTCACCCCCGGGCGGTTTCGAGCCGCCACCACGACGGTCGTCGCGACCACCACGTCCGCGGCGCCCGCCACTATCCCTGCCAAAACGCCCCGGGCGCCTTTCGGGCTTTGCCGCAGCCGGAAAATATTCGAACAGATATGTATACTCTCCGCGTTTTTCGGAGTTTTGGGGCAATTTCTCGCCTTCTTCAAATTTTATAACAACAACCCGTTTCAGGCCTGCCGGGCGTCCTTTTATTATATCAATGGCATTCAACAGATGTTGAAGCTTCTCGCCATCGGCCTTGAAAGCCGCCCCCATTTCGGCCTGAACCTCTTCCGGCGTCTTACCGGATCTGGACAGCTCCTGGTGTTTCCGGATGGCGATAATCAGATTTGCCCCAAAAAATTCGGTTATTGTTTTCATACCAGTAGACCTCGGCATTGCCTTTATCATAACTTTGGTTTGACACGCCATATACTATTAGTGTTAATTAAGGCATAACCTTGATAAGGGGCATATATGACAGAACATGAAATGAAGGCAGAACTTGACAGGCTTCGCGCTGAAAACGAAGCACTGAAAAAAACGAGTTCAAAAGGACTCACGCTGAAAGTCAGTGAAAAAGGCGGACTTTCGGTATACGGACTCGGACGTTTTCCGGTCACTCTTTATAAGGAGCAATGGAACCGCCTGCTCGAGATGACCGACCAGATCCGCAGCTTTATGAAGGCCAATGAAGCAGGCCTTCGCACCAAGGACCAGCGCTGAACGCTTTTGGTGCTGCAGGAATTATAGAAAACCAACCCGTCGCGCAATATCTTGCGGGAGGGAGTTTTCGTAATTTCACCTATCTCATTCTTGACTGGAAGGAGCGATCCGCCGCCATGGTGGATGCTCCTTCCGGTATTTCAGGCATTCTTGGCGACCTTTCAAAATACTCCTTCAGACTCGACCGCATAATCCTCACACATGGGCATTTTGACCACGTACTCGGCATTGCGGAGGCGCTCAAGGTTTTTCCCGCGGCCGAGCTGATGATACATCCGGGCGACCTTGAAGAGCTGGGCGATAAACTCATTTCAAAAGCCAAGCAGTTATCCGGATGTAT
>Ga0208375_1000824_pt1 | contig 39393 bp, 37 predicted proteins | sample RifOxyD1_FD_184038 | JGI IMG/M metagenome (GOLD analysis project Ga0208375, IMG submission 184038) | Soil microbial communities from Rifle, Colorado - Rifle Oxygen_injection D1 (SPAdes) | ecosystem: Environmental > Terrestrial > Deep subsurface > Rock core/Sediment | place: Rifle, Colorado... | reverse complement strand
TAATTTGTGTATACTTTTTCATACAAAATTCTTGTTATTTGTTACTAATGTTTTGAACGATATTAGTTTAACAACTTAACAAGTTTTTTGTTTTGCAGAGAACATAGGTTGAGGGTTTAATTCAAGTACTGCTTACTACTTACTTATTTTCATTGTATAATGTATTTACAATTACTGATTTAAATAAAATATAATGAAAACAGCTAACAAAATATTAATGGCGGAAGCAAGAACAGCTTTATCTGACAAATGGACGTTTGTCATAGGTGTTTTTGTACTTTCTTGGCTTATGAGTGCCTCAAATCAAATAGCATCAATCCTCATAGCAGGAGCTATGTCTATTGGACTAGCCACCTTTTCTCTAGCATTAGCGAGAAATAAAACACTAAAAATAATGCAAATATTTTCTGGTTTTGAAATATTTTGGACATCGTTTAAAACATTTTTACTAACTACAATATTTATTTTACTCTGGGCTATTCTTCTTATCATCCCTGGTATTATTGCCGCTCTCTCATATTCACAGGTTTATTTTATTCTTGCTGATAATCCAAAATTAAAAGCAATGGAAGCAATAGAAAAAAGCAAGAAAATAATGTATGGAAATAAATGGAAACTATTTTGTCTAGGTTTAAGATTTTTAGGTTGGATAATTCTTTCTATTATAACTCTTGGTATTGGATTCTTGTGGACTGGACCATATATGATGGTATCTTACGCTAAGTTCTATGATGATATAAAAGGTGGGGCAGAAATTGCTGAAACTAAATAATTAGTTAAAAACAAATGGACATCATTATGATGTCCATTTTGTTTTGATTGGTTAAGAGTTTTAGTAACCTTTATCTTCATTTCTTTAAGCTAAATATTCCGGACTTTATTCCGTCTTTTATCTTGCCATCTGTAACTGATTTATTGGAAAGATTATTTAACACTAAATCACTATTTATTTTTGACATCAATGACGCTTGAGCTTTTTTAATATCAATTGGATAAATATTATATTTTACTTCGTCTTTTGTAATACTTACACCAACAGATAATCCTTCTGTTGTTGGACCAGAACTATATTGGTCAAAAATAAAATTACCAAGTGAGTAAAATATCGCCTTACCATTATAAATTTCAATCGGCTCTATAACATGCGGATGGCTTCCTAAAATAACATCAGCTCCAGCATCAATAAATTTGTGGGCCATATTGATTTGACTTTTAGTCATTGATTTATTATATTCCTCTCCCCAATGTGGATAGACAATTACAAAAGATTTATTATCTTTTGCTAATTTAATTTCATTAAGAATTAAATCAAAACCTTGATAGGCAAATTCATGATATCCGATAAATGTTATTTTTTCTCCCCTAACCGTAGTAGTAAAGGAATTTAGATTTTTATTTGATGGATCACCAAACCAGCTCATTCCCTCTTTTTCCAAAAGTTTGTTTGACTTATCAAGTTCATTTCTTCCAAAATTAAGAGAGTGATTATTCGCGACGCTGAAAAGTGTAAAATTAAACTGTTTTAAAGTTGCGATAATTTTTGGGTCAAAAGTAAATTGAAGTGGACCATCAATAACCCCAGCTGTTACTGATGGGAAATTAGTAAATACTCCCTCTAAATTAGCTACAACAATATCATGCCCTGATAAGAAACTTTCAATGTTTTCAAATGGGTAGCTTGTATTATTAGCTTTTATTTTTAATCGAACATTGCGGTCTAACATCATATCTCCAAAAGCTAAAATCGTAACAGGCTTCTCCACTTTTTCCTTCAAAAGGAATGGGAAATTATTCGTATAAATTTTTGGAAAATTTTTATAATACAAAGTCGTACTTACAATAAAGACAGTAACTCCTAAAATTAAACTCAAACATATTAATTTAATGTATTTACCCATGTAACAATGATACCATTAATAAATTTTGGTGACCCTACGGAGAGTCGGTCACAAAACTACTTCCTCGTAAACTCGTCAGAGATAGTTTCGCGACCCCGTATTCGACTCTCCCGCAAACCACGCAGGTGGTTTGCTTCTAACTGATCACTGTCAACAAAAATACACAGGACCTACCTGTGTATTTTTGTTGATGTGACCCTACGGAGAGTCGAACTCCGCTTACCGGCATGAAAAGCCGATGTCCTAACCGATAGACGATAGGGCCAATATTAAATTATCTGACCACTATCGTCCAGAGTAACCATAGGAAGTTAGGGCCAAGTAGAAAATATACTACCACAAAAACTGACTTCTTTCAACCTGTGAGACATTTATTTTATATGTTATAGTTTCATATATAAGGGCGGTTAGCTCAGTTGGTAGAGCGCTACATTGACGTTGTAGATGTCAGAGGTTCGACTCCTCTATCGCCCACATTTACAAAATAAGTCCACCAGCAGGTGGATAATTTTGTTATGTGGGCGATAAGAAAATGAACTGCTTCATTTTCGTGAGGAGTCGAATAGGGGTCGCGAAGTCTTATATTTTTGTAATCAAAAATAGACTTTGTGACCGAATCTCCTCTATCGCCCACAAAATAAAGTCCTCAAAGCGAAGCTTTGGGATTTTTAATTTTGTAAGCGATAGAGGAGTCGAACTGAGTCCGAAGCAAAGCCAATTTTGTAATCAAAATTGTGAGGACGAAGCCGGGGTCGCGAAATAATACTTTTATGAATGTAATCATGAAATAAAAGTATATATTTGGTGACCGACTCCTCATTTTAATTTCGTCGGTTTACCCAAGGTCCGACATCAGGGAAACTTTCAACTTTATGGACTTTATGGACTTTCAACTACATGTGATGATACTTCTCCCCTTTTATAATCGTTAATGCGCGATAGAGTTGCTCGACCAAAATAATTCTTACTAACATATGTGGGAAAACAAGTGAAGATAATTTCCAAGTATAATTCGCGCGTTCCATTACAGTATTAGAAACTCCATACGCTCCACCAATTATAAAAACCATTCTTCGCACAGAGTCCACCATTCTATTTTCTATCAATTCTGCCAAGGCCTCACTCTTTATATCCCTCCCTTTTTCATCAAGTAAAACTACATAGTCTTCTTTTTTTAATAGAGATATAATTTTCTCTCCTTCTTTTACGGCGGTACTATCATGCGGAATATAAATCCATTCAATCGGTAGATATCGCAAAATACGCATTTCAAAATGCTTAACAATTTCATGAGTTAAATCATCTTTTTCTTTACCAACACTTAAAATAACGAGTTTCATATCTGGATAGTATAGCAGTAAGTGGTGTGCAGTGTCCGATTTGACGCCAAAGGCGTCAAATCGGACACTGTTTACTGCTTACTTTATTTACTGCTACACTGTGTAAATGGCTAAACGCATTACAATTTCCCTCGCTTGGCACATTATGGTAATTGGGATAATTGTCATAATTTTTTTGCTATCTACTTTAGGATTTTTTTCTTATAAACTTTATCAAAAAGTTTTAACAACAGAAAAAATACAAAAAGAAATATTAGATAAACAAAATATCGACATCCTAGAGCGGGAACAAAAATCAAAAGTATTAATAGACTTACAGCAAAAAGCATTAGATGATGCAAAATTAGAACTTACAAAAACAAAAACTGATGCCGAAAAAACAAATGCAAAAATAAAAAGCTTGTCGCAAGCTGTTGAAAATCAATCCCTATTACCAAAAGAGATAGTTATATCATCAAACGATTTAGCGTCATATACCACTGGCGTTGTTCAAGTTATTTGTTCTAAATCAGATGGAATATCTAGTGGAAGTGGAACACTTTGGACATTCAAAGAGGAACCATATTCAGTTGTTACAAATTATCATGTAGTAAAAGATTCAATAAAATGTGTAATTTCATTAACAAATAGTGTAAACGAAACTATTGGTATATTTAAAATAAAAGATGCTGTTTACACATTTAATAAAAATACTGATGAAGCTATTCTTTCAATAGGAGAATCTATATATTCAAAAAGTGTTCCTATCGCTAATTATAATTATTCTCTATCTACTGTTCGTAAATGCCAAAATGACATGCCAGTTGGCTCCCCTGTTGTCATAATTGGTTATCCAGCTTATGCAAAGCGTAATTCCACTTTAGATATAAATACTATCGGTATGGTAAATGTTATTTATAGAACTGTGACTAATGGAATAATTTCTGGATATGATTCTTCACAACCAGGAAATGCAAATTATTTCGTATCTGCAAAAATAGATAATGGTAATTCTGGTGGAATGGCACTTGGTAAAGATGGAAAAGGATTATGCATACTCGGACTTCCGACATGGCTTACAGTTGGTAATTATGAGACTCAGGGATTGGTACAAAACATTTCAAATATTTTCCCAGCACAATAACGGGGGTAGATTTTAGACATTAGATTTTAGATTTTAGATTAAAATGATAAACTGGAGATAATGTCTTCATATAAAGAACTTATTGTGTGGCAAAAATCATATCGGCTGACCTTAGAAATTTACTCAGCCACAAAAAAATTTCCAAAAGAAGAACTTTTTGGTTTAGTTTCTCAGATGAGAAGATGCTCTGTTTCTATCCCATCTAACATAGCAGAAGGTAACGGGCGTTTTGGACAAAAAGAGCATGCTCAATTTATAAGAATAGCTTTTGGGTCTGGGTCAGAATTAGAAACTCAACTTCTTCTCTCTAAAGATTTAAAATATATTTCTCAATTAGAATATGATAAATTGAATATATTACTTTCTGAAATCATGCGTATGCTAAATAAACTTGCATCTTCATTATCTAAAATCTAATGTCTAAAATCTATTATCTATCCCTATGATTATTTTGTCTATCGAAACCAGTTGCGACGAAACAGCTGTATCAATTATCAAACGCACACGTGGAAAAAATATGCGTTTTGAAGTTTTGTCTAATAAAATACTTTCTCAAATAGATTTACATACAAAATATGGTGGAGTATTCCCAATGCTAGCAAAACGTGAACATGCAAAAGCTCTCACTCAATTAATTGCTGAAGCATTAAATGAAGCCGACCTTTTGGTAGAGCGCGCAAATGCGTATCATTTACCAATGTCTGAGAAAAATAAATTAAAAAAGATATTAGAAAGAGAAGGTGATATGTTTGAGGCCATGCTCGTGATGTTTGAAGGAATACAAAAGCCAGCAATCGACGCAATCGCAATTACAACTGGACCTGGGCTTGAACCCGCCCTTTGGGTTGGAGTGGTTGGAGCAATGGCTTTAAATACTGTCTGGGGGATACCACTTTACCCTATAAACCACATGGAAGGCCATATAATCGCCAGTATGCTTCATAATGATGATGGGCTATATGAATTAGCTCCTGTAGAATATCCAGCCTGCGCATTGCTAATTTCTGGTGGGCATACAGAAATAGTTAGAATGCCAAAACTTCGCTCTTATCATGTAATTGGGAACACACGGGACGATGCTGTTGGGGAAGCTTTTGATAAGGTGGCTCGTATGCTTTCACTGCCCTACCCTGGTGGACCACAAATTTCTGCCTTAGCAGAGAAGGCTCGAAATGAAAGTATAACCGTATCAGAGGAGTTGCGATTACCAAGACCAATGATTAATAGTGGAGATTTATTTTTATCTTTTAGTGGTTTAAAAACTGCAGTGCTAACAAGATTAAAAAAACACGAAACCATTACAGATGAAATAAAAAAAATGGTATCGCTTGAATTTGAAAATTCTGTAACAGATGTATTAGTCGCAAAAATTAAACAAGCAATTTATGAGACTCGTGCTAAAACTTTAATAGTTGGAGGTGGAGTGAGCGCAAACACACATATTAGAAAAGCATTGAAAGAATTATCTGAGAGTGAAGGTTTTACTCTTTATGTTCCAGAAAAAGATTTATCTACTGATAATGGACTTATGATTGCAGCTACTGGATTACTTCATATTGAATATGAAAAGAAACCAAGAGTAAAATTGGAAGCAGATGGAGCATGGTCTGTGGCAGATTGTTAGATTTTAGATTTTAGATAATACAATTCAGAGGCGAAAGAAAAAGCGCGACCTTTCGGTCGCGCTTTTTCTTTCGCCTCGCACCCCATTGTGGTGAGCGTGGCATGCTCCAAAATAAGTGCCTTATGTGAGCGCGGTCGCCCACCGCAATGACTTGCGAAGGACTACCACGTACACAGTGTACCAAAATAGTTTATAAAGTCCATAAAGCCTGCCTCGCCGGCAAGGTGGGTCGAAAGTCCGTAAAGTTAAGTCAGTCCAGTAGAATTACGTGTCATTCCCGCGCAGGCGGGAATCCAGGTTAAAAATACAACTCATAAATACTTGGCACTGGATTCCCATTTTCATGGGAATGACACAAATACAAATTCCATAATTAAAATTAGATGGAAACGTAAAACCGCTCTTTCGAACGGTTTTGCGCAGGCTCTTATTTATTTTGTAAGCACACCTAATGCGCCCACTCCCCTAGTTTACTCCTACTTTTTTACTGGAGCAAGTAAACTTTTAATATATGCATCAACCTGTCCGGCATATTCTGGACTCTTCTTCTTTAAATCATTTAACATTTCAATTGCAAGTGAAATTTGTCCTGTACTAACAGCGGAATTTAACACATCTCCATCAAATGGAAATTCTCCACTCTTTCCATCAACATAGGCTTTTGTATTTTTATAATCCTTTACATAAACAGAATTTATCATAAGCCATTTTTGTGAAGCATCATATGCTGGTTGTAAATCATAAGTAGCACGCGCTAAAGAATATGCTTCTTTATATTTACCTTGCGTTAAATAAGCTCGAATCAAATCAAATGAAATTAATTGCTTATTCGGTGCAAGATTATGCGCCTTGGTTAATACTTGCTCAGCTAGCACTGCTCCCCCTATTCCGTTGTAGAACATTCCAAAAATAGAAAGCATTCTTACATCTTCATTATATTTCAGAGTTGACTCACTAACATCTTTTTGAACAGCCATTATGAAATCATTTACCACTTTTCCTATTGCTTGCTTATTTACCTCTGGTGTCTCCGGTGGAACTTTTATCTGACCAATACGAATACCCATCTGTAAAAATTGCTCACGAGATTCTTCAGATCCTAAAGTATTTAATGCTAATGCTTTAGTAAATGAATCTTGTGATATTTTTATTGCATCCACAAGTGGCATAGTCTGAACCATTTGACTAATACTCATTCCACGGATAAGCGAGGTATTCACCAAGTAAGGTCTGTAATTTACAAAATATTGTATCGCAATCAAAGCAACAAATATAATTGGTATCACAATCAAATTCATTGCCTCTTGTGTAATTAATTCTTTTTCTTTTGGTCTTGCACTTTCACCATGAGTTCGCATAACAATATAGGCGAGTAATGCGAAGAATAAAATATAACTAGTTAAATTATCAAACACAAATATATTGTGAACAAAATATCCACCCAAAACACCAGTTAAAATAGCTCTTTCGCGTAAAGGCATATCATGAGGTTTAAACCACATAAGCCACAATGCAACACCATAAAGTGAAAGATATGCCAGCAATCCAAGTATTCCACCGGCGACTAGCCAGTCAAAGAACACATCGTGAGAACGATCATACCAAGGTTCCAAGTTATACATTTTCTCTGGCATAAACTTCCTTGCATAAACATAGCTGAAGTTATCTTGACCATAACCTAATATTGGTTTCTCTAAGAAAGCTTGATAGCTTATCTTCCAAATAGAAAAACGGCTCATTGTTGTAATTTCTGTTGGGGAAATACTTGCAAGACGATTAAGAGTTGGTGTTGATTTTATAAAATCTGAATTCTTAAATGCAAAAAGTGAAGATACTCCGACGATAATCGCAACAAGCACTCCAATCAAAACTTTTCTTGCATGCCCCTTTTCATGCCAAGCGATAATTCCAAGAGTTAATAAAATTCCAGCGAAAAGTCCTATAATTGTTCCGCGAGTTCCAGAATAGAAAAGCGCAATTAAGTTAAGGGCAATAAGAATCGGGAAAAATAACCATGACTTCTTAGGGCTAGCCTTCTTAAACCAGAACATTAATAAATTAAAAACAACTAGCAAAGAAAGAATGGGGAGAATACTACTAGTTGGTAATTTACTTACAGGTGCTTGATCACTAATTCCAAGCCCTTGGATATTTGCCAAAATAGAAATGACTATTACAAAAAACCCAGCGAAGTTAAAAACATTTCTCAAAGGATAGAACCACGAGTCTTTTGCTTCTGCTTTTTGCATCCAAAGAATTCCAGCTATGCCAAGAGACATTAAACAAAAGATAGCAAAGTATGCGGAGTTGCCGATTGTCGCGTCTAGTCTATTTTCACTTTGATGAATTGGAAATAACAATGAGAATTTTTCCGCCACAGCTGGAAACTTTTCTGCAAAAATATATCCTTTAGCACCAAGTAGTTGTCCATATGCATAAACAAGAACTGCTACGTTAGAAGCCATAAAATATCCAAATACTTTCTGCCAATCTTTAATTGTGGTAGCCATTGCTGTCAACACAAAGAAATAACCGAACATATGTATATGTCCAACAAATCCTTCCATACGTTCATAATTACTCCAAAGAGCTTTACCACTATCAACGGCAAAAATATCAGCTATCAAAATAACCACCATAAAAATGGCATAAGCAATGGTTAGCGGTGATTTTTTAATATTTACTCTATAAGTTGCATCACGAAGAGCAAGTATTGCCCAACCAGCAAATGCAATTTCTGCAATAAATCTAAAAAGAAAATTCTTACCAGAAATAAACGGGAAATAAAGTCCTTGAGTACCCCAATGTAGCGGGTCAAAAGTTCCCCCATCTGCTACATAAAGAGCAATGAAAGGAATTAAAGCTAAACAAAACCAAACTACTTTTTTAATAATATTTTGCATACTAAATAACTACTGTTTAATAAAGGTTCCTCGCAGCAAGCTGACGAGGTATCACTGTATGAAATCACTTCGTTCGTGTTAACGCGTAGCAAGCTCCGCGATATTGAACCTTTTTATGTCGTCGCTCGGACTAAATATAAAAGATTACTTTTCTGTTTAGCTCCTCGCTAGACAGAATAAAATAATGCCTTTAGTGTATCATAAAAAAAATCGAAAAACACAACGTCCAGACTTAAAAAACCTATTAATGTTATACTTTATAGTGTGTTGCGAAACCTCGACATGTCATTCCAAACTTGATTTGGAATCCAGTGGACACTGGATCCTGATTTTCATCAGGATGACAAAAAGAAAACAAATACGCCCGGATTTCATAATTCAAAGTATTGTAATCTAATGTCTACTACCTAATGTCTAAAATCTACCCCCATGATCCCCAAAACTATTCACTATTGCTGGTTCGGCAAAAATCCAAAATCACCTGAAATTTTGGAGTGTATTTCCAGTTGGGAAAAATTATGCCCTGACTTTTCTATTATTGAATGGAATGAAAATAATTTTACTTATAATGAATATCCATTCACTGCTAAAATGTATAAAGAAAAAAGATGGGCCTTCGTCGCTGATTATGTGAGATTACACGTACTTTATGAGCAAGGTGGATTTTATTTAGATACTGATATGCTACTACTGCAATCACTTTCTCCCCTCTCCGCAAACGATTGCGTTTTAGGTGAAGAAGAAGTTGGAATTATAAGTGCTGGCATGATTGGAGTCGCTCCACATCATCCATTTATTTTAAATTGTAAAAATTATTATGATAACAATAGTAACGAATTAATTACTATTCCTCGAGTCCTTTCACAAGTTTTTAAAAATTACGAAAACAAATCATCACTAACTGTTTTACCACCAAAAACATTTTATCCATTTGATAGTGAGCATATAAAAGAATGGCACGGGCAGGATTTAGGAAAGGATGTATTTGGTGTTCATCTTTGGAATTATTCTTGGGGAAGTCCATTAAATAAATTTTTCAAAAAAATTGGTATTTATAGTTTTGGTGTAAAACTCACAGAATCCCTCGGTATAAAAAATTTTCTAAAAAAAATACTAGGGTTAATCTAGTTAATTTACTTTAAATTAAAAAACTCCTCGTATGTCATTCCAAACTTGATTTGGAATCCAGTGTTATGCTTTAAAATACAAACACTGGATCCTGATTTTCATCAGGATGACAACCAAAAAATAAAGTTTTAAATTGCGAAAGCTCCCTTGCGGGAGCTTTCTCGGAGCCCAAAGGCACTGTGTAATTATTATACCAGCAACAAACAATTTGTCATTTAATTAATCCAAAATAATAAAATTCGGACGAATTCATATACCCAAGTCAAGGTTTTCATCTAAATTTTATTAGTTGAGGCTAAATGTATGCAAACATGTACATTTTGTATACATTCTATAAAAGATGTACCCACACTCTCCTAAAGCCGAAAAAGTACCTTTTATCTCAATACCTTTTCATTTACTGCAATTTACAAAGTTTATAAACTTTTGATTTTTTGACTAAGTTTATAAACTTTGATAAACTATATACATTATGACAATTCAAGAAAAACTAAAAATAATCCAAAAAAATACTGGTTTTAATCAAACTGAACTAAGTCAAAAACTTGGTGTATCTTACGTGTCTTTTAGTAAATGGTGGAATGGCCATGCCTTACCACGAGAAAAAGCTTTGAACTCAATCGATGCATTATTTTTAGAAGTAACTGGACAGAAAACAATTCCGGAGGATTACTTATCGGCAAAAAAACAAAATCTTTTAAATTATTCAAAAAAACATAGCAATATTATTAAAGAAATACTTTCCAGTCCAGACATTAGAGATCAGTTTATGTTAAAACTAACATATCATTCAAATGGTATTGAAGGAAGTACCCTTACAGAGAATGATACCGCTGCCATACTTTTTGATAATGTAGCTCTACCCAATAAAACACTAATCGAACAGCTTGAAGCAAAAAACCATCAAACCGCGCTTCTTTATCTATTTAATCACATTGCTAAAAATGGAAATATCAATGAAACCTTAATATTAAAACTACATAGTATATTAATGAATGGCATTTATGAAGATGCTGGTTTTTATCGTAGACATAGTGTTCGTATTGTTGGAGCAGATATGCCAACAGCAAATTATCTAAAGGTACCAGAACTAATGAAAAATTTAGTAAAAGATATAAATAAAATTAAAAAAGATTCTATATCACACACATCTATAATCCATAGTGTTTTTGAAAAAATACACCCCTTCCCTGATGGAAACGGGAGAATTGGTCGTTTGCTGATGAATGCCATGCTTTTAAAAACAAATATTGCTCCAGCAGTAATACATCAAAAAAATAAGAGGCTTTATTATACATATCTAAATAAGTCCCAAACTAAAGATGATTTTAGCCAATTAGAAGACTTCATATGTGATGCTATTTTAGATGGATTTAAAATTTTAGAAAGAAATCTTAAATAAAAAAATAACTTTACCAACTATTACATGAAATTTTCTATAATCACCCCAACATATAAAAGAGCAGATAAATTAATTCGTGCTGTTAATTCACTACGTAATCAAACTTTTGGTGATTGGGAAATGATTATAGTCAACGACTCTCCTACTGAACCAGGCTATGATAAATTTGAACAAGCAATAAATGACCCAAGAATTAGATATTTAAAAAATACAAAAAATGAAGGCGTTAATTATTCTAGAAACCGAGCGTTAGATGAAGTATCAATACATAGCGATTGGACTATATTTCTTGATGATGATGATTATTTAGCACCAGACGCCTTAGAAACATTACACGAATTAATAAGAACTCATGGTGGTGTAAGTTGGTTTGTAACAAATCGTGCCTACAAAGATGGTACCCCTACTACGAATTTTCCAAAATCTGATAAAAAATATTCTTATGCTTTTGACTATTTAATTTTAAAAAGATGTAAGGGAGATGCGACTCATTGTATAGAAACAAAAAAACTTGGTGAGATTAGATTTTTAAAACATATAAAACAAGCTGAGGAATGGTTTTTCTTTTATCAACTTGGTTTAAAAAATAAATTTTATTATCACGACCACAACAGCACTATTACCGATGGCTATAATGAAGCTACTGGTCTAAACTTCCGTAAAAGAAATCGCAAAAACGAATTTAAGACAATTTTAGTAATTGCTTATGAGGGTGCCGTCAAAGGAATAATTTACCACCCCACTTTCCTAATTTATTTATTCATGCGCTTGGTTCGCATTATTGTTAAACGCTAGATTATTGTGGAAGTTCCGCTTTCATTGGTATTCCGGCACTCTTTACATATCCCCCATACACTGCCTCTATAATTAATTTTACACGCTCAAAATATTTCCATGTTATTCCATATTTAAAAATACCAAGAATACAAAGTCCTAATATCCATATAAAAATACTCAACAATAAAGTAATCTTCCACTGTGGACTATTTTCTCTTGAAATACGAACCATATTTCGAATACGATAATAAACTTTAAATGGACGGGTACTAGGATTAAATAATCCAAAAATATGTGAATCTCCAAAAGAAGAATCGATGTCGTGAATTACTGGTGAAGTAGAAACATATGATTTATAGCCGGCCTTTTTCACACCCCATGAATATGCAATATCATCACCATATAAAACAAGAGACTTATCTGGTAGTGGAGCTTCACACACTGCTGTGATTGGCAAAAAAGCTCCCCCATAAATAAAACCAATGGTTGGAATTATTGGAAGAAATGGACCACTCCTTTTATTATTAATATCTGATACTAATTTTATAAAATTAATAACTTTTTCAAAACTAAAAACTTCAAAAAAAGTTCCTTTTGGATTAAGGTCTCTCAAAGATGGTTTATAAAAATATTCCTGACTCCCAGAAAGGTCTACTCTATTTCCCATAAGTACAATTTTATCCCCTTTAAGAAAGTTCTTTTTAATATCTAAAAATCTATCAATAGCCCCCACTTCTGGGACATTGTCATCATCTAGTAGAAAAACGAAATCGCAATCTATGTCACGGACAGCCTTTAACCCAGCATGAAAGCCACCTGCTGATCCAAGATTTTTATCATGTCTAATGATTAAAACTTTCTCACCATAAATTTTTACACCATCTTCAATTTCTTTTTGATTTCTTGAACCATTGTCAACAATAATAAACTTTACAACATGCACATCATTAATGACCGAATTAATGACTTGAGATAAAAAATCCCATCTTTTTCCATAAGTAACTGTAACAACGGCAACTTTTGTATTAGACATGATTTAAATAATTAAATTCTTATGCAACTTTTCTTGAGCAAGCAAATTTGCTTTAACTAAAGAATCAAATGTCCCTGCATCAATCCACTCACCATTAATGACTCTCACATCTAGCTCTCCGTTATCTAAATATCTTTTATGTAAATCAACAATTTCGAGCTCACCTCTTTCGCTTGGTTTTGATTCTTTTGCAAATTGCACAATTCTAGAATCATAAATATAAACACCTGGAATTGCAAAATTACTTTTTGGATTTTTTGGTTTTTCTTCTATAGAAATTACTTTCATATCTTTATCAAATTCGACCACACCAAAACGCTCTGGGTCCTTAACTTCTTTTGCAAAAATCCTCGCCCCTTTTTTGAAAGAAGAAATATGTTCCGTTAAATCTTCTTCAAAAATATTATCCCCTAGTATCATAACTACGTCGTCCCCCTGTAAAAAGGTTTCGCCGATAATAAAAGCCTCACTTAATCCCTTTGGACTATCTTGTATTTCATAAGTAAACTTAACACCCCATTCCTTACCTGAACCCAAAAGATTAAGATAATCCCCGGCTCTTTCTGGAGCTACTATTATTAAAATTTCTTTTATACCAGCCTTTATAAGAATATTCAACGGATAAAAAATCATTGGCCTATTATAAATAGGAAGCAACTGTTTAGAAGTAACAGCTGTTAATGGATACAATCTAGTCCCTTTTCCGCCTGATAAAATAATACCTTTCATAAGCCTTATCTTACTACTTTAAATCAATAAAGTCATTACTTGAAACGAAGTCCTTAAGCGCTTCTTTTAGCGGATGCAACACTGGACGCTTGGTATTTTTTAACACAGAAAATGCTGGGCGTTTAGCATTACGTAAAATCGCATTACCATGTATTGGATTAATTTCAGTGTCATGGGCAATTATCTTAAATAATAATCTAAGTCCTTGATACCATGATTCTTCACCCTCATTTATTAAATGATAAATACCGTAGTTACATTTATCTTCAATGAGTGATTTTGTAGCCTTTGCCAAATCAGGCGCATAAGTAAAACAGCTTATTTCATCATCAACTACATTCAAAGATTTTTGAGAATGTGAGAGATGAAGCATAACTTCAAAGAAACTTTTCTTGCCAGTTACCCCTCTTTGTTTTGAAAATAATCTTGATAATCTAATTATGTAAAACTTTTCACTAAAATTTTTGACAGCCTCTTCTCCTAAATATTTAGAAACGGCATATTTACAATTTGGAATTGGAATAATGTCTTCGGAAAATCCTCCTTCGATTTTTTCATTTTTACCAAATACATAATCAGTAGAATAATGTACAAAAGTAATTCCTAATTCTTTAGAAATTTTTGCAATGGCTTCCGGCACATCTTTATTTAATAAAATAGCTTTTGCATATTCTACTTCATCATCTTCACAATCATCGACTGAATTATAAGCAACTGTGTTTAAAATATATTCCGGAGACAATTCTTTTATTTTTTGATTAAGCAATAAAATGTCTGTAACATCTATATCTTTATGGGACCATGTTGTTACAGAATATTTTTTATCACCATTAAATAAATCAACTAACTCTTTGCCTAAAGTTCCAGTACTACCTAAAATAAGAATTTTTATAGGCATAAATTATTTTTTAATTTCCACCAAATTTCATTTTCTTTATACCATTCTATAGTTTTTTGAAGACCATCTTCAAATTTTATTTCTGGCTCCCACCCTAATTCATTTTTAATTTTCTCATATGAAATAGCATATCTTCTATCATGACCGGCTCTATCTTCTACATTTTCTATAAAACTTTCGTCTTTTCCCATTAAAGAAAGAATTGTTTTTATAACGTCAATATTTTTCTTTTCACTATTACCACCGACACAATAAACCTCGCCTATCTTACCGTCATGCAAAATAATATCAATTGCGCGACAGTGATCTTCTACATAAAGCCAATCGCGAATTTGTAGCCCATCTCCATAAACAGGAATTTTTTTATTTTCTAAAATATTAGTAATTGCAAGTGATATTAACTTTTCAGGAAATTGATAAGGCCCGTAATTATTTGAACAATTAGAAATTGTAACCGGCAATCCATAAGTATGATAATAGGCCATAACCAAATGGTCGGACGACGCTTTAGAAGCACTGTATGGACTACGAGGGTCATAATTACTTATTTCATTGAAAGGCTTATCGCTATCATTTAATTGTCCGAAAACCTCATCAGTGGAAATATGATGGAAACGTTTATTCCCATGATTTCTAGCTGATTCTAGTAAAGTAAAAGTTCCAACTATATTTGTTTGAATAAAATTCACAGCATTACTTATTGACCTATCTACATGGGACTCCGCTGCGAAATGTACAATAGCCCCGCATTCGCTCACTAAATTATCAACAAGATTTTTATCACAAATATTTCCATGTACAAATCTATATCTACTATCTCCACCCCACTCTTTCAGTGAATCTTTATCACCAGCATAGGTAAGCGCGTCCAAATTAATAACTTCGTAATCTTTATATTTATTTAAAATAAAATGTATAAAGTTAGATCCGATAAATCCCGCTCCACCTGTTACAAGTATTTTCATAATATTAAATAATTCCTATTTTACTTTTAAGCACTTTAAAAGAATCCTGCACCTTATCTTTTTCACTAATTATTTTTTCACCATCTGGCCAAGTAATAGATATTTCTTCGTCATTCCACAATAGTCCTCCTTCACTTTCTTTATTCCACACTTCAGTACATTTGTATGAAAAAATAGTATTATCAACGAGCGACATAAATCCATGAGCAAATCCAGCAGGGATAAAAACCTGTTTTTTATTTTCTTCAGAAAGTTCACAAGAAAAATATTTTCCAAAAGTAGGAGAATCTTTTCTTATATCAACTGCAACATCAAACACCTTTCCGCGAAGTACAGAAACTAATTTCCCTTGAGCGTGTGGTGTACTTTGAAAATGAAGTCCCCGAACTACACCCTTCTTTGAAACAGATATATTATCTTGTACAAAATTATCTGATATTCCGAGAGTTTTATAAAAATTCTCATTATAAGACTCCATAAAATAACCACGTTCGTCAAAAAACGCTTTTAATTCAACTATAAATAATCCCTCAAAATCTGTTTTTATCACTTCCATATTGATATGATTATACTACGAATTGCAAAACAAGGTTTTAGGATTAAATATTTAAAAAATTATTTTTACTGTTTTTAATCAAATCCCTAATAGCTTTTTCATCTATGTAATACCTAAGCTCTTTATCATTTTCCACCATAAAAAGTATCATACGAGCATACATTTTGTCTGTACCATGAATTTCATCAACGAATTCTGTGTCTTTTCCTCCAAAAGAAAGTGTCGACGAAAAATCGAAAAATAAGGCATTGTTTTTTCTAAAAATATCTTGTTCTTTTTTTATATTATCAATAACCATCTCTTTATAAATACCACTTCCCTCATACATTTGACTATAAACAGATTGTGGGAAAGGTGGCGCAAACCCAACAACAAGTATCCCCTTTTCTTGACAGAGTTTTAAAAATAATGAGAGTTTTTTCAAATTTTCTTCTAAGATTTTATTTTTAGAATTATAATTCTGATTATTTTCTTTTTTTATTACACCTACTTTTTCTTGTATACGTTTATTAACATCCTCGATTAAATTTTTATTAGTCTGTGCTTCAAAATACCTATAGCTTCCATCATATCGAAAACCATCACCATTTATAAGAGCGGATATCCCTATATTATGATTTTCTTTTGAATTATTTATTAAGGTATTTAAATTAAATTTGTGAGAAAAATAATCAAGATACATTCTTCTAGACATAAAAGAAAAAGTGTCTATCATTCTTTTAGGAAACAATAGCTCTTTTTTATCACTATTCTTGTTTAAATCTTCATATAACATTTCCTGGTCTAAGCCAAAAAAAATAACTTTTAAATTACTATTATTTGGTAAATCATTAACGAATTTCTCTGCATCGTTTAAAGACCTAACAGCACCCCCAGCATTTACAAAAGAATTTGGCTTAATAAAAAACTCCTTTCTTATTTCCATAACTCGTGATGTGCCTAATGCAATCACATTTCCATTTTGTTCCCTAAAAAGAAGATTTTTATATGGGAAAAATAAAGTTGAGACATAGGAAAATCCAAAAATAGTTTGAGAGAACTCTTTCTGAGTTGCCACAACTTCTTTTATTGAATAAAATTCTCTTCCATAAAAAATTACCATTGCAGGGAAAATAAAAAGTAAAATTATTGGAAAAAGAAATATAATAATTTTTTTAATAAAAACTATCATACAAATTAAAATTGAAAATAGATGAATGTCTGTGAACCAAAATATCCAAATAAAAGAATTCCACAAACAAGAAAATAATACCAACCATATCTTACAATTTTTGGAGTATTATCAAAAATATAAAATGTCTTATTTTTCTCCTGAAAGAACTGAACGATTTCCATAGTAAGTATTGAAAAAATGGAAACATACAAAACTATTTTCCCGGACTGTAAAGTTAATTGATTAAAAATATCTTGAATGCTTAAATCAAAAATTGTTTTGTTAAAAATATTAGACAAAAAATACCAAGCCTTTCCAACTGTTTCTGATCTAAAGAAAATAAAACTGACACACATACCAAAAAATACAATGATTGTTTGTATTATTTGATGCAGTTTTGGTAATTTGTCTAAATGAATAATTCTAACTATATTTTTACGAAGCTTCTCCGTTACTGACTCAATTACTAAATACGCACCATTAATCGCACCAAAAACAACAAATGTCCAATTAGCCCCATGCCAAAGTCCAATAAGAACAAAAGTTATAAACAAACTATAGAGAAGTTTTATTTTAGAAACTCTACCCCAACCAAGAGCTAGTGGATAATATAAATAATCTCGTAACCAATTTGAAAGTGACATATGCCATCTACGCCAAAATTCTGCAAAACTTCTTGAAGCATACGGACGATTAAAGTTTTCCGACAAATCATAGCCAAGCATCATTGCTGTCCCGAGTGCTATATCTGAATACCCTGAAAAATCACAATAAAGTTGATAAGCAAACATAATTGCAATAACAATCAAAAGTAAACTGTCTTGCGGTAGATTAGCATATAAAGGATTTATAATTTGTGCAAGCTGGTCAGCAATAACCATTTTTTTAAAAAATCCCCATAACATTCTCTCTAACCCTCGTCTTGCTAAAACAAAATTAAATTCGTGTGTTAAATTAAGCTGTGGCAAAAGATGTTGTGGACGCTCTATAGGACCAGCAACAAGTTGTGGGAAAAACATAACATAAAGAGCATAGGTAAGATAATTTTTCTCTGGCGTATATTTCTTTTTATATACTTCTATAACATAACTCAAACTTTGGAATACGTGGAATGAAAGACCAAGTGGTAACGCAATAGTAAGTAATAGCGGTGTATAATTCCAGTGTAAAAAATTTGCCAATAAAGAAATATTTTCATTAAAGAAATTAAAATATCTAAAAAAGATCAGAGTTCCTATATTTGCCACTATACTTATTCCAAGTAATAATTTTCTACTACCACCTTCCCTCTTTTCTATTTCTTTTGCTAAGAAAAAATCTACAGTTATAAGCCCAAAAAGAATTAAAATATATTTTGGAACAAAAGCCATATAAAACACACAGCTGGCTAGTAGCAAAAATATATTTCTATATTTGGATTTAATTACATAATATAAAACAAAAACTATTGGAAAGAATATTGCGAAGGAAAAGGAATTAAATAGCATATATTTAAATTATTTGGGTTTCTGGGGCAAGTAAAAAAGTTAGCTCGGAAACATTTATTGAGTCATCTCCACATAGAAAGCTTATTTTGTTTGCGACTTCATTTGCATCAGTAAGTTTTTTTGTAGGACTACTATTTCTAACAATTTCAATAAAGGCACGCGGTGTAGAACTATTCATTCCCCCTTCCATAACACCTGGAGCAATAGAATACACACGAACATTAGATGCTTTTAATTCTTCTTTTAAAGCAACTAACATTCCCTGTAACGCAAATTTAACAACACTATAAGCACCGCGTGCTTTCGTATTATTTTGCGTAACAACGTTTGCAGTAATAATTCCAATAATGACTCCTTGTTTATGTTCTTTAAGAATAGTTGCAGCTGACATTAAAAAATTAAAACTACCAAATACATTGACTTCAAATTGCTCTTGTAAATCTTTTAAACTAGAAAGATGTAATTGTTTTGGCTTTGGTATCACTCCGGCTGTATGAATACAAGCATATATATTACCCATCTCCTTTTCAATTAATTCCAATGTTTGTTTTACATTGTCAGCATCTTCAAGATTACAAACATAAGCATGATGTCCTCCACCTTTTAGTGTTTCCATCATTTCCTCTACTTCTTCTTTAGATTTTTTATGATACAAAACTGCAACCGACATTCCATCTTCAGCTAATTTTTTTACCACTTCAAAACCAACATATCCTGTGCCACCGGAGATTACTGCTATTCTTTTTTGTATATTTGATGTATTCATATTTTAAATAACCTGGACCTTAGCTTCACCTAAAACGACAACATCTTTTCCTTTTTTCATCACTATATTGATAGTAAGTATTTTTGTTGCTTCACTTTTAAAAATAACAGTTCCGACAACTTCTATTTCATCTCCAATAAATACTGGATTCTTGAAAGACAAATTCTGACTAAGATAAAGACATCTTTTCCCTGGTATACACATACCAACAAATCTTGAGCAAAGAGACCCGAGCAACATGCCATGTACTAATCTCTGTTTAAATTGTGTCCCCTCTGCATAAGAAATATCTGTGTGCAATGGATTCATATCCCCACTTAATTCTGCAAACTTCATAACTTCATCTTCCATAAAAACACGATAAAAAGAAGCATTATCTCCAACTTTTATTTCATCAAAAGAAAGTTCTTTAGCGTTCATTTTATTTTTTATTCTTTTCAACTAAAACACGTAAATCACCAAGTGTTTGAGCATTCATTACTTCGTCCATGCTAAAAGACATAGAAAATTCTTTTTCAAGTTCTGCAATAAAAAGTAAATAGTTCATAGAATCCCAGTTTGGAATATCTTTTGATGAAAGTTCATCTTTTATATTTTCTTCTTTTACACCGAATAATTCTTCTACTATTTGATTAAATGTTTTCATATATTTATTTTCACCCACGCTGGAGACTCTTTACAATTATCAATTTCATATTTACCATCAGTAAAATGTTTTTTTATAAATTCTCTGGCTGGCAAATTTTTCTCAGTCTCCTCCTGTGCAATTGTAATTAAATTAACCCCCATATCTTTAGCTTGTTTAACTATTGTAGCAAAAAATGCCTCCTCAACATCTTTACCAAATACCCGGCAACTCATAAGAAGTGATTTTATATGCCAAACCAACTCTTCCTTTTCAACAAGTGCAAATAATATAATTCCATAATCACCAAACTTATCTTGTAATCTTGCATGATAAACGTGATGATTTTCATTTTTTATATATTCACTAATTTCATCTTCCGATAATGGTTGCTTTAATGTATTAAACTGATTTGTTTTTCCTGTAAGTTGAGACAATCGTGGTATACAAGAATTATCATCTTTAAAAATAAAAAGTGAGAGGTCTAAACTTTTTAAAAAATCTTCTTTGGATTCGTATTGTTTTTCTTCTTCTTTTCGTAGACGTTCTGTTACATATAAATTTCCTCTCATTTTATCTTCATCTGTAATAACTAAAGATTCAAAATATGGAAGTGAGTTTAAAAATTGCGTATATTCTTTTGGGTCAACTGGCAACTCAGGAACTTCAACTTCTGGCACAAGCGCACGTACCATGGCACGATTAGTTGGATCGTCATCTAAGAAGACCATCGAATCAAGACCGATATTTAATTCCTTAGCTAACTCTTTTATATTCTCTGCTTTGTCATTCCAATTTATACGATATGCGGCGAAATGCTTTTCCTTTAAAATCTGATTCGGATGATTACGAATTACATCCCAAACATCATTTTCATTATTTCTACTATTTATGGCTAAAATAACACCTCTATCATAGTGGTCAAGAATTGCCTGCTGGAAGGCCATAAAACTGTTTCCAGGAGGTGTAAGCGATAGGGCAATCCCATCCTTACCATCTTCACCAATAACTCCACCCCAGAGCGTATTATCAAGATCTAGAACAAGACATTTTTTCATAATATTACCTTTCAAGATAACACAAAAACTACGCTACGGCAATTGCGGCGGCTACTGTATCTGTATGAGTTATTGATATATTTACAGATATTTTTTTACCTTTATGAAAGGCTACTGGTTCCCCATCTTTTCCATGTCTAATTTCAATTTCAGAAAATGGAAAAAGTTTAACTCCCAGGGCTTTACTTACTGCTTCTTTAGCCGAAAAAGTACCAGCCAAATGTGGTGCTGGATTTTTAAAAGAAAAACAATATCCGAGTTCTTTTTCAAAAAAAACTTTTTTAAGAAATGGATCACTTATTTTTGAATTAAATTTCTCAAAACGTGAGACATCCACAATATCTATGCCAACTCCTTTTAATTTATTCATATAAATTATTTTTTAATTAATGGACTAACTAATTTCATTGTTTCTTTTACACCTTCAGCATTCCAATGTGTATCATCAGTATGATAAAGAGTTTTATTTTCTTTTATAGTTGCCTTAAAAAACTGATCTTGGGTATTTACGGCTTTTACCCCTTTTTCATTTAAAGCTTTTACAAGGTCTGGAATAAAATGTGGTTTTGTTTTACTTGGTAATGAATCCCAATAAATTGTTTCCTTATTCGGAACTGGTACAAAAATAAGTTGTATTCCTTTTTCTTTTAAAACTTTATCCACCTCAACTATTTTTGAAACTGTAAGGTTAAAATCTTGTTTAGAAACTTCTTTATTAGCTATATCGCCTTGGAAAAATAACATTGGAGAATTATCAAACTTTATGACTGGTTTTGCTTCAAAAAAATACTGGGTATTCGCTCTAAAATAATGATACATATTCTGTTTCAGAAAACGATCAAGTAAAACAAAGACGTCCGTTAGTTTTTCAAGGTGAAAAGTATGGATTATTTTCTGTGCTATTTCATGTGAGAAAGAAATAAAATTGTATGTATATTTTGTAGAAAAATTACTTACATCAGTTAAGTCTCTTTCCATTTGAACAAGAACAATTGTTTTTGGTGAATGGACTGTCAGATAATCGCTGTGAAGAAACTCTGTCATAAGAATACCTCCCATTCCATAAACGTCTTTACCTATTGATTTTGAAAGCACTTCTGCAGCTGTTTCTTTTTGATCAAGTCCTGAACCAACAGCAAGAGAATCTCCAACAAGGACAATATCGTATTGTTCATTTGGGGAAAGCCTCGTGCGATATCCGTCATTATTAGTTACCCATTCTACATTTTTAATCACCTCATTTGGAGTATGAACACCTAAGTCTCCAGTTTCCACCATAGACATTTTCATGTTTGGATAAAATGGTCCAGGTAATAATATTCTACCCGCCCTATTATAAACATTTATTGACTCCCAAAATCTATGAGAAAAATAATTCACTGGTAAAGCTAGTTCTACGGCAGACATTATGAAAAAGGGAATTAAAAATAAAAATGTTCTTATTATAAATTTTTTATATTCTAGGTTTTTCATAAATTAAAATTGAAAATAAATAAACTGTTGCCCTGCTTCAACAAATAAAAATCTTAGAATTACGACCATTAAAAAATAAATAGTCCACCTTACAAAGATATTTAGAGAAGATACTTTATCTTCAAATCCTTTATCGCGTAACCAATATTGTACACCCTCTAATATAAATATAGATAAAATCGCAAGAAAAACGTTATAAATATTAGAATTTAATTCTTTTGGTAAAGATTCCCAGAACGAAAACTTTGTTATATCAAAAATATTAACAAATGAACTTTTCAAAATAAAATAGGCATCAGTTAATGTTTTTGCACGGAAAAATACCCAACCAATACAAATTAATGTAAAAGTTACCACAACTTGTAAAATAGAATGAAACCCTGGAAACATATTAAGTTTAAAAAACTCCGATATGGAATTTCTTAAAGATACGGTTGCTCTTTCATACATTAAAAAGATGGCTTGAAGAGCTCCCCAAATTACAAAAGTCCAATTTGCTCCATGCCAAAGTCCGCTTAACAAAAAAACAATAAAAATATTTCTATAAATTTTCCAATTAGATGTCTGACTCCCACCTAATGGGAAATAAACATAATCTCTAAACCAACTAGAAAGTGAAATATGCCACCTTCTCCAGAACTCTGTTATGGAGTGTGATGAATATGGCCTATCAAAATTATTCATAAGATTAAATCCAAGAACTTGTGCGCCTCCGCGTGCAATATCTGTGTATCCAGAGAAATCACAATATATTTGATAGGCAAAAAATATAGTAGCAATAATAAAGATCGGGCCTGAATAATTATTAGTATTATCAAATATCTGATTAACCATAACAGCTAAGCGGTCTGCTATAACTATCTTTTTTATAAACCCCCAAGCCATTAATTTTAATCCCTTTGTTACACGCTCATAATTAAAATAATGATGCTCATAAAATTGATGAATCAAATTTTGTGGTCTTTCAATTGGACCAGCTACTAATTGCGGGAAAAACATAACATAAAGAGCGTAAATACCAATATGCCTTTCGGCTTTTTGATTTCTACGATAAACCTCAATCGTATAACTCATTGCTTGAAATGTGTGGAAAGAAAGTCCTACAGGTAAAAGAATGTGCAGAAATTCCAATGAATAATTCCAATGAATAAAAGTTGCTATTTCATTTATATTTTCCGCGAAAAAATTAAAATATTTAAAGAACGCCAATATGCCAACATTAGCAATAATACTAATGATTAAAAAAAGTTTACGTTTTTTACCTTCGGACTTTTCTATTAAAATACCAGCAAAATAATCAATAAAAATTGTAAAGGCTAATATTAAAATATATTTTGGAACAAAAGCCATATAAAAAATACAGCTTGCTATTAATAGCATTAACCATCTAAATTTTTGCGGCAATAAATAATACAAAGCAACAACAATTGGAAAGAAAATTATAAATTGTTTTGAATTAAAAATCATTTTTATACTTTATTACTTTCTTTCAAGAATCATCCACTCCTGTTCTTGCCACCCTCTTTCACGGCGCAACTCATATAAATCTTTTTCATTTTTAATTTCAGCAAAAAACGGGAAATTCTTAGGGTTGGCTAATTCAAATGGAATAATTTTTATATTGTGTGTATCCTTAAAACGATTAGCCAAAATTTCTTTTGCGTTTGGTCGAATAAAATCGTGAAGCTCTATTATGGCTGTTTTTACTTTTTTAAATTCTGAAAAATTTTCTGGATCTAAAATATCCACCTCCCCTCCTTCACAATCACACATAAGCAAAGTGTTATCAGTAATTAAAGGAGAAACATTTTTTGAAGTTGCTTCTTCAAATAAAGACAATTTATTAGTTAAATTGTTTTTCTCATACATTTCTTTACTAAGATTTCTACCAATTTCTTCTAAGTCAAACCCGATTAAATGTAAGTCCGGAAACATTTTCCCAAAACCAATTAAGTAATATCCTTCAGCAGAACCAATATCCAAAAAAGTATCAAAGTTTTTATCTTTTAAAGTCTTTATATACGGATGTAGAATTGCCTCATATGAACCAATAAGTTTGTGTAGATAAGAACTTCCAACAGCTTTATCAACATATTTCATCCCCTCAAATGGCCCCGCTTGTACTACTTTTGGAAACTTTGATAAAAATATGGCTTCATATTTTGCAAGTATATTATTGTCCCCGACAAAACGAGCAAAAAGATTAACCCATACTGATTTAACAAAATTAAAAAGTCTTGCTGGAAGAATTTTCTTAATAAAGAATTTTACCCTTACACGAATTGGAAGATATTGTTTCATATAATATTGTTAAATCTTTTTTGAAATTAAATAATTTCCTATTGCTAAATGTGGAAGCCCAGAAAGCTCAAATGTACGAAGTGCATCATATGGTTTTTCTACATTTGGCTCACCATGCAAATTAAAACTAGTATTTAGAATACCGCCAGAACCAGTTAATTTCTCATATTCAGAAATTAATGCATGATATTCCGGATTAACTTCTTTCTTCACCATTTGTGGGCGTGAAGTTAAATCATAAGGATGAAGTGCTGCGATTAATTCTTTGTGGGCTAATTCTTTAGTTGGAAATGTAATTGCCATATATGGTGCATATTCGTCTTTATTCAAAATTAGATAATCATGTCTTCTCTCATATAAAAGTGAAGTTGCAAACGGCATCCAAAAATCTCTCCCTTTTATCATTTCATTAATTAATTTTACATTATCATGTGATGATGGATTAGCTAAAATGGAACGATTACCGAGGGCTCTTGCCCCCCACTCAGCACGACCTTTAAATCTTCCGACCACACTATTCCCAGCTAAAATCTCTGCAACTTTTTTCTCTATAGTATTTTCACTTTTTGGGTCAAAATATTTTACATCACATTTTTTACAAAATTCATATTCATCAATTACCTTTTTTATTTCTTCGTCAGAATACTCTCCACCTAAATATAGATGTTCCAACTTTTTTAAACCAGATAAATCATTTTTGTACAAAACAGAATAACCGTACAAAGCATTTCCTATTGAAAGTGATTCGTCCCCACAAGAAGGGACTAAGAGCAGTGAGTTTACTTCTGGCATTTCGGAAATATATTGATTCGCTTTCACATTCATAAATACTCCCCCACCAACAGCTAAATCACTACAATTGTATTTCTTCATAGCAAAACGTGCCATGTCTTTTACTATTTCCTCAGTAAGTTTTTGTATACCATATGCTAAAGAATCAAATCGATATTGATAATAATCATTCGCTATTAAATACGGTGTCGCTCTTCTTGTATCTATTTTTGAAACCAACTGCATTGTATTTTCATCAAACCACAATATCTCTTTTAATTTTTCATAAACTTTTTCCCCTGAAGTTTTTTTTGCATAAGGCGCAAGACCCATTACTTTAAACTCATGCTCATTGCGAGACATTCCCAGTAAATCAACAAAAGAAGCATACAAAAGTCCAAGTGAATTTCCTCTTTCAAAAATATGTAAAACTTTTATATCTCCATTTTCAAAAAGATTTATTGAACCACAAAAAGTATCCCCCTCACCATCTAAAACAAAAATGATTCTACGCTTATTTTTATCTTCCATAAAAGGTAAAGATGCCCAAGCGTGAGATAGATGATGTGGAACTTCTATGATAGACGCTCCAGGGAATTGCTCTTCTAAATATTTTTTAGTTTTCTTTTCTACTCCAGAAACAATAACTTTAAGTGAAAATAAAAAATCTTGTATTTTATATACGATTTTAATAAACGGCAATTTAACTGCAACGGCTTTTATAAACCATTTCCCTTTATTTATACGATTACGATAATCAGCATTATCTTTCGTAGTATTCACAATATGAGCACCTAATTTTATTCCATCAACAAAAACATAATCAAATTTTTCTAAATTATATTTTTCTTTTATATATGCAAGAGAAAAATGTGGAAATCCAATGTGTTTCTTTTGACGAGAAAGACGCTCTTCTGACATCGATTCGACTATTTCCCCATCTTTCATAAGGGTTATAGTTGCATCATGTCCGAAATTTACTCCCAGAATATAATCACTCATTAAAGACGATTATAGCATATTTATTTTACTTCTTTTCCTTATTTATCTATTGATAACCATTCGATATCTGAACGAATTGTATTACTTTCAAACTCACTATTCTGATGAACTAAAAGAGGTACATACCCATATAAATGAAACCCGGCTTTCAAACGGGCCACGTTCGGCGTCCTATCGGCACTCATACAGAGAGGGTTAGTAAGGGGTAGTAATTTCTTCGCCCCATCTAAAGTCAAAATATATGCTCCAGCATTATAAAGCGGTCTAAAGAAATATTTTGGTCCTCTATATGAAATAATTTTTCTGGCAATAAAATCCCTAGAAGTTTCAAAGAAAGAAAGAAAGAACATATACGGTAATTTAATACAAGCATAAAAAAAGAAGCTTGGATTTTGTCTTATTGTTTTATATGTGGCGATAAGCCAAGATTTAAAAAAAATTAAACCCACATAACGATAATCAAATGAAAGCCAGTCCCATTTTTTATTTTTTTTATTAATTTCTCTTTCAACTATATCAATAAAATCTGGTGGAAGAATAGCATCGTCTTCCAAAATAACAGAATAAGGAATATTTTCTTTTATAATTTTTTCATAAATAAACGCATGCGAAAACGCACATCCCTTTTCCCCTGTTAAAAGAGATTTGCCTTGCTCCTTCAAAGTCTTCTCTTCACTATATCTTTCTACAACCCTTTCATTATCACCATAAAATCCATCAATAATAGCATACTCTGCACCAATAAATTTTAAATGGCTTTCTATCTTCTGTTTGCGAGCTATATCTCTTGGCAAATTTATTACAAAAATAGGAAAAGATTGTTTCATTATTTTTTATTTTCTAAATTAAAATAAAATCCAAAGGCTGCCACCATATAGGCAATAGATGTTGCAAGTGCTGTTCCTGTAAGTCCAAATCTCGGTGTTAAAACATAAACTAAAAAAATGTTTATAAATACAGCGAATCCGAATATACCAATCTGATGATGCTGTCTATCACGAGCTCCATACATACCAAGGAAGAAATAATTCATAAACATAAAAGGAATAGATAGTGCGTAGGCCCGCAAAACAACAACGGACTCAGCAAATCTTTCACCATATAAAATATGAATAGCTAATGGAGCAAAAACAATTATTCCAAGAGCAATAAGGCTACCCACTAAAAAATAAGAAGTCATAATTTTATGTAATTTCTTTTTTGATTCTTCATCTTTCTGTGTAGAAATATAAGCCATACGAGAAATAAGGGCAGCAGATAAAACCCCAGCCAGAAAATTTGGTACTTCTGCTATTTTTACTGCGGCTGAATAAATACCTAATGTATAAGCATTTGAAAATGTTGCAAGAATAAGTTGATCCACCCGAAGAAGTAGTTGCCAAAAAATAATCGCGATAATACTTAAACGAATAGAATACAAAAAAGAAATTGATTTAAAAAAAGAAGGAATTTCAAATGACTTTAAAAAGTGTTTCCATTCTGACATTCTAATTAAAATAATTAAAATTAATACACCACCAATTGCAGAATCAACTGCTGCCACAACGACAAAAGAATAAAGTGGGGATTTCAATAATACAAGTACAATTTTAATTAAAAGCAGAGATACTGATGACACTATTTGTATCATCGACATAAATCTTGCCCTATCCGTTGCTGTTAAGTACAAAGAAAAAACACTTAATGAATTAATACATGCTGGTACAAGCATTATACTTATCATAAAGGCAATATCTCTTGGTAAAATAATCCATGCTGAAAATAATCCAAAAATTGTTAAAAGTAAATAAATAGAAAACTTATACCCTATAAACTGTTGTACATCTCTAAAATGATTATCACTCTTTGCTATTTTCCAAGTAAAATAAAAATCCATTCCACCACCGACTGTTAAGAGCGTGCCTACATAATTTTGAACGAAACTATAAAGACCTAAATTAATTGGGCCAAGATAGCGAGTTACAATAATTGCACTCAAAAATGCAGACCCTTGTACCACAATTTGTGCAAAAGTATACCAAGACAATTGCTTAAAAATATCCTGCTTAAATAAGTTTTTGAATAGATTCATTTTTGTATAATACCTCTAACCCCTTCCCTATATCATACCCAGTAATTCCTTTTTTAGAAAACTCATATACTAACTGTTTACTAGCTGGTCCGGTTGAAATTAATAGTACAGGCTTTTCATCTTTTGGTACAGTCTTTAGTATTTCTTCTATATCACTATAAATTTTGCCATATGAAGCATAGGAATTTTCACTAGGAGTTTCTACGAAAAAAACTTTTGTGAAAGGTATATTTTTATTTTCTTTAAAAGCTTGAATACTATTTTTATTACTAACGACTATTAAGTATTTATCCATCAAATATTCTTCTATATTTTCTTGAAAAAAATTATCATAGTAGAAAGCATGTGCATCTCCATATTTAACATTTTTTGGGAAAGCAATTTTATACATAACTTTAATAGGCATCCAAGTATATAAATGTGCTATCCCTTTTTTGGGATCTAGTTTGGCTTCAGTGTTAGTCTCATTAACATAAATTTTAGCAAGACCAATAATATATGGCGCTGTATCCCTATAATTTTTTATTAATTCTCTAAAAGATTTTTCAAGATTTTTTTCATATCTTTGATAATGAATTCTACCACCATTTATAAGATGCATCTCCCCCTCATTCAAGCGAAGAAATGACCTTCCCTTTTTTATCTCTTTTACAAATTCTTCTTGATTAAAAAATTTAGTGCCAGCTATAAAAGAACCTTGGAAAAGATAGAAGCCATAAGCTAAAAGATAAACTGGGTGTTTATAGTATTTTCTTAAAAAATTAAGAATCCTAGAAATCTTCATATATAAAGGATTCTATCACATTTTTTCTATTAAATATATGATAAAATGAAACTAATATGAAAAAAGTTGCTCTCATAACTGTAACTTATAATGCAGAAAAAAACTTATCTTTTTTCCTGCCTTCTCTTATAAAAAATAGAGAAATTTTATCTGGTATATTTTTTGTAGATAATAATTCTAAAGATAAGACTTTAAAAGAGTTAGAAAATTTTAAAGAAACTCAAAGAGAAAATTTTGATATTGATATTACTTCAAATGATGAAAATTATGGTTATGCTTATGCTATAAATATGGGAATACAAAAAGCCTTAGAGACTGGATATGATTATTTCTGTATTACAAATAATGATTTAATTTTTGAAGAAGGATTTTTCTCGCAAATGTTGGAAGATGCCGTCCATAATAATATAGACGCGCTAGGTGTGCCAGCTAGTATAAATGAAAATGAATTAGGACTTGGATACAAATTAGATAATGAAACTTTTTTACTAAAAGAAAGTTCGCCACTGTTAAGAAATAAAATTGCTGAGGAAATATTAAAAAACCCCCTACCTCAAATAGATGCGCCTCATGGCGGAACTATTTTATTTAGTAGATTTTTCTTTGATGAAATTGGGTTATATGACCATCATTTATTTTTTGGTGGAGATGAATTAGATTTTTTGTATAGAATTACAGCCCATAATACCGTACACACTCCAAAAATAAAATGTGCTGTATCATTGAAATCATTTCTTTTAATTGATAATTTAAGTAAGCATAATTCCGGACACAAAATTATAAAAGCTCGTGGAATGCTTCAAGGAAATGCACGGGTAAATTTAAAACATAGATTTACTCCGCTACACATAGGACTATATAAAGAACAACATAAATTAATACGGGGTTTGTCTAAAGGTAAAATTATTAGATATTTAGCTTTATACTTTTTTGCATTCCGTGGACTATGTATAGAAATATGTAAATATTACTACGAAGCACTTTGGAGGAATTAATTCTTTATAAAGACAGCGCACATACCATACATATATCTAGTCGGCGTTTTATTTTTTTGCAAAAATCTTAAATTATGATAGAAAATTACTAATTTCATATATAACCAAGCCGGTATTATACTCATAACTTTTTCTTTATACCCCTTCTTCCTAAGATTTATTAAGTGCCCATCTTTATCTACAACCTGTCCTTTATTTGGTGCTGTATTTGCTGTTCCTAAATTAACACTCCAGACTTTATTTTTTGTATATTCTGTAAAATCAATAAAAGAAACTACAGCATTATTTTTCATACCAACTTCCTTTATCCCTTTTTCTGTAAACCACCACAAATGCTCTGGCGCTGGATTTGTCTCCCAAATAGTACCAGTCGGGTGAATATCTTTTATTGGTGTAGTAATAATTAAGGTACCACCCGGCTTTAACATATTCATTATATTTTTAACAAAAAGATTTGGGTCAACAACATGTTCAATAACTTCTGTAGCAACAATGACGTCATAAACAGACAAATGATTTAATGAAAAATCTTCTACTGTACCTTGAAAAAATTTTTTACCATAAAAATTATTTGCAAAATCAGTGGCAGTATCTGAATAATCAAGTCCTTCACAATCATATCCTGCTTTATTAAAAGCATAAGTTAAATATCCAAGACCAGAACCAACTTCTAGCATTTTTGCCCCATTATTTATTTTTCTATCTTTAATAGCTTTTATTACACCCCAAAATATCGCACTATAATTAGAGAGGTCTTTTAATGGATTACTTAATTTCTTTACACCATTGGCTAAATAATAATAGTAATTATAGCCAGCATCTTTAGTTGTATCACCACCATAAATAATGTCGTATTGCTCTTTCAAATTACTCATTGGGTCAACAAAAGATGACTGACAATTTTTACATTCGTAAACATTAAATTTTGTACCTTTTACGTAGCCTTCCATCCCACGAAAAGTCATATCTGCGAGTGAATCACAAAGAGTGCATAAATGTTTATTTTCTATATCCATGGAAAGAATAATAGCAATATTTTTATCTTAAACCAAACTATTTCATACATTTTCCATATTTCTTTTAATAGTGCTAATATAGAGTTATATTTTATTTTATGAAGAAAAAAATTCTTGTTACGGGAGGACTTGGACAGGTTGGATCAGAATTGGTACCTGCACTAGAAAAGAAGTATGGTAAAAATAGCGTGATTATTCTTGATAAAAAAGAAAACCTGGTTTATAAGGGTTTATATGTTAAGGGTGATGTTGTTAATAAAAAACTTATAGAAGACACCGTAAAAAAATATAAAATTACTGAGATATATCATTTGGCCTCTCTTCTTTCTGTTACCGGGGAACAAAATCCAGAACTTGCTTGGTCTGTCAACATTGAAGGACTAAGAAATATTTTAGAATGCGCAAGAATATATAATCTTAAAGTTTTTTGGCCAAGCTCTATAGCTGTATTTGGAATGACAACTCCACAAGATGAAACTCCTCAAAAAACAATTCTTGAGCCAACGACTATTTATGGTGTAACTAAAGTCTCTGGTGAACTTCTTTGCCAATATTATTTTAAAAAATATAAAGTAGATGTTAGAAGCGTTCGTTATCCTGGAATAATAAGTTGGAAGACTCTTCCTGGTGGCGGTACAACTGATTACGCGATAGATATATTTTGGCACGCTCTTAGTACAGGAAATTACACTTGCTTTTTAAATAAAAATACGGCTCTTCCAATGATGTATATTGATGATGCCATTAAAGCAACTATCGATATTATGGGGGTTGATGCGAAAAAAATAACAATTCGTACAAGTTATAATATTTCTAGTTTTAGTTGTACTCCAGAATTATTGGCTACGGCAATACGCAAACAAAATATTCCGCTTAAAATGAAACACGCTACTGACATCAGGCAATCAATTGCAGACTCTTGGCCAAACTCCATTGATGATAGGCAGGCTAAAAAAGACTGGAAATGGAAACCCGTCTTTGATATTAAAAAAACGGTTAAGGAAATGCTATCTGGCGTGACAAAAATGCAAAGCAATAAAAATTAAAAACATGTCATATAAAAAAGCACAAAAAATATACGCAGATGTTATTAACGAAATAAAAGAGAGCGGTTTGTATAAAGATGAATATATAATCACCTCCCCTCAAGGTGGAGAAATATCTGTACAGTTTCCACAAGGCTCAATTAACAAAAATGTTCTTAATTTTTGTTCAAATAATTATTTAGGATTAGCTTCACATAAGGATGTTATAGCTGCCGCGAAAAATGGATTAGATAATTATGGATTTGGATTAAGCTCTGTACGTTTTATTTGTGGCACACAAGACCTCCACAAAAAGCTCGAGGAACAGGTCTCTTCATTTTTAGGAAAAGAGGATACTATTTTATTTAGTTCTTGCTTTGATGCTAACGCTGCTATATTTGAAGTTTTACTTAATGAAGAGGATGCAATTTTTTCTGACCAATTAGTACATGCCTCCATTATCGATGGTGAACGTCTTGCGAAAAAAGTTGAGCGATTGATTTACCCACACTCTGACATGGTAGAACTCGAAAAAATGCTCGCAAATTCTAATTCAAGAATAAAAATGATTGTTACAGATGGAGTATTTTCTATGGACGGAGATATGGCAAAATTAGATGAAATAGTGACGCTCGCCGAAAAATATGAAGCGCTAGTTTTTGTAGATGATTCTCATGCTACGGGATTAATAGGAAATACTGGTCGTGGTACTCCAGAATATTTTAATGTCATAGATAAAGTAGACATTATCTCTACAACATTTGGGAAGGCATTGGGGGGAGCAAATGGTGGTTGTATTTCTGGAAAAAAAGAAATTATTTCTCTACTTCGCCAACGAGCAAGACCTTATCTTTTCTCAAATACACTTATGCCAGCTGTTGTTTCTGCCACAATTAAAGTCTTAGAAATTATAGATAAAGATTTTACTCTTAAAGAAAAACTAATACGAATGTCTGAGTACTGGCGTGCATCATTAATTAATTTAGGGTTTGATATAAAAAATGGAAATACTCCAATTATTCCTGTTATGCTATATGATGCAAAGCTTGCACAAGATTTTGCCAGAGAACTTTTTAATGAGGGTGTTTATGTAAGAGGATTTTTTTACCCTGTTGTCGCACAAGGACAAGCTAGAATACGAACGCAGATTTCGGCGTCTCTTACTGAAGAAGATTTAGAAAAAGCATTATTCGCTTTTAAAAAAGTTGGAATTAAGCTGGGTGTTATTAAATAATTTTTAAAATTTAAATAAGGACTTAAACCAAGTGATTAGGCGGGTGTCTTTGGCTTTGATTACAAGGTTTGTTAAAAGGGTTGCACTTAGAGTTAGAACTCTGGTGAGACTCATAATCATCTTAAAACATGTCTTTTTTTGTATCACTGTGATACAAAAAATTAAAAAAGTCTTATATTAAGTTAAATTTATAAAAATAACATGAAAAAAAACATTGGAAAATATAGATATTTTACCAAAAAAAGGAATTTGCTTTTTTTCTGGCAATTTCCTATAATATAGGTATGACTACTTTCAATCGCTCAATAGAGCCAAGAATTAAATCATTACTTTTCAAAAAAAGAGCGATTCTAATTTTTGGTCCACGTCAGGCTGGCAAAACCACATTGGCAAAAAAAATTCTCTCTGAGTTTGGTGATTCTGGAGAATATTTCAACTGTGAAACAGCTAGTGTACGTAAACACTTTGTTATTGGTAACCCCGATATATTAAAAGAACTCATTGGGAATAAAAAAATTGTTGTTTTTGATGAAGCTCAAACAATTCAAAATATAGGAGCTATTTTAAAAGTTTTTATTGACACCTATCCAGATGTACAAATAATAACAACGGGTTCGTCTTCATTTGATCTTGCAAACAAAATAAATGAACCTCTAACGGGAAGATCCTTTGAATTTACCTTATACCCTCTTTCTCTTTCAGAAATATGTAAAATAAAAAAAATCTCTAGAGACGAATTTAATGAATACTTACGTCTGGGTGTTTATCCAGCTATAGTAGGAGAAGATGATGTAAATACACGTGAAAATCTTTTAAAAAACATTACTACAAATTATCTTTATAAAGATGTATATATTTTTGAATCAATACGCAACCCACAAATTTTCGAAGATTTATTAAAATTACTAGCATACCAGATCGGACAAATTGTATCTATAAATGAACTCTCTAAATCACTTGGCACAAGTCGAACAACTGTCCAAAAATATTTAACTCTTTTAGAACAGTCTTATGTTATACAACGAGTGTATTCTTTCTCTCGTAATCATCGTAACGAGCTAAAGAAAGCTTTTAAAGTTTTTTTCCTTGATACAGGGATTCGTAATGCCATAATAGACGCCCTCGAAACTCCGTTTGAAGACCGTGTCGATAAAGGTGTTTTGTTTGAAAATTTTTGTATTGCTGAACAATGGAAAACAGGTTCTCTGGAAACATTCCCACCAAAAATATATTTTTGGAGAACTGATACAAAACTAGAAATTGATATTATTAAAGTTACCAATCAAAAAATTGAAGCTATAGAATGTAAATGGAGTACTCAAGATGTATCTTTTAAAACATTCTTAAAAAAATATCCAGCTGCAACCACAAAAGTAATGACTCCTAGTGATTTAATATCTTAAAAAAATTAATGAGGGTTTCTATTATGTGAAGTAGTTAGTTCAACAACCATTTCTCCTTTTAATTTAATCTTCATAATCTTATATACACCATATGCAAGATTACATAAGATTATAAGAAAAAAGTAAAGGTTTTGTATGTGTTTTTCTCTACTTTTTAAGAAAAACCCTTGAATTACAAGGATTTCTTTTTTTCAGTCTTTTTAACAAATTCCAAGGCAAGGCCTTGGAATCAAAGAAATCTAGACACTGGATCCCAGGTCAAGCCTGGGATGACACAAACTACGCAGTAACCCGTGCGAACTCCAAGGCCCTGCCTTGGAAAAATTGTTTTCCGTTTTTAAAATTTAAATAAGGACTTAAACCAGGTGATTAGGCGGGTGTCTTTTGGTTTACTAGATTGGTTTGTTAGGAGGGTTGCGGAAGAGGAAGATGTTTTAAGTGATGATGTTCCAAGATTTTGATTAGATAAATACTGTTTTGTAATTATTTTATTTGTAATTAATTTATTTAAAATTTTGGTTGAGGTGCTACTTGGTAATTTTTCTGAAAGTTGATTTGACGGGATTAAAATAGTTGAAGTAGCAACTCCGGCAACAATACCGATTAAATTTTGATTTAATGAATTCGGTAATGTATAACTGACAACTTCTTCTAAATTTGGAAATAATATTTTTACAACACTATTTTGATTTATTGTTGTACTAGCAAATCCCATAGCTATACCAGAGAAATGTGTTGTCTCCCCTCCTAAAATTATTGTATTTTTTGGAAAAGGAAAAGCTTTACCATCAAAAGAAAGTTTCCATTGTGATAAATCTAAATCATAATTATTTGGATTATAAATATCTACATAAAGACCGTACTTTCCAGTATCTACTTTTGTAATTGCAATGTCTGGTGATACGACACGGATTTTCATACTAGCATTACCCAAAACATGGCCATTACCTGCTTCGACTTTTGCTAAATATCTTCCAGGATAAACATAACGATACAAAGTTGTAGTCCCCTCGCCTTGTCCACCATCACCATATGACCAAGAAAAAGTTAGACCTTCTATATTATTTCCTCCGCGAGTCATTCCGTAAGTTGTAAAATTTGAATCCGCTCCAGCAACTACAGTTTTTTCAAATGGCATGTATAAAACAATATCGGGAGATGGCGCGGATTGTGCTTGAATTGTTTGTTGGGTATTTGTTGAGGTTGCATTATTTCCAGAGTCTGAAGAAGTTACGGCTTGATTTTCAGCGCCTGGAGTTGGGTTACTCGATACAAAACTTCCACTAACCAAAGAAAGCGTAAAAGAATCTTTTGCGGCTGTGTATGATGAAAGAGAATCAACTATCGAACCAGATAATTTAATATCAATAGATGTAACACCGGTATTAACTAGACCAATTCCACTTTTAAAAAGTGGCCCATTATATGTTGGATAATCTTGTAAAAATTTTGTAGACCCGCTAACAATAGAGCCAATAATCGCATAACCACCTGGTGTTAAATTTGTTCCACCTGAGAGCGGTGTTACAGCAATTGCTGTAGCACCTTTAATGGAAATAGTCATAGCTGAGAGGTCTACACTATTTGCAGTGTTATTAAAAATTTCTATCCATTCACGACCATCATCAACACCTGTTGGATTAGACATCACCTCACTAATAATAAGCGCATTTGCTTGAGTTACAGCACTTATAAAAAGTAAAAGTGAGAAAATCTTTTTCATTTTAAAATTATTCGTCTCCGATAATCTTTCGCAAGACCTCTTCGGGAATTTCTTTTTCACCGCTTTCACTTTTTTCTCCGCTAGTTGGCAGATTTATTTTTTTAACATCTTCAACTATTGCATTGTTCTCACTCATAGCGCGAGCTAAGGCTTCTTTAAGAGAGATGGCTGGCTTGTCATCAAAATGTTTAGGCTTATCTAAAATAACTTCTTTCACTTTATTGTCTTCTGGTTTATAGAATTGTTTATTATTATCTCTTCTGTCATTACCTCTTCCGTTACTTCCCTTTCTATTTTCATCTCGATGAGTTTCTCTATTATTGTCTCGGCCATTGTCCCGCACACTTTCTCGATGAATTTCTTTTTTTGGCTCAACAACTTTTTCTTTTTCATTATTTTCCACATGGTTATTTTGTGGAAGTGGGGTATCTTTTTTTATTTCTCTTACTTTTACATATTTACCTTCCTCTTTTGGATGATGCTCTTTTTTTGGCTCAACAACTTTTTCTTTTGGTTTATAAAACTCCGCAACTTCTTCTTCTACTTGGGATACTGCTTTACTATAACGTAATCTTGAGGACGCAACAACTGCTTCTGCAAAAGAATTATCTGGCTGTCTGATTGGTGGAAGTGTATGCGCTGAAAACGGCTTTGAACCGACACCGTCAATCATAAGACGAAGATAAATCTGATAAGCCGAGAGGTTTACAATGTCATCTAATATAAAATACGGGGCGAATTCTTTTTCAAAAATCTCGGCATCTGCGGCACCAACTCGAAAAGCAATCATGGTACCAACGTTTCCAAAAACTGCGGCTTTCACTTCATCGGTCATTTGCTCTACATATTGATGGGCAACTGTGAGAGCTAAATTATATTTTCTAGCTTCAGATAAAATACTTGCAAAAGATTCATTGGCGAAGTTTTGGAATTCATCCACATAAAAATAAAATGGTGGTAGCTTTTCCAATTCATAAGGACCAACGTCCGCTCTCGACATTGCTGCTAAATATATTTTTGTAATTAAAAGTGAACCAATAAGATTTGCATTACTCTCACCTACTTTCCCTTTTGACAAGTTAACTATTAAAATTTTTTTATTATCCATCACTTCACGTAAATCAAAAGAAGTTTTTTGCTGACCGATAATATTACGAATGAGTGGATTGGCTACGAATTGTCCAACTTTATTTTGAATAGCAGGAGCGGCCTCAGCAGCGAAGCGGTCTGTATAATTTGCATATTCATTTACCCAAAAATCACGAACTGTTGGGTCAGTAACATTTGAAACAATAAACTTTCGATATTCTTTATCTGTTAACATTCTATTTACTCCGAGTAATGTTTGATTTTCATTTTCAAGAAGAGCAAGAATAATATTATTTAAAATATATTCCATACGTGCAGAAAACTGATCTTGGAAAAGTTTTTTAAACGCTGCCATAAGACCGTTTGCCACCAAGTGACGCTTGTCTGGCGCTACTTGTTCCAAAACATTTAATCCAAGTGGATGATCGCTATCAAAAGGTGCAAAATAAATAACGTCTTTTACACGTGCTTCTGGAATATGATCCAGTAATTTTTCTGCTGTTGAACCGTGAGGGTCAATAAAACAAACACCTTCGCCGTTATTTATATCTTGAATAGCTAAATTTTCAAGAAGTGCGGATTTACCCATACCAGTTTTACCGATTACATAAGTATGTCGAGTCCTGTCATTTTCTTTTATACCAAAAGTAAGTTGTTTATTGCGGAAGTCAACTTTACCAATATATGTAACTTTTTCTTTAATGATTTCCTTGTCGGACATGGAATATAGTATACAGTGAGCAGTGGACAGTGACCAGTAGATACGAAGAGGTAAAGGGGAAAAATATTCAATGAGACAATTTTCAATATTCAAAGAAAATACGAGATGCTTAAATTAATTTTCAATATCCAATTTTCAAAAAAGACAGACCTGGATTCCCGCCTTCGCGGGAATGACACGACAAATTACAATAATTTAAAATTTTAAAAAAAATACAAAACAATAAAGGTTCCTCGCAGCAAGCTGACGAGGTATTTTAGGAACTCGCTTCGCTCGTACTAACGCGTAGCAAGCTACGCGGTATTTGAACCTTTTTATGT
>Ga0208375_1000822_pt1 | contig 39447 bp, 48 predicted proteins | sample RifOxyD1_FD_184038 | JGI IMG/M metagenome (GOLD analysis project Ga0208375, IMG submission 184038) | Soil microbial communities from Rifle, Colorado - Rifle Oxygen_injection D1 (SPAdes) | ecosystem: Environmental > Terrestrial > Deep subsurface > Rock core/Sediment | place: Rifle, Colorado... | reverse complement strand
TAAAGGCAGTATTCCGATATGTTGCGCAAAACGAAAAATAATTTGCGCAGGTGTTTTGCGGTACTTTTCAACAAGAAATTTTAATTTTGGTAAGATAAAAGTATTGGCCGTGAGCAGAGAAAACCCCTGATAGACAAGGCCTTTTTGTGTGCAAAATTGCCGTACTTCTTTATCCCAGCCTAACTGCGCATAGCATCTATTTTGTACAAAAGTTGGTTTTACGACAGCTTTTTGATATAATAGCTCTAGTTGTCCAAGATTGACATTACTTATTCCAAGAGCGGCCACTTTTCCTTCTTCATGCAATGCTTCCATCTCCTGCCACACTTGCCAGTCGGCTGGTGCCAATCCTATCCAGGAAGATGGTCCATGCAAGAGATAGGAATCGATATAATTTGTCTGTAAATGTTGCAGCGAGCTTTGAAACGATTGCCATACTTGGGTGGCATAATCCGCATGTGGATCATATGGTACTCTGTGGTCTTGTCCATCAACATATGTGAATTTGGTTTGCAGAAAGAGTTGCTCTCGGGCAATACCACTTTTGATGATGGCATTACCCACTGCAGTTTCATCGTAATGTTTACGCTGATTAGCGGTATCAATCGCTCGAAAGCCAGTCTTGAGAGCAGTAAGAACAAGATTTTCCGTAGCATCTGCTTTCCATGCAGTACCGTAGATAATGGGTGGAATATTCATGTACTTTCTAAACTCCGCAGCGTTGCGATGTTGTGGGTGCTGATTATTAAAATTATATCTTATTTTTTTCTTTTCATCAAGAAATGAACAATAATCGCTTTAAGTAAAGGAAGTAATGAAATAAAAATAATGGTGATGATAAGTAATCCAAAGTGCTCTTTAACCCAGGGGATGTTTCCAAATAAAAAACCGCCAAAAATAAAGAGACTGCACCATAACGCAGCCCCGATGAAGTTATAGGCAAGAAAAACTCTGTAGGACATGGTGCCGATGCCGGCAACAAAGGGAGCAAACGTTCTAATAATGGGGATGAATCGTGCCAGGATTATTGTTTTTTTGCCGTGTTTTTCATAAAAGGCTTGGGCGCGTACCAGATGTTCTTTATGAAACAGCAGAGAGGATTCTTTTTTGAATATTTTTGGTCCAATATACTTACCTATCTGGTAATTGAGGGCATCTCCAAGGACTGCGGCAGTAAGGATGATGATAAAGAGTATCTCGATGTTGAATGATCCTGTTGCGGCCAGCGCTCCGGCAGCAAATAAAAGACTGTCTCCCGGAAGAAAAGGGGTTACGACGATTCCAGTCTCAAAAAATATAATTAAAAATAATAAGACATATGTTGCTATAGAATATTCATTTACGATCGCCTGCAAGTACTTGTCAATATGGAGTATAACTTCAATAATTTGAAATACCATCTCCACTTTGGATTCTTACCCTATTAAATAACTTTTTGTTTTTATGGTTAGTTGGGAAGGTTTTTGAATTGCATTTAATTCCTGTTATGCTCAATCGAGAAAGAGGGCTAAACGACTGATAGGGGGACATTTCTAAACGACTAAAACGAACGAGGGGGAGTTCCGAATACATTTACCCAAACGTCAAAACTTTATCAGATTCCTCAACTAACTTTAACATATCTTCCATTGCAGAAATGGGGCATATATTGCTTTCTTCTTTTCCCCTTATTTTCAAGCAAGTTCCACAAGCAAGAATAACACCACTATTTTTTATGAATTTCTTAATTGAGCCTTCAAGCAGTGGAAACTTTGAATCTTTTACGCTTTCAACCTCAACTCCTTTCCCAAGAAGAAATACCTTCACTGAGTGATTTTTGCTAATAGCTTCATTTCCAAATCGAAAACAGTTCCAACAGGTTTCTGCATCGTTTGTGTTTAAAATTATGCCGATTTTCATAGTTTTACCTCGCGTCATCAACCATCTCAATTACATCTTTTTCAACTTGTTCGGCTTCCTTCTTGTCAACTTCTGAAAAGAATTGAGAAATCATGGTCGGTTTCATTCCAACAATTTTTACTTTTTCATTTTCCTCTAGAACATTAATTTTACATGGCATGCATAGAGAGATTAATCTATTTTTATTTAAGAATTGGTTTGCATATTTGCCTGAGCATATTTCGATTATTTTTAGCGGTTTTTGACTAAACCCTTTAGCAGCCAGCCTTTCCTTTATATCATAAATCTGAAATAATGTCCAGCCTTTTTGCTCAACAGCCCTCAAAACGGAAACAACAGCATCATCAAAACTTTTTTTCGTTTCAACAATATATGCGAAATCATCAGTTTTCATTGTCATACCTCACTTTAGTTCTTTTTTCATTTCCTCATACTGCTTTTTGGATATTTCCCCAGAAGCATATCTTTTTTTAAGTATGATTGATGGATCTTCCTCTTTTTTGCCTGACTGACCTGCATTGATAAGAGTAACAACCAGCCATATTAACACTCCCCAGAAAAGCAACATAAAGAGGAATCCGAACCCCATTCCAAAGCCCATCATGCCGTAGCCTCCCATTCCAAAACTACCGAACAAGAAAATCAATGCTACAACAGCAAGAACCCACACCCATATATTTTTGTTTTCTTCCATAAATATCACTCCCCTATATCTTTTTTTATGTTTTCAAACTCTTTTTTGTTAATCTCACCCCGGGCATACCGCTTCTTTAGTATCTCAAGAGCGGACTCAGTATGAGTGTGTACCTGTTCGGAGTCCGATGCATGGTTCATGTCATGGTTCATACAGCACATCATAAGTTTACCTCAATAGATTCTTAGATTAAATCTTTCTTTCTCTCTTCAAAATCTTTTTTTGTGATTTCTCCTTTGGCAAATCTTTTTTTCAAAATATTTAGGGGCGTCTCGGGAGAGGTCTTTTTCATTCTAAATCTATGAATAATCCACACTATTAAAAAAATGGCTGCTACAAAAAGCAATGTCCAGAAAATGTTCCAATAGCCATAATTGCTGTAATCGTAATTCGCTGGGTAACTACCCATCATATTCATCATACCCCCAGAACCCATCATTCCATAGCCGATATAAACATTATCGTTACAGTAGAGTCTCCTTGCCATGTTAATATGCACTTGTTTTAGAGATTCTGATCCTTCTCCACCCATCATGTTGTCCATAATTTCATGGGCTTCTCCAGGATGCATTTGTTCCATATAATAATCCCCAATAGCTTCGAGCTGTTCATTACCTAGCTTGTCACAACTTACCTTGCTTTCCACAAGCTTCTTGCCCTCCTCAATTTCACTATCATGGCTTTCTTGTGCTAAAACAGCAACAATACCCAACAAAAATATTGCCAAAATTAATATTGTCCTTTTCATGGTTTCACCTTACAGCATCCTACCTCTTAACCTTTCGCTTAACACTTCTCTTATTATGTCAAAAGCTTTGATGATTTTTGGATTTGTAAGCCTGTAATAGATGTTTTTTCCTTTTCTATCCGAAATAACAATCCCTTTAGATTTCATAATGGATAAATGCTGGGAAATATTAGCCTGACTCAATTTTGTTTTCTCGATAAGTTCTGTTACTGATAGTTCTTTATCTCTCAACAGATTCAATATTTCTAATCTTGTGGGGTTTGAGAATACCTTACACAATTCGGCATGGATTTGGTATAATTCCCTCATAATGATATATTAGAATATTCTAATGTTTAAATACTTTTTGGTTACAGAACGGAACTCCCCCTACGAACTAACTAAAACGACTACGTGAAATGTCCCCCTCGATACTTGTTCTCTATGTGTCGCTTCGCTCATTTGATAGAACGCCATCTTTCTCGACTTTGATTTTTTGCCTTCGGCATCGTTGCACTAAAATTTCGTCCTAACGGAGAGCATAACAGCGATGTTAAGTTCCTTTCCCATACGAAGTGAGCTATCAAAAACATTCATCCAGGGGACATTTCGTTTAGTCGTTACTTAGCCGTGGGTCTACGATGGTGCTATTATGTTCTCAAAAATTAATTGAAAGTCTCTTCATAACCAATGCTTTTAATAATAGAAACTTTTTTTATCAAATAATTACACTATCTAATGACATTTCAACAGATTAATCTCATCGAACCGCTTCAAAGGGCGCTTGCTCAACAAGGATATACTACGCCGACACCTATTCAATTGAAATCTATTCCTGACATTTTAGCAGGCAAAGATCTTATAGGCATAGCTCAGACAGGAACGGGTAAAACTGCTGCATTTGTGCTGCCTATTCTCCAGCGGATGACTGAAAAATATCCACGGGTGCTTCGTACACTGGTGCTTGCGCCGACGCGAGAACTTGCTGCACAGATTGGCGATAGTTTTGCTGTGTACGGTCAGTTTCTTAAATTTAAACATACAGTTATTTTCGGCGGCGTTGGTCAAGGATCGCAAGTTAATGCTCTATCCCGGGGCGTTGATATTGTTGTTTCAACACCTGGACGGCTGCTTGATTTAATGAATCAAGGCAAAGTGAGTTTAAAATACATTGAGTTCTTTGTTTTGGATGAAGCTGATCGAATGCTGGATATGGGTTTCATTCATGATATCAGGAAAATTATCACAAAATTACCGCACAAACGACAATCACTTTTTTTCTCTGCAACGATGCCGCCGAAAGTTAGTCAGCTTGCGCATCAACTGCTGAGGAATCCTGTTCGTGTTGAGGTTGCGCCGCAAGCGACCACTGTTGAACGTGTTAAACAATGTGTTTTTTTTGTTGATTCAGCTGCTAAGGAAAAACTACTCTTAGAACTTCTGTTACAAAAGCATCTTACTCGTGTCTTAGTCTTTACTCGCACAAAGCATCGTGCAAATAAAGTCGCATCCTATCTAAGCAGCCATAATGTCAAAACCGATGCAATTCATGGCAACAAGTCGCAAGGTGCTCGAACACAAGCGCTTCAGAATTTTAAATTAGGCAGAACTAAAGTGTTAGTTGCGACGGATATTGCTGCGCGCGGTATTGATATTGATAATATTTCTCATGTTATCAATTTTGAACTTCCTAACGAGCCCGAAAGTTATGTTCACCGAATTGGCAGGACTGCGCGGGCAGGGACGAATGGGACAGCATACTCTTTTTGCGCTGCTGACGAACGTGATTTTCTTCGGGATATTGAGCGATTGATCAGATTGAAGATCGAAGTTATGCCTCAGGCTTATCATTCAGATCACGCGCAGAATGCTGCCGGAGCGGCTGCTCGGCCGCTGCCAAAGAATCAAAGAGGGCGCTCGAGAAGTTTTAGGCCTCATCATAGCAAATCATATTTTAGACGGTAATGGTGTGTGTTGTTGATTATACCCCCACGAGAGGTGTGGAAAGTTAAAATAGGATCTTATCTTTTGAACTCGGTTGTATGGCACTCTCTCTTTATCTTTCTACTTCTATTTTTAGCGGGGGAGTTCCGTTGAGTTTAGTTAGGGTAGTCTTTGGATTTAGGTGTCTACAAAATCGGTACATTTATATATGTAGACACCCATTAATATTATATGTTCCTTGAAATAAGAGAAATAGGCAAAGTTAAAAAGTACTATCTTATTCATTCATATAGAGAAAGAGCGAAAGTCAGAAGAATCTCTCGTTATCTTGGTTCTAATCTCAGCGAGAAAAAGCTGCTCGAATTAAAAGCAAGGGCAGAACAGCATATTCTCGAGGAAATTAAAGAGAAAAGTATTCTTGAATTTGAATTAACAAAAAAAGAGATTAAAGCGTATAAGAAGTATGAGAATCATATTGAAGTTAAACACTTACAAACAGCAGATTGGAAGCAGTTCACTGAAGATTTTACGTACAACACCAATGCTATAGAGGGGTCAACCGTTGCTCTTTCTGAAGTCAAAGAGTTGTTGGCAGGAAAAGAACAACCCAAAAATGTTGAGGAGATTGAAACACTTAATGTTGCAGAAGCAGTTGAATTCATAAGAAATACGAAAGAAAATATTACTGTTGATCTCATTAAGCGTCTTCATTTGATTTGCTTTAAAAGAACAAAGCACTTTGCCGGTAAATTGAGAAATGTAAATGTGGTAATAAGAGATGGGCAGGGAAATATTGTTCATCAGGGCGCTCCAATCGAGACGGTTAGAGGATTGCTTGAAGAACTTTGCACGTGGTATAAAAAACATAGAAAGAAATATCCTCCATTGCTTCTTGCTGCAGTTGTGCATAATCAATTTGAAAAGATTCACCCATTCCAAGACGGGAATGGGAGAATTGGAAGATTGTTGTTGAACTATGTATTGTTACAGCATAAATGTCCGCCAATTAATATTCTCCTGCGGGATCGAGGGAAATATTACACCTGTTTACAGGAGTATGACCGGAAAAATGATATTAAATCAACATTAAAATTTTTGATAAGCCAATATAAAAAGCAATATTAGGTGTCTACAGAGCAATTGAGTAGACACCTGTTCAGCCTCATTTTTTTATTGTTATGCCTGGCGTTTCATTTATGTAAAATTTTACTGGAGAGACTTTTCATTATTTTTTAGATACTAGCCACTTACTTCAAAGTATGCTCTGAATGATTTGGTGATAGATTCTCCTCTGATAAGAATTATTAATGGCTCTTTTTCTAACAGATAACAGTAGTTTTATCATCATAAACAAGAATTTCATCCGAAAAGTTAGAGACTTTACCGACGACAAGGCAAATAAAAAATTACGCATAATGATGTTAAGTTGCCTCGGCTTTATGCCGAGGTCAACCTGAACGTAGTGAAGGTTGAAGTTTGATGTAGGCGACGGCACGAACCGATCAGTTTATAGTAAGATTATGTTTTTTGTAAGAAAATGGCAGAAATGCTTATATAGTTGTTGTATATACAATGGCTATATGGCAACGCAAATGATAACTGTCAAATTGGACGATGGTTTTTTGGGAGATGTAGATCAAGTTGTTAAGAATAAAGGCTATCAAAATAGAACCGAGTTTATTAGGAATGCACTTAGAGAAAAAGTAGATAAAGCTAAGATGGAAGAAGCAATCTTAGAATTAGCTCACTTGAAAGGGAGTGCTAAAAAAAGAACTTCTGAAAAGGAGTATGAAGCTGTAAGAAAAAGAGCATTTGAAGAATTGGAGAAACTAAATTAGTTCCTCTGGCTTGTGATGATTGCTAATGTCTTCCAGTAGTTTAAAATCCGTATCTCTTGTGATTAAGATGAACTTGTTATCTCTGGAAAGGATAGCATGAAGACAATCTCCAGGTGGTAAGTTTCTCTCTTCAGCGATTTTTCGTGCTTCAACTCTTTGTTCTTTTGTTGCGACTATTTTTTCTATTATTTTCTGAAAAGGAAGCATCATACCATTAACCTCTTCAAGTGAATAGTATCCCTCAAGCTCTCTGATGAGGAGATCACTGATGATTAATGTTGATTTTTTTGCCTTGATTAAGGAAAATAGTTTAAGAGCAAAATCTCCTAATGGCTCATTATTGTAGCCTTTTCTATCTTCCAAGAGATCTATCCAAATTGACGTATCAACGTAATATTTTTCTGCCATTTTCACTAATTAATCATCGAACATAAGATGCTAATAAAGTTGTCGGTGAGAAAGTTTAAAGTCGCCGGAAACAAATTAGACTTAACGATGTTATGTTTGGGGGACTTTAGCGACCGAAAGTAAATCTCGTCTTTCGCCGCAAGGCGAAACAATATCAAATAGTGAGGGAGCGTAGTCCCCCCGAGTAGCGCAGACCGCAGTCGAGCAACGCAGAGTTCGTTTCTTGCCGTACGTAAAGGAGTTGGCACAGTTCTTTTGTTAGTCGTTGGGGGTTAAGAGGCTTAAATCGTAGAAGAAGGAAAATAAGTAATCTTGTACTCTTTGATATACTCCATATGGTTAATGTTTTTGATGTTGGTTGGAAAAGCTTCTCTCAAATTAGAAATAAATTTCATGAGTTCCTGAGAATCTGAAAATTGGACTTCAATCTCAAAGTCGTATCCACCTAGTGCTTCTGTGTTGTAAACAACATTAGGATTTTGTGTGATATATGCTTTTATTTTTTGTAAATCTTGTTTTGTTACGTCTTTAAGTTGGATGAATAGTTTGTAGTATTTGAAACCTAATAAATGAGTGTTGATGAATGGGCGATAACCAAGAATTATCTTTTGGTTTTCTAATTTTTGAAGTCTATATCTAACAATTCTCTCAGTTTGATTAATTTTTTTTGATAAATCTAAACTTGTTTGCCTGGCATTTTTGGTCAATTCTTTAATTATCTCTAAATCAATATCATTGATGGGGGCGATTTTTGGATTTTCGCCGATGATAAATTTTTTATCTCTGTTTTTCTTTTGCGGATAGATGAAAGAACGCTCAAAATTCAAGAATTTGGTCATTAAAGAAATCCAGCGATTTTCAATATAAGCCCCATATTTCTCATAAAAATTTGTCCAGAATTTCATAAAATCAAACTCATTCCTGGCATAAATTGCCATCCAAATATCCCAATTTCCAAGAACGGAAACCATCCAAGCGGAATGATCTTTGAGATAGTTTATCATTTCTTGTTCTTTTTCTTTGGTCAGGTTTTCTAATTTGAGAGCAATACGATAAAGTTGTAGTCCTAATTTTGTATGGTCTATAACTGGATAATAGGAAAGAACGATTTCCTGCTTTTTTAACCGCTTAATTCTGTAATTGGTTAATTGCTTTGACAATCCGACAATTTTAGCAATGGAACTATCCGGTGCTCTTGCGTCCATATCTAAGGCGAGTAAAAGCTTCCTATCTTTGAGGTCTAGCATTTCTACCATAATTTCTTAATAAACTACTCTTTTATTTATAAATTTGTCGCTTTGTAAGATAATAGATAGCAAATATTTTATATAATCCCAATAACACCATCTGACAATAATAACAGATAGAGGAAATAAAAATGGAAAATCAGGATTTACTCGCGAGACTTAGGCAATATGCCTCTGGATTAGAGGACGAGCTAAAAGGAGCTTTTAAAGATAAAGCAACATGGACTAATGTTTCAAACGGTATGCATAGATCACTAGGAGCTTATGCTGGGCTACAAATCATCACAACACAAGAACGAGAAGGGCTTCAAGAAGCGTGTTATAGTATTAGAAATTATGGGCGTGCTTTAGTTAAATTTTATCAAGCATTTCCAGAAATTAAAACTATTGATGAACTTTACGTGCAGTTTCCAGATTTAAAGCAAGAGGTAGAAGAATAATGGAAAAAGTTAGATTCAGTATTGTGGCGGGAAGTAGCTGGGAAGGTTGTGAAGCTTCATTTGAAGTGCCGAAAGGAACAACTATTGAAACAATTTGCAAGTTGCTGGAAGTTGATTCTCTGGAAACATATAATCAATGGTGTGCAGAAGGGAATGGAGAATATATTAAAGAAGGAGAAATGAGAAATGGTAGTTATCGAATAGGTTATGATAAAAGGAGTAACTTTGATAAAATTTATGAGCAATTTAGAGAGCAAAAAAGATGACTGAATCAGAATTATGTATGAGCACAACTGAATACAGACTGCTTGAGCTTTGTGGAAATGTATTAGATGGGTATCAAAAAAGGCTTGAAGAATATGAAAGAGAGGTTGATAACCAGAATGTTCCAGTTTCATGGAAAAATTACCAAATAGACAGGGATAGCTTATACAATTCAATTATGAGTTTACAACTTCTCCTAGGTTTAGACTGTCTCCCTAGAACATCTCCTGTTCCAAGGACATTGGAAGCAGCTTTGCAGGATTTAGGATTTAATGAAGAACAGATAACTACTGAGATTAAACGCTGCGAAAGTCATTTGCAAAGAGCACATGATTTAAAAAATAGATCTCTTGATTATTTTGATAGGGAGAGAAGTGCAACATACGACTTTCTACAGGGAAAAAAGAAGAAGGGAGAAGCATTAACCTCAGAAGAAAAAGAACATTTAGACAGAATATGTGAAATTTTATCAGCGGATCATTAGTTCTTGTTGTCGTGCCTCTTAACCCCCCTCTTTATTTAGTACGTTTTTTAAAGTGCCAACTCCAAGTTCTTAGAGATTAGCGTAAGCGTAGTATCCAAAAAGGCAAGAAACGAATTAAACATAACGATGTTATGTTTCAGGGGCTTTAAGTGAGCCAGACTAAAATTAGTTTATCAAATAACTGGCGAACGTGCCCCTGCAAGCATGGAACATGCGCAGAGTTTTTTCTCCGCCGAAAATGCCATTGATACCGGAGTTTTTCAGATTTATTTTTCTAATAGTAACGTTCGTGGGGGGACTTAAGAGTGTAATAGTTATTTTAGAGTAAGTGAATACCACTCGCCACTGGACAAGTGCGGGTAAGCTTTATAAACAAAAGAGTATAATTACATAGCAAAGAGGGGATAAAATGAGCCATAATGTTTTAACTGCAATAAGTAACATAGTAGCTTTTGGCAACAATGATTTAAAGAGTTACGCTTCTACTTATTTAATAAGAATAAATGCTGTTGGTGAGCAACTAGAATTTTATATCAAAGACGCTTTAGCGGCATCATTTAAGCTTCCACAAGCCAAAAAGCAAGCAGCTTATTCGCAAGTTTTCTCATATCTTGGAAACCAAAATAATCCTCCAGATATGATTATTAAGAATAGTGATGCTTTTGAGATAAAAAAAATAGAAAGCTTTACTGCTGCTCTTGCTCTGAATAGCTCTCCCCCAAAAGATAGGCTTAGGGCAGAAGATATAAGAATAACAGAAGCTTGTAGAAAATGTGAGCCACTAGCTTGGAAAGAAAAAGACTTATTTTACGTTATTGGCAACGCAAAAGGCGGAATAGTAAGGTCATTATTCTTTATACATGGAACTTGCTATGCAGCAGACCATAAAGTCTACGATAAAGTGCATGAGCCAATAAAAACAAAAATTAATTCTGTGCTTGATTCTTTAGGTCTAGAAAAAGGAGAAACAGTAGAGCTTGGGAAGGTTAGGAAAGTTGACCCTCTCGGGATAACTGAATTGAGAATAAGGGGGATGTGGAGCATTGAAAATCCACTTAGCGTTTTTGAAGATTTATGCACAATAGAAGATGAAAGTAAATTTCACTTATTTGCATTAATAAGAAAAGAAAAGTATCTTTCTTTTCCTAAAAGCGACATAAAAGAGTTAGAATCAAACAAACTCGTCACTATAAAAGATGTAAAAATTAGGGATCCAAACAATCCCGCAAAATTAGTAGAATCAAAACTGATAATTTACAAACAAAAATGAAAATTGCATCATTTTTTTCAGGAGCGGGAGGGCTAGACCTAGGCTTTACAAATGCAGGGTTTGAATTAGCTTTTGCTAATGATAATTGGAGTGGCTGCTGGGAAACATTTGAGAAAAACCACGGGATCAAGATAAATAAAAAATCAATAACAAACATTTCTCCTAATGAAATCCCTGATGTAATAGGATTCGTTGGCGGTCCACCATGCCAGAGCTGGAGCCTGGCTGGGTCAATGAGGGGAATTAATGACTCTCGTGGAAAGCTATTTTACGATTATGTTAATTTAATCAAAGCGAAGCAGCCATTATTTTTTCTTGCTGAAAATGTAGCAGGAATATTATCTCCCAAGCATTATCCAGAATTTATGAAAATAGTAAATGCTTTTAGAGAAATAGGCTATAATGTTACTTTTAAATTATTAGATGTGCAGGATTATGGTGTGCCTCAAGAGAGAAAAAGAGTTATTGTAGTGGGGTATCATGAAAAAATGGGCAAATCATTCACATTCCCTCAGCCTATGAATAAAAAATTAACCCTGAGAGATGCCATTTCTGATTTACCAGAGCCATTGGCTGCAAGCCACAAAAATAAGACTAATGGCAATAAAATTAAAGTTGCAAACCATGAATACATGAATGGTGGATTTTCAACTATCTATATGTCCAGAAATCGTGTCCGAGGCTGGGATGAGCAGTCATTTACAATACAAGCAGGAGGCAGACATGCACCATGCCATCCCCAAGCTCCCAAAATGAAGCTCATTGAGCAAGACAAAAGAGAATTTGTAAAAGGAAAGGAAAACTTATATAGGCGGCTATCTGTTAGAGAATGTGCAAGAATACAAACATTCCCTGATGACTTTACTTTTCATTACAATGATGTGGCTGATGGCTACAAAATGATAGGGAATGCCGTTCCTGTAAAATTTGCGGTAGCACTCGCAGTTAAAATTAGAAATGATATAGAAATTGCTATTGGTGAACAATGCCAGATAAATTCAGCCGCAAAACAAGAAGCACAATTATGTCTAAGATAAGGTCAAAAAACACTTCTTTAGAGACTAATTTTAGAAAGCTTCTTTGGAAAAATGGGCTTGGGCGATATCGTATTCATTATAAATTGCCTGGGAAGCCAGATATTGTTTACGTTTCAAAAAAAGTAGCAATATTTCTCGATGGGGACTTTTGGCACGGCTATAATTGGAAAAAGCTTGGCAAAATTCCGCCAAAAGCATACTGGCAGGGAAAAATTCAGAAAAATATTGACCGGGCGCAAAAATATAACCGATTATTAAAGAGGGATGGATGGAAAGTATTGCGGTTCTGGGAGCATGATATAAAGAAAAACCCAATGAAATATGTGAGAAAGATTAAAACAGTGTTGGATGAAAAGTTATTGGTTGAGAATCATAGGCAAGCAGCAACCTAAATTTCTCAGATAATTGCAGAAACTTTATAATCTCCCCTATTTCTAAGAGATTCATGAAGCTTGAAGACAAAAAGATCAATAGCGTACCAGAACTAATAGCAAGTGTATATACTGACGTTAAAGACTTAAAGAAGCCGATATGGTATAGGGGTCTCACAAATGTTGATTGGAAACTGGTACCCTCTATCTTCAGGGGAAGTAACGATTCCGAGAAAAGATTGGAAATCAACCTAATTAAGAAATTTAAGCAAGATGCAACCCTGCTCATGAATCCGCTGCCCAATGAGAACTATGCGTGGCTTTTTGTAATGAGGCATCATGGAGTACCCACTCGCTTACTAGACTGGACTGAGAGCCCATTAGTTGCCGCTTATTTCTCTGTAATTGGAGATGATAAAGAGAAAGATGGGGTTGTGTGGGCACTGTCACCATTAGAATTAAATAACCAAGAACCGAGAAAACTAGATGACCAAAATAATTTGCCTACATTCAGTGAGGATACAGAAATGGTGGCATATACCCCAGAAAGCTACTCCCAAGAAAAGATGAGTACACTTTTACCCATTGCATTCATTGCACCGCGCAATACACAGAGGATGAGGTCTCAACTAAGCACATTTGTCATATATCATAGAGATAAAACACCATTAGAGGAAATAGGAGACAGAAAGCATATTTGGAGGTACATCATCCCTAGTTCAGCAAAGGAAAGAATTAAGAAAGAGCTAGAAGCTATTGGCATAGGAAAATTTCAATTATTTCCGGAATTGGAGAGCTTAGGAGAGATACTAAGGGTGAATATCAATGGTTCAAATTAATACATACCCATTGAAAGGAAGTGCAATTCTAAGAATTTACTTTGATAAGGAATTGATAGATGTTGATCCAGAATATCAGAGAAATGGAGATATCTGGAACCTCGAGAAAAGGCAACTTCTAATAGATTCGATATTAAACGAATATGACATCCCCAAAATTTATTTTCATGATTTGAGTAAGCCTAAAAAACTGTTAGATGGAAGAGAAGTTATTTTCTCAATAATCGATGGTAGGCAGAGGATAGAAACTATCTGGAACTTCATAAGTGGAAAATTTCCACTTTCTAATGATTTTAAATTTCTTGCTGATGAATCAATAAATGCAGGTGGGATGACCTATACAGATTTATCAAAAAGATACCCTAAATTAAAAGTTATATTTGACTCTTTTGTTCTTCCAATTGTTTGCGTAAAAACAGATGATATAGAGTTGATTGAAGATATGTTCTCCCGGTTGAATGAAGCTGTCCCGCTAAATTCGGCAGAAAAGAGGAATGCTTTTGGTGGACCAATTGCTAGAATGATTAATGACATCTCATCACATCACTTTTTTGAGAATAGAGTTAAATTCAATAATAAAAGATACCAATATAAAGAGATGGCAGCAAAATTGCTTTTCTTAGAAGATAGTATACTCAGGTCAAGTAAGATCTATGACACAAAAAAAGAGTATTTAGATGAATTTGTAAAGCTCTACAAAGCTGATCCATCTCTTAATACCAATCAATTGGGCGATAAAGTGAAGACCGTCCTTAATGAAATGGCAAATGTCTTTACTCAAGAAGATAGTTTACTATCTACTCAGACAATCGTTCCAATTTATTATTTGTTATTCTGGCAAGCTTTAAAGCAGGGTATGATTCAGAAAATTACTCGTGATAAATTATTAGAATTTAAAGAAAAAGTAAAGAAAAATAGGGAAATAGCTGAACAAGCGATGTCAAAAGCGGATTATGATTTACTGGAATTTAGCAGGTTATCAATACAAGGAACGAATGATGCTGGTTCAATAAAAGAAAGAGTGAGGATTATCTGTCATTTCTTCAATCTCAATGAAAGTATTATTTCTTAAGTCCCCCCTCAGTCGTCAGTTAAATCTTAAAAATTACACATATACATTGTTATAGAAAGTTGTGAAGCAATTCCTAGTTTTCCGTATAGGTGTAGGTATCAATGACAGGCATTTTCGGTTTACTCACAGAGCGGAGAAAAAATTAAACATAACGATGTTAAGTGCCCGGGGCTTTAAGCGAGCCGCCTAGAATGAATTATTAGAACGTGCGGCGAGCGTGCCCCGACGAGGAGCATAGCGACGAAGAGTTTTTTACGACCGTACATAGAAACACTGACACCGTTTTAGTTTTGTAGTTTTAGAATAGAGAGGGGTGGGGCTTTAGTTTAGTTTTTAGTAGAGTGGGTTGCCGCTTTAATTTGTAAAGGACTTCTCTTTTGAGATCTATGGTATTCCCCAGAACATTTTAGGATATGGATATTTTCTATGAATAGCGTATGCATCTTCTTGTATACTCTCCATCTGCTGTACTATCTCAGTCATACCAGCTTCTTTGGGAACTCTTTCTGCTAGTCCAAGCTTGCAAACTAAAGGTTCTAATGATAAATCCCCGGAAAAATGCCCAGATTTATCTTCATTCCGAACTAAAGTTAATACTTGGCTAATTTCTTCTCTATCTTGTGCGAATCCTCTCTCATATAACTGTTTTGCTCTATCTATCATCCCTGCATCAAAAGCAATTTCTGCTGCTTTATAGAATTCCCCTGATCTTTCAAGTAAACCTATTGCTCTGTCAGCCAATCCTGCGTCCTTAGCATTAAGTGCAGCAAAGCGAAAGTTTCCTGCTTTTTCTGCAAGTTCAGCTGCTTTTTCAAATTCTTTCCTATCTCTAGCTTTGGCTGCAGCCCTCAAATAAGTTATTGGAATTGTTTCTGGTTTACCATATTTTTTTGCAACGTCAATTGCAGAATCATACATTTCATGAGTTCGTGCAACTCCAATAATATAGTCAATAGCATCAAAGTCAGCAGTCCAGCCTTTTCTTATTGCGCCGCAGATACTGTTTTCTAATAAAACTCTTTTCTCTCCGCTTTTGACTGCCCGCTCTACCATACCTGCTCTCAAAGCAAGAGAAACTGCATGTTCAATGTCAAGAGAACTACCAATTCTTTCATATAAATTAATCGCTCTTTCTATATCGCCTGCTCGTTCAGCATTATCTGCAGCACGATAGTAATAACTGGGATTCTTTTGTCCAAGTTCTTCCCAGAGTTCACTTGCCTTTGCAAATTCTCCTTTTTCAGATAGCTCGAAAGCCGTTTTTTCATTTTCCATTTTCATTTTTTCTAACATTTACTTTGTTATTGTATAGTGGTAATGTGGTCTGTTTATTAATTATACTGTCCCCCTTAGGGGTCGTAGATGGAAAAGTTTAAATAGGAATAGTGGTTTTAGAAACGTATGGATACAAAATTACTTGAAGAAATAGGATTAACCGAGGGAGAAAGCAAAGTCTATTTGGCTCTCTTAAAGTTAGGTGCAACCAAAACAGGTTTACTTGCTAAAGAAGCCGGAGTTTCTTCTTCAAAAGTTTACAAGATTCTTGATCGCTTAATTAAGAAGGGTTTAGTTGGTCATGTAACAAGAGGAAAAATTAAGTATTTTACGGCGATGGAGCCAAAAAGAGTTCTTGAGTATATGGAAGAGAAAGAGAAAGCATTGGAGAAAAAGAAAGAATTGGTTAAAGAGTTAATTCCTCAATTGGAGATGGAGCAGAAATTAGCAGAAAAAGTAACAGAAGCAGTAATATATGAGGGATTTAAAGCGTGTACTAATTTCTTTAAGAGCATTATTGATGAATTAAATTCGGGCGATACATATTTTGTTATTGGAGCAGGTTATGGAACAACATCTGCTTTAAGACCATTTTTCCATAATCATCATACGAGAAGAGCGAAGAAAGGAATTAAGTTGAAGATGCTTGCTAATTTTGATACTAAGAAAGATATTGAGCCACCGACGAAGAAGAAAGCAGAGATTAGGTATTTACCTCAATATTTGATTACTAATATGGAGATTGTTTTTTATGACAAAAAAGCATTTTTAGTTATGTGGACTAAATCTCCTGTTGGATTTCTGATTAAAAATGAAGAAGCTGTAAAGAGTTTTAGAAGTTATTGTAATGCGTTCTGGAAGATGGCGAAGAAGTAAAGAGCGGCAATCCTCGTTTAGTTTCAGTTTTCGTTAAAGCCCCACCCCGTTGATTTATCATTTACTTGATAGTTTTACTTATTGTTTTAGAAGAATAGGTGTCAGTGTTTAAAGTTGTTAGATTATCCGTAAGGATTGTAAAGTTAAAGGTCGTAAAAAATTGGACTTAACGATGTTATGTCTGGGGGACTTTAGCGACCGAAAGTAAATATCGTCTTTCGCCGCAAGGCGAAATTATATCAAATAGTGAGGGAGCGTAGTCCCCCCGAGTAGCGCAGACCGCAGTCGAGCAACGCAGAGTTAATTTGGAATTTGTGGTGGCGGGAATACCAGAATAACTAAAAAGTTGGGGGCTGAAGGTATTTTTCAAGTTCTCCAGAAATTTTGCTAATGTTTGTAGATACATAGCTTAAGGAAATTCCTTTTGCAATAGCTTTAGTGATTGTTGTAAAATGTTCGTTCATTTTTTTATCTGTAGGATATCTAAAACTATAGCTATCATTATCGTGACTTTCTATCCAATCTATGAAATCAAAGGCTTCTTTGGAAAGTTGGAAATTAGGGTTTAATCTATTTACTTCTGACAACAAATCTTTAATTTTATGATGTGTAGGAATCGTTGATTGTTGTTTTAGTATTAAAGATTTAAAAGCTAATTCTAAATAATGCCGAAATAAGAATAAAATTGGAAAAATATTTCTTTCGCTGTAAATATTTTCTGGAGAGTTAGCTTCGTGGCACAATAACTCATTTATGCTTTTCTTGTATGACAAGGCTAAATCATAATATTTTTGCCACATTTCAGTTATCCAAGAAGGATAATTGTAAAAATCATAAAATCTATCCGGCATTTTATTCAGTCTCGCCTAGAAGAAGTCTCTTTGTTGACCAACCCTGAACAGAATTCCACTTAATTTTATAAAATTCAATCCCATCAACAAACTGATTTTCAAGAACTTCAACTTTCTCATATGTGCAAGACGGAACTTCTCCTACTTTTGCTCCTGCAGGTTTATCATATAGATTTATATTTGTTACAGCCCAGTAATCAGAATTCTCTGAATCTTTCTCACAAAGATTTATCATAATTTCTTTAGGAAGGTTAACTTGCTCATTCGTAACAGTGGATTTTAATTCTTTAAAGAATCTCTTATTGTCTGCTGAAATATCGTTTTCAATTGTCGTATAAACATTAAGCATTGTAGTGACTGCTGATAAATCCCCTGGATAATAAACGGTGATTGATTTTGATTCTCCAGATCTAATATCATTCACATCAATAGTCAATCTTCCCCAACTAGTATCTATCCCATCACTTCCAGGTGGATGTTTGATGTTTACCCTAATAGTAAGCCAGTCTAAAGAAAATTCTGGATTATTATTTGTTATAGACAAATCAAGTTTAGTCCAAAAACTACTCATTGTTTTTTCTGTATTTGGATTATAATGACTTTCCCAACCTGTGGATTCCCAATCATTTACAACAACTTTATAGTTTTGTCTTGCGTCAAGAACTTGCTGTGCAGTTAACGTTATTTCTGGTTCTACCTGTTGTGGTTGCAAATTATCATTCGAGGAGTCCGGAGATGAACAACCAGCTATTACTAAAATCAAAACAAAAAGACTAAGTGCCCATAGCTTCTTGTACCAAGCTTCAATCTCTTTGACCATAATCTTAACAGTAACTTTGACATACTTATAAAGTTTTCTTTGACAGCCCCCAACTTTTATTTTTGGAATAGATTTTATTTTTTGTAGCAGATAGATGAAAAGTTCTTTACGATTTGATGACGTGAAAATCCACTATTTAGGGGCGGGTGGTCGGGGGTTTACAAATTCCAAATTAATTAGACTTAACGATGTTATGTCCCCTCGGCTTTACGCCGAGGTGCGACCGAAGGGAGCAAGTTCGGTGTAGGGCACTCATAGGCAGTAGCACAGTAGATAAAGGGCAAAAACACTTCACAGTTATCGTTGGTTAAGGCTCTCTCGTTTTTTTAGTTTAAGAAATAGTCAGGGGCAATCTCAATATTTGAATCGTTTTTCATACTCTTTATGGTCGAACCATTCAAGAATTATGTTAGCTATTCTCACTTCATCAGTTTCAATGGTGTAAATTAATCTCCACGCATCCGGAAGATTATACTTCCAGAGGTTCGTTATGCCGTATTTGTGGACATATTCTTTTGGCCAGAGATTTTTTGCGATTTTTATCCCGCAGGTTGGATTTGCTTTGAGATCATCAATCGCTCTGTCAATAAATTTGTAGAGTTGTTTATCCTCAAATTTGCCCTCTTTAAGGGCTTCCCATTCCTGCTTCACTTTTGGATTAATGAAAGCTACGGATATTTCTTTGTTCATCGTACGATTAAGTCCTCTTTAATTAGTTTTTTTATTCTTTCTGGATTGAATGTCCAAATTACACAGCCCTCACTATCTATAATTATTTTTCCTGATTGCTCGAGGTAGTCTAAAATTACTTGGAATGTTTGGTACATCATTTTTTTAGGAAGTTTTTTCCAGAGTTGATATTTACCACATTCTTGGCTATGTTTTTGGATAGCTTCTTCTACCATAAAGACGGATTCCAGTGTCGGGCTGTGTAAGATTGTTGCTTCTTGCATATTATATAAGTATATATAAGACTTCTATTTAAAGCTTTCGCTTATTTTTGCGGGATTTCAATGTGGTGCTCTATTTTCAGAAATGCTTTTATAACGGCTAGATAATCTCTGATAAATGGGCTTACATCAGATTTTAGTTGAGTTAGGAATATCTTATGCCACTCCAAAAGACGCTGAAATGCGACTTGCTAAGTATATCTCTAAGAAATTTCAAAAGGCAGCAGCAATCTATATTGAAAAGAATTTTAGAGAAGGAGAAAAGTGGAAATTTATAAGATGCTTGAGAATTGTATGGTCAGAAGGTAAAGAAGATAGGTTTAAAGTTTTAGATCCGTTCTTAATAAAACACTTTATTGAGTTATGCGGCGATAGAGTACGAGTAACTGATCACAAGAGTGAAATCAGAGCAAGTGTTCTTCATCAAGGAGGAAAGTTTCTTTGGATTAATATATTTACGGGACATTTAGAAGCAACAAAAACAGAAAACGAATTTAAAAAAGAGTTTCATCTCGTTATTGGTTCAATATATCATGAGTGCGATCATGTCTTTGAAGAAGGTTCTGACGGCGGGGATAATTACGAAAAAACATTTCTGTATCTTACTCAGAAAGGGGAGATTCGAGCCCATAGTAAAGAGTATGCTTTTTATTATCATCAAGCATTTCCAGGGAAGAAATTTGATTTTGACCTGATGAAAACACTTTTTGAAAGAGCTTACGGTAAGAAATCAACGCCGGCAAATGTAATGGAACATCTAGAAATATGGGGAGATCCAGAACATTATCGGACAGACAATGTGAATGTGAGATCTTTTATCGAAAATAGAATCTTAAAAGGCGATGGCGTAGTGACTGTTGAAAAATGTAAGAAAGCATACGAAGCTTATCTTCATTTTATGGATTATTTTGTTGATTATTTTAATAAGAAAGGAGGACATAAAATAAAAGTTTGATTCTTTTTCTTGAGATTGCCCCCCTTTAAAGTTTAGTTTTCCGTTAACGAGAGAGCATACATTGAGTTTTACGTTCTTTGTTTTTGCCCTACATAAGTTAGCGTTAGCTATTCAAAGTGCCCGGAACCGAATTGAATATAACGATGTTATGTCCCCTCGGCTTTATGCCGAGGTGCGAACGAAGTGAGCAAGTTCGGTGTAGGGCACGTTCATAGTTTTACACAGTTCATTTAAGGGCAAAAACACTTTTAGTTTTACAGTTAGTTTAAGGCTCTCTCGTTTTTAGTTTAGAAAGAAAGGGGCAATCTCAAAAATTCACTATTAAGTGGTAAAGTATTTAAATAAGCTCATTTTTCAGTATTTTATGGATAATCAAATGAAAGCGGCATTAATCTATAGAAGAAATGACCTCTTTGATGAACATATTGAAATAGTGAGGGGGGTACTTATAGAAGAGTTTGGAAATGGGTTTGACATCGAACAAACTTTCCCACGTGGTACGCCTCTGGAAGAAATTTCTAAATGGTATGAAGAGAATAAAGACAGAATAGCATCTTATCAATTTGTGTTATCTGACGAAACATGCAGAAGTGATAGAGATAAGTTTTGTACAACATATCAGAGATCAGCAGATGATAGAAGAATGCCCCGAGGAGATATATTAGATTTTATTTTCAATGTAGGTACTTATGGTCTTATTGGTGCAGAATTCTCGGAGGTATCTGACTTAGAAAAGCAAGTAGAACATGATGATATAATACGACTATCTGATAGTTTAATAGACAAAGTCTTGGAAGAAACGCGGAGAGCTTACGTTAAAGCGCTACAAATGGTTAAGGAAATACCAAGAACGGCTTTGATTCTACCTGATAGGATTAGGGATCACTTTCCATTTAGAAATCTTGATTATGATAGAATGTCTTATGAAGATAAAAGACGTAATCCAGGTCTTATGCTTCAAGAATGGTTTATTGAGGCTGGTATTCCTACGGTTTATTATGTTGATGATAGTAGTATCTCAGTAAGGAACAGTGGACCTGTTGAAATGGCGAGGAGCACTAATTGGGTAGTCTACGATAGACATGCAAAAGTATCAGTGAAAGGCGATGTTACAGTTCTTCACATACCATTCGATAATTTTGTAGATGATTTAAAGAAGAATGGACTAATAGAATTCTCAGAGACCATTTTTGGAAAAGCGATAGAACGAAAAGTTAGAGAAAAGATAAGTAAGATTCGACAGAGGACATAATTTTTGAGATTGCCCCCATTAGATTTTTTGTTAAAGAGAGAGCCCATATTTAGTTTTACAGTAGTTTTAGTTTTTGCCCTACATACATTAGCGTTAGCGTCTTAAAGTGCCCGGAACCGAATTGGACATAACGGTGTTAACTTCCCTCCGCTTCATGCGGAGGTGCGGAGCGTAGCGGAGCAAGTTTTTTCCGTTCCGATGCTTGCGTTCTTAGAATTTACCCTCAGTAGAAGTGCCCGCCTAAAGTTGTAACGTTTCTTTTGTTTTATCCATAACGCGTTTTGCTAATTGAAGTAATTCTTGGTATTCTTTGTTTTCCAATGATACTTTCGTGCTGTACTGGTAATCTTCCCTAATGCTTACAGCAGTTTCTGGAGATTCCTGTGTTTCTGTTATGTTCAAACTGCTCACTTTTTCTAAGTCCTCTTGGTTAATTGTTATCCTCTTATCTTCAATGAGACTCGCAATCAGAGCAAAAGTACATTCTTGATTTCTGGTTTCATAGCTAAATTTAGCGAGAATGGCAAGAAAGCAGTGATAAATGACATAAAAGAGACTGCTGGAACACCAATCCGTAAATCCTCCTCGTTGAAGATAAAGAGTTACTTTGAGGTTGTGTTCTGCTTTGGCTAAATGTTCTCTTGCTTTTTCCAGATCGGCTTCAACTTTAACCAGCCCACGATGTTGCTTTCCATCTTGTAGTTCTCTCTTTGCTTTGTTCAAGCACCAGTCCACTTTATTCTTTGCGTGACTCATTGTAAATCTCCAAAAATTTTTCTTCTCCTATAACAACGATGCCTTTTATGGCATTAAGGAGCGGTTTGTCTCTCTTTTTAATGTTTTTGATGATGTCGTGGTAGGTTTGGTACATGGGATGGATTTTTTTAATGTTAATCTCATTGAGTTCTTTTACTTCTTGTTGAAGTTTAGGGAATCGTTTTTGGTCGGTGATTAAAAGAACGTCAATATCGTTGGGGTTAGGTTTCTCAAGAACAGAGCCAAAGAGGACTATTACGTCAGCATTTTTTATTTTTCTCAATTCTTCAACCCATCTTTTTACTTGGGGGTTGGCGTGAAGAGATTCTCTGGATAGAATTAATTCCACATGGCGGCGACCATAAGAATTTTCAGCATTTAATCGATAGATTGCTGCTTTGCCAATTTTCTTTGATTTAAGGACAGATTCGCTTTCTAACCTCTTAAGTATCTTTAATGCACCCATAGCAGTAATTCCTACTGTTTTTGCCAGGCTGTTGGCATTGTAATCTACCTCTGGACTTTTAACAAGCTTAAGTACTATGTCCATTTCGGCTTTGGTGATTTCTTTCATATAAACTATCAGTTTAGATATTTAAACTACGAGTATATAAATGTTTGTCACAACTGTAAAATTACAATTTACTGGAAAGCTTTTTAAATAGGGTTTGTTTCAAGAGTTATTATGACTGACACGCTCGATATACTTGTTGTTGAAGACGACCCAGACTGTACAAAAGCAGCAAGAGTCGTTCTTGAATCATATAGGGAAGTTAATCCTGATTACGCTCACGATCTTTCCGAAGCAATGCAACTTATTGGAAGCAAGAGATATAATGGCGTACTGCTTGACTTATTCTTTCCTGAAAGAACCGGAAGTGGTTTAAAAGAAAAAGCAAGAGAATTATTGCAAGAATTTGAGGAAGATGAAACGTTGGTATATCTAAAAGAAGAGGTAAATGGTGGTGATGAAGCTTTACAACCCTTAGGATTTCTTGTTGCAAAGTGTCTAAAGCAGGAGAAAAATTCATTTGTTTTTGTTTCTGCCGCGGGCTTTGGGCACGGTATGAAAACAAATCCATTCTATTCATTAAGAAAATATGCAAATAAGATTGGTGCACAAAGAGAATTTGAATGGACTAAGGATGATTTAGAGCCGCCCTACCACCCTATTGGTATTAATGGGTGGATAGCAAAAGATACATGTCGCTTGTTTCAGGAGGAAGGAAAAGACTTTAATGAGTTGCGGAAAAAATTGGCTGAAGTTGCATCTAATCATCAGGTATATAATTGGATGAAATTTGAGAAAGACGATAATCAATCACTCGTATATTGGGCTATTAAACTTGGATTATTACACCCAGTAAAAGGAGTGCAAACATATCAAGCTGCATTCTCTGCATTATACTTACCATTTCGTCCGGTAAAAAGTCGTGTTTGAGGGCGGGCACTTCTCTTTTAGTTTTATCATCACTAACGCAAGCATTTCGAGTGTAGTATCAAAGGAACGGAAAAAATTGAACTTAACGGTGTTAAGTTGCCCGGGGGGTCTAGGGAGTGAGGGTAAAGTTTCTGGGAGCGTAGCGACCCATAAATAATTGAACGACCGTCCCCCCGGCAAGGAACGGAGTATTCTCGAGTGTTGAAATTCGCCGTCAGGCGACAAATAAGATTTCTCGAGAATGCGTAGTGACGCAGAGGTTTTTTCATTCTCGTGCTCAGAGATTAAGCAAAAAGCAAGTTCTTTCAACCAACATAATCTTATTCTGTTGTCGCTTCATGCGATTGCTTTTTGCTGGTCACGATTTTGCTCTTGCTTTTCCTAGCAAGGTAGAAAATCTCCTCACCATGACGCTGACGGAGACAAAAATTAGTAGACTCCTTCGATTAATTCTGCGAGAGTCGTACTAATTTTTGGCGAAGAAGACAAGCTTTTCGGCTATCTATTTATTTCTTCTAGCCGAAAAGTTGTCTGGTCATAAGCGTCCTTGGTGGGGAGGAGATTTTCGTAATAATCATCATTTCAAAATTATGCAAAATCGTGAAATCAGAGCACACAAGAGAATGAAAAAACTTGCACTTAACGATGTTAAGTTGCCTCGGGTTTATCCCGAGGTCAACCTGAGCATAGCGAAGGTTGAAGTTATGACGCAGGAACCAGCATTACACAGTAGTTTAACACTTACAGTTTTGTAGAGAATGGGGGCTTTCCTCTTAAATGTTCATCAGTTTTTTAAAGTAGTTATATTTTCTGGTCATTATGGTATCACCAAAAGAAGTTAGGCAACACTTTGTATTTGTTCAGAAATCAAAAGATGTTGAAGAGAAAGAGTTAGAGAAAATTAAAAAAAATGTTTATTCTTTATCAGATGCGGAATTGAAAAAAGAAATTACAGAAACTACAAATCAGATCTTTAATGATGATAGTTTGTTGTGGGAAGTTCAAGATATCCCTGTAGATTTATTACATTCATGTTATGATAACATACAAGGGATTCCTTTGTCAAAAATAGGTTTAAATTATCAAGAGATAGTGGTAGAATTAAAAGAAAAAGAGAATTCTGGTTTTAGACATGGAACACTTTATTCAATTATATCCCCCAATCTTCAAAGATTAAGAAAAATGTTGCCAATTTTTGTTATTAAAGAGAACAGGAAATATTTTGTTCATGATGGACAGAAGAGAACTGCAACTTTAGCGTATCATGGTGAAGAAAGAATTAAAGCTTACATTAATTATGGGAAGATGATTTAACGTTTATCGCATGAACCATAGGAACAGTATTCATCTTCTGAGCAATCATAGTTATCCTTACATTCAACACAGCTATTTGAAGTAGAGGAATATTCACTAACTTTACAAATGGTTTTATCTTTATCATAGGAGTCATCAGAATTAGGACAATCATCATCTGTTAAACATTCAACACATTTTTTACTTTCTAAATCGCATGTATTCCAATCTAATGAACCAATATTGGAACTATCCTTGCAATCATTATTAGATAAGCAACCAACACATCTGTTTGTTGTTGAATCACAAACTTGGCTGCCAATACAATCTCGAGTTACTAAGCATTCTACACAGGTACCATCTAAACAGATGTCTGGCACTGCTTCTAAAACATATTCTGGTTCAAATGGATAATATTTACTGGTCTCACGTTCATAATAACCACTAAGAGATTTACAATCATCACTTGTTTGGCAGATTCCATTTTTATTTACAAAACTGTCAGTTATCCACCCTGTTTGTCCATCTGAAGTTTTAATATGATACAGGACTCTGTTTAATGAAGAAGATTCAACTTTTTCAAAGGCATTTACTTTAATTCCTCCACATGCTTTTTCAACACTTCCTGATTTGGATATCATCGACGTAGTAGACCAAAGATTAATCTCCCTAACAACACATTTACCATTTTCAATTCCACTAATAACAAATTCTTCATTTATTGTTTCAACTGTCTCTTCAACAACTGGTTCCGGTACAGTACAACCAATTATAGAAAGTAGGGATAAAATAATAAGTAACACCCAAAATATTTTGTTGTTATGCATCTTATATTAAAGAACGTTTGAATGATATTTAAAGTTTTCCTTAGCGTTCGTAGAGGAAAGCCCCCTAATTAGAGTTTAACGTCCTTTGTTTCATCCTTGCTGGTTCCGAGTAATAATTCAACTTAACTCCCATTATCCCCACTGTGGCTGTAAAGCGGGGAATTTGGAGTTTTACCTCCTCCCTGAAAGCCCATAACCACGTAATTATTACGTGAATTCGAGTTGCTCCACAGGAAAAAAGAAAGCCTCATTTTTGAGGCTTAGTAAGTTCCTGCAGAATACCATTGTTGATGCGCAGGAAGTACTCTGCAGAGTGCTTGGCTGCATACAGCATCTTGAGCTGCGCTTTTAATGGCAGTCTTGTGTATAAGATGGACCGCATGTCCTTAAAGTACTGCTCCACAATTTCTTTATTGGTTTTTATCACCTGTTCGATGGTTGCGTGCATTTCATTCACCTCTTGATGTTTTCCCTACATACTTGGTGAGGTGTGCTTATGCGGTTTTATGCCCAAGCAAAAACAACAATAAAGTTCCCGAATCCTCTTCTGAACATCAAGAGGTTTGTGCACGCTCAAAGAACAGGATAAAACCAAAAAATCTGAGCGGGCCACTAGACAAATCTATCGTCCAATGCAAGAAGCCGTAAAAGTGCAAGATTTCTTGTTTTTAGTCCGTGGGAAATGCCACTGGACAACTGGTCAGGTGCGGATAGAATTTATAAATGATAATGCTTATAACATTTTTATGAGAATTGCAGAACTTCTTCAGCGAGAGGGATTACGTCGAGGTCTCCGTGCCGAGACTATTAAAACATACACATTTACGATCGAAAAATTTCTGAGAATCTGTCATAAAGAACCACATCAAATAACAAAACAAGATACTGAACAATATATCATCCAACTTATCAAATGGAATCGTTCGGGAAGTACGATTAATGTTCATCTTCATGCCTTAAAGTTTTTCTATGAGAACGTGCTCGGAAAAAGATTGCTGGTAAATGTCCCACCTATAAAAGTACGGAAACGCCTGCCGGAATTTCTGGAACAGAAAGAGATGAACGTGTTCTTTAATGCAGTAACCAATTCTAAACATAAACTTCTCCTCCTGTTCACGTATGGCTCTGGGTTTCGTGTGAGTGAAGTTGTCAAGCTTCAAGTAAAGGATATCGATCTGATTGCAGGACATGGCTGGATCCGCAATGGAAAAGGAGGAAAAGATCGCATGTTCCTTATCCCTGATTGCTTAAAGCAGGAGATCATGGAGTGGATGAAAAATAACAATTTGCAAGAAAACGATTGGTTGTTTTCAGGCTATAAACACGAGCATTACAGTGAGAGCAGCGTGCGGAAAATAGTTGAGACAGCACGGAAAAAAGCAGGTATTGCTAAGAATATTTCACCACATTCGCTGCGTCATTCTTTTGCCACTCATATTTTGGAGAACGGTTATTCCCTAATTGAAGTCAAAGAATTGTTAGGACACTCCAGATTGGAAACAACAATGGTCTATACGCATTTAGCCAAACCAAAACTGATAAATGTGCAAAGTCCGTTGGATGGACTTATGTCTCATGAGAATAAAACTCCATGAAGATTCAACGCGTCAAATTTAAAGATATTGAACAAATTCCTAAATTACAGGTACAAAAGCAGTTTAAACAGGATTTTTACGGTTCTGCTCCCGCGCCATTTATTGGAAGATTTGGGTATCCCTGTGTGAATATCGGTATTCTCAGTCCGCAATTTGTTGGCGACATGAGCGAATACGATTCACCTCGAATATGGAGGGAACATAATGCAGCCATCGGAGAGATTGCCACCAAACGATATGGGTTAGTTAATTCTCGAACGACGTGGAATATTAAAGACGTTCATCAGGGAAATGGAAGATTTTTTGACATTGTGCAGGAAGTAGGCATGGCTAAGAAAGCAGTAGACGTGGAAGTAAGCCTTACCAAACCACCGACATTATCGCTGACGACAGAAAAAGAAATCATTCCTTTTGGCCCAGCGAGTATGGTGCGGAAAGCACGGCTGACGGAAAATACTACCGTTGATTCCAGAGTAGAGAAGATGGTAAGTGATACCGATCTGAAAGCAGCACCGGCTCTCGCCTCGCTGTACAAAAAAGGCTTTGAAGAGAATACCCTCTCCAAACTCATTTCGGTAGGAAATCTGGGATTGAAACAGAACAGGAAACTTGTTCCTACCAGATGGAGTATAACAGCCGTAGATGATACAATCGGCAAGCAGCTTATTGCTGAAATAAAAGATTTCCCAATTGGCGAGTACAGTTGTTATTTTGGCGGAGGCTGGGGAAATTATTACGTTCTTTTATTTTTTCCAGAAATATGGAGTTACGAATTATTTGAGACCTATTTGGCTAGTGATGTGAATCCTTGGTCAAAGAGGGGTTATATGTATTCTACCGATTATGAAGAGTATAATGGCAGGAAAACATATGCGGATGAAACAGCCGGGGGATATTATGCCTGCAGGCTGCCGGTGCTGGAGAAATTAAAGGAATTAAAGCGGCAAGGGACAGTGTTGGCGCTGCGGTTTATAACATCAGAATATAATATTCCATTGGGAGTATGGGTATGCAGGGAAGCAACGAGAAAGAGCTTAGCTGAGAAGCCTTTGATATTTGCATCAGAAGATGAAATGCTAAGCTATGCAATAAATTTAATTCAGAATAGATTTCAGTTTGATCTTCATATTTTGTTGAAAGAAAGCAGATTACTGAAACAGAAAAAACAACAAGCAAAATTAACTGATTTTTAGAAGAGACGGTAATTATTGATTACTTCTTTTGAGCAATAATAACACAGGAATTTGTATCCGTAAAATAATAAACATCTTTCACTTCTAAGAGTGGTAAACAAACTTTAAATAGATAAAGGAAAATGATTTATGCTTACAGGGGTGATGTTTTTATGAGAAATATTGATGCAGAGTTTGAAGAATTTGTGAGAAAGAATTATAAGAAATTAACGGAAAATCAGAAAGAAGTATGCCATAAGTTGGGGATCTGTATTCCAAAATAAATGAGTACTAAAAATTATATTTTTTCTTTTTTAAATGGAATTTTTCCTGTTTTAAAGATGTACGCAGCCAGCACGAGAGCACTGCCGAACACAACCGCTGCGGAAAGAAAATTATTCTTTTCCACAACAATCTTGTCTGGATAGGAATGGCATTCGTGATCGCTTCCGCAGTAGGCATTTTGAGGACAATCCCGGTTGCTGTTGCATTCCCTTTGAGCAATATTGATGAGAAAAACACCGAGAATGACCAATGATAATAGCACGGCAACAATAGCTAAACCAGCACTTCCTTGTTTGTTCATGAACTAAGCAGAACAGATGCTTGTTTTTTAAAGATTTCGCACCAACCCCAGTGCTTAATTGTATTTGTTGTCATTTGACGCTGACATTGCTAATTTAAAATCATGCCGTCTTGATAAAGATAATACTTGGCCTTGCTGGTACAGTAATGAACAATAATTACGATTGCTTGTGCTTTCACTCCGTAAATTATCAAACAGAACATGAGCATACGGTTGAATGTGGGGATATTGTCTCATGAGCTCTATCTCAAGAAGTTCGGCGCATTCGCCCCAGCTGAGAGTCTTTTCTTTGGCAAATTTAAGAACATGTTCAAGCGATCGTGGCTGATCCTGACCCATAACTGTTTAAAATACCGAAACTATTTAATATTTTGGGTAATATTTTTGGATTATTTTTAAAAAGTACTTTGGCGTGCCAAAATTTTACGAAATGATTCTTCTATCTTTTGTTCAAATTCTACAAGTTTATAACAATATTGTCGATCATTCATTTTGTCATCACCCCTAACGTAATCGGCGAAGATATCTTCATCAAGCCAAATATATTTTCTTTGTAATCGTTCTTTCAGTAGTATAGCATATTCTGAGAATTTTTCGGTCCTTTCTGCTTCGCTCAAAAGATCAAAAGAAGTATATCCTTTGCTCTCAAAGAAATACAGGTTCTCTCTCAAGGCATCATTCATTTTGGCATCCCTGAGAAATTTTTGATTCCAATTTAATCAATGCGTGGCAATACGCTCGAGTTGTTCCGGAAACGTTTCGCAGCGGATCAAACATTCTTCTGGCTTCTCTGTCAGAAAGCTCAAACCTATCCTGCAAATATTCTTCAAAAATTGTTTTCATCAGATCATAACTTACTTCATGACGCTGATGATGTCCCATGAGATCAGCAAGGGTATATTTTTCCTGCAGATAAAGCGTATTTCTAGACATCACAAGGTAATCCGTTCTTTTCTTTAAATATTTTCTTACAAGAATTTAGCTTCTCAAGTTCATTAAAAATCAAACATTCTCTTTTGTGCGGTGGTACTTTTTACAACCTTGGCAATGGTCTTAAAATCGTTTTTCATCTGTTCAAATAATTCCGGATTCCTTCCTGAATAGAGATAATTTGCAGGGTGAATGACAGGAATTACTTTTATTTCGTTTTTATATTCAAAAATCTTCCCTCGAATGGATTTTATGCCAGTCTTTTCAATAATTCTTTCCGTTGCAAAGTTGCCGATAGTAACAATTACTTTTGGTTTCATGATTTGAATTAATTGATCTAATCGTTCTCGGCAATGTTCCACTTCTTCTTTAGTGGGATTACGATTTTCCGGTGGTCTGCACAAAATAGTATTGGTAATAAAAATGTCGTTTCGGGAAAGACAAATGGAGCTAAGAAGTTCATCCAAGACTTTTCCAGACATTCCGCAGAAGGGAATTCCCTGCTTATCTTCTGTCGCTCCAGGTGCTTCTCCAATGAAAAGAATTTCTGCGAGCGGATTTCCTGAACCAAAAACAACTTGAGTTCTGCTTTGGCATAATGATGGACAGCGGGCACATTTCTGATATTCTTGCTGCAAGGTTTCAAAGGGCATAAGAGGCAAGGAAAGGCAGTAAGGTTTATAAATCAACGAGCTGTTTTTGCTCAAATGGAAGAGCAGCCGGAAATAAAACAGAGTAAGGTCAAAAGGTTTTTAAAGGAAACGCGACGTGTACTTCATATTACGAAAAAGCCTAATAAAACGGAATATACCAGCTTGGTAAAGGTAACAGGGTTGGGTATCGCCATTATTGGCGTTATCGGTTTTGTCCTCTTCCTCATGAAACAGTTGTTATGGTAATGAATGGTTAAAGAGATTATTAAATAAGCAAAAATGGCGGATACAAAAATTTTTGGTCTACGTACTGCAGCAAATAGGGAAGATCAAGTTGTAGATTATTTAATTTCTAAATTGCAGAAAAAACCGGAAGGTATTATTACAGTCATCCGTCCTCATGGAATGCGTGGATATATTTTTGTGGAAGCAATATCAAAAGCTGATGCAGAACAAGTTATTCAGGGGGTGCCGTATGCCCGTGGTCTTCTTCCAAACGAGATTCCTTATCAGGAAATTGAACATATGCTGGAACAAGTAAAAGTAGAAATGAATATCCGGAAGAATGATATTGTGGAAATTATTTCCGGGCCATTTAAGAGGGAAAATGCCAAAGTTATGCGCATTAACAAGCAGAAAGAAGAAATTGTTGTGGAACTGCTTGAATCGGCAGTGCCCATTCCCATCACGGTTAAAATGGATGCAGTAAAAGTCATCCGCCGGGAATCGGAGAATGAAGAATAAGTTTAGAGATAGTTTCCATTTTTCTGAAGTAATCTTTAAATTAGTATCTCCATTGTTCTTCATACTTTTAGCACGGTTGTGGTGAAGTGGTATCATGCAACCCTCCCAAGGTTGCGTCCCGGGTTCAAATCCCGGCAGCCGTAGTAAATGAATATGAATAAGGCTGACGGTTTCAAAGGGTAAAGTACCTTTGTCTACCGGCGGCCGTAGTTTGTTACAATGATGCAGATTTTTAGTTCCTTCGTTTTCGATACCTTTTTAAACCCTTTTATCTTCTCTTCTAAGTATAGTATCTAAAATTGAGGTGATAGAGATGGAATGTTATAGTGGTGTTTGTCACCGGTGCCACGGTGTAAAAAAGCTGGTCATGGGCGCTTTGTTATTGTTAAACGCTTTTGTCTGGCCTCGCTGGCTGGGTGTTGACGGCTGGGTATCATTTGTTGCCGTGCTCATGGTGATTGCCGGATTCTTAAAATTGGTATGGCCGACATGCATGCACTGTGCGAGTTCCGCAGCAATGGCCGCTCCCATGAAGGGAAAAAAGCGAAGACGATAATTTTTTATTTTTTTTATTTTTATTTTTTTCTAGGAAAGTAATTTAAAAGAATCAATACACATCTTCTTTCACGTTCATTACATTTACGCCAGCGTCGCATAATCCGGTACTTTATGTAATTGCGTAAAGCGGAACATTGCGTCGGTCTCGAACAGATTTTAGCAAGATCTGGTAAAAAAAAGATGGCCTGTGCTATCAGTCACCAAAAGAATGCTAAATTTGAGTTAACCGATTCCTTTTGGAATTCCCGGTTCAAATCAGATCTTCCAGATCTAGTAAGAGGATTCGCGGTCACCCGCGTTCCCGCTCATAAGTCTTGGAGACTGTTGAAAGTCCGGGCGCTGGCGGTTTTATTATTATAATTCATAAGAGAAGTAGTTAAGTAAGTAGTATTATGATTTATGGTCTTAGTTTTTCGATCAATTCTTGCCATGTCCGAAACCGTTTTTGAGATCCGTTGAATGAATGTAATGCTTCATAGAAATAGTTTTCATCAAATTCTGCAGCGAAATATTTGAAAATGGCGGTGGTATCAAAAACATCAGCAACTAATCGTATCTCAGCTAGCTTTCGAGCAGCCTCATCAGGTTCTAAAGCATAACTCACTTTTCTAAAATCCTCTTTAAGAATGTTAAGTTCTTCTTTTATCTGTTCTAAATTAGTAACAGTAGGAACTCTCAGCTTATAACTCTCAAGAAATGAGGAGGATCGGATAATTTTATGTGCGACTAAATCTTCATAGGTGATCACTGAAATACTTAATTCACCATAGGGGATTTTTCTGGCATTGGAGACTTCTCTTTCCAGAATTGTCTTTCTTCCATCAAAATTTTGTTTATTTCTGCGCGGAAGCTGGACCATTAGATGATTCTCATCACGTTCTAAATGAGCATCCAGGGTACTTCTGCGTTTTGTGAATTCTATTTTATATCCACGGTGGATAAGTTCTTCAAATGCGTGTAAAACATAATCGCGGAAGTCCTGGCTGTTAGTGTATCGTGATGTGGTTAAATCAATATCGGATGTCTTTCGATGAAGATCTTTGGGAAGAGTAAACTGTAAACTTAAACCTCCTCCAATATAGCTTTCGGGGAGTGGGTGTTGGGTTATGGTAAAAAGAGCATCCTGAACAATTCCATTTTCAATAGTGTGATAATATCTCATGGAATAATAAGCCAATCATCTATTTATAAAAGTTTCTAAAATTGCCACTATTTAGTAGTTCTTAGAACGAAATCTTAACCATCCACCATCTCAATCTCAATATTAAGACCCTCAGGAATGGGCACACGCATCACTAACCGTAAAGTTCGCTCATCAGCGCCAAGATCAATCAGCCGCTTATGAATGCGCATTTCGTAACGCTCCCAGGAAGCCTTTCCTTCACCACTAGGAGATTTTCGTGTGGTTACTTTGAGTTTCTTGGTTGGAAGCGGAATCGGGCCGCGCAACTGTACACCGGTTTTATCTGCAATTTCTTTTATATCTCTGCAGATTTGATTGACTTTGTCAATATCGGTACTTGCTAACTTTATGCGTGCTTTTTGTGCCATTGTTGTGTAAAACATGGTGACGGATTTCCCTCACCATGTAATTTTAAAATTTAAACAATTTTATAATTCCTTCTTCACAAGATCAATACACATCCCCGCGCCAACAGTCACACCAGAGTCACGGATTGCAAATCTGCTCATCTGGGGAATTTCCTTGTTTCTTTCAATGACCACAGGCTGCGTAGGTCGTAATTTGACAATTGCCGCATCACCATTGCGAAGGAAATCTTTATTTTCTGTTACTTCAGCGCCCGTACGTGGATCAAGCTTTTTTACAATTTCCACGAATTGACAGGCTACTTGCGCAGTATGAATGTGGAACACAGGAGTATAGCCCACGGTAACAACGCTGGGATGGCTCATGATCACCACTTGCGCAGTAAATTCAGTAGTAACATTAGGTACTTTATCCGAATGACCTAAAACATCTCCACGAGCGATGTCTTTCTTTCCTAGACCGCGCACGTTGAATCCAATATTATCACCTGGTTCTGCTTGCGGGACTTGCTCATGATGCATCTCAATGGTTTTGACTTCCCCACTGATACCCTTGCCTTCCCGTCCAGGAACAATTGTTACTTTATCGCCAAGTTTCATCACACCTGTTTCAACTCGTCCTACCGGGACAACGCCGATACCGGTGATGTTATAGACATCCTGGATTGGCAAACGAAGCGGTAAGTCCGTTGGTTTTTGCGGAGCTTCAAATTTGTTAATGGCATCAAGCAAGGTTTCGCCTGTCCACCATGCCATTTTATCAGATTTCTTGTTAACGTTTTCTCCTGGAAAGGAAGCAATGGGGATAAAGCGCACTTTCTGGACGTTCCAACCAGCTTGTGTGGCATGTCTTTTCACATCTTCAACAACTTCTTTATACCTTGCTTCGGAGTAATTAACACCGGAAATGTCCATTTTGTTCACAGCAATAAGAAGCTGGCCGACACCAAAAATCTTGGATAATTTCAAGTGTTCGATTGTTTGCGCATTGACACCGTCATTCGCGGCTACTACCAAAACTGCGCAGTCAGCCTGGCTCGCTCCCGTAATCATATTCTTGATAAAATCCCTGTGGCCTGGAGCGTCAATGATTGTAAAATAATATTTATCCGTGTCAAACCGTTTGTGAGACAAATCGATTGTCACACCACGTTCCTGCTCTTCTTTTAATGTGTCCATGACGAACGCAAACTCGAATCCTGCTTTCCCTAATTGCTGGGCTTTTTCCTTCAGTTTTCGCATCGTTTGCTCATCAATGTTCCCTGTGTTATAGAGCAGTCTGCCGACAGTTGTAGATTTACCATGATCAACGTGACCAATGAATACTAAATTGATATGTTCTTTTTGTTTTGCCATTTTAAACTATTAATTTCCTCCGTTTTTTCTTCATTTTATAATAAAATGGAAGTAATTCATTCAGTTTTGAATTTATTTATAAAGTTTTTGGTGGAGATTGGAATATAAAGTGATATATTTCAGTCTAGAATTTCAGTCCAGATACTTTTTTTCCAGAAAGTTTAAAAAAGAATACAAGAAAAAAACAAGAGTATGGATTCCGTTCGCCAGGAAGGTAGTTGAAGCGTTTTCTTTAATACTAGTTAGAGTTATAAAGTTATAATCAATTATGAGCTAATTGAGAGTCATACAATATCTAAAAATCTAAAAAATACCCAGAAAATATAATAGTCATAGCATAATATTGCAGGAGGATCACATGCCAAAGAAAATTCGATCAGTGGATGAGAAACTTGTTCAGGGATATGAAAAACAGTATGCAGCAACGACGATGACTCTGGATGACTATCCTCATGTTAGAGGATACGATTTTGAACAAGGACTCGATTTTGACGAGTTCCTTGCCTCTTTCATGCACAATGGATTTCAAGCAACGCATCTCGCAGAAGGGATAGAGATCGTCAAGGCCATGCAGCGGGAAAAAGCCGCCATTTTTCTCAGTTTTACGTCAAATCAGGTGAGTTCCGGCAATAGAGAGATCATCAAATACCTCGTCAAACACAATAAAGTTGCGGCGCTGGTGACGTCTGCCGGGGCAATCGAAGAAGACGTCATGAAAACATTTAAGCCGTTTGTTTTAGGAAAGTTTGATGCTCCAGGAAGATTTTTGTTTGAGCACGGCGTGCACAGGACGGGGAACATTTTTGTCCCGAATGATCGGTTTGCGTATCTAGATAAATTCATGCAGGTATTTCTGCAAAAGATTTATGCTCTGCAAAAAAAAACAGGAAATGCTATTCATCCTCGTGAATTTATCCGGCAAATAGGATTAGAAATTAAAGATGACAGTTCGATACTGTATTGGGCTGCTAAAAATAATATTCCTATTTTTTGTCCAAGCATTATAGATGGGGCGATTGGCGACATGGTGATGTTCTTTAAGCAAAGCCATCCTGATTTTGTGTTAGACGTAAGTCAGGAGATTCTGGATATTGTTCGTTTTGTTCTCAATTCTGAAAAGACCGGAGCGATCATTCTCGGCGGAGGAACAAGCAAGCATTTCACCCTCCTGGCAAATATTTTCAAAGACGGCCTTGATTATGCTGTGTACATCAACACGGCAGAGGAGTTTGACGGTTCTGATTCAGGAGCAAGAATTGATGAAGCGGTGACATGGGGAAAGATTAAGGCAAAAGCGCCAAATGTGAAAATTCATTGCGATGCCACCATTGCCTTTCCATTACTTGTAGCAGGAGGGTTTGTAGAGAATGCAGTAGAATAAAACCTATACTAAGTAGAGTGCAAGAACATTTAATACTTTCAACGTTAAAATATATTTTTATTACTTATTAATTCTTATCCAAAATGATTTTGATGAAAAACAGAGTGTTTACTAAGTACCATAAGCAAGTTCAAAAAAATAGAGCCATTCTTCATCAATTCACCATAATAGATTATATTAATTTCAATTAATATTTCAATTAATAAAACATAGCTCACACTATTTCTTAAAAATTCAAAATAAACAAAAAAAAAGAAAAAATGTAAAAAAACCATATGTAGGTTAACACAAAATACGAACGTTAGTAAGCGCGTGCTGAATACCTCGTTGCCTTGGTACGTACACACCGCTTCTATCAAACCGCTGTTCTTGCGATGTTCTAAGGTGTCTCTTTTTGAGGCGTGCTTCGTGCTTAGATGCGTTCAGCACTTATCACTTATGGCGTAGCTGCCCGGCGTACCTTGTCAGATAACCGGTCGACCAGAGGCCACGAACCCCCGTTCCTCTCGTACTAAAGGATCCTTCCTCTCAGACACCCAACACTTCCAGCAGATATCAAACAAACTGCCTCACAGCGTTCTGAACCCAGCTCACGAACCCTTTTAATGGGTGAACACCCCCACCCTTGGCAGCTTCTGCACCGCCAGGATAGGATGAGCCGACATCGAAGTAGCAAACCGCGCCGTCGATATGAACTCTCGGGCGCGACAACTCAGTTATCCCCGGAGTAACTTTTCAGTCATTCCCGACCCTCATTAAGAAGGTACGGGAGTTCGCTAGGCCATACTTTCGTATTTGGAGTTCGTTATGTTTGAAATCCAATCAGGCTGACTTATGCCCTTGCACTCTGCTCCGGATCTTTAGCGTGACCGTTGTTTCATTCGGTCACTGTTTCTAAACCGGATGAGTCAACCATTGGGCGCTATTGATATCCTTTCAACAGCGTGCCACCCCAGCCAAACTGTCCACCAACCGGTGTCCCTCAAGAGAGGTAAGTGATGCAGTTTCTAATAAGTGGTGTTACATTGTTGCCTAAGTCGCATGCTGACGCTCACGACTTCAAACGGCTCCCACTTACGCTATATACCAGACGCCACACCACAGCGACAGGCTACAGTAAAGTTTCACGGGGTCTTCGCTTCCCACTGGAAGTCCCTGGCCTTTGCACCAGGAAAGAGTGTTCGGGAGACTCTAGGTTGGGACAGTGGCGATCTCGTTATACCATTCATGCAAGTCGACATTCAATCGACAAGGTATTACGCTACCTTAAGAGAGTTATAGTTACTCCCGCCGTTTACCAGCTCTTCACTCCGTTGAAACGAAGCTTAAAGTACTGGCACTGGGCAGATATCACCTTCTATACTCAGCGTTACCGCCTAGCAGAAAGTTAAGTTTTTGTTAAACAGTCGGACCACCTTTGTCACTGCGCCCTGAAATCGCACCTATGCAGATACGAATGCAGGGATCCCTTATACCGAAGGTACAGGACTAATTTGCCGAATTCCCTAACCTAGTTTATTCTCTCACATCTTAGGCTTCTCACCTAGGGGCACCTGTGCTGGTTCTTGGTACGGTTACTTCAGATTTTTCTTCATTCCCTTTTCATGGACTCTAGAAATCAACCAAACAGACTATAAGCCTGCTCATCTGTAATTTTATCCCGTTCTCATCATTATGATACTCCAGGGATATATTCACATTAATATCGTAGACGAACGATATTGGCCTATTCCAAAGCGTCAGAAATGAAGCTTGTGTTGCCACGCATACTGAAGCAGTAGCGGAATATTAACCGCTTTCCCTTTCCCATTGCTCAAGTATGAGACTAGTTAGGACCGACTAACCCTTGGCTGATTGGCATTGCCAAGGAACCCTTGCCCTTACGATGACAGGGATTCTCACCCTGCTAAGATCTTACTACCACCAGGATATTCATTCCATCCAGGTCGACATCTCCTTACGGAAATGCTTCTGCCCTAGAAGGACGCCTACCTACGCCCACTTTCGTGGTCTATGGTATCGGCGGCTAACTTAGACCCGTCAATCTTCCGGACCCACGATCTCAACGAGTAAGCTGTTACGCACTTTTTAAAGGGTGGCTGCTTCTAAGCCAACCTCCTCGCTGTCTTAGATCACGGACACCGTTTACCCTTTATCACTTAGTTAGCACTTAGGGGCCTTAACCATAGTCGGGGTTGTTCCCCTCTCGGAAATGAAGTTTACCCCAACATTCCCTGTTTCCCGAAGTCTACAATGTTACAGCATTCGGAGTTGGACAGAGAACCGACAAGTTTCCCCGCCTAAATTCCCTATCCGTAGCTCTACAACCGCAACAATCTCGTTCGAGACTTGACTAAGGTCAATTTCGATAGGAACCTGCTATCGCCGAGCTCGATTGGCTTTTCACCCCTATTCCCAAGTCAGAAGAACACTTGCACGTAGAACCTCTTCAGGCCTCCACGGGGTTTTACCCCCGCTTCACCTTGCCCAGGAATAGATCGCTCGGTTTCAGGTCGTATCCATGTGACTTACGGCACTTTCATACCGTCTCCCTTGCAAGCTGCGGAGTCTCGCTTTCGCTACGGATTCTCTTTTTCAGATTATCCTTGCCACATAAATACACTCCCTGGCACTTTATTCAAAAAGCACGGTAGAACTTCGAAAAGCCCTACCTCACCATAACTGCTAGATTTCAGAATCTTTTCACTCCCTGTCAAGGGTTCTTTTCTACTTTCCCTCACGGTACTTGTTTGCTATCGGATTCGAAACGTGTTTAGTTTTAGAGGTTAATGCCCCCCAGATTCCTACTCCAATTTCAAGGAGTAGTACTCAGGATACTTCCTGGGACCTTCTTCCTTTCCTTTACGGGACTATCACCCTGTATCATGCTCCATTTCAGGAAACTTTAAGTCAGAAAAAAGGCCGGAAGGGAAGTCCTTCAACACCACATCTCCATTACATTACTGTAACGGATTCAGTTTGAACTCTGCCGCTTTCGGTCGCTCTTACTCACGGTATCTCGATTGATTTCTTTTCCTGCAGGTACTAAGACGCTTCAATTCCCTGCGTTCCCTGACCTCAAAAGGTCCAAAAG
>Ga0208375_1000821_pt1 | contig 39467 bp, 57 predicted proteins | sample RifOxyD1_FD_184038 | JGI IMG/M metagenome (GOLD analysis project Ga0208375, IMG submission 184038) | Soil microbial communities from Rifle, Colorado - Rifle Oxygen_injection D1 (SPAdes) | ecosystem: Environmental > Terrestrial > Deep subsurface > Rock core/Sediment | place: Rifle, Colorado... | reverse complement strand
CTTCCCGCCATAACCGTTATCTTAGTTTTGGGGATGCGGCGCATTTTTAAACAGAGGGGCCTTGTAAGGAAGTTGGCTGCAACCGAAACTTTAGGGAGCGTGACGGTAATTTGTACCGATAAAACGGGAACCCTGACAGAGGGGAAAATGCAGGTGAGCCACGTTTTAACTAGCGCCAGAGAGTTGATAAGCAACGATATCAACGGGTTGACCGGCGGTCAAAACGTCAACGGCATCGAATCGCATATCACTGCGCTGAAAATCGCTACATTGGCAAACGATGCTTTTGTGGAAAATCCGAATGACGAATTGCAAAAATGGATAGTGCGGGGGAGGTCAACCGAAAGGGCTCTGCTTTTGGCGGGTATGCAGTCGGGTTTAGACAAACAGAAACTCGAAAAGCAATACCCGTTAGTAGACAGAATTAGTTTTGAGTCGGACCACAAGTTTGCCGCCACCCTCCATCGTAAAAACAGAAAACAAAACACGCTTTATGTTATCGGGGCGCCCGAAGAAATTATCAAGCGCTCAATTGATTTAGATATTGACGGTAAAAAAGAAAAATTAGGCACCGTTCGGGCGGATAAGCTGATAAAAAAACTGGAAACACTTACGCAGAAAGGATTGAGGGTTCTGGCTTGCGCCCACAGGGATTATGACGCCGAAATGAAATATCAAAATCTTATAGAGTTGGCAAAAGGGCTTTCGTTCGTCGGGTTTATAGCGCTCAAGGACCCCCTCCGCCAAGACGCAAAAGAATCGATTGCAATTACCAAAAAAGCAGGTATTCGTACCGTTATTGTTACGGGAGATCACAAACTTACTGCCAAAGCTATCGCTGAAGAAATAGGTATTAATGCGGAAGATGAAAATATGCTTGAGGGGCAGGAGTTAGAAACAATAAGCGACGCCGAGTTAAGGGAAAGAGCAAAACATATTTCCATCTATGCTCGCGTTTCGCCCCGTCATAAGTTAAGAATCGTTGACGCACTCCAGGCCAACGGAGAAATAGTGGCGATGCTCGGAGATGGCGTTAACGACGCCCCGGCTCTTAAATCCGCGGATATTGGAGTCGCAGTCGGTTCCGGCACGGATGTGGCGAAAGAAGTGGCTGATTTAGTGTTGTTGGACGATAATTTCAAAACCGTAGTAAAGGCGGTTGAGCAAGGCAGGGTGATTTTTGGGAATATTAGGAAAGTGTTTGTATATTTGGTGGCAGACGATTTTTCCGAACTCTTTATATTTTTAGCAAACATAGCGATGGGGTTTCCGATTCCTTTGTGGCCCGCCCAGATTCTTTGGATAAATCTTATTGAAGATGGCTTTCCCGATATTGCTCTTACTGCTGAGCAGGAGACAAAAGGGGTGATGGATGAAAAGCCGAGAAATCCCAAAGAGCCGATATTAAACAAACCATTAAAATTTTGGATGACCGCCATTTTCTTTATTAATGGTTTAGCGGCGTTTCTATCGTTTTTCTTCTTTTGGAAATTAACTGGGGATTTGCACAAAACACGTACCATAGTGTTTACCCTGATGTGTATTGATTCTCTGATTTTAGCCTTCAGTGTTCGTTCATTCAAAAGAACAATTTTCAGAAAAGACATATTTTCTAACCGTTATTTGGTTGGAGCGGTAATTCTTTCGGCTATTTTATTGGTCGGAGGCTTGTATCTTCCATTTCTGCAAAAATTTTTAACCACCCAGCCGTTAGATATAACGGAGTGGTTGGCTGTCTTCGGTATCAGTCTGGCGGAAATTTTATTGATCGAATTTTTCAAAAAGAGAATTTTTGGCAGACCGATTCATTCGGCATATGGCTTGCAGAAACGATCTTAATAGGCTACAATAGATACGTACCAATTTAGGTACGGGAATAAGTCGAGTTTCTCTGAAGCCGTAATCTTAAAAATAATCACATGCAAGGAACTATTAAAACTCTTACTGGAAAAGGATTCGGATTCATTGCTCGCGAAGGCGAAGTCAAGGATCTATTCTTTCATTCCAAAGAATTGAAGGGAGTCACCTTTGACGAACTGAAAGTCGGCGATGCCGTTACTTTCGATGTCGTTGAAAGCGAAAAAGGCCCGGCCGCAACAAACGTCTCGCGCGCTTAATCGCTGAAAACCGCCAGTAACCCTGGCGGTTTTGTGTTATAATAAAATAATAATATGAATAAATTAATTATAATCTTAGTGGTGATTTTACTTTTTGGGGTAGGAAGTTACTTTATTTTTAACCAGCAAAATCAACAATCGTCAATAACGGAAAACGAGATCGTTATTAAAAACTTCGCCTTCACTCCAACTGCGTTAATTGTAAAAACCGGCACGACGGTGATTTGGCTTAACGACGATCCCGTTCCACACAGCATAAAATCAGATACCTTTAACTCGGAGATTTTCAATAAAGGAGAATCGTTCCAGTTTAAATTTGATAACACAGGAACATACGATTATACGTGCGGGCCACACCCGACCATGATAGGGGAGATAATCGTTCAGGATTAAATTATGATAATTAAAATTGCCTATTTTCTGATTTTCGATAAGCCGTTGATTTTCCATTGAATTTTTTAACCGCGATGGGGCTGATTTTCCCTCCGCAGGCTTATGCGGCTTGGGTGGGCGAGAGCAATGAAGACACCAAGTCTGATAGAGAAAGAATTGAGGGCGATAAAGGAATTCAAGAAATTTTCATTGACTTGTTGCAAAATGCAGTTAATTTTGCCAGGGCAAGGCAGAGAGAATATTTTGCGCGAGAACCCCTTCGGGATGTGCCATGGATAATGGAAAAATGTGCCGTTGTCCAGCGGGCTGCCCCGAAGTTTCGTCGGTTTTTTCGTTAATCACGACCGGTCTTTAAATTTACTTTAATAGGCGATTAACGATAAAATCTTGACAGAGTTCTTTCGTTTGCTAAAATATATTAATGAAAAAAGAAAACAAGAAATGATCGAAGAAATTTTGAAAGTGGCCAAACTATTTAATAATTAGAAGATGAAAATTTTAAAATTGAATCGTAACTTTAAAAGTTTAATTTTAATCCTGGGAGTTGTTTTTATCTTAAGCTTGGCCTTAAATCTTTGGCTTATTCAGGAAAAGAGATCGCCTGGAAAATTTTTTGCAGGCCTGGCCGATTCCTCGTTCGTGAGTTCAGTTTCAGCTGCAGAGATTTATCCTTTGTTTTTTTGTCCTTGCTGCTCGCAGCCGTTGGATAAAAACAATATTTGTTGTGGAGAGGCCCAAGAGAGGATAGATTATATTAATTCTTTGACGTCTCAAAAGCTGCCGGAAAAAGAAATTATCCTGACTTATATTAAAAAATACGGGATCAACTCTTTTGTTGATAAAAGTAAACAAGAAGAAGCCAAGACTTGGCTGGCAGAAAGCGCGCCTCAAGAGCGGCCGATAATCGGTTTAAGCCCCTCGCTTTACGATTTTGGAGATATCAGTGAAGCCAAAGGTGTTGTTGTGACCTTCTTTGAGTTAAAAAATGAAGGAAAAAAGGACTTGATCATCAACAAATTAGACAGTTCGTGCGGGTGTACATCCGCTTCAATTATTTTTAAAGGCGAGGAGGGGCCGCGTTTTGCTATGGCCGGACATGGGATTGAGAACCCGACTGGCTGGAAGATTACCATTGCCCCGGGCGAGGGCGCTCAACTTAAAGTGTATTACGACCCAAGTGTCCATCAAGATTTTAGGGGTCCGGCTACCAGGGAGATTTTTGTCTTTTCCAATGACCCAATTAATTTTGAGGAAAAAGTGACGATAGAATTAAATCAAGTTGATTAAAAGACAATGGAGATAATTAAGTTAAAACCGATTGGTTACGTTAAAAATAAGATTAAGAAGCCAAGATTTGGGAGTTTTACCCACGAGATTTCCGAAATAATAGTGAATAAGAAATTTACCAAAGCCCTGGGCGGCATCGAGGATTATTCTCACGTCATCATTGTTTATTGGATGGATAAAGTTAAAGATTATGTTATCGCTCACCGGCCCCAGGGTAATCCGGCGGTTCCCCTTGTTGGTATCTTTGCTTGTCGTTGTCCGCAAAGACCAAATCCCATTGGCATTACGACAGTAAAGTTAATTAAAGTCCGAGGAAATAAATTAAAAGTTAAGGGCTTAGATATCTTAGATGGCACTCCAATAATTGACATTAAACCCCACTGGCCGCAATATGACAGAGTAATCGGCGGAAAAATACCAGATTGGGTTAATAAATTAAAATTTTAAATTAGTTGAAACTTATGAAAAAAATAATTTTTATTTCAATTTTGACTGTCGCCGTTGTCCTACCTGCTTTTGTTTCGGCAAACGGGGAGCACAGTCTTTCTGCGGACGATGTTTTGTCAGAGATTATGGGAGTCCAAGGCGTAACTGAAGCAACTTCAATAAATTGTCAGGAGGTTACCGATGAACAATTTGAAGAATTGGGAGAAGCGGTGATGGGCACAATACATCCTGACGAGCAGCAGCACGAGTTGATGGATCAGATGATGGGCGGCGAAGGGTCGGAAAGTTTGAGAACTATGCATCTTGCTATGGGAGAGAATTATCTTGGTTGCGGTACCGGAGGGATGAGTATGATGTCGATGATGGGTAACTGGTCGGGTTACTCAAGCAATAATTCGTTTAATAACATGATGTATAATATGATGGGTAATGTCGGCGTCTGGGGCTGGTTCGGCTGGATTTTTATGATTCTGTTTTGGGTTCTGATCATTGTTGGGGTTATCGCTCTAATTAAATGGTTGATTGGTCAGAACATAGAAGGAGGGGGCAAAGAAAAATCTGCCCTAAGTATCTTAAAAGAGCGTTACGCTAAAGGCGAGATTAATAAAGAAGAATTTGAAGAGAGGAAAAAAGATTTAAGTTAAAGATGAAAACAAAAATAGTCTTTGTTTTGGTCTTGGTTGTTCTGGGGTTAGCCGGCTACGGCTATTTTAAATCAATTCCGGGTATTGAGCCCGGAACGGGGAATTTGCCCCAGATTGAAATTACCCCGAAATCTTTTGATTTCGGAGAGGTGCAGTATGGCGATATAGCCGAATATAGTTTTAAAATAAAAAATATGGGTTCGGCCGTTTTGGAAATAAAAAGATTAGCCACTTCTTGCGGCTGCACTTCGGCTGAAATCGCCGAAAAACAGATTAACCCCGGCGAAGAAGCAGAGCTTCGTGTTGCCTATGATACTGGAGCTATGTCCGGACCTCACGGCAAGGGCCCGCAGGAACGAATAGTTTATATTAAAAGTTCAGACCCCATTAATCCGCAAGTTGAAGTAATGATTTATGCCAATGTTAAATAACTTTTCTACGATTCCGTTAGTGGCCGTCACTGGCTTTCTGGACGGCATTCATCCCTGCGCCATTGCCATTTTGATATTTTTTATCGCTTTTCTGCTGACCATGCAGAAAACTTTTAAAAATATTTTTGTTTTAGGCTTAGTCTACATTTTCGTTATTTTCCTGACGTATCTCGCGGTGGGCGTGGGGCTGCTTTCGGGTATTGTCCTTTTCGGTCAGCATCACTTTTTTGCAATACTGGGCTCGTGGTTACTGATTGTTATGGGGGTTATCCAGCTTAAAGATTATTTCTTTCCTCAATTGCCGGTTCATTTAAGCATGCCCAAAATTTCCAGCGAGACCATTAAATCTCGATTGGAAAAAGCCACTTTGCCGAGCATTATCGTTGCCGCTTTTTTGGTCGGTCTTTGTTCCATACCTTGTTCGGGAGGAATTTACGCCGCCATTACCGCGCTTTTAGCCTCAAAAACCACTTACTTTACCGGCTTTTTATACCTGCTGCTTTATAATTTAATGTTTGTTATGCCTTTGCTGATTTTGCTTTTGTTTGCTGCCAATCCTCTGACTTTGGCTAAAATTGCGAAGTTTCGGCAGAAAAACGAAAGAACAGAAAAGCTGGTGATGGGTGTTTTAATGTTTAGTTTGGGAGCCGGAATCTTGCTATTTTTTATTTAAAAAATTATAATAAAAGTTATGGAAAACGAAAAAAAACCAGAAAAAAGCAAAGACGAGTGTCCGCTTTGCCGAGTTTCTGAAGAAACTTTAAAGATCTTGAAAGAAAAAGGGGGAAAGAATAATCTAAAAGAAAAACCAAAAAGTAATGGAAAATAAAAAAGAGGAATATTCGTTCAGAAAAAAAGAGAAAGAAAAAGAGCGTCTTTCCCGCATTCGTCCGAAGAAAATTAAGAGGATTGCTCTTTGGGCATTGCCGGTATTTTTTATTGTCGGAGGAATTTATCTTTGGCTAAATCGCTTGCCAGAAAATCCAAGTCCAGAGCAACCAAAAATCACTGTGTTTTATTCGCCAACCTGCGCTTGTTGTGCTGATTATATACCTTATTTAAAAAGAAACGGTTTCTCGGTAGAGGCAGTAAAAACTCAAGATATGCTTTCTATAAAAGAGCAATACCAAATTCCTCAAAAAATGGAATCCTGCCACACGAGCGCTGTTGGAGATTATTTTGTGGAAGGTCACATGCCAGCCGAAATAATCAAAAAACTTTTAGCAGAAAAACCGGACATTTTAGGTATTGCTTTACCTGGAATGCCACAGGGCTCTCCGGGCATGTCCGGGTTTAAAAACAGTAAATGGACGATCTATGGATTAGCTGATAATGAATGGTTTGAGTTCTTGTCTTTATAAAAAAGTCAATTAAGCAATAATAAATTAATTCTATGGAAAACGAAAAACAAAAAACAACTTTACTGAACAAAGAATATCTTCTACCCTTAACCATTATTGTTTCAGCCTTGATCGTGGGAGGGGCCATCATTTATATCTCCAAATATACCCCTGAACTCTCAGAAGATAAGGGTAATCAGGGACAGGCCTCCGACGTTGTTATCGACGAGGCCTCAGTCATCCCGCCAGAAGGCGTGGAGTTGCCGATAGTGTGGGGAAGTTTGGGTTCTCAAATGGTGGCGAGCGGAGTGATTGATGGTCCCAAGTTCGAATCGCTCTATACTCAAAGGGGCGGGCTGGACGAAGAAATGAAAAGCATTCTTTACGGCCAAGATAATGGCAAAATTAAAATAACTTCTCAAAATTCAGGATTTCTGCTTAATATCTTTTGGGCGCTGGGTTTGGGCAATAAAAATTCGATATTGGAGGAAGGACCGATGTCGGATCCTAGATATGGGGGAGCCGGGAATTTTGCTTCTACCGGTGGCTGGACGCTGGCGAAAGGGGAGACGATGACTCATTACAGCAAATACAACTTTATAAGCCTTACTCTGAAACAGCAGGCGCTCGTGGAGCGGGTCAGTCAGGGCATCTACCGGCCATGTTGCGGAAATGCCACTTATTTTCCGGATTGCAATCATGGCATGGCCATGTTGGGGCTGTTGGAGTTGATGGCTTCCCAAGGAGTTTCAGAGAAAGATATGTATAAGATTGCCTTAGGGGTTAATTCCTATTGGTTCCCTGACACCTATTTGACCATTGCCAAATATCTGCAAGAGAAAAAGAATATTTCTTTTAGCGAAGCCGACCCCAAAGAAATTCTCGGTAAAAACTATTCGTCTGGTTCCGGTTTCGCGGCGATTCGCCAGCAGGTGGCGCCAGTCCAGGGAGGAGGCGGCAGTTGTGGAGTATAACAAAGAAGACGACTTGCGCTTGGGCCGATTTTTTGAAATTTGGGGGCAAAAATTTAATCAGGACTGCATCTTTGATAAATGTACGGGACCCGAAGGAACCTTAAAGATGCTGGTTAACGGAAAAGAAAATTTTGATTTCGAGAATTATATAATGCGAGATGGCGATAAAATTGGAATAATTTTTGAGAAAAAATAAGACAAAAGTGGCCATTGGCCAGTACTGCTATTGACAAGCCCGCTTGGCGGGCTTATTATTTTATAATACCCCCGTATGGGGGGTATCAATATGGAAAAACATTTTAAGAAGAAAATTTTGAACAGGATGAATTATCTTTCCGGCCATTTGGAAGGAATAAAGAAAATGCTGGAAAACGATAAATATTGCCTCGACATTATCAAACAGAATGAGGCCGTAGCGGCCGCGATTAAAAAGCTGAATTGCCTGATTTTGGAGAATCACCTCAATACCTGCGTCACCGAAGCGATTAAAGGGAAAAACCCGGAAGAAAGAAAAAAGAAAATTAAAGAGTTGTTAAAAGTTTTTGAAAACGAATGAACAAAGAAGGATATCTTTTGGAGAAACAACAGAAGGAGAAAACTCTTCTTTTGGAGAGACGCAAGAGAAAGATTAAAAAAATGTTTTTAATTTTTCTGCCGGTCATCTTGATTGCCGGCGGGATAATTCTGGCCGTGGTGAATTATTCCCCGGAAGAAACTCCGAACGATAAGTTTTCTTTCAAACAAGCGATCGGAAAACAGGCGCCGGACTTCAGCCTAGAGGGTATTGATGGCAAAACTATTAAACTGAGCGATTATAAGGGAAAGAATGTTGTTCTTTTCTTCAACGAAGGCTCTATGTGCTATCCTGCCTGCTGGGACCAGATGGCAGCGTTGGGTAATGATGAAAGATTTAACGCCGAAAATCTCGCAGCATTCTCCATTGTCGTAGATCCGAAAAGTGAGTGGGAAAAGATAGTTAAAGAAACGCCGGGTTTTGATAGTGCCGAAATTTTATTCGATACGACCAAAGCCGTTTCCAGGGCATACGATGTTTTATCCCTTAGATCGTCAATGCACCCGGGCTCTTTTCCCGGCCACACGTTCTTTATTATTAATAAGGAAGGAATCATACGCTATGTTCTCGACGACCCAAGTATGGCTATAAGGAACGATATGCTGATTTCCGAGTTATCAAAACTCGGAGAAGAATAATATGGAGGTACTAATTGGCGCCTCTTTAATAGTTGCTTTTATCGCCGGGCTGGCCGCTCTTTTTGCGCCTTGTTGTATAACTGTTTTGTTACCAGCTTACCTCGGTTCCATTTTTAGGCAGAAACGCACTGTCTTTTTAATGACGTTCATATTCTTTCTTGGATTGCTTTCGGTATTCCTACCTTTAGGATTGGGAGCGGCGGGCTTAGGACAATTATTCAAGGAATACCACGATCCCATCTTCGTCATCGGGGGTTTATTTCTTTTATTCCTTGGAGCGACCATATTGCTAGGTATACATTTTTCGCTTCCTTTTTCCATTAGTCGCGGGATAAAGGTCGGTGGCGCCGGTTCGGTTTTTGTTTTGGGTATTTTTTCCGGTTTTGCCACTCTCTGCTGCGCTCCGGTGTTAGCCGGCGTGATTGCTTTGTCTGTGTTGCCAGGTTCTTTATTCTGGGGCGGGCTGTATTCTTTGGCCTACGTTTTGGGCATGGCAATTCCCTTGTTTGTTATTGCTTTCTTTATTGATAAAACGAACATTACCGAAAGATTAGGGATATTTAAGAAACAGATTTCATATTCGCTTGCCGGCAAGCAAATAAACCTTACAGTAGCAAACATAGTCTCAGGTATAACATTTTTCTTAATGGGGGCCCTTATACTATATCTTGCTGAAACCGGCCAACTTGCCATGGGTGGCGGAGAATACCAAATAACAATTAATGTCTATTTGGCTAAGTTGACTTATTTTGTCAACCAATATTTGGGGCAGATTCCGGCAATAGTATGGGTCATAATAATTGTCGCTGTGCTTTTGTTGATAATTAAAATGGTACTTAAGAGAAAGATAATAAGTTAAAACCAATGAACGAATCATCTTCTGCTTATGGTCTTTGGCCATTAGTTATCATCAATTCGCTGATATTTATTATCTTTGCGTTCAGTTTTACTAAACCGAAAACCTTGCGGGATTGGCGATCGTTTGGCGCGTTCTCGGCGTTTATAGTGGCTTTATTCACGGAGATGTATGGTTTTCCGCTCACGATCTATTTATTTTCGGGATGGCTTTCTGCAAAATTTCCCGGTATTGATTTCCTTTCGCACGATTCCGGCCATCTCCTCGAAGACATCTTCGGCCGGGGCGGCGATCCGCATTTCGGGCCGTTTCATATCGCAAGCTACATTCTGATTATTTGCGGCATCATACTTCTTGTTAGCGCCTGGAGGGTGCTTTATGCGGCGCAAAGCTCGCACCGGCTTGCGACGGCCGGTCCTTACGCTAAGATACGTCATCCGCAGTATGCGGGATTTGTCCTTATTATGCTTGGGTTTTTGGTCCAATGGCCAACGATTTTGACTCTCCTTATGTTCCCGGTGCTGGTTTGGATGTATGTACGGCTTGCCCGCAGTGAAGAACGGGAGGCGAAACTGAAGTTCGCTGAAATTTGGGCAGCGTACGCCAAACAAACGCCCGCATTCATTCCTCGGTTGTTTCAAAAGGTCGGAAATTAATAAATAATTAATCAATCTATGTTTAACTTATTCAAAGAAAAATGTCCGATTTGTAAAATGGAATTGGTGAAAGGGAAAGAATATCCCGAGGGGTACGGCAAGAAATTTTGTTCGGATAACTGCAAAGAAGAATATCGCAAGAAATTGGCAAGAGAGCAATCAAAATCCTCTAGGGGATGTTGCCATTAAAACCGGGTATTAAGATGAAACAAAAGCATTTATTATTAATGGCCCTATGTTGTTTGGCGCCGCTGGCGCTGATTATCGGCTTTTCTGCTTTTTTCAGAGCCAGCAGCAGTTCTTGGGTTTGGCTGATTATTTTGCTTTGCCCGGTTTTGCATATTTTAATGATGAGAGGTCATCAAGAAGCTGTAAACAAAGGTCGAAAATAATTAAAATATAAATAATCAATCTATGAACAACGAAAAACATTATTGTCAAATAAATGCCGGTGGGTTCGCTCTAGCCAGCGCAGGAGTGATGGGAGCAATTTACCTCCTTTGCGCCGTATTCGTTTTTCTCTGGCCGGATTTTTCACTTCGGCTTCTCGGTTGGCTCGTTCATTTGGTTAATGTGGAAAAGTTTGCCGGCGATGTGGCAATAACCTTCGGCGGACTTTTAGCTGGTTTAGTTCAAGTTGTCTTGTATACCTACATCGGCGTTTGGCTGATAGCTCGGCTGCATAATAAATTTTGCCAAGCAAAATAAATTATTAGATTTTAATTATGCAATACGTTTGGTTGATAGGAAGTCTGGGGCTTTTAGCAATTTGGCTGATTGTTTATTTTCCACTGAAGACGAAAGCAAACAAAAAAGAAATGCTTATCGTCAGCCTGTGGACTTCGCTTTTAGGATTAACCGAGCCGATATTCGTGCCGGAGTACTGGAATCCGCCGACTTTATTCAATCTAGCCCAAAGAACGGGATTTGATATTGAAAGCATTATTTTTGCTTTTTCTGTCGGCGGAATAGCCTCTATAATGTACGAAGCAATTTTCAAAACGGGACACCGAAAAGTTTCTTTAAAAGAGAGGTTAAAATCTATACACAAACTTCATTATTTTTTCCTTTCTCTGGTGCCCGTAACTTTTATTTTGCTGGAATTTTTAACGAAGATAAATTCAATTTATTCAACAAGCATTGCCTTGTTCATTGGCAGTTTAGGAGCAATAACCTGCCGGAGGGACTTAACCAAAAAGATTTTAGTTGGCGGATTGGTGTTTTTAGTTCTTTATTTCTTATTCTTTATTTTCTTCAATTTGGCTTTTCCGGGTTATATTGGCAAAGTTTGGAATTTTTCTGCAATTTCTGGGACAGTGATCTTGGGAGTGCCCATTGAAGAACTGCTTTTTGCTTTAACATTAGGAATGTTTTGGTCGAGCCTATACGAACATTTAACCTGGAGAACATAAACCATAATGACTGGATTTAACAGTAAAAAATCTATTATCATAGGATTTGCGGCCGGATTAAGTTTGTTGGGAGCCTACTTTTTAATCCTAAGCTTGGTCTCCGGTTGGGAATTTACGAAAATCCAATTTCAGGGAAATTGGTATTGGATTATTGGTTTAGCTGCGGGTTTTGGCACCCAGATCGGCATTTTTACATACTTGCGGGCATTGCATCGCGCGAAAGTTTCCGGTGGGATAGTGGTCGCTTCGGGGACGACCTCGACCATTGCTATGATCTCCTGCTGCGCGCACTACTTGGTTAATATTTTGCCGGTTATCGGAATTTCGGGATTGGCGGTTTTCCTCGGCCAGTACCAAACGGAGCTTTTTATTGTCGGGGCCGTTTCAAATCTTGCCGGGATTTCTTATCTTTTCAGTAAAGCAAAAAAAATTAAACAAAACCATACTTTATGAAACGCAAAATAATTTTATTGTTGATTCCGGTTATTGTTTTGGCATCAATTACCACGTATTTTTTTATTGCTAAGAACGACGCAAAAGAAGAGAACCTTTCGCCGTCTTTTGAATCGGAAATAAAAACCAGCGATGAAAACGGAGTTTTATTTGAAGTCGCGCTTTTGGATTCTGCGCCCGAGAACCCGCTTCGATTTGACGTAAAAATTACCACGCACTCAGGCTCATCGGACTTTGATTTAACTAGAGCATCGTTTTTAGAAGACGACAGGGGTGATAAATATGAGCCTTTGGAGTGGCAGGGGCCTCCGCCAGGCGGGCATCACTTGGCTGGAGTTCTTTTGTTTCCTATAATAGACAAAGAAGTAAAGAAAATTAAACTTACTATTCAAGATTCCGTTTTGAGAACTTTTGAATGGGATTTGAGATAAGACAATATGACCAAAGAAGTATTTAAAATTCAAGGAATGACCTGCGCTTCTTGCGCGAGCGTCATCGAGAAAGCGGTTTCCAGTTTGGCCGGAGTCATATCGGCTCAAGTTAATTTTGGAGCAGAAACCCTGTTGGTTGAGTATGATGAAGAAAAAGTTAGCCCCAAAGATATGGCCAAGACAGTAAAAGATGTCGGTTATCAGCTTTTAGTGCCAGAGGTGCCGGCTAGTAAGGAAGGTAAGTCATTTTTATCTTTGAAAGTTGTTGGCATGGATTCGCCTCACTGCGCCATGGTGGTAGAGAAAGCCATCAAAACCTTGCCGGGTATTGAAAAAGCGGAAGTTGATTACAATAATACCAGGGTAAAAGTTATTTTTGATTCAAGAAAAGTTAGAGAACCGCAAATTAAAAAAGTTATTGAAGACTCGGGCTATAAAACCATTTCCGAAACCTCGGAGGCCGAAGACGTTTTGTCTCAAGAAAAAAAAGAAAGGGAGAAAGAACTCTCGGGCCTAAAGAAAAAAGTAGTTATCGGAGCGGCTCTTTCGATACCCATATTTCTAGGCAGTTTCCCCGAATGGTTTCCGTTTGTCCCGAAGATTTTAACTAGTTTTTTCCTTTTATTCGTTTTGACGACCCCAGTCCAGTTTTGGGTGGGCTCAAGATTTTACCGAGGGCTTTTAGTATTGGTAAAATACCGGACAGCCGACATGAATACTTTGATTGCTATGGGAACTTTGTCTGCGTACCTTTACAGTTCAGCCGTTACCTTTTTTCCGGAATTTTTCCGCTTTTTAGGGGGAGAACCCAAGATTTATTTTGACACTTCAGCCATTATCATTACTTTAATTTTATTTGGCAGGTATCTTGAATTGTTGGCTAAGGGTCGCGTTTCAGAAGCCATTAAGAAATTGATGAAATTGGGCGCAAAAACCGCGAGAATCGTTGATGATGGCAAAGAAAAAGAGGTGCCAGTGGAAGAAGTCCAGGTGGGAGATATAATTTTGGTCAAACCGGGAGAAAAAATTCCGGTTGACGGGGAAGTTCTGGAGGGCAGGTCTTCGGTTGATGAATCATTGGTCACCGGAGAATCAATGCCGGTAACCAAAGAATTGGGTTCAAAAGTAATCGGGTCTACGATAAATCTTTCGGGTAGGCTCCAATTCAAGGCCACGAAAGTCGGAAAAGAAACCTTATTGGCCCAGATTATCAAAATGGTGGAGCAGGCCCAGGCGTCAAAAGCGCCGATCCAGAGATTAGCTGATTTGGTTTCTTCTTATTTTGTGCCGATAGTTATCATAATCGCTTTTTTAACTTTTGCTGTTTGGCTTTTCTTCGGGCCAGCCCCGGCTTTTATTTTCGCTTTGGTTAATTTTGTGGCGGTTTTAATTATTGCCTGTCCCTGCGCTTTGGGGTTAGCCACTCCCTTAGCTATTATGATTGGCACCGGCAACGCCGCTCAAAGAGGAATTTTGGTCAAAGATGCCGAGGCCTTGGAAATTGCTCATAAAATCAAAGCAATTATTTTAGACAAAACAGGCACTTTAACCAGAGGCAAACCGGAATTAACTGATATAAAACCTTATGAAATGGAGGAAAACGAGGTTCTGAGAATAGCAGCCAGTCTCGAAATGTATTCTGAACACCATTTGGCCAAACCGATTATTGAAAAAGCAAAAGCCCAAAAATTAGAGTTTTTAGAAGCCAAAGATTTTGAAGCCGTCGCCGGCAAAGGAGTGAGGGGAAAATTAGCGGTTGATGGTCAGGAGGTTTTGGGAGTGATTGGCAACCGAGCGCTCATGAAAGAAACAAACATATCTTCAGCGGATTTTGAAGAAGATATTATTAAACTTGAAAGCGAAGGCAAGACAGTGGTGGTCTTAGCCCTGGGCAATAAAATTAAAGGACTTTTAGCCGTGGCCGACACATTAAAAGAAGAGAGTAAGAAAGCCGTTACGTGCTTGAAAAAAGAAGGTTTGGAAGTCTGGATGATTACCGGCGATAACGAGAGGGTGGCCAGAGCCATTGCCAGGCAGGTTGGCATAGAAAACATTATGGCCCAGGTTTTGCCTCAAGAAAAAGCAGAAAAAGTAAAAGAACTTCAAAAAACCGGGAAATTGGTAGCTATGGCTGGTGACGGCATTAATGATGCTCCGGCCTTGGCCCAGGCAGAGTTAGGTATTGCTATGGGCGAGGGGACGGACGTGGCCATGGAATCTGCTGAAATTACTTTAATGCGGGGTGATTTAATGTTGATTCCCGAGATGATTTCGCTTTCTCGAAGGACTTTAACTATTATTAAGCAAAACCTCTTTTGGGCGTTTTTCTATAATTCCGCTTTTATTCCAATAGCTGCCGGAGTTTTATATCCTTTTTTGGGGATTCTACTCAATCCGATTTTCGCGGCGATGGCTATGGCTTTCAGCTCTTTATCCGTCGTTTTGAACTCTTTACGTTTGAAGCGCGGCTAAAATTAAGGTAAGATAGAATTATGAAAAAATGGATTTTACCCATTTTTATTTTATGCCTGGTTTCAGGCGTTTTTGCTTTTAATGCGGTTTCAGCTACCTCAATAGTTCCTATTACTACCCAAGTAGATTTTTTTTACAGCGCCACTTGCCCGCACTGCGCCGCCGAAGAGGTATTTCTTAAAGATCTTCAGGAAAAATATCCGTCAATTGAAATCAAATCGTATGAAGTTACCGGATCTTCGGCAAACCAAGCGCTTTTAAAGGATTTCTACCAAAAATATAATGTACCCGAAAGGGAGCAGGGTTTTGTGCCTGCCACCTTCACGCCGACCAGATATTTCATTGGTTTTAACACTCAGATCGGCCAAGATATCGAAAGTTGCTTGATTACATGTTTAAACGGGGGAGAGGCGACTTCTCCGAAATTCAAAGTTCCTCTTTTGGGCGAAATCGACGCTCAAAAAATATCTTTGCCTCTCTTGACTGTGGTTTTAGGAATATTGGATGGATTTAATCCCTGCGCCATGTGGGTTTTGGTTGTTTTAATCTCCATGCTTCTGGCGGCCAAGTCTCGCAAGAAGATAGCGCTGGTGGGCGGCATTTTCATCGCCGTCGAAGGCTTGCTTTATTTCCTTTTTATGGCCGCCTGGCTGAACGCGCTTTTATTTATGAGTTTTGTTTCCTGGACCAGGATTTTAATAGGAGTTTTCGGCATTGCTTTCGGAATTTGGCGGATTCGCGACTTCATCACTTGGCGGCCCGGAGTCTGTAAGGTGGTAGACGAAAAATCGGAAGGAAAGATTTTACAAAGGATGAAGAACATCTTAAAGCCCTCGGCCTTGCCCGCTACGATTTTCGGCGTCGTGGTTTTAGCTATCGGCGTCAATCTCATTGAATTTTTCTGTTCGGCCGGTTTCCCGGTAATTTATACCAGGATCTTATCCGCCCAGGGTATTGACACCATCCAGTATTATCTTTACCTGGCTTTTTACAATCTTTTTTACATGCTGGACGACCTTATCGTTTTCGGGGTCGCTTTCTTTACGCTCAGCCGCTTCAATTTCTCCGAAAAGTACAACCGCTATTCTACTTTAGTCGCCGGAGTCTTGATTTTGATTTTAGGAGCCTTATTAATCTTTAAGCCGGAATTATTAGTTTTCCATTAAATAAAATGATTCAATTTTTAGGAGTATTAGATCTTCTCGCCGCCGGGCTTTTGGCTGGGACAGCCTACAATCTACCCCTAGCCCACGGCTTAATTATCGCTGTTGCTGTCTATCTTATCTTAAAATCCCTTCTTTTTTTGATGGACATCGGGAGCCTTTTTGATCTTATCGGCGGGATTTTATTGATCTTAAGTCTATATATGACGTTGCCGCCCATTTTGCTTTTTATTGCAGCGGGCCTCGTTGGGTTGAAAGGCCTTATGAGCCTATTTGCTTCATAAGGGGAATTGCGTTAGAATGGGGTCGGAGAAATTAATCAAAGGTCGGTTAATAGTTTTAACCAAAAACATTACTATGGAAGGATATTGCGTTAAATGTAAAGCCAAACAAGAAATATCTAATGCGAAAGAGGTAGAGATGAAAGGCAAGGGAGGAGTGGCGAGAAAAGCCATGACCGGCACTTGCCCGAAATGCTCAACCAAGATGTTCCGCATCATGGGGAAAGCTTAGTTTTTAAAGGTTTCCGGAACTCTTTAAAATATAGAGGCCCTGCTTAGCGGGGCTTTTGTATTAGCCCTTGACAGGGATTCTTGTTAATAATAAAATCTAATTAGGAATAATTACTAAAAACATGGAGCGCATTACTTCACAAAGGGAAACCATTTTAGATTATTTAAAGGGCGTTGATAATCATCCCTCGGCAGAAACTATTTACGATGAGGTAAGGAAGAAACTACCGAGAATAAGCCGCGGAACGGTCTATCGGAATCTAAAAAACCTTAAAAGAAAGGGAGAGATTCAAGAGATTTCAGCCGGCATCGCTTATTTCGACGGTGATATCTCCTCCCATGCTCATTTTATTTGCCAGAAATGCAATAAAATTTTCGATATTTTTGATATTTGCAAAGAATGCGGCGTTTTAAAACGCAAAAAAACAAAGGTCGGCAAAATAAATAATTATCAAATATCTTTTTATGGCTATTGTCAAAAATGTAACAACAGAAAAAGTTAACTGCCATGATTGTCAAAAAGAAATAGTAATTCAGGGAGAGGAGATTCAGAACGGCGTGATGCTTGAGTACGATAACGGGGGAGAAAAAATAAAGATTTTCAAATGCCAGAGTTGCTTTGAACAAAGTCGGGAATTGAAAAATTACCAGCCCTGCGAAGTTTATTCAAGAATTGTCGGTTATTTAAGGCCGGTTCAGCAATGGAACAGAGGCAAGCGGGAAGAATTTAAAGAAAGAAAAACATTGGAAGTAGAAAAAGATTGTTGCTAAAATTATGGAATTAAATCTCAAACCCGGTCATATTATCCACACCATGACGGAAGAGCACAAGATGATTCTGGGCTTTTTGGACGAGCTCGAAAAAACCAATCAGCGCATCCAGGAGGAGGGCAAATATAGCGGGGATAACGGAGATTTCGAAAAATTAGAGAATATTGCCGAACATTTGGTCGGGGCCGAGCCTCATTATCAGCGAGAGGAAGAGGTGTTGTTCCCGGAAATAGAAAAAAGAGGAGTTTCTTGCCCGCCAGAAGTGATGAGGAAAGAACACGAAGAACTTAGGCCCAAGAAGAAAGAAATTTTAGAGCTTTGCCGGTCTGTTTCAAAGATGGACTTCCAGAATTTCAAAAAAAAGCTCAAAGAAGCCGCCGATTTTCTCATCCCAATGCTCCGAGAGCATATCGCTAAAGAAAACGATATTCTTTATCCCTTATCTTTAGAGGTGATTCCGGAAGAAGTTGTTTGGCAAGAGATGAAGAAAGAGTGCGATGAAATCGGTTATTGCTGTTTTACCCCAAAAGTCTGAAAGAAACAAAAAATCGCCAAGGGGCGGTTTTTTGTTAGGATAATAAAATAAAAAATGAAAAAGAAAAGTGTTCTCATTATTTTAGGAACTTTGTTTGGTTTTAATATTTTGGCGTGGGTTGGGGTTTTTCAATTGAGCCACGCGAATCTCGAAGTTACCTTTTTCGATGTGGGGCAGGGCGACAGTATTTTAACGGAGTGGATGCAATATATCCTTTCATCTTTAGGGTTAAACTCTCTGACTTAAAAGAAAGAAGGCCGTTTTTGACTCCAAGGACGGTTTTGCTATAATGGTTTTGTATGGCAGAATTTATCGGAAACATTTCTAAAGCTTTAATTCCTTGGTTTTTATCTCATGGTTTTAAGATAATAGCCATTTTTTTCGTTGCCTGCCTTGTTAAAAGATTCTCCCATGAATTTATCGGAAAAATAATTAAAAAAGTAATCGTTTCAGATCATTTTTTATCCAAAGAAGCGGAGAAAAAAAGAGAAGATACTTTAGTTAGAATTATTAGTGGCGCTATCGGTGTAATTATTTGGCTGGTGGCCGGTTTAATGATTTTTCAAGAGTTAGGCGTTGCCATCGGCCCTATTTTGGCAGCGGCCGGAATCGTTGGCTTAGCTTTTGGCTTCGGCGGCCAGTATCTTATTCGCGACCTTATTTCAGGACTTTTTATTATTTTTGAAAACCAATATCGAGTCGGCGACGTTGTTTGTTTTGACGGCACTTGTGGTTTGGTGGAAGACATCAGTTTGCGAATGACTACTTTAAGAGATTTGGATGGCACGGTACATCACGTTCCCCACGGCGAAATTAAAAAGGTCTCTAATCTTTCAAAATATTACGCCAGAGTCAACCTTAATATCGGGGTTGCGTACAACTCTGATTTAGAAAAAGTAATCAGCGTGGTAAACCGGGTTGGGAAGGAACTTGCGGAAGACGCGCAGTGGAAAGATTTTATAATAAAACCGCCACAATTTCTAAGGGTTGATGATTTTGCGGAATCGGCGATTCTTATTAAAATCCTCGGGGAAACCAAGCCCATCAAGCAATGGGACGTTGCCGGAGAACTCCGTAAGCGGCTTAAAATCGCTTTTGACCGGGAGGGTATAGAAATTCCCCTTCCTCAACGGGTTATTCATCAAAGGTCGGAAAAATAATAATTAAATTTTAACGAACTCAAATATGGACCAAATAAATGAAAAAATATTGGAGATTAAAATAAAAAAAATTATTTCTTACATAGCTATCGGAATAGTTGCCCTTATGATTATTTTTGGCGCTTTCGGCACCGTTGGAGCGGGAGAGCGGGGCGTGCTTCTTCAGTTTGGAGCAGTCCAAAACAAAGTTTTTGGAGAAGGCCTTTACTTTAAGATACCTTTTGTTCAGAGTGTGGTGAAAATGGACGTGAAGACTCAAAAGGATGAAGTTCCGGCCAGCGCATCCTCTAAAGATTTGCAGATGGTAACATCCAAAATTGCCTTAAATTATCATCCGGCTCCCGATTCAGTAAATAAGATTTGGCAAGAGGTGGGGAAAAATTACAACACTCGCATTATCGCTCCCTCCATTCAGGAAGCAGTCAAGGCGACAATTGCAAAGTTCACCGCCGAGGAACTGATTACAAAGAGAGAAGAAGTGAAAGAACAGATCAAAGAGAATCTTACAAAAAGGCTGCTGGAAAACTTCATTGTGGTTGATGGGTTTAATATCATCGATTTCTCTTTTTCAGAAGCATTTAATGTTGCAATTGAAGCTAAGGTTACTGCCGAGCAGCTTAAATTGAAAGCAGAAAGGGATTTGGAAAGAATAAGAATTGAAAAAGAGCAAAAAATTTCCGAGGCGGAAGGTAAAGCTAGGGCTATTCAAATTGAGGCACAGGCTTTAATGGCTAACCCCAAAGTGGTAGAGCTTCGCTGGATAGAAAAATGGGACGGAAAGGTTCCAACCTACTGGGGAGAGGCCAGCCCGTTTATTGGAATAAACAAATAGAGAGGAAAAAGGCGTCAGGAACCTTCGTGCTGGGAGAAACTTGAATCCCAAAAGGAAGAAAATTTTAGAATTAGCAAAAACCGAATTGCGGGAAACATTTAGAAAGATAAAATAGGCGGATTTTCCCAAAACCAAGCTCTACGGATGAGCAAGTGTACCACCTTCGGAGTAAATTTCCGCCTATTATTTTGGGCGGTTTTTTGTTAGGATAATGTAATAAATGGAAAAGAAAAGCGTTCCTATTATCTTAGGGGTTTTATTTTGCTTTAATATTTTAGCGTGGATCGGCGTTTGGGAATTTAGTCAAACTGAACTTGAAGTGACCTTTTTCGATGTGGGACAAGGCGATAGTATTTTAACGGAGTGGATGCAATATATCCCTTCATATTTAGGGTTAAGCTCTCTGACTTAAAAGAAAGAAGGCGAGAAATACTGCTAAAAACCAAAAACCCCGCTTAGCGGTTTTTTTGTATTGTAATAAAGAATCCTTGTTCCATTAAGAAACAAGGATTCATTGATTATTAGTCCAGATGATAAGAAGAAAAAAGTCTCTCCATGACATGATTGAAACTCAGTTCAGGGAAGACATCTTTGGCGTATATTTGCATGACCTGATATTGTCGGGCAATTTTCTTCAGGTGATTAAGCAATCTTTCACTACCTGGCTCAAAGTTAGTATCCCAGAAAAGAGGCTCGGCTCTTCCGACCATGCCCCAGCGCAGCTCCTGAAACTGTTTCATCATTCTCAGCATGGCGTGGAAGTCTTCCATGCCTGCCACCGGTACATCTCCGTATTCTTTTGTTTGGATAGTTCTGTCCGTGCCGTTACATTCCAGAGCAAAACCGTTCACTGCCGAGAGAGTTTTAATGTCCCAGAGGCAGGCAGTGTTCTGGGCAACATTCCATTGAGGTCTTTCCCACCAGTTCTGGCGCAGATAGCCGACCACCGAGAGGTTATGCCGTTCGGCATGACTTAAGCCCTGGCCAATGCGAGTGCCATCCATTTCTATTTCGGGGCTCCAGTTGAGGACATATTTGATGTCCTTTTGTTTTTGGGCGATCTCGAGCCCATCATTGAGAGCTATGGCGCTGCCCGGATTAGGTCCCCAGTTAGTGCATAGATGCGCAAGAATTCTGCCGGGTGCTACTTCAGGAAAATAGTCTCGCAAGGCGGTCATGGTCGGCGTTATGCCCTGATCATTTGGTATTTCTGCCAGGCGGTTGCCCTGTTCGCCATTAGCCACAACAACGATACTCCCGACCACATCATCTTTCAGAAGCCGTTTTATAGGTAGAGCTACTCCTTGTTCAAATACCTCTGCGTTGAATGGTTTACCTCCTTCACCTGTCCCAGATTGAAAAGATCTAGTGACTACAATAACTTTCTCCATCTTTACCCTCCTTTCATTTTTTTAGACGGAATGGTCCATTATAGCAGAAAGTAAGATTTTGTCAACTAGCTGCAACTAAGCCAGGTTTAGTTTTGTGCAGTAATCTAATCTTATTTTTATGATAATCTTTCCAACAGCGGAATAACCTCAGAAAGACTGCAAACGTGGACGGCTCCAGCATCAAACAGCTTCTTTTTAGAATGGTTAGTTGGTATGCCTACAGAGATGGCTTTAAATTCTTTTGCAATTTTCATATCCTCTAAGCCATCTGCAATATAAACTATTAAATCAGGTTTTTGATCAGTAATTATCTTTTGAAAATGCTCTCGTTTTGAGCTGTATGTTTTATCAGTTCCTAAAATTAAGTTAAAATATTCCGACACGCCATTGAGCTTAACTAAATATTGTATTTCTTGCATCGGGACTCCGCTTGATACAAAAAGGAAATCATAATGAGAGCGAGCATATTGAAGTATTTGTAGTGCATGAGGTAGTAATTTTAAACTGGGATAAAACTTGTCTTTTAATAGGTGGCTATATTCTTTTTCTATCTTTTGATATTTTTCATCATTTAACTTTTCCTTAAACTGTTTATTATAGAAATACTCAAATTTATATCTCCGTGGTTTACCACCCGTTTCTATCCAAAATTGGGCTGCTTCATCTTTATTCACACCCCAATGTTTATTAAGCAGCACCCCAAAAGCCCTAGCTTTCTGGGGTTCAATGTTAATTATTACTCCGTCGTAATCAGTTCCAAAAACTCTCATATTTTTAATTCTACAAAGATTTTCTTTACTTGTAAATTCCAGTAAAACTTGATTTAGCTTTATAGTATAATAAAGCAATGAAAGTAAGTTTTGTGATTTTAGGAACTTTGTTTGTTTTTAATATTTTAGCGTGGATTGGCGTTTGGCAATTAAATCAGCCCTATCTTGAAGTCACCTTCTTTGACGTCGGACAAGGCGATGCGGCGTTAACGGAGTGGATGCAATATATCCCTTCATATTTAGGGTTAAGCTTTCTGACTTAAAAGAAAGAAGGCGGGAAATACTGCTAAAAACCAAACAGTACCTGTATAAAGTACGGAGAGATTCATTGATAGAACCGTCTAGAACCCCCGGTCTTAGTTGTTAAACACTCGGTGTCGAACAATTCTACGTCCTTGACCGCCTTGTTTGCTTGCGATAGAATAAACAAAGAAGAACGGTTTAAGCGGGTAAGACATTTTATACTTATGTTCTCTATTGATTTTACCAAATTAGTTCACCATCAATCTCAACTTCCGCATTCCATCAAGGTTAAAATTGGAAAATCCAAAGATGGGGGCTTTTGGGTGGAAATATTAAGCTTAATTGGCTGTTTTACCCAAGCCGAAAACGGAGAAGAATTATTTGTAATGGTTAATGACGCGGTTTATACTTATTTTGATATTCCCGCGGAGTACTTTCCTTTTTTACCACGATATTTCCCAAGCGAGAAAATAAAAAAGCAAATTCAAAACTGGAATAAATGTGTTCCCGCAAAATTTCCACAGCAACCAGTTACTATGTTATTCACCCAGGGAGTGTCTCGTTAAGCCCTAATCTTTATGAGTTTTTTCTTCCCGGGGAAACACGATAAAATAGTTAGCGCCCTCAAACGATTTGGATTTTCTATATCCGAGGGCGGTAGTCATAGTTGCGCAAAATGCATAGAAAATGGAAAAAAGACTACTATCCCAAGACATAACGATGTTAAAAGCGAAGTTGTCAACAATATTTGCAAATTTCTTCTCGAAAAGGAATTTAAAAAAGAAGAGATATCAAAATTTATAAAATAACTGCCCAGCGATGGGCCTCTTTGTTTTGTACTATAATAAAACAATAAAAACAAAAAGTACCTCCATAGAGGTGCCTTAAATGGCAAAAATAGAGTTGAGGCATTATAACATAAATAATTCTATTAAAAATGCAGAGGCGGAGAGTTTATGGCTCTCCGCCTTTTTGGCGTAGGGTAATCAAGGAGTGTCAATTATAATCCGACTATTTCTCGCCTTCTCTATTTTTCGGAGCACTTCTTTGAGGCCTTCGCGCATGGCTACGAGACAATTGCAGCCAATATCGTCGTTATAAACATCTGCAATAATCTCTGCCATTAACGCTACAGAATCCCCAAATGCCTTCTGTTCGCGGCGAGTATAATCGGTCTCCTCCCAGGTATTCTCCCAATCACCATTGCTCATTTTGACACTGATAACGACACCCCTGTCGCCCTCTGCCCCCACATCAGCTGTCCTACGAATACGCATTTGATAACCTCCCTTAAATTTTCTATTCTGTACCCAATTATACACTTTTTCGTTTAATCTGTCAAGTTTTTAGAGAGACGGATATTTGGGATATCCGATTTCTCGGGATTACTGATATAATGGAAATCGGATATCCATCAACATGAAAAGAAATCCAGTTTTTATTATTTTAGGAATTTTACTCGGTCTGAACATCCTTGCTTGGGCGGCGGTTTGGAGCTTGAGACCGCAGGGGCTGGAGGTGACGTTTTTCGACGTCGGACAAGGTGATGCGGCGTTTATCGAAACCCCGCAAAATCAGCAAATTCTTATTGATGGAGGTCCGACCTCAATCATTTTAGAGAAGCTGGGTAGGGAGATGCCTTTTTGGGATAGGACGATTGATTTGATTATTTTGACCCATCCGGAGCATGACCATATGGCCGGCTTGATTGAAGTTTTAAAGAGATACCAGGTTGGAAATATTTTATGGACCGGTGTCGTGCGCGACACCGCCGAATATAAAGAATGGCAAAAGTTGATCAAAGAAGAGGGCGCCAAAATATATATCGCTCAAGCAGGTCAGCAAATCGAGGGAGGTCCGACCTCGATCAATATATTGTATCCACTTGAGAGTTTAGAGGGACAAGAGTCTAAGGATAGCAACAATACCTCCATAGTTGCCAGATTGGTTTTTGGCGAAAATTCTTTTTTATTTACCGGTGATGCTCCTCAATCAGTTGAGAAAAAACTTTTAGAGACAGCTATCGACTCCGACATTTTGAAAATCGGCCACCACGGCAGCAAAACCTCGAGCGCCCAAGATTTTATCGGGGTAGTTTCGCCGGAGGTTACTGTAATTTCTGCGGGAAAAGACAACAAATACGGCCACCCCGCGCCAGAAGTTTTGCAAAACCTATCGGGAGTTAAAATTTTAAGGACCGATCTTGACGGCGATATCAAAATAATTAGTGACGGTAAGCGCTATTGGGAAAAATAAAAACTTGTGTTATAACAATCTTATGGAGTTTCCATTAACGAAAACAAAAATGAGGGAGGCGAGCCCGAAATTCGACCTGAATGATCCTGAAGCGCGCAAAAAGTATTTTGAATTGAAAGCAGGCAAGGAGATAGCCAAGCTCAGAGATTATTTTAAAAAAGGTAATACCTTCATCGCTTATCTACTGGGCAAGAAGAATTCCGGCAAAGGGACGTACGCCAAAATGTTCGCCGAAATCGTTGATTCAAAGGCCGTCGAACACTTTTCCATCGGCGACATGATCAGGAATATTGATAATGATCTGAAAGACGATAAAAAGAGGAAAGAGTTGGTCGATTATCTGAAAAAGAATTATCGCGGCTGGACTTCCTCTCGCGACATTATGGCCGGCCTCGAAAAAAGAAGCACCAAGAATCTTCTGCCCGCCGAGTTAATTTTACTTTTGGTCAAAAGAGAGATCGCCAAGCGCCCAAAGAAAAGCATTTTCATTGACGGCTTTCCGAGAGACTTAGACCAGATGAACTTTGCCCTGTTCTTCCGGGATCTGGTCGGTTACCGGGACGACCCCGATGTTTTTGTTTTGATTGACGTACCCGAAGCGGTGATCGACGAAAGGATAAAATATCGGAGGGTCTGTCCCAAATGTCAGACTTCGCGCAATTTGAAACTATTGCCGACTTCCAGGGTGGGCCATGATCCGAAGAAAAAAGAGTTTTATTTAAACTGCGACAACCCGGCTTGCACCGGCCCCCGCATGGTCCCCAAAGAGGGTGACGAAAAGGGGATTGCCCCCATTAAAGAAAGATTGGCCAAAGACGGGCAACTTTTAGCTCAAGCGGCCACGCTTTACGGCATTCCCAAAGTTTTTTTAAGGAATTCTGTGCCCAAGGCCGTGGCCAAGGATTACCTTGATGATTATGAAATCACGCCAGCTTATGATTACGAATGGAACGGTCAGAAAGTGACGGTTAAGGAAAAGCCCTGGGTGGTCTGGGACGACCAGAAGAGGTCGTCTTACAGCTTGATGCCGCCGCCCGTGGTGGTTTCCTTGATCAGGCAAATGGTTGGTGTCTTGCATCTTTAGTTTGTGATACAATAAGCATATTCTTGCTTGATATGTCATACTTCGTATGCCATAATAAAAGTAGCCCTGTCAATTTTTCCTAGTAGATTCTGGGACAAACTTTTTTTCAGGGAGTCCTATATCGCCCCCCGCCTTGGCGGGGAGACTGCGGACACCCACTTAATATATTTTCCGGAAGAATTCTCTAGGGGGTGCAGGGCCAACAAAAAACCCGGCCGCGAGGCACAGGGTTTTTTGTTTTATTTAGTCGGGCTGTGGGGAATCGAACCCCAACTATATCCACCCCAAGGATACGGACTACCATTATCCTACAGCCCGTTCAACTTACTTTAGTTGATTTATTTGTTTTTCCCCATCGCTTTGATACATTTAGCGCAGGCTTTCACTCTTTTGCCCGAAGCCCCGCCTGCAACGCCTTTGGCGTAGCCAATGCGGGCAGGCAAAGTCACCAATTGAAGATTGGCGTGTTTTCTTTTGTTGATGGTCGGGTTGAATTTTCCGCGAAGCTTCACCAGTTTCCAGACCATTTTGCCAGTTTTCCCGCAAAGCGAACAAGTTCTTGACATACCCGGTAGTAGAAATTCGACAGTTGTTAAACTCGGTAAAACTAACTGTCGTTTTTAATTATTATTACGTTTGTTATATTTTATACCCTGTAGTTTTGTTCACAACTCAAGAGTTGTCGAATTTTCACTACCGGGCATATATCGGTATCTTAGCACGTTTCCTTATTTTTTCAAGCCGTGATAGAATTACCTTGATGTCGCTTACCATTTTCTCTTTAATTATCCTGCTTTTTTCTATCATCATGCACGAGATTGCCCACGGGTCGGTTGCTTTAAGGTTGGGAGACCCCACGGCCAAAAACGCCGGCCGCTTGACGCTAAATCCCCTAAAACATATCGATACTTTTGGGACAATACTTTTGCCTTTATTATTGGTGCTTATCAGAAGCCCTTTCGTTGTCGGCTGGGCGAAGCCCGTGCCGGTCAATCCTTATAATTTCCGCGACCAGAGGTGGGGGGCGTTAAAAGTGTCCGTCGCTGGCCCCGCAACTAATTTTTTGATAGCAGTAATCTTTGGGCTCGCCATCAGATTTATTCCTCTGCCGGAAACCCTTAAATTTCTTTTCGGTTTAATTGTCATTTATAATTTTGTTTTGGCGTTATTCAATTTAATTCCCATTCCGCCATTTGACGGCTCGCACATCCTTTTCAGCGTTTTACCGGCGAGATTCAACAGCCTTAAAATATTTTTGCATCAGTACGGCCTTTATCTTCTTTTAGCCCTGATGTTTCTGGGAGCGCTTAATCTCGTTTTTCAAGCCGCTACCTTCCTTTATTACCTTATCATTTAGCTTAATCATTTTCTGTTGACTTTTATTTTGGGGTTTGGTACACTTTTAACGTAAGCACAGAGTGCTTTTATTTTATATGCCCGGTAGTGAAATTTCGACAACTCTTGAGTTGCGAGCAAAACTACCAAGCACATGATTTGTATAAACATAATTATCAATTAGAACGACAGTAAAATTACCGAGTTAACGCAACTGTCGAAATTCTACTACCGGGTATGCCGACAATTCGTCAATTAATGAAAAAAGGCAGAAAAGGTAAAATAAGAACCGACAAAACGCCGGCTCTGAGTTTCGGTTTTAACGTTTTAAAAAACGGGCCTAAAAATTACGATTCTCCTTTCAGAAGAGGCGTTTGCTTAAAAGTTTTCACCACGACTCCCAAAAAACCTAACTCGGCTTTGAGAAAAGTGGCCAGGGTCAGGCTGACTAACGGTATGGAGGTGACCGCCTACATTCCCGGTGAAGGCCATAATTTGCAGGAGCACTCCATGGTAGTTATCAGGGGAGGCAAAGTCAAGGACTTGCCCGGAGTCCGATATCATATTGTCAGGGGAATGCTGGACGCGGCGGGAGTCGAAGGTCGCAAACAGGAAAGATCAAGATACGGCGCTAAAAAACCTAAAGAAAAATAAGAACCTCGCTTTCAGCGAGAACCTTGATTACTTCGTAATTAAACCTTGATATATGGCTAGAGGCAAAACAAAAAAAAGAGAACTGAATCCCGACGCGATTTACCAGAGCGTGATGGTTTCGAAGCTCATCAACCACGTCATGAAACGTGGCAAAAAAACCATTGCCAAAAAAATCGTTTATCGGGCTTTTAATATTATCAAGGAAAAAACCAAGAAAGAACCTTTGGAGATTTTTGAACTGGCCATCCAGAACGCCTCTCCTTTGCTTGAAATCAAGCCGAAAAGAGTCGGCGGAGCGACTTATCAGGTTCCGAGGGAAGTCCGGGGAGATAGAAAACTTACTTTGGCTTTCAGGTGGATTATTAACGCCGCTCAATCAAAAAAAGGCAAGCCGATGCACGAAAAATTAGCCGAAGAGCTGATGCTCGCCGCTAAAAACGAAGGTTCGGCCATCAAGAAAAAGGAAGACACTCACCGCATGGCCGAAGCCAACCGGGCTTTCGCCCATTTCTCCTGGTAAAGATTTATGCCTAGAATTTATCCTATAGAAAAATATCGCAACATCGGCATCATTGCCCACATTTCAGCAGGTAAAACGACGACGTCCACCTGCATTTTATATCATACGGGCAAGGTCCACAAAATCGGTACTTTGGAAAAAGGTACCACTCCCTTAGACTGGATGGTGCAGTCGCAGGAAAGAGCCATGACGATTATGGCCGCCGCCACCACCACCTATTGGAAGGTGGACGGGGAAAGCTACCAAATTAATATTATTGATACGCCCGGCCATATTGATTTTACGGCCGAGGTCCAAAGATCTTTGAGGGTTTTGGACGGAGCCATTGTGGTTTTTGACGGCGGAGCGGGAGTCCAATCCCAATCAGAAACTGTGTGGCACCAAGCGGACAACTTCAACGTTCCGAGGATTTGTTTTGTTAACAAGATGGACAAAATGGGAGCGGATTTTGAATCAAACCTTGATTCTATCAGGAAAAGATTGACGCCTTTAGTTATGCCCGTGCAAATTCCCATCGGATCAGAAGACGGATTTTCGGGAGTCGTCGATCTTTTAAGAATGAAAGCTTTGAAATTTGAAGGAACCGAAGGAGAAGTGATCCAAGAAACTGATGTGCCCGAAGAACTTATGTCTCGGGCCAAAGAATGGCGGGCAAAGCTTGTGGAAAAGATTGCGGCTGAAGACGATGAGCTTATCGAAAAATATTTAGGCGGCAAAGAGTTGTCGCTTGATGAATTAAGAAAGGGTTTAAGGAAGGCGACCATCGCCTGCAAGATTTTCCCGGTTATGTGGGGTTCTTTGTTCAAGAGGATCGGCGTGCAACCCTTGCTCGACGCCGCGATTTACTATCTGCCCAATCCTCTCGACGTGCCTCCGGTGAAATGCCACGATTTAAAAACAGGGGAATTAGTCGAAAGGAAGCCTTTGGACACCGAACCCTTTGCGGCTTTGGCTTTTAAAATCATGACCGACCCGTTTGTGGGGACTCTAACCTTTTTTCGCATTTATTCGGGGACACTGACTAGAGGTTCTTATGTTTTGAACTCAATTACCGGAGAACGAGAGAGAATCGGCCGTATTTTGAGAATGCACGCCGATGAAAGGCAGGATTTAGAAGAGGGACTGGCCGGCGATATTTTAGCCACGGTTGGTTTAAAAAACACCGCGACCGGCAATACGTTATGCGACGAACAAAAGCCCGTTGTTTTGGAGAAAATCGTCTTTCCTGAGCCGGTTATCGGCATCAGGATCGAGCCCAAGACCAAAGCCGACCAGGAAAAAATGGGCACAGCTCTTAAGAAATTAGCGGAGGAAGATCCTACTTTCAAAATGAAGAGCGATCAGGAAACGGGCGAGATGATTATTTCGGGCATGGGTGAGTTGCACTTGGAAATCATTATCGATAGAATGAAGAGGGAATTTAAGGTTGACGCCAATGTCGGCCAGCCTCAAGTTGCTTATAAAGAAACCATTAAGGGAGAGGCGGAAGCCGAGGGCAAATATATCAAGCAGTCCGGCGGCAAGGGACAGTATGGCCACGTTTACTTGAGAGTGAAACCCAAAGAAAGGGGAACGGGTTTTGAGTTCATTGATGAGATCAAAGGAGGCGTTATCCCCCAAGAATACATTCCGGCTACGGAAAAAGGAGTTAAAGAGTCGATGGACAAGGGAATTGTGGCCGGCTATCCTTTGGTTGATATTGAAGCCACATTATATGATGGTTCTTATCATGAGGTTGATTCTTCGGAAATCGCTTTCAAGCTTGCCGGAGCCATGGCTTTCCAGGCGGCCTGTAAAAAAGCAAAGCCCGTATTGCTTGAACCCATTATGAGGCTGGAAGTTACGGTGCCTGAAGAATATTTCGGCGACGCTATCGGAGATTTGGCTTCGCGCAGAGGCAAGATCGAAGAAACGAAAGACCGGGCAGGAGGGCTTAAAATTATCAATTCCAAAGTACCTTTGTCGGAAATGTTCGGGTATGCGACAGCTATCCGTTCAGCGAGCCAAGGTCGAGGAACATTTACGATGGAGTTCGACCATTACGCCGAAGTGCCTCAGAACATTGCTTTAGAAATCGTCGCAGGCAAACGCAAATAAGAACCCCGCTTTTCAGCGAGAACCTTGATTACTTCGTAATTATTAACAAAACTTATGGATTTCAACGAAATTAAAAAAATAATCGAAGAAGACGGCGGCAAAATCATCATTGTGGAAAACGGCGAACCCGTCATGGTGGTAACAAGCTATGCCGAATATAAGAAGGGGAGAGGGAAATCGGAGCCAAAACCCAAGGAGAAAAACTTGAAGCCCTTGCCGGCGGAATTGAGCGGTGAGGAGTTAAAGATTGAAGACCTGCCTTTTTAGTCTTGACATTTTCTCCTTACTTGTCTAAGATAAGGTAGTAATTAGCGTTCTATAATATCATTAATAATTAATTAAAAAAAGCATAAAACAAACTTATGGCTGAGAAAGAAAAATTTGTCAGGGGCAAGCCCCACGTCAACATTGGGACCATAGGCCACGTCGCTCATGGTAAAACAACCACGACCGCGGCTATTACCCATATCTTAAAATTAAAGGGCAACGCCGCCAAAGAGTGGTCGGTTGACGACATTAACGCCGCTCCGGAAGAGAAAGCTAGAGGCCTCACCATTACCGTTACCCACATCGAGTACGAGACCGACAAGCGCCACTACGCCCACATTGACTGCCCCGGACACGCGGACTACATCAAGAACATGATTACGGGAGCTGCCCAGATGGATGGCGGTATTTTGGTGGTTTCGGCTCCAGACGGCCCGATGCCTCAGACAAGGGAGCACATTTTGCTGGCCCACCAGGTAGGACTTCCTTCGATTGTGGTTTTCTTGAACAAATGCGATGCCGTTGACGATCCGGAAATCATCGATTTGGTTGAATCGGAAGTCAGAGAACTTCTGAAGAAATACAAATTCCCCGGAGACACGACTCCTATCATTCGCGGTTCAGCCTTGAAAGCCTTGGAAGCCAAGTCCGTTGACGATCCGGCGGCTAAACCCATTTTGGAACTGATGAAAGCGGTTGACGAATTTATTCCTGAACCAAAAAGAGAAATCGACAAGCCCTTTTTAATGGCGGTGGAAGACGTCTTCTCAATTGAGGGAAGGGGTACGGTTGCTACGGGCAGAATCGAAAGGGGAATTGTTAAAGCCAACGAAGAAGTGGAATTGGTCGGCATTAAGCCGACGGCGAAAACTACGGCTGTCAGCGTCGAAATGTTCAATAAGATTTTGGACGAAGGCCGGGCCGGAGACAACGTTGGTATCTTGCTCAGAGGTTTGAAGAAAGAAGACGTTGAGCGCGGCCAGGTTTTGGCCAAGCCAGGCTCTGTCACCCCTCACACCGAATTTGAAGGTGAAATCTATATCTTAACCAAGGAGGAAGGAGGCAGACATACGCCGTTCTTCCCGGGTTACAAGCCCCAATTTTATATCAGGACAACCGATGTGACCGGAGACGTCACTTTGCCCGAAGGCACGGAAATGATCATGCCCGGCGATACGGTCAACTTAAAAGTTAAGCTGATTGTGCCGGTAGCCTTGGAGGCCCAGCAAAGATTTGCCATCAGGGAAGGAGGCAAGACGGTTGGTGCCGGAGTTGTTACTAAAATCATCAAATAATGCCCAAAAAGACACAGGTTCTTGAAAACACGGTTAAGCCCAAAATCCGGATCAAGCTTCGGGCTTACGATCACAAGGTGATCGACAAGAGCGCTCGCGAGATTTGTGAGACGGCTTTGCGGTACGGTTCTGAAATTTCAGGCCCTGTGCCTTTGCCGACCGAGACCCGCAAGTACACGGTGAACCGTTCGAGTTTCATCCACAAAGACGCGCGAGAGCAGTTCGAGATGCGCATCCACAAAAGACTGATCGACATCTTGAGCCCGAACTCCCGGGTCATCGACGCCTTGATGAGCTTGACACTGCCGGCTGGCGTGGACATCGAGATTAAAATGTAATTTAGGAAAGCCGCCCGACTTGTCCGTCCGTAGTCCCGAGTGTATCGAGGGACGGAGGAGGAAAGGGCGGTTTTCTGTTTTCGAGATTGATTCAGGGGAATATCTCGTTAACAACGGTTAACTATTGACACGTTGGTTAACTATTGTTAATATGAGTATATGAAAACCGTAAAAAATTCTCAATTTGTTTCAACGGCAGAATTAGCTAAATTATTGGGCATCAGCCGAATAGCCGTTTTTAAAAAGATCAAGAACGGTGAAATAAAAGCCACGAAAGTCGGCCGTGCTTTTATTATTGATAAAAAAGACATACCGGAGATAGCCGGTAATGCCTTGAGCGAGGAAAACAAGAGAGGAATTGAAGAATCAGTGGTAAAAACCATCAAAGAATACGGCGAGACCCTGCGTTTGCTTGGAGAAGAATAAACTTATTTTATGGAAAAAATAAACATAAAAGAAGTTGAATATATCGCCTTTGATCTGGCTAGAAAGTTTATGGATTACAACGAGCCGATTCCAGATTTTTCATCACGTTTTCCTAATATTCTGGAAAGTTGCTTAGCCGTTCCCTTCCAAACATTTGGCAGAAAAAGTTTTTATAAGGGGCTTGCCGGCAAGGGAGCCATGATTTTTTATTTGATGGTCAAAAATCATCCTTTTCAAAATGGCAATAAAAGGATAGCGATGACAACTCTGTTGTACTTTTTATCTAAAAACAAAAAGTGGCTAAGGGTTGACAATCAGGAGTTATATAATTTTGCCAAGTGGGTTGCCGAAAGCAATCCAAAACTGAAAGAAGAAACCGTCAAAGCTATTGAGAAATTCGTTCAAACTTATTTAGTTGAATTGAGCTAAAATGTAAATTAGGAAGATCGTCCGCAAGGGCGGTTTTCTGTTTGCCCTTGACAGACATGTTATACATCGTATATACTTAAGATATATGGCAAAGGCTATTATCAACATTAAAACCGATAAAGAGGTAAAAGCCAACGTCCAGAGGTTGGCCGAGGATCTCGGAATTTCCTTGAGCGACGTTATCAACGCCTCTTTGAGAAATTTTATTCGCACGCGTGAAGTGAGGATTTCTTCTGTTCCCCAAATGACCCCTGAGCTGGAAAAGCTCCTCGGGCCGATTGAAAAAGATATTAAGAGAGGAAAGAATCTTTCGCCGTCTTTTTATTCCTCGGAAGAGATGGGGAACTATCTCCGTTCTTTATGAAAATTCGGTTTCATAATAATTTTGAAAAACAATATAGAAAATTGAGAAGAAACGAACAATCGCAGATTAGAGGAAGGTTGTCTTTATTTTCCAAAGACCAATTCAGTCCGATTCTTAATAATCATCCTCTTTCGGGAAAATATAAAGGATACCGGAGCATTAATATAACGGGAGATATCCGAGCGCTTTATAAATATCAAAATCCGGCTACTTGTATTTTTGTAATTATTGATTCGCACAGTAATTTATACAAATAACCGTCAGATGGGTGGTCATAAGGTATTGGACCACAGATGAGCTTAACTCTGCCGGCTGGCGTGGACATCGAGATTAAAATGTAATTTAGGAAAGCCGCCCGACTTGTCCGTCCGTAGTCCCGAGTGTATCGAGGGACGGAGGAGGAAAGGGCGGTTTTCTGTTTTATGAATAGGTTTACGAGATAACCGAGTAATTTGGCATCTTGACAGATAGGGAGGGGTAGTCTAATCTTAATAAGATATTAATAATTAAACAAAATACACCTATGAAAAAAAATACTGCAAAATACACCGGAGCTAAAAAGAAATATTCTACTCCAAAAATGGCAAAAATCAGAAGGCAGGCAGTAGCTGCGGGTCATAAGGTTTAGATTGCTTTTTTAAAAATTAATACAGGAGGTCAAGATGAAAATCGAGGTATTTTTATTCGGGAAAAAGGAAAACTGTTCCGGCTGGTGTGATTTTTTAGATTTAGAAAAAATCCCATTTCAGTATAAGGGGGAGTCGTTTGTCGATACGGGCAGGATTAATATCTTGGCGGGGTATTCTCGTCTTAATGTTCCGAAGAAAGAGAGCGAGATTTATTTAATAGAGCCAAGGCGAAGGAGCGGACTTTGCACCGTTTCTGATATGCAGAATGTTTCCGTCCACGGCAATGTTGTGAGGTTCAATAATAATATATCTTCCAATCTAACACAGGACTATTCCTTTAATGGTTTTCAGGAGCTATACCTTCAACGGGAATTTTCGATAGGGCGCATGAGGGAAGGCTTATTGAAAGCATTCTCTCTGGCCAGCTTGCCATATGTGCACCTATGGTATTATCCTTTCCAATCACCGACAGTGCTTTTATTCAGGCAGGATATTGATTACGTCAATAAAAAGAGCGTGCGGAAGCTACTAAGGCTGACCAACCAATTATCGGTAAAAGGAACATATTTTATTAATGTCAGCGGGGAAGAAGAGTACGATGAGTTAATTGGTCATCTAAAACTGAAAAAACCAACAACGCCGGCGAGAAACCTATCCCTTAAAGAAGTTCTTGCGAGCGGCAATGAATTAGCTAACCACGGATATTGGCACTATGTGTTTGACGATACCGTCGAAAATTCAAAAAACATAAGAAAAGGTAGAGCATACCTTAAAAGAATTTTTGGCATTACGGCCGAAGGATTTGCTTCACCTGGAGGGGAATGGAATAAAAACCTGCTTAGGGCATTGGAGATAAACAATCTTTTATATGCTTGTAATGGCTGCTCTGACGTCGTCGGTTTCCCTTTCCATCCGCGCTGGAACCGTAAAATATTCAAATTTCTCGAATTAGTCTTCTATAAGATTTGCGACGGATCATTTGAATCTGAGGGGGGTGATGCTGCCTGTTTAACTTCTCAAGAAATTGGTATACTTTCCGATATTTTAGAATCTTACGCAGATGGCCAGATAAAAGAAAACAAACCGATAGCTATAATGGGTCATCCTCATTTGTCCGGTAATTTTGCTGAAAGGGTCTATCTACCAGTTCTAAAAAGGTTGAAAAAGCTGGGAGTGCCCGCAATTACTTTATCGAATTTTTCCAAGTGGTGGACAAGAAGAGAAGATATGGGGTTGGATTATTCCATTGGTGATGGGGCACTAACCATCAACACAACTGAGCCGGCTTTTATCAGGATGATTTATAAAGGCAAGAAAAAAATTATGAAAATAAACAAGGAATTGATTCTTAGGTTTCCTTAAATAACGTTAAATATCCTCGCCGTTTTGCGACGAGGATATTTTTATAAATAATAAATTTAATATGTTTAAAAAAAATTTAAGCGAAAACGAATTATTAAAAAGTAAGCCTAAAATGTTGTGGGAATACAGGGTTTATTCCAAAGGTTCTTTATTAGAAAATGGTGTTGTATTGAATGATACCGCAACTTTTATTTATCAGGAGTGTAATGGTAAGAATACCGTTTCGGATATACTTTCAAAGCTATGCGAGAACTATAATATTGATGGGAAGACTGCCAAGAAAGACTTGCTAGTCATAATAAATAGTTTGATTAACGAAACTGCGATTAAGATATGAACAAAAAGCTAAAAATGTTATCGACGAAAAATGACATGAAGTCATTTTTAGGCGAATACCCGATAATAGCTGGATCAATAAGATTGACAAATAACTGTAATTTGCATTGTCCGCATTGTTATACTGACGGCGGGAAAGCCTTACAGAACGAATTAAATCTTAATGAAATTAAATCAGCGATAGACCAACTAAGCGAGCTTAAAGCACTTTACTTGTTTTTTACCGGAGGAGAGCCTTTTATGCGGAAAGATATAATCGAAATATTGCAATATACAAATCAAAAAAACATCGGAATTTCTTTAAGTACAAACGGCCAACTTCTTAACCGAGAGGTGCTTGAAGAAATAAAAAATATTAAATTCAAATTATTTCAAATCAGCTTGGATGGCAATTCGAATATGCACGATATTGTCAGGGGTAAGGGCGTTGGGAATAAAGCTCTTGAGGCGATAAAGCTAGCTAAAGAGGTTTTAAAGAAAAATGTCGGGGTGGGAACGGTTATGATGAAAAATAATTGCAAGACGCTAGACAGTGCTTTATCTGAAGCGGTTAAGCAGGGGGCGGATATCTTTGCTTTAATGTTTTTGATTGTTACCGGTAGAGCCGATGAGACTCTTCGGCCCGCCCCTAAAGAGTGTATTGATTCACTGAAAGCGATCTTCAATGTTTACAAAAAACTTGAATCGAAAATAAAATTTGCAAAAAACACTACAATATTACCAGCGTTGATTCCGCAAGAGTGGAGGAAAAAGGATCTTTATAAAAATTTCTCTCCTTGCAGTTTTCCTTATTGTATCGGGATAGACGCGAAAGGGGATGTTGCTCCTTGCGACGGTTTCTTCAATTGTCCCGAGATGATAATAGGGAATATCAGAAAGAGAACATTAAGGGAAATGTGGGCCAAATCCGATATCATAAAAGATGCTATAAAGATAAATCCCAATGATCTTAAGGGAGTTTGTAAAAAATGCAAATATTTAGATTATTGCGCGGGCGGATGCAGGGCTTATTCATATATTAAATATAAAGACCTAACGATGCCCGACCCTGTTTGTCAGGATATTTATGAAGCGGGGTTGTTTCCTAAAGATTGTTTAAAATAATATTTATGAAGATTTTATCAACAGCAAATCAGATCGAAAGTTTTTTAGGGGCAGAACCCCTACAAACAATCACTATTCGGGTCACGAAGGCCTGTAATTTAAAATGTTTGCATTGTTATTCAATTTCTGGAGCAAAACTTAAAAATGAGCTTTCTTTGGAAGAAATTAAGAATGTGATAGATCAAAGCAAAAAGTTAGGAGCGATGAGGGTATTTTTTACTGGCGGTGAACCGTTCGTAAGACCAGATATTTCTAAAGTTCTAAAATATGCAGACGATAATGGATTTGCAATTTATATAAGTACAAACGGCACACTTTTTAATAAAAAAATAGTTAATACTTTAAAATCTTTAAAACACTTGAGAACTTTACAAATAAGCATTGACGGATTAAAGAAAACTCACGATGCGATAAGGGGAGTGGAGGGCACTTTTAATAAGGCAATTACTTGGGCGAAGTTTATTAAAAAAGAATTCGAGGATACCGATAAAAAAATTGCTTTTGTGTTAACCCTTATGAAAAAGAATAGAGCTGAGGTAGTAAGAGTTTATAAATTAGCGATTTCTCTGGGCATAGATGTTTTTGCGACAGTTCCTCTCTACCCGGTAAAAAGATCTAAAAATGCGGAAGATATTTCGGTAAAGGAAAAGTATAAAATTTTCCAAGATCTCTGTAAAATTTATAAAAATATAAAACCAAAAACAAAAATAGGACTTTTAGTCCCACCCGCACTAATCCCAAAATTATTAAAAGAAGTCGAATACGGCAATGGTTATGTGTGTACATTTCCTAGTATGTTGGGAATAGATGCAAACGGAGATGTGGCTCCTTGTGACGGGTTATTGAGTTACAGAAATTTTATATTAGGAAATATCAGGAAAAATTATTTAGAAAAACTATGGGATCATCCACTAATGGAAAAGTTACGAAAAATAGAGCCGAATAATTTAAAAGGAGTTTGCAAGGGATGTGAATATTTATCATTTTGCATGGGAGGATGTAGAGCTAGAGCATACATAGAATATGGAAATTTCAATGCTCCTAATCCATTGTGCCAGAGTTTTTACGAGAACAATTTGATAAAATGATATTATTAAAGATTTTCGCAAAATCAAACACGACATACAGGGCTTTTATAGGTGTGTTATAATTATAAGAAGTAATAATTATTAAACTTATCAACATGGAAATACAAATAAGAAAAATCAATAGTTCCGATCGGGAATGGGTAAGAGATGTATTTATTAACAATTGGGGAGGAGATTTTATAGTTAGCCGGGGAAAAATTTGGAAATCCGATAACCTCGAAGGATTTATCGCCCAAGAAAACGGTGATAAGGTTGGATTAGTTACCGTCAATATAGAGAATAATGAAATGGAGATTGTGACTATAAATAGCTTGCCCCCAGGAAGAGGTACTGGAGCTCTGCTTTTGAAAGAAGTGATAAAAATGGCAAAAGAAAAAAACGTTAAAAGGATATGGCTGATTACTACCAACGATAACCTTAACTCTTTTAAGTTCTATCAGAAGAACGATTTCCATTTAGTGAAAATTTATCCTGGAGCTATCGCCGAATCAAGAAAAATTAAACCCCAAATACCTGAAATAGGGGAAGATGGCATACCTATTCGAGATGAGATTGAATTTGAATATCTTTTTAGTTAATTTTAGATTAATAGTTTATCTTGACAGAATAGTTTTTATTTTATAATATATATTGTCGTAAAGTACTTTATAATTTTTGAGTATATTGGTTAAGGAGGAAGCTAATGTCAGAGAGGAATAGGAATGACGAATTTAAGGACGAAGACAGACTAGGAAAAGTAGGTAGAAAATTAATTGCGCAAGAAAGGTCAGTTTCTTTTCGTTGTGTGCATTGCAAAGCAGAAATTCCTACCGCTGCTCCTGGAACCACACATAGGAACCATTGCCCATTATGTCTATGGTCTCGTCACGTCGACGAATCAATCGGTGACAGAAAGTCTAAATGTTTGTCGTCAATGGAACCAATGGGGCTAGTTTTTAAAAATACAGGGGCTGAGCTCATGGTTGTCCATAAGTGCCTAGGGTGTGGTAAGATATCAAAAAATCGGATAGCTGCGGATGACAACTCGTTCGTTATTCTTACATTGATTAGGCGTAGTTTGGATATTTTACCGGACGAACGTGAGACCTTTAGAAGGATGGGTATCGATCTCTGCACGGACGAAGAAATGGTGAGACGTTTGCTTTATGGTCAATCTTTTAGCTCAGAGAAATAAGCCTCGTTCAAAAAAGAACGAGGCTTTATTTTATCCGATCAGTAATAATAAGACGCAGGCCTCAGGCATATTACCTTACATGTTTTAGGTACGGACATTTGGCGGGTTTGTTAATTGGTAATCGACCAGAAATTCGTTGGGACTTTTTCCCTCCAGCCCGCAGTGTTCCAGATTGTTGTAGTACATGTTCCATCGCTTTAATTTCTT
>Ga0208375_1000820_pt1 | contig 39506 bp, 54 predicted proteins | sample RifOxyD1_FD_184038 | JGI IMG/M metagenome (GOLD analysis project Ga0208375, IMG submission 184038) | Soil microbial communities from Rifle, Colorado - Rifle Oxygen_injection D1 (SPAdes) | ecosystem: Environmental > Terrestrial > Deep subsurface > Rock core/Sediment | place: Rifle, Colorado... | reverse complement strand
ATTCGAAATTGCTGATAAATATGGTTCTGGCGCACTTGTTGTAAGTCTTAACGGCGATAGAATTCAAACTACAAACGGCAAAATAGGCGATGAAATTACTGCAGTCATTCCTGTAAATAAATTACAAACCGAAAATGTGATAAACTTTGAAGTAACAAGTCCGGGCTTGGCATTCTGGCAGTCAAACAGTTATCTCATAAAAGATGTCAAGTTGATTTTACAAAGCTATGACTCCACAAGTTTCACGCACGATTTTATTTTAACAACAAGCGAATTATCAAACGCTGGAAGTGCAAAACTTACAGCTTATGCAAAAACTAATGGGGAAAATGTTCCGATAAGAATGCTCCTAAATGATGTTGAAATTTATAATGGTCGACCAAATACAAATTTTGAATTAGAAATACCTACTCAGCACTTCAACAATAATAACAAATTAGTATGGACCGCAGAAAGAAACGGCGATTACTCAATTAGTTTTCCAAAACTTGATTTCACTCTTAGCATTCAAGGCACAGAAAAAGTTTTGAAATTTAATATAGCCTCAATTGAAGCTGATGCAATAAAGTCTAAATTATACATAACAAAGTTAACCATATTAAGACACGAAAACTCATATGGCGAATTGGCTGTAAAAGTAAATGGCAACAGGCTCAAAACGCAGTTTGACAGCGAGGGTCTATATTCAATAGACATAAGTGACTACGTAATTGCGGGTACTAACAGCATAGCTCTTTCTTCTGATAATGACATTACAATCACGAGACTGCAAGTAGCAGTTAAAGAGCAACAGTAATGGCAAAAAGACGCAACAGAATAAGAAGATTACCATTAAAGACTAATCCCGAATTAGCAGGTATGGGGCCAGATAAATTTACAAAGATAATATCAACCGCTGTGCCTGAAGTTGAAATTGCGAAAGCTTTGGCGAGTTCTAAAAAAACAAATAAACAAACAATAGGTAAAGGACTAAGATACCTATTTCCAATAATTCTTATCGTTTTAATTGTTGCTGCGGTATTTTTACTCGGTGGAAGGACAGATGTGCAGCAGGCAATTGCAAACTTTGGAAAAACTCAAACAGAAATAAAGGAGTCTACTCAAGGAGCACAGGGTTCTATAAACGTAATTAAACAGCTAATTAGCGGCAATTACCAATTTGCTGAAACATGGAAATCTGATACTCAAAAAGTTAAATACGAAGGTCAGGAGGTCGGAGTAAAACTTGAAAACGTTGAAATACTTCGTGATTCTATTTTCAGTGGAGATAACGCTATAGTAACTAGTACATTAAAGAGTGCCAGTTTACCTGCAAGTGCAACAGGAATTATACCAACATTTAGCGCAGATATAAGTGCAAGTCTCTCAAGTACAGGTTCGCCTAGCCCTGCCGGCGATCAAAAAGCTGTTTGCACACCAAATAATATAGAAAAAGAAAAAACATTTTTTGACAGAATAAGCTGTGAGTTCGGCAACGTAAAATTAGCCGACGAAGGAAAAAAAGTTGAAACAAAAGAAATAAAACTAAAAGTTAACTATGATTTTGAAGTTATATCCGGCAAAACAATTTATGCCTTAAGAAATTCTGAATATGAAAAAATACTTTTGGATGGCGATGATCCATTTAATGTTTACAACATCGACAAAAAACACTCTTGGCAGACCACGTCTGAAGTTGGTGTAGGAATTGGGCTGCAAGGCGAGGCCGATATTTTTGGGACTAATAACAAAGAAAACATTGTAGATCATTATATTGGCGTAACAGTTGAGAACAAAGGCTCTGGAAAATTAGAAAAAATTGACAGCGTACTGCTTATAGCTCCTAAAGACATAGAAATAAAATCAGACAAAAGCGATTTTATAATTAACAAATGTGACAATCAGCTAAACACGTGCGACTATACTGTAAGCACCCAAAAATTAGATAACATTGAGCTTGAGCCTGGAAGCAAATATACATTCTTCTTAGTTTTCCAATTCCCAGAAGACGGCCTACAGGATAGAAATTTTGAAGAGCAGTTTGTTATGGCGGATGTCAAATACCGTTATTCATTAAGCAAGTTTACAACAATACAAGTTAACGCGCCGCCAGCTTAGTGCCATAAGAATACCGCCAAATTTAAAGGTTAACCTTTATATTAGCAAACTTTAAAAACGGCTAAAAGGGCTTTAATTCTACAATGGTATCTGTTTTCAAGGTATCCCCGCAAAGTTTGGTAAAGGAAACTGCTGAAGAACTGAAAGGTAAGTTTCAAGCTCCTAGCTGGGCTACTTTTGTCAAAACAGGTCATAACAAAGAAAGACCACCAATGCAGCCAGACTGGTGGCATATTAGAGCAGCATCTGTGTTAAGAGTTATTTACAAAGATGGACCTGTTGGTGTATCAAAATTACGTTCAAAATATGGAAGCAGAAAAAACAGAGGTGTAAAACCTCACAAGTTCACAAGAGCTTCCGGAAATATAATCAGAAAAATTCTTCAGCAATTGGAAACAGCTGGATTAGTACAGCAACAAAAAACTGGTGTGCATAAGGGTAGAATTATAACTCCTGCCGGCTCATCATTGCTTTCCAAAATAGCGAAGAAGGTTGAAAAATAAACGATGAGCTCTAACAAAAGAAGTGGAGTAAAGCAAAGACTTGCCAAAGCCGGCAAACAAACTAAATGGGCTCCATTTTGGATAGTTCAGAAAGGATTAGGCAAAGGTAAAAAAGTTCATCCATCACGATTAACAACTATCAAAAGACACTGGAGAAGAAATAAAACTAAATTGAAACCTTAGGAGTTTACAAATGACAAATCAAAACATAATGAACAAAACAGTATATTTTGCTAATCATTTTAAATATATGAGGTTTGCAAAATGACTGAAAGAACATACACAATACCACTAAGACGCGGCTGGCAAAAAGTGCCAAGATGGCGCAGAGCTAAAAGAGCTGTATCTGAAATTCAAACTTACCTGAAAAAACATACAAAATCAAAAGAAGTAAGAATTGACAAATGGATAAATGAATTAGTCTGGGGCAAAGGCGCTAAAAATCCGCCTTCAAAAATTACAATAAAAGTTTCTTTTGACAAAGACAAAGCCATTGCAGAACTTACTGAACTGCCTGGCAAGGCGAAAAGGCTAAAGGAAGCTGAAAAGTCACTTGCCGATAAATTGAAGAAGAAATCCCTTTTGAAATTGGTGAAAGACGAAAAAACGAAAAAAGTAGATGAACACAGGAAAAAGAAAGAGCAGGAAAAAGCAGTTCTTGAGGAAGTTGACAATAAAACGCCTACCAAAAAGCAAGAAATGGCTGCAAACAAACAATAGTATTGATACTAGTTTTTTAGCGGTATAGTAATTCTTTTAAGCCCCGTTGAGACATATAAGTTATTAAGTAAAAATGGAAAGACACACAGCGATAATAAATGTCCAAGGCGATCCAAATGTCGGATTGTACGGACTCGCAACAGACAAGTTTTGCCTGTTAGGAAAGAGTATAAGAGAAAAAGATGCTAAAGATATAGCTAACGCTCTTAAAGTCCCTGTTTTCCAATTAAGTTTCTATGGAACTGATTTAGTTGGCTTGTTTGCAGTTGCAAACTCAAATACAATTTTATTGCCAGATATAATATACGACTATGAATTAAAGAAATTAAGAAAAGAACTTGCTAAATTAAATGTAAAGGTGGAAATTCTTGAAACTAATCACTCTGCATTCGGCAACAATTTAATTGTAAATGACAAGGCTGGTTTTATCAGTAATGCTTACTCAGAAGATGAAATTGAAAAAATCAAAAAAGTTTTTCCAAAAGTGAAGTTTGAAATATTAGATTTGTCAATTCCGGGTTCAATTGGTAAAGTAACAAATAAAGGCGGTATATTTGAACCAAATCTCCCAGATACAATAATTAAAAAAATAGAGAAATCTCTTGGTTTCGAAGTCGGCTTGGGAACGGTAAATATGGGAAATCCATTTATCAGTTCAGGTATAATTGCAAACAGCTTCGGCTTCGTAATGGGTGCTAACAGCTCTGGTTTTGAAGTTACAAGAGTAGATGAATCACTGGGATTTCTGCAATAAGTTTTTAAGGTTCAATGCGGGCTTATAATTATGCAAAAGGAACAAGAAATTCAACAAAAATATATTTTACTGCAAATGATAGATAATCAAATGAAACAAATAGATGCAAATATGCAGGAAATAGCTGTTAGAAATGAAGGTTTAATTTCATTGAAAGCTCATCTTGATGAATTGAATGCGACTAAATCAAATGTTAAATTGAAAGCTCCAATTGGCGCTGGTATTTATGTTGATGCAGAACTCAAAAACACAAAAGACGTTTACGTTAATGTCGGAGCAGGAATAGTTGTAAAAAAAACTATTGCTGAAGCAAAAAACCTAGTTGACAAACAAATTACTGAAGTAGAAAAAGCAATAGATCACTTAGGTAAGGGTATGGAAAACTTATCTACCAAAGCCCAAGAGACTCAGCACGAATTGCAGCACTTAATGGGTACTGAGCACGAGCATTAATAATGTTTAATTTCCTGAAAAAGGCTTTCAAGGATTTTACAGACAAAGCAGCAAAGCCGGAAACAGAATCAAAAGGCGTTAAAGCAGCTGTACCTGAAGAAATCTCTAAAACCTATAAAGAAGTCAAGAAATTTGATGCTAAAAAAAGTTTTCTTGATAATATTACTAAAGCTGTTACCGAAACAAAAATTTCTGAAGAGTATTTCGATAAGATATTTCAAGACTTGGAAATTGAGCTGACACAAAATAATGTTGCATACAGTATAATTGAAAAAATCAAAGCGAGGCTGCATAAGCAGCTCGTAAACAAATCTGTAAAGCGCTCTGAGCTATCCGGAATAATAAAAAAAGAACTGCGCACGCTTATTCTTGAAATACTTGAGCTTCCTGCTCCAATTGATATTCCCGAACGGATTAAAAATTCTAGAAAAAAACCAGTTGTAATTATGTTTGTTGGAACTAATGGGCACGGTAAAACTACGACATTAGCTAAAGTAGGACATCTGCTAAAAAACGAGGGAGTAAGCTGTGTCTTTGCCGCGGGGGACACCTTTAGAGCGGCTGCACAAGAGCAACTGCAAGAACACGGCGATAAATTAGGAATAAGAGTCATCAAGCATACATACGGCGCAGATGCGGCTGCGGTTGCATTTGACGCAGTTAAGCACGCTGAAGCACGAAAACTGGATGCAGTTTTGATTGACACTGCAGGAAGGCAGCATTCAAATTCTAATTTAATGGACGAATTGAAGAAAATAAAGAAAGTTGTAAAACCAGATATAACAATTTACATTTGTGAAAGTATAGCAGGAAACGATGCGTGGGAGCAAGGAAAAGCTTACAACGACTCTATCGGAATAGATGGAATGATTCTCACAAAATCAGATGTTGATGAAAAAGGCGGTACATTCATTTCACTAGTCTATGAAACTGGCAGGCCGATTATGTACTTAGGCACTGGGCAGGAATACGAAAAGCTTCAGCAATTCTCACCACAAAAGTTTATCAACAATATCATATAATAATCCATATTCTCGAGACACTAATTATATTTATACAAAAGTAAACTTCTGATGCTGGTGATTTAAAATAAAGACTGATCATTACCTAGATTCAACTATACTAATTAGTCTTATAAAAAATGAACAGCACGTTAGAGATTATCTATATAAAAATCTCGGAAATTAGCGATTTTTTAACAATTCAGAAATAGGCAACGTTAATAGAGGACTATCTGGTATACTAATTTTCAATTCTTCATTTAGTTTATCTAAATCTTCAAAGAATCTTAACAGAGCTTTTTCTTCTTTAGTTATGAAGTTATTATTGGATTTATAAAATTCTGCTAATCGCATACATACACTTTATACAAATTAATTCAACGTAGTATATAAATATTGTTTTACTACTATATTAGTAATACTTTAAAAGTACAATATTGCAATAAGCTTATGGCATTAGAGAACCTTGGAGAAAAATTAAGAGGAAGCTTAAGTAAGCTTTTCAAAGCTGTTAACATAGACAGCAAGTTAGTTGAACAGATAACCTCTGACATAAAAAAATCTTTGGTTGCCGCAGATGTAAATATAGAATTAGCAAATAGGATTACTGAAACCATAAAAAAGAGAGCCCTCGCTGAAAAGTCCTCTAAACTTTTAACTGCGAGAGAGCATACCGTAAATATTGTTTATGACGAGCTTGTAAAACTACTTGGAACCGAAGCCGGCAAAATTGATACCGAAAAGAAACCAACTAAAATTGCTTTACAAGGTCTTTTTGGTTCGGGAAAAACTACAACAGCAGGTAAGCTTGCTAAATATTTCAAGAAAAAAGGTTTGAAGGTTGCGTTAGTCCAAACAGATACTTGGCGGCCCGCAGCATTTGAGCAGTTAAAACAGCTCGCAGAAAAAATTAATGTTCCATTCTATGGTATAAAAGAAGAGAAAGATCCCATAAAAATAATAAAAAAATTTGAACCTGACTTTGACAATTTTAATGTAGTTATTCTTGATACCGCAGGAAGAGATGCGCTAAATGGTGAGTTAATTGCTGAAATAAAAGCTATAAAAGAAGCTTTTCAGCCGGATGAATCATTATTAGTTATGTCTGGCGATATCGGACAAACCGCATTCAAACAGGCAACAACCTTCAAACAAGCTGTTGGTATTTCTGGAGTAATATTAACTAAATTAGACGGAACTGCAAAAGGCGGCGGAGCTTTGTCCGCTTGTTCTGCAACTGATGCGAAAGTAAAATTTATTGGACTTGGCGAGCACATAGAAGACTTAGAAGAGTATAAACCGAAAAATTTTGTTTCCCGTTTATTAGGAATGGGCGATCTTGAAACTCTTTTGAAGAAAGCTGAAGAAGTAATGGACAAAGAAACTGCTGAAGAATTAGGGAAAAAATTTCTCAAAGCTGATTTTACTCTAACTGATGTATACAAACAAATGGAATCAGTCAAAAAGATGGGACCGCTTACTCAAGTTATTGGAATGATTCCTGGCTTTGCGAATTCTATTCCAAAAGAAATGCTTGAAATCCAAGAAGATAAAATGAAAGGCTGGAAATATATTATGGATTCTATGACTCTAAAAGAGAAGGATAATCCCACTATAATGAATCCTTCAAGAATCGCAAGAATTGCGAAAGGTGCAGGCAAAAATGAGTTAGAGGTAAGAGAGCTAATTAAGCAGTATAATCAGATGAAGAAAGTTATGAAACAAATTGGCAATCCAAAGCAGCTTAAGAAACTTGAAAAACTAATGAATATGAGAGGTATGAAGGGCTTGCCGGGTTTCTAACAAACCTTTTAAACACAAAACTGGCGGTTTTAATATGGTACAACGCACAGGTGGCTATAGAAAAAAGTCAAGGGATAAGCTGTCTAAACACCCAAGAGACAGAGGCAAAATCTCAACTACAAGATTGATGCAGATATTTGAAATAGGCGACAAAGTTATAATAAAAATTGAGCCTGCAGTTCACAAAGCTATGCCTCATCCAAGATATAAAGGTAGAACAGGAACAGTAACAGAAAAGAGAGGCGATGCAGTAATAGTTACAATCAAAGACGGCGGAAAAACAAAACACTTGATTTCCGCACCAGTACATTTATTGAGAGCCAAATAATGGATACAAAAATATTAAACAAACAGGCAGTTACGCTAGCTGAAGTTGCAAAGATAGTACAGGGACTGGGCAACAAGCCAGACAGAGCGGAAATACAAAATAAAATTCTTGAGTTCAGCAAATCTACAACGAAATTAAAAATTGATGATGCTGAAAAACTAATAAAAGAAATAGAAGCATTAAACATTCCCTTAATGACGCGCGAGAACATAGTTCAAATCGTTGATGTTTTACCAAAAGAACTTGGTGAATTGAAATCCATATTTGCCGGTTCAAAGCTTACAGTAAGCCCAGAAAATATGAAGCTACTACACGATATTGTTTCTAAATATATTTAATTCTAAAGTATTGATTTATAGCATATAATAAGGTTTAAAAGAATACATTGCATTAGCATAGCAACCATCAACAATGGTAAAGCGAGAACGATATGGAAAATCAAAGAGCAAGAGAAGAGTATGTAGTAGTATTAGATTTCCTGCAACACGGATATGCAGACGACTCGCGACCATTGCATAGGAAAGAGACAATTGTTCAAGCAATAGGAAAGGATTTTTTCACGCTTTTAGAATTAGTTCCAATAGCAAATGTCAAACTTAAAGTCTATGATGAAGTCTATATTGGCGAAGGCGAAAGAGATCAGATTTCTTATATCAGGGGAATACTCTGGGCTAAAAAGCTGACACAAACTGCAAGAAATGAACTGCCATTTGTTGTAGAAAAAATTGTTGAGAAAAATGAGCAAAAGTTCATCAACTTTTTCAATAACGCTGGTCCGATTAGCTTGAGAGCTCACCAGCTTGAAATTTTACCGGGCGTCGGCAAAAGGCACGCAGCTGAAATAATTAAAATTCGGCAGGAAAAGCCGTTCACAAGCTTTGACGATATTAAAGCAAGAGTTACCGCTATTTCTGATCCTAAGAAAACCATAGTAAACAGAATATTAGAAGAGCTAGAAGGCAAAGACAGATTTAGATTATTTGTGCGAGCTAACTAAACAAACATCTTCTCCAACTTTTCTAATCTCTTGTATATCAAATTGATTTTCAACTTCTTTCACTAAGTCAAACTTGTCAAGATAAGTAATAATTAGTTTTTTAGGATTTAATTTTCTTAGCTCTGCGATTGCTTTTTTTATATCTGGTACATTTTGTAAAGCTGTAAAACTTAAAATTGTGCTGATATTTTTAAATGGCAAATTCTCCAAATCGGCTTGTACAACTATCTCCCCTCTTTCTTTGGCTTTCTTTAGCATATTTCTGCTAATGTCGCAACCAATTAAATCAACTCCTAGAAAATCTTTTAGTAAGCCCGTTCCGCACCCCAAATCCAAAAGTGGTTTTTGTAACTCTAAATCCTGCAAAGCTAAGTTATATTTCTCTTTTTGGATATCTGAATACCTTGAATCATAAACCTCAGCCGATAGATCATAATTGCGTTGTACTTTTTGTTTACTAGCCATAAATTTTTATTCTTTGAGTGCATTTTAAACTTATGCAAATCATACTTGATACAAACGCCTTAGTTTATGCCGCGAGGAATAAGCTTGATTTAGTTCAGTCTCTTAAAGATAAATTTGGGCTGTTGGCTATTTACATTCCTAATTTAGTCATAGAGGAATTGAAAATTTTAGCGAATTCGGCCGATAAGCAAGCTGACAGAGATGCAGCTTCTCTGGCTTTGAAAATAATAAAGCAAAAGAATTTGATTGAAATTCAGCTTTCTGGAGAAACAGATCAAGCTATTGCAAATTACGCAATAAAGCACAAATCCGGCGTATTAACTAATGATTTAAAACTCAAATATCTGTTACGCAGTGGCGGAGTTAAGGTTTATATGATGCGCCAAGGTAGTCACGTAGAAGAGTGGAGTTAATCCTTAATAGTATTTTTAGTTTTCTGCAAAAGCGCCGAGAATATAACAATATCTACAAAAAGTGCTAAAAGACCAAGCTCGGAATTTCCTATAAATATTAAACTTGCAAATATAGTAACTATACTTAAAGTAAAGGCGTTTAACGTAGCTCTATAATTCTCCAAGGCTACATCATAATCCTTTCTATTCATTTTGCACTTTTAACTATAAGAAAAACACCAATACCTATTAGTACTAAACCAGATAAAATTGAACCAGAACTTCGCGATAATCCTATAACTTCTGGACCAAAAGCGATAATAGCCCCTATGAGAACTGCTGCGGCGCCCGCAGGAAATTCATAGTCTGACATAACTATTACTAATCTAAATACTATAAATAAGTTACGCTCGTAAAGGTTTTTAAAGCCAAATAAATCAGCCTAAGCAGGTTACTATGCATTACAAATCAGAAGTAGAGGGTGTTGTCAGAATACCGCCGCAGCTATTCGGCGAAGAATTACTTACTGCAATAGAAAAGCAGTTGAAAACAGACTATGAAGGACGAACTTTCGCTGATTTAGGCAAAGTAATGGCTATACTGGAAATGGGTGATATTGGAGAAGGAGTATTAATTCCGGGAGATGGCGCCGCATATTATAGACTAAAGTTCACTATACTAAATTACACACCAGAGATAAATGAGCTTGTCAATGGCGAGATAAAAGACATAGCAAAATTTGGTGCATTCGTTGACTTTGGACCATTTGAAGGAATGGTACACGTATCACAGACAATGGATGACTACGTATCATTTTCAAAAACTGGTGCTTTGACTGGAAAGCAAACTAAACACGCATTGAAAATTGGCGACAAAGTTAGAGCAAGAATAGTTGCAATAAGTATGAAAGATCCAAGAACACCAAAAATAGGTTTAACTATGAGACAACCTTACTTAGGAAAACTTGAATGGATTGAAGCGGAAACAAAGAAGGAAGCTAAAGTAGCTACTAAAAAAGCTTCTAAGGAAAAGGAGAAAGAATAATGGCAAAAAAAGCTTGTAAGAATTGCGGAGCATTGGTACTAAAAGACATATGCCCAAATTGTCACGATGCAAAGCTAACAGAAAACTGGAAAGGCAGAATAATAGTTGTAGAGCCAGAAAATTCTGAAATTGCAAAAAAAATAGGTATTTCAAAAAAAGGAGAGTATGCTATCAGAAAGTAAAATGACAAAGCTAGATATAGAAATAACAAAACAGGAAGAAAATAAACTATTTGGAAGAAGAGAAATTTCTGGAGAAATCTCACATTTTGGTTCACCAACTCCTAAGAGAGTTGATCTAAGAGAAATTTTAGCTGCAAAATTAAATACCGATAAATCTCTTGTCTCAATCAGAACTATTCATTCAACATTCGGTGGCAAAACAAAATTTGTTGCTATGGTTTACGACAGCCAAGAAATGCTTAGCAAATTTGAACCTAAATTTGTTGTAAAAAGACACCCTGCTGAAGTCAAAACTGAAGTTGCTACAGAAGAGGTAAAAGCTGAGTAATGGCAAAACATAAACACAAACCAGGAAGTTCAACTAACAAATATTCTAAGTATAAAATAAACGGTGATAATTTAACGAAAGGAAAAACTTGTCCAAAATGCGGTCCTGCTGTTTTTGTTGCGGAGCATAAAGACAGAATTAGCTGCGGCAGATGTGGCTATACAGAAAAGCTTAAGCAATAATTATGTTGTGTCTCGGAATAGAATCAACTGCTCACACGATTGGCATAGGTATTGTTGATGACAAAGGAAACATTCTTGCAAACGAGCGAAGCACTTTGACAACAGAATCCGGCGGAATACATCCGCGCAAAGCTGTTGAGCATCATCATTTATTTTACAAAATACTTTTGGACAAAGCTCTTGACACTGCAAAAATAAAACCTTCTGATATTAATTTAATTGCCTTTTCTAAAGGTCCAGGTTTAGGCGGAACACTAAGAGTTGCTGCTTCCGGCGCGCGAGCATTAGCCACTAAATTAAATATCCCGTTAGTTGGAGTAAACCATCCTGTTGCGCATATTGAAATCGGAAAGCTTACTTCTGGATTTAAAGATCCAGTTATACTTTATGTTTCCGGCGCAAATACACAAATTATTTCGCTTGCGGCTGGAAAATACAGAGTTGTTGGAGAAACTCTTGACATCGGAGTTGGAAATTTCCTTGACGCATTTGGCAGAGGTTTAGGGCTGGGATTTCCTCAAGGTCCAAAAATTGAAGTGTTAGCAAAACAAAGCAAAACCTACGTAGAGCTGCCTTACACAATTAAAGGAATGGATTTCTCATTCTCTGGTATTTTAACAAAACTAGAACGAATGAAAAACAAACCAGAAGATTTATGTTATAGTACACAGGAAACAATTTTTGCAATTCTTACCGAAGCGTCAGAAAGAGCACTCGCGCATCTAAATAAAAAAGAACTATTAGTAACAGGCGGAGTTGCTGCGAATAAAAGATTAGGAGAAATGCTAAATACTATGTGTGAAGCAAGGGGAATAAAATTCCATCAAGTTCCGAAAGCATTAAGCGGAGATCAAGGAGCTATGATTGCTTGGCTAGGAGTTTTAGAACACAAAGCTGGAAGAAAGCAAACTCTAAAGGAAACGGAAGTGGATAAAAATTGGAGAGCAGACGAAGTAGATGTTATTTGGAATTAGAGCAAATTAACAAAATAGCCAGTCATAGTTCTACCATACTCATACAAATGTTCCAGCGCAACTTTCGTAATATCTGGCTGGTAAAACAAGCCAAGTATAATTATCAAAAACACAAGTAATAGAAAATCTTTTAGCTGTCCGCGCTTCATTTTACACCCTTTCCCGTTTGGTACTTATGCTTCTCTTTTGCTCTTAAAACTTCCTTTTCTAAAGCTTTTGCGGCCCAGCTAACTGCAGCATTGAAATCAAAATCAGCCTGCTCTGCCGTGAAAGATGAGCCCGGAACTACTAAATAAAGATGAATAGAATATTTTGTTTTGCCGGTAGTTTCAAACGTCTTAACATAGCATTTGAATTCTTTAATATTGCCGTAAGTTTTGTCAAGCTTTGCAAGAACTTTATTCATAATGGTTTCAAGTTCAGCCTGCTGAAAAGGTTTCATATTTTCAACACCAGAAATATGAATTTTAGAACTGACTGCTGGAAGTGGATTTTTTGGCTTCTTAATAATTGTATCAGCAGATACCATCTATACTATAACAGAAACCCTTTTAAAATACCTTTTGGATGTAAAAATACTGCTTCGGCAGTAGCTTAGGCGAAACGTATGGAAAAAAAGTCTTCCATCCCAGAGCTGCTGTAGCAGAACTCAAGGTATGGATAAATCTCAAATATTAGTTGCCCTAAAAAAAGCTAGGGAATCAAAGAAAAGAAACTTTGCACAAGGTTTTGATTTAGCTGTATCTCTAAAGGATTTTGATGTCAACAAAGAAAAAGTTGAGGATTTTGTAAAGCTTCCAAAAGGCAGAGGTAAAACTCTCAAAATCTGCGCGTTGGTAGGACCAGAAATGAGAAATGCGGTAGAGAAATACTGCGACCTAACAATTACTACTGATAGTTTTAACGAATACGAAAACTCACGAAAAGTTAGAAAACTAGCAAGAGACTATGATCACTTTATTGCGCAGGCTAACTTAATGGCGCAAATTGCAAAAACATTTGGTAAGTATCTTGGCTCAATCGGCAAGATGCCAAACCCAAAAGGTGGACAAATAATTCCGCCAAAAGCTAATATTGAGCATCTTGTAAAAAATCTAAAGGATACTATTAGGATTACTGCTAAAAAATCTCCAGCAATAAATTGTCCAGTCGGAAATGAAAATATGTCTGATGAAGATGTTGCTGAAAACATACTTTCTATTATAGATAAACTCAACACAACTTTGCCAAGAGGCGCAAGCAACATTAGTAAAGTTTACATAAAAACAACTATGGGAGGTCCAATAAAAATATGAAAACCAAAACCGTAGCTAAATGGAAAACAAAAGAAGTCAAAGAGATAAAAGAATTAGCAGAGAAATATAACACTGTTGCAGTTGTAGATTTGCAAAACCTTCCAAATAAACAATTACAAATTGCGAGAAAGAAGCTAAGAGGCAAAATAGTTTTCAAATTAACAAAAAAATCACTAATTACAAGAGCGTTCAAAGAAAGTGGAAAAGACCATCTTGTAAAATTGAGCGAAGATTTCAGCGGAACACCCGCAATTATATTTACAGATATGGGTGCATTTGAATTGTTCAGACTTTTGAAACAAAATAGACAATATACTGCGGCAAAACCAGGACAACTAGCACCATCTGATTTATGGGTACAAGCCGGTCCAACTTCATTTGTGCCGGGTCCAATAATTTCTGATTTAGGAAAACTTGGAATAAAGAACAAGGTAGAGGGTGGAAAAATTGCATTCATTAATGACACATTGATTGTAGCAGAAGGCAAACCAATTGACGAAACTGCAGCAAGTATTTTGAGTAAATTAGGAATAGAACCAATTGAAATAAAAGTAAAAATGGTTGTCGCTTCCGAGGGTAGCGAAATTTACAAAGCTAATGTAATGAATATAGACACAGATGTTCTTACAGAGAGATTAAGGACTGCCGCTTCAGATGTATTCAAATTAACAATTGGAATTGGATTAGTAACAAAAGACAATGCATCTTACTTAATTGCTAAAGCTTTCAGAGATACAAAAGCTGTTGCTGAAAAATCTGGCTTACTTATAAAAGAAACAGCCGGTGAGGTTTTATCAAAAGTAGAAAGCGAGGTTAACGCTCTAAAATCACAGATTAAAGAGGAGTAAAAAAATGGAATATGTATACGCAGCAATGTTGTTGCATAAGGCAGGAAAAGGAATTACTGAAGACGCAATGGAAAAAGTGCTTACAGCTACAGGTGTAGCTGTTGACAAAGGCTTAGTAAAAGCTACTGTCAGCGCTTTGAAAGACGTTGACATTGAAAAAGTAATATCTGAAGCAGCCATAGTGCAAGCAGCCCCTGCAGCCGCAGCTACGAGCTCTACAACTGAAAAGAAAGGCGCACCAAAAGTTGAAGAGAAAAAAGTAACTGAAGAAGAGGCAGCAGCAGGTTTAGGCGCTTTGTTCGGATAATCCCGCGCAGATGCTAAACAACAGCCAAAATGGAAGAAGCAGAAAAGCAAAACATAGATGAACTGAAAAAAAAGATAGAACAAAATAGCGTGGAGCTTAAAAAAATAAACGAGGAAAAAGAAAATAAATACAAGGAAAAAAACAAGCTCGACAAATTACTTTTTTCTTTCATTAAAAAAGCCAACGAGATCAGAGATAAAAAGAAAAGAACCGATACAGACATATACCAGTTGAAAATATCTCGTAAGGGTTTAAACTCCGAGCTTAAGAATTTATTTTCTAAGTTTAAAGTTATCAAACAAGACAGACGACCAAAAGGTCCGGGTGCTGAACAGCTAAAAAAACAGATTGCCACTATTCAGTTCTCAATAGAAACCGAAGCACTAAGTTTTGAGCGGGAAAAATCTTATATGGAAAAGATAAATCAGTTGAAGAGCCAGCTTTCTGAAATTGAAAAAACTTCTGCTGATGGAAATCCAAAAGAATTCAAAAGAGGTTTATTTGACAAGAAAAAAATCGCTGATGAAACTCACGAAAAAATAATTACTCTCGCCACTGAAAGTTCAAAAGATTTTGAAAACTTGACAGACTTATCTAAAAAGATTTCGGATATAAAGAAAAAGAAATCTGAGTTGCAAAATTCTCTAAAAGATTATAAAGAAAAAATTGATAGTTTAAATCAAACATTGGAAAATTGCTTACAAGAATGGGCAAAAGTTGCTCCAATGGATGCATCAATAAAAAAGCCCGAAGTTGATGTTATCAGCAGACTCAAAGATAAAAGAACTCTAACAAAAGACGATATCCTTGAGCTACAAAGAAAGACATTCAGGAAAAGGTAAAATCTAACCTCGTAGAAAGTAATATAGTCATATTTACCATATAGTAAGTAATAAGAGATAAATAAGTGCTCATTCTCTTTTTTAGTTATGGATATTGATAAAAAGAAGCTGGCAAATCAATTTGCTAAGGCTTGGAAAACACACTACGACTTAGAAGTTTTCAAAAACAGGAATTTTGTTAGAAAAAAATGTGCTTCTTGCAAGAGATCTTTCTGGACAGCCGATAAAAATAGAAAAAAATGTGGCGATTCAATTTGTGAGCCTTATGGATTCATTGGTAAAAAGGTCAAAGGTGCAACAGATTATACTGGCACGTGGGCAAAATTTTCAGATTTCTTTTCCAAAAATGGCAGGACATCAATCAATAGATATCCGACAATTGCAAGATGGCGTGACGATACATTATTTACTCAGGCTTCTATTTATGCGTTCCAACCATATGTCGTAACTGGAGAAGTAAGACCGCCGGCGAATCCATTAGTTATGGCTCAACCGTGTTTCAGATTCAACGATTTAGACAACATAGGAATAACTCAGAGACATTACTCTGGCTTTGTAATGTTAGGACAACATAATTTTATTTCTTCAAAAACAAATTCCACTCATAACTGGAAAGAAGGCGATATGAAATTAGTACTTGATGCGATGAATAACTTTGGTATTCCTGATAAAGATATAACATTTTCAGAGAGCGTCTGGGCTGGCGGCGGAAATGCGGGTCCTGCATTTGAAGGATTTTACAAAGGAATGGAATTTGTAACAACGGTATTTATGCAGTATCAAGCTACGCAGTCTGGTTTGAAAGAGCTTCCCATAAAGACAATTGATTTCGGATGGGGCCTTGAAAGAATAGCGTGGCTGTTAAATGGAACTCCAACAAGCTATGAAGTTGTATTTGATCCTGTTGACAAAAAACTCGCAAGAGATTTGAAAGTAAATTTCAACAGTGCTTTGGTAAAAAAATATGTATTGAATTCCGCTAATATGGATTTTACAGAAGTTGATGGTGCTAAAGCTTGGAAAAATGTTGCGCGGAAAATGAAAGTAAGCGAAGATAAATTAAGAATAGAAATTGAAAAGATGCAGGCGTTTTATTCTATTTTAGATCACTCGCGAACTCTGTTGTTCGCTTTAGCAGATGGGGGTTTGCCGTCGAACTCAGGGGGCGGATATAATTTAAGATTTATTTTGAGGCGCGCATTAAGATTAGCAGAAAAATACGGCTGGAAGATAGATTTGAAATCTTTGGCAAGAGAGCACGCGCTGGCTCTTTCTGGAAATTACAATCCAAGAAACGTTTCTGATGTTGCTGGTAGAGAACTCCTTGAAACAGGACAAATTCCAATGTATCCAGAATTAGTTGCGGCTTTACCAGGAGTTGAAAAAGTTTTAGATATTGAGCAAAGCAAATATTTAGAATCACAGCAAAAAGCTGCCTCTGTTATGGGTAATATATTTGAAAAGAAAAATAAATTGACAACTGAAGATTTGATTACACTTTATGAAAGCAAAGGAATTTTGCCGGAAGATTTGAAAGCTCTTGCAGATAAACAAAAAGTGAAATTTGAAGTTCCTCAAAACTTCTATTCCATTTTGGCGAGCAGACATACTGAACAAAAGAGCAGCAAGCCAAAAGAGACAATTAATGTAAAAAGCTATCCGGAAACAAAAGCACTATACTATGACGATGAAAATCTTAGAGAGTTCAGTGCAAAAGTCTTAGGCGTAATTGACGGAAAATACGTAGTTCTTGATAAAACTGCATTTTATCCAACAGGTGGCGGTCAGCTAACAGATACTGGAACACTAAATGGTAAAGAAATTGTCGGCGCTGAAAAGGTTGGCGGAGTAATTCTGCACGAAGTCCTATCAAATACGTTCAGAGAAAATCAACTAGTTATCGGAAAAATAGACTGGGAGAGACGCAAGGCTCTAACAAGAAATCACGATGCAACACATATCATCAACGGAGTTGTCAGAACCTATTTAGGAAATCATATTTGGCAGGCTGGTTCTGAAGTCGGTCCTGATAAAGCGCGTTTAGATATTACGCATTTTTCGCCTCTAACGCAGAAAGAAATACAAGATATAGAAAAACTTGCAAATGAAGTTGTATTTTCAAATGCTAACATTACAAAAATAACTTATCCAAAAGATCGGGCGGAAAGGAAATTCGGATTTAGAATATATCAGGGTGGTTTTGTCCCTGGAGCTGACATAAGAGTTCTAGAAATTGAAGGCGTAGACGTTGAAGCGTGCGGCGGAACACACGGCAGTAGAACTGGCGAAACTGGTTTCATAAAAATTTTAGGTAGTAAAAAAATACAAGATGGCGTTGTAAGAATTGAATTTACCGCTGGATCTAAAGCGGTTGAAGAAATGCACAAGCGCGAGAATTTGCTTTATGAGTCTGCGAACACATTCTCAATTCCAGTAGAGCAATTACCAAAAACATCAAGCAGATTTTTTGAAGACTGGAAGAAGCAGAGAAAAGACCTTGAAAAATACAAATCAATTGTGAAAGCTGAGCAACAACACTTGCAAGCCAAACAAAAGAAAAACTAAATTATAATTTCTATTAGATGATTTATTTACGTGGTGGCGCTGCTACAGTTTCCGCACTTGGTGCTACTGGCGCCACTGCGGCTGCTGCCGCGGCTGCTTTCGCTTTCTCAAAATCAGCCTTTAAGACTTTGACTTTTGATTGCCATTCTTTTTGCTTTTCTGAATCAAGCTCAACTTTACCAGAATTTATTTCTTTGTCAAACTTGCCTTCATCTACTTGCTTGATAAAATCTCGTGGATGCATTCCTTCTACTTGAAATCCTAATGATACACAAGTGCCAGCTAATTCTTTAACAATATCTTTCAATGTATTTCCTAATGAAGTTTCTTGTTTGATTTTTGCGACTTTGATTAAATGTTCAACTGTTAGTGCAGAGGCTAACAAACTTCCTGCTTTTCCGGAGCCTTTTTCCACATCAGCTTCTTTCTTTAATAAAGCTGAACTTGGCGGCACTCCAACTTTAATGTCATAAGTTTTAGCTTCAACATCAACTAACACTGTTACCGGAACGGTCATACCAGACATCTCTTTTGTCTTTGCATTGATATCAGAAACTATTTGACCAATATTTACTCCTTTGCCAGCTAGAGCTGGACCTAATGGCGGACCTGCACTTGCCTTTCCACCTGTTACCATTAAATCAACTTTCTCTTGTTTTGCCATTTCAATCTGTTACCTCGTCACTGAAGGTGTCTTTTAACTCTTCCTGTCGGGCTTCATCGACGGCTTTTTGCTCTGCAACTTGCGCAGCTTTAGTAATTACTTTGACAGAATCTAAACCAAGCGTTATTGGAATTGGAACTGCAGCTTCTAATAATTCCAATACAACGTGTTGTTTCTGCAAGTCCACTCTTACAACTTTAGCTTTCTCGCCTTTGAATGGTCCTGCAATGACAGAAACAATATCTCCTTTGTTTACATCAATTGTTTCTGGCTTGAATTCAACTAAGTGTTCTATTTCAGCATAACTTGTTGGCGTTCTTAAAACACCTTTAACGTAAGGTACTCCGGCTGAAATGTGTCTAATTACATCTGGATTAATTGCTTCTACAATAATATAACCAGTCATTCCGTGAGGATAAATTAAACAGTATATACCTGGCATTTTCTTAGCGTTAGATGCTAAGAAGTCCATCACCTGGCCTTCCCTTCCTATTGCCGTTTTAACAATAAACAAGCCCATCAGATTAACCCCAATAGCTGCACTATCATCGTTATTACAAAACCAATTACACCTATAATAGTTATGCCTAAGCCTGTAGCTTTGGCTGTAGCTTTAAACTCAGCCATATCTGGTTTTTTAGTTATCATAATAACTCTTTGATATTCACGCAACCTGTTAATTAGATATGCAATTATTTTAAATTTTGAATCGTGGTTAGCAACTGAGAACTTTGGCATATTTATCTTTGGTAAACTAACATTTAGCTTCGGCGCAGCTGAAAGCAAAGCTTTCATCGCGCCACGGGGTAAACCTTCCGTTGGTCTAAAAAATCTCTTGATTTTCTGAACCACAGGCTTCGCTTCTGTTGGCAGGCTCATCTTCTCTTTCAAGTCTTTCTGCTCTTCAACTTTGTTGTTATCCTTACTTTCGGGAGAGCCCGACGTAGGCTGATTGATATCCATAATAAAATATAGGTAAATTATTGATTTAAAAGTCTTATTGCTACTTGTAACGCCCATAATAAACTAAACTAATCAACAAATTCTATACCTAAATTGTCTTCCAAATCTGATTTCCGTTTGTCTGAGAATGTTTTATGCTTACTAAATATCTGCGGGCTGTGCACTCCAGTAACTACTAGCATAACTCTTAATGTATTCTGCAAGTCTGGTGTTAATTGTGCACCCCATATAATATTTGCTTTTGAATCGAGTTTATTTGTTACGGCTTCAACAACCCTCTTGGCTTCATCCAATGTTAAATTTGGACCGCCAGAAACATTAATCAAAGCGCCTGTTGCGCCTTCTATGTCAACATCCAGCAAAGGATTTTGAATTGCCTTATCAACTGCTTCTTTAGCTCTCTGTTCAGAATCGCTTTCGCCCACACCTATCATTGCGATTCCGCCGCCAGTCATTATTTGTTTTACATCTGCAAAATCTAAATTGATAAGACCTGGTTTCGTAATTAATTCTGCAATTCCCTTTACTGCATTTGTCAAAATTTCATCTGCAACTTTGAATGCTGTATGCAATGGTAAAGTTGGAGCTAATTCCAAAAGTTTATCGTTTGGTATTACAATTAGAGTATCAACACTATGTTCTAATTTTTCTAAGCCTTCAATTGCATTAGTAAACCTTGCATAACCTTCCATAGTAAATGGTAAAGTTACTACGGCCACCGTAAGTATACCCATCTTTTTTGCAACTTCTGCTACGATTGGTGCCGCACCTGTTCCGGTTCCGCCTCCAAGTCCACACGTAATAAATAACAAATGTGAGTCTCTCAATGCCTCTTTTAGTTCCTGCTCTGATTCTTTTGCTGCGCCTTCTCCGATTTTCGGATCTGCACCGGCGCCTAAACCAGCTGTCAATTCTTTTCCGATGAGAATTTTCTTGTCTGCAACAGTTGCAATCAAATCTTGAGCATCTGTATTCACTGCAATTGTCTCAACACCAATTATACCAATTTCAAAAATTCTATTTATTGTATTATTGCCTGCTCCTCCGCAACCAATTACTTTTATTCTCGCTTTCCTGTTCGCTAAAATTCTATGTAACTCTTCATCTTCTTGCGAAACTATACTGCTCTCAAAATTTGCTGGTAAAGTAACCATCACACACCTATAGCCTTTGCTAGTTTGTAGTGATTTCTGACACATATATAAAGATTTGTTCGCTCAAATATAATTTTACAATACAGCAATAAGATTTAAGCGACGTCTACTGGTTTTCCCTTTATTTCTGGCACAAATTCTTCCAACTTTTTCTTCAAAACTTCTATCAGAGCTGGATTAGGCTTTGATGTTGCTTTCACTTCAATTTTGTCTCCAATTTTTACTTCCTTTACCTTGAAAAAAATGTCGGCTATAGCTTCAACCTTATCTTTTGTCTCTGTTATTTGCTTTCTAATATTGACAACATACGTCAAATATCGTCCAGACAATGGGTGATTGAAATCTAATATAACTCTACCACCAGAAACAGAGCGAACTGTTGCCAATGCGCCGTCAACTGCAAACCTCAAACCCGGAAATGGCGTCATATTTTTTTCCTTGAAAACTTTTAGCGGAACTAATTGTATTAATTTAGAATTTTTCGTACCAAATGCATCTTCGGGCTGAAGGCTAACTGTTACTTCATCTCCGACTTTGTGAGTTTCTAATGCGTGTTCAACCTTCGGAAAAACTTTGCCAGCACCTATACAAACTATTACGGGTTCGTATTTTCTTTTTGGATCAAAAATATTGTATTTTTTAGCATCCTCTGCACTTGTCAAATCGAAAATATGCTGACTATCTTTGATTTTCCCAACGAAATCAATCTCTACAAAGTCTCCCTTCTTTAGCATAAATCAACTGCAAGAGCACGATTTTTAAGAGTATCTATACTAAATAGATTATGGATTATCACTCTATAGCTCTTTCTGGTCTTCCGGCATCAGGCAAATCTACTTTAGTTTCTAAATTATCGTTATCATTAAGGTGGGAGGCTAGAGGAATAGGTGAAATATGGAGACAGCGCCATAAAGAAGAAGCGCCACATATAAAATTTGATAAGTATTGGGCAAATTCTTCTATAGAAAAAAATAGAAAAATTAACGAGGCTTTCTTAGAAATAGTTAATGCAGGAAAAGTAATAGCAGATACTAGATATGCTCATATTTATTCTTATAAAACTCTGAAAGTTTTCTTGACTGCTCCGCTAACAGTAAGGGCGCTAAGAGCGTTTAGTAATAAAACAAAAGTTGAGTTTAGAGATATGAATCTTCCCGATATAGAAACTCTATTGCAGAAAAGAGAACAAGATGAAGTAGTTATGGGACAAAAGTTGTATGGACTTAATTATGATTATAGATCTCCAGAACACTATGACTTAACTCTTGACAGCGGTTTAATGAATGTAGAACAAGAGTACAATGAAATTCTAAAAGAACTTGAACACAAAAAATCGTTTAAGTAAAATGGGGCCAGCCGGATTTGAACCAGCGACACCACGAGTTCTAATTTAGCAAAATTAAATTTTGCTGTATCTTCAGTCGTGTGCTCTCCCAGGCTGAGCTACGGCCCCTATCAATAATTGTAGATGAGATTGGTTTTTAATGTTAATCCTTCAAGACTAATGCTACAACAGCGCACCCAAATTTATCTTTTATCTTAGGTGCGGCAGCCGCCAGAAATTTTATTCCCTCAAGTTCTGCATTTCTTTCTTTTGCCATATAATTTATTTCTGCGAGAGCTCTTTTTTCAGCTCCGGAAATAGTTCCGCCTTTTCCTTTTCCGATTAGCATTTTATCTCCGATAAAACCAAATCCAATTGCAACTGCGACTTCTGCTTTTGAGCAGTTGTTCAAAACCAATCCTTCAAACTCACCGTTCAAGTTAGATACTTCTTTTTTGCTTTCTATAAATTCGCATTTTGGTATTTCAAAACTCTCAAGCCGTCTGAATTTTATTTTCTCTGTATGTGCATCTGACTGTGCATTCTTTTGTGCAAGTATTTTTGGTCCGTATCCAACTCCCCACGTAATGTATGCTTTCATAACATAAACTAAAATTCATAGTAGATAAAATTAGCGCCCAGGGCAGGAGTTTCAGCCAGAAACCCAGCGAATCGTGGATTTCAGCGCGTTTGAACCTGCAAGTCCCGAAAGACACAGGATTAGCAATCCTGCGCAATACCAGGTTATGCGACCTGGGCATAAACGGGCATCCTAGGTTGACAAAACAAACCATATGCTGCTAACCTTGCCGCCAGCTCCATACAGTATCTCACAAGCATACCATACTAAGGTTACCGTTGCTCCGTTCCCGGCCTGGCGGATTTCCAAAGCACAGCACCAAGCGAGGCTGTACTTCTACGCCGACAAACAAGACAACATATAGCTGACTTGCCGTCCAAGGACATTCAGCTCGGATAAAGACCGCTCTCCGATACAGGTGAGGCCTAACCACCCGCCTAGCCCTTGTAATTACAACTAACCTATGCTTTTAAAACTTAGTTACCATACTGCTTACATTGCTTTTATCATCTTGTTAATCAACGGGCTCTATATATTCTAAAAGTCCTTCTGCATATTCTGGATTCCTTTGCTGAATGAAATCAAAGTACGGCCAAAAATCTTTAGTTAGCCTATCAACAGATGAGTGCAATTTCTGAGTTGCTAATTCTGAAATAACTTGCATTTTTTTTCGCTTTGCAGCTCTCTGAAAAATGCTTAGCAAAACTCCGGGATATTTGTAAGAAACAAATTTTGGATTTGGAGTATTTTTTGCCTGCTGAACACCAACCAAACTTAATATTCTGGCGTAAATCAAAAACCGCCAGTGCTGTCTCAGTCTTATTCTTGCAAGAAACCTATCTGCTTCTGCTAACATATTATAGGCGTAACTTATTTCATCTTTTTTACTATATTCGTTTTCGAGATTTTCATCAAGCCAAAGTAGCAAATTACTTATGTCATCACTGACATAATTAGACGTCGTTAAAACTAAATCTGCATCAAAAGATTTGTAAACTAATTTCAACAGATTCATTATATTCTCTTCTCTTTCCCTACCCCACAATTTTATATCTTCAAGAGTTAATTTGCTTCTGCCTTCAGACATAATTTGCAAATCGTTAATAGCTGAGCGCAAATCGCCATCGGCAGAGCCCGCAAGTTTTCTCAATGCCGCTTCATCGTATGCAATTCCTTCCGCTTCACAAATTTGTTTTAGTCTGGAAATTATCATCATATCTGGTATGGGTTTAAATTCAATCAAGTCGCAATATTTTCTCAAAGTTTTTAGCTTGCTCTGAAATGCATTATTAGCAGTTATGATAATAGGATATTTTGATTCTTTGATTACATCTATTACTGCACCAACTCCGCCTCTATCTTTAACACCGTACATTCCATCTATCTCATCCACAAGAATTAGTTTTTTGTTTCCAAATAAACTGGCTTGCTTTGCAGCACTGCCAAGAACATCTATTACTGCCTGTTCGTTTCTCAAATCAGACGCATTTAATTCAACTAATTCTAAATTTAATTCGTTAGCTAAAGCGTAAGCACCAGAAGTTTTTCCCACGCCAGAACCGCCGTGCATTAGTATTGCTCTTTTTCTAACTCTTGGAAACTGGCTTACAAAAATATACATCTTTTTCAAATTCTCAAACTGTCCAATTACATCTGTAGCTTTTTTAGGAGTATATTTATGTGTCCAATATTCCATAATAAGGAATTACCAATAAGACTTAAATAAGGCTATCTCTAATAGACTATTATGGAAAACAAAACTAAGGAATTCACTAAAGAAGATGTTTATGAATACCTATTAAGTCGTGCGCCTTCAGGTATATCTAGAAGCGAAATAGTAAAAGAACTTAAGGACAAATTTGGCTTCAAAATGGAAGATGCAATAAAAATCCTTGATGATTGGATAACAGTTTTTGGCGGTGGTGGCGGATGCGGTCCAAGCTGTGGTTGCGTTTAATTATTATTTCTTAAGTTTTGCGAATTCAGCTAACAAAGCAGCCAATTGTACAAATTCATTGCTACCTTCTACCATTCTAAACTCAAACTCTCCGCAAAGGCGTATCAATTCTAATTTATGTCTCTCGTCAATATCAAGTTTCCACGCCTCTTTCTGAATTTGCTTAATTACATCTAAGCCAGATAGTCCGTGCCGAACAATAGTTTCATTCAAACGCTCTTTTGCTTTTATAAAATTGCCAGAAATAGCAGACTTGACAATCATCTCTATTTCTTTTGGCTCTGCAAAACTTACAACCTCGCTTACTGCACTCCGCGTTACTTTTTTAGTAATCGATGCGCAGGCTTGCAATAAGTTTTCTGCTTTTCTCATATCGCCTTCAGATGCATCATAGAGTAATTCAAATGCATCTTCATCAATTTCAAAATGTTCGGTTTCTGCAATTTTTATCAAAATGCCTCTTACAATATCTTTTGGTAGAGGTTCAAATCTAAAAATTGCACACCTTGATTGGATCGGTGTAATTATTTTAGAGCTATAATTGCACGACATAATAAATCGTACAGTTCTAACATAATCTTCCATAATTCTTCGCAATGCATCTTGTGCTTCTTTTGTCAGTGCATCCGCTTCATCGAGAAAAATAATTTTGAAAGGTATATCTTCACGGATAGATTTAGTTTTTGAAAACTCTTTGACATCGTTTCTAACTACATCTATTCCTCGGCTGTCAGATGCATTCAATTCAAGAAAGCTATCTCTCCAGTGTTCGCCAAAAAGTTCTCGCGCTATAGCCAAAGCTGCTGTTGTTTTTCCGACTCCTGCCGGGCCAGCAAATAGCAAATGAGGAAAGTTCTGTGACTTAACAAAAGCTCTTAACCTGTTGGTAATATTACTTTGTCCCTGTATTTCTTCAAGCGATTGTGGTCTGTATTTCTCTGTCCAAACTTCTATCATAGTAAAGTTGGGTTGAAAACTCATAAAAAGGTTTATACTCTCCACCCTAAATTCTTTAAAGGGTCATATACAATCTTCAATTATGAAATTTGAGCCCGTTATATGGGAACCAGAGATACTGGATTTCTGGGAAAAAAAGAAGATTTACGATAAAATTAAGAAGAAAATCTCTAAAGGTAAGGTATACAGATTTCTTGATGGTCCGCCATATACAACTGGAAAAATACACCTTGGACATGCCTGGAATTATTCCCTAAAAGATACATATAGACGTTATCTACGAATGCGAGGTTTTAATGTGCACGACCAGCCAGGTTTTGATACTCACGGACTGCCTATTGAAAACAAAGTAGAGAAAAAATTAGGAATAAAAAACAAACACGAAATCGTAGAAAAAATTGGTGTAGCTAAATTTGTCAAAGAGTGTCAGGATTTTGCATATGAAAATATGCATCCGATGATAAAAGATTTCAAGCGACTTGGTGTAAGTATGGATTGGGAACATCCCTATATGAGTTTGCATCAAAATTATTTAGAAGGCTCGTGGTGGGCGCTAAAACAAGCGTGGAAAAACGGCTATCTATACAAAGGTCTAAAATCTAATACGTGGTGTCCACGATGTGCAACTTCTTTAGCGAAGCACGAATTAGTATATCGACACACACGAGATAATTCTATTTTTGTAAAATTTCCGATTGCGAATAAAAAAGATGAATATTTGTTGGTTTGGACAACAACGCCTTGGACAATTCCATTCAATTTATTCGTAATGGTTAATCCTAAACTTGAGTACGTAAAAGCTAAAACCGAAAACGAAACTTTGATTGTTGCTAATGATTTAGCAGAAAAAGTTTTTGGTATGATGGATAAAAAATACAAAATAATTTCAAAATTCAAAGGTAGCAAGCTAAAAGATTTAAAATACAAGCATCCGCTGGTTAATCATATTCCTGCATTAAGAGATCTTACAAAACTAAAGAATGCTCACAAAATAATTCTTTCAGAAGAATTTGTTTCTGCGAAAGATGGTACTGGCTTAGTTCACGGCGCGCCGGGATGCGGTCCTGAGGATTTTGAGGTTGGTAAAAAAAATAACCTACCGCCATTCAATGAATTAGATGAGCACGGACACTATTCAGAAAAGATGGGAGAATTTGCGGGCTATAAAGCGAGGGAAGATGATGAGAAATTTATTGGAGCTTTTGAAAATCTTGGAATAATCGCGCTCCAACAATTATACGAACACGATTATGCAACTTGCTGGAGATGCAATACAGATGTAATCTACAAAGCTACAGACCAATGGTTCTTAGCAACAAGCAAACTAAAGAAAACAATGCTAAAGGAAAATACAAAAATTAATTGGAATCCTGATTGGGCTGGCAACAGGCAATTCAAAGACTGGCTTACAAATTTAGAAGACTGGAATATTTCAAGACAAAGATTTTGGGGAATTCCTCTGCCAATTTGGATTTGCGAGATATGCGATGAAACAATCGTAGTTGAGTCTGCACAGGAATTAAAAAAACTAAAGGCTAATGTTCCTGAAGATTTGCATAAACCTTGGATAGACGAAGTAAAATTAAAATGCAGAAAATGCACTGGCAAAATGTCTAGAGTTCCAGATGTATTAGACGTTTGGTTAGATTCTGGCTCTGCGCCTTGGGCTTCAACTAATGAACATACTTATGTAGCAGATATTATCTTAGAAGGTAAAGACCAAATAAGAGGATGGTTTAATTCTCTAAATTCTTTATCAATGGTAGCAAGAAAAAATGCGTCTTTCAAATCCGTATTTATGCACGGATTTATCAATGATTCGCAAGGCAGAAAGATGTCAAAATCAGAAGGAAATGTAATTTCACCTTACGAAGTATTTGACAAATATGGAGCTGATGCATTCCGATTTTACGTGCTTGGCGCAAGTAAGCCTGGATTAGATTTGAATTATAATTTCCCAGACATAGAAGTAAAAGTAAGCAACTTGATGGTTTTATGGAATACTCATAAATACCTTATAGAAAGTGTAAAGCTCGCGAAAGTAAATGTAACTAAATTGAAAGCTAACAAATTAAGAGTTGAAGATAAATATATGCTCTCGCGCTCAAATTCAACCGTAAAGAAAGTTACTGATTTATTTGAGAAACATTATTTTAATGAGATTCCAATCGAAATAGAAAACTTATTTTTAGAACTTAGCAGATGGTATATAAAAGCTACAAGAGAACGCGATGATTCTAATATAATATATGTGATGTACCAAGTACTTATGGATATACTGAAAATGCTTGCTCCTTTAACACCATTCATAGCAGAGAAAATATACCAAAATTTTAGAAAAGAGTTTGGACTGACAGAAGAATCAGTGCATTTACTTGAATGGGCAAACGTAGATGAAAAAATTATAGACACAAAACTTGAAAACGAAATACAATTGCTGCAAAAATTAGTATCTGACATTCTCGCGCTCCGGGAAAAAGTAAAAAGAGGCTTGAGATGGCCGATAAAAGATATTTTGATTGTAACAAAATCTGTTAAACTAAAGAAAGCTATTGCATCACAAAAAGAGTTAGTAAAAGATATGACAAACGTTGTTAATATTATAACTGATATAAAACTTCCAGAAGGTGTGACAAGAGACATTAAGCCCGATTACAAAAAACTTGCTCCAAAATTCAAAGCTGAAACCGCAGATGCTATTACAAAGCTTCACAGGTCAAGCCATCAGAAGATATTTGAACAATTAGATTTGGAAGGATTTTACACTTTCAAATTCCAAGACACCGAGTACGACTTGCCGAAAGAAGATTTCATAATAGAAAAAAAGATGCCGGAAAATATGACAGCCTTAGAAGGCGAAAACTACGAACTATTCGCTTATACTGATGAAACTGCTGAAATGATTGCTTCTGGCTTTGCAAGAGAGTTCACCAGAGCTATACAGGCATTAAGAAAAAAAGCGGGTTTGCAAAAGCAGGATAAAATTCCCGTCGTAGTATTTGCCAGCACAAATGTCATAGGAATACTTCAAAACTATTTGCCTGAGATTTTAAAGAAAACGAGCGCCAAAAAGCTTGACTTTTCAGATAAGCACGATATTGAGTCCAAAAAGCACATAAGTGAAATAAAGATAAGAAACGAGACTATCTTAATCGGCTTGTAACAACTTGTAAGCGCAATATTTTTAAAAGCATTTATAAAGGTTCTCTTGTATTTAAAAGGAAGTTGGAGGCGCATATGGTGAAAGCAAAGAAATCTGTCGGTCGCACTATAAAAACTGCTCAAAAGCCAATAGAAGGTGTTTACGCAAAAACGCAAAATGTAGTAGTTTCTGCATCAGTTAATAGAGATTTACCATTAGAAAAGCTTGCAACTAAATTAGACAGGGCAGAATATAACCCAGAACAGTTTCCAGGACTTATTCTCAAGATGGATACACCAGTAAAAGCATCTGCTTTGTTGTTTAGCTCAGGAAAAATAATTTGCACTGGAACTAAATCACTAAAAGATGCCAAAAAAGCGATTGGCGAAATTGTCAGAAGACTTAGCTCAATCGGATTAAAAGTTAAAGGCGATACAAATATAGTTATTCAAAATATGGTTGCTTCAGGTTCTGTTGGCGGCAAATTAAATTTGAATGAAATAGTCTTTAAATTTGAAGACACAGAATATGAACCAGAACAGTTTCCGGGTTTAGTTTACAAACTTCCAGAAACACCAGAACTACCTGGGGCAAGAATTACATTCTTATTATTCGGAACTGGAAAAATTGTAATTACGGGAGCGAAGTCCGAAAAAGAAATTATTGAATCGGTTTACATACTGCGAGACAAACTGAAGAAGGGCGGAGAGCTTCATTAATGAAAAGTCTCAAAGATGTTCCGTTGCAGGAAATAACTTTGAGAAAATATGAGGAGCCTTCAAATCTTTCCGGTAGAGAGCTTACTAAAAAATTTCTTTTGTCTATTGGCTTAATCCAGCCTGGCGAAAGCAGAGATATCGTTGTTGATATATTTCACACTCTTATACTTGCTAGAAACAAAAAAGAACATATCGACATCCCGATGCTATCTGAAAAACTAAAAAATAAGCAGGGCGCTTCTATTCCAAATATAAATCGACAGCTGCGCAGATTAAAAAATATGAAGTTGATTGAAAAATCAAATGATGGTTATAGAGTAACGGAATTCAGTTCGCTGCAGCCAGTAATAGATAATTACATAGTTAATTATTTAATCAATCCTGCTGTTGATAGAATAAAGCAGTACGCAAAACATCTTGATAAATTAGAAAACTAAAAGATATACCACTATTAGACTCGCTATCAGAAGCTCTAATTTTCCGCCGGTTTTTACAAAACCTCTGATTTTGAATTTTGATATAGGATGAAATAATTCCAAGCCCCCAATTGTTAATGCATCCGCCGCTAAATGAGAAACATATCCGAGAAGCAAACCATACGTAAGCACGTGAGGTATATCCACAAACTTTGGTATCAAATAAAAAGATATTAAGTAAATTGTGACAGGTATTATTATAGAATGCATTATTCCTCTGTGCATACTTACGGCTCTTACTAATTTTGATGCTGTTGGGTGTTGTTTTGAAATGGTTGCGTTTTCCGAGTCTAAATCGGGTAGCATCGCACCTAAAAGTAAAAGGGCTGCAAATAAAATCTGGAGAAGAAAGCTGTCTGTTATTCCGAAGTATTGTATGTAAATACTTCCAAATAGAATTGCGAATAGTGCGTGAGTTGTGCCTAACATAAATAAAAAAAGATAAAGTAATAGAAATACTTATTGTTGCTGTAATAGCTTCTTTTCGAAAGTCTTATTTATGGAATCGAAGAGATCCGCAACATCCTGTCCTCGTTTCGTCAAAGCAACAAGTTTCAGACGGCCTTGCTTCTCAAATTTAACCAAGTCTGCCTTTTCCATCTTCTGCAGCAAGTGCACAGTGTGCGAGTAAGTGCATCTTGAGTCTTTTGCAAGCAAAGATGGATACTTCTCTTTTACGTTTCCACGTGTCAAACACATCAAAAGCTCTATTGGCTTGTCGCGTAAGAAAATCTTTGAACCTTTCATATTTTCACTCCTAATCATTTGTTTAGTTTAACGAACATTAGGTTTATATATCTTGCTAAAAAAACACCGATAATAAACTTACAGCGACCTTATTTGTAATATTGTTAACATCTTTTGGCGGCGAGACTTCAACTAAATCCATACCCTTTATCTTACCGGTGCTTTTCAGGAATTCCAGAATTTTTTTTAGCTGTTCTGGTACGATTCCATCCTTCTCTGGCCAGCCAGTGCCTGGCGCATACCTAGAATCTAAGACGTCTATATCAATTGAAACATAAATTTCTTTCAAATCCTTGATAAAATTCTTTATTAGTTCTAAATTTAGTTCTCTACTTACAGCTAACTTGTTCTTTTCGGCAAATTCTCTTTCTATTTTATGACTCTTTCTTGCGCCGAGAAGCAAAACTTTACTGAATTTGTCGTTCTCTATCAAAACTCTAAGCCAATCTTCGTGAGTTGGTGGATAAAAGTTATCCATACAATCAAAATGAGCATCAAATACTATAAGTCCGCCTTCTGGATGCTTTTCCAAAAATGCTTTTACCAATCCATAAGATATAGAGTGATCGCCACCTACACCGATTACAAAATTATTCTTATCGTATTCCTTTTTAGCAGACTTCCTAATAGTTTCAAGCGTATTTGCAAAATCTCCTTCGTCAATTTTCACGTCTTTCCAAAGTCCTTTTCCTAAAAGCTCTTTTTGTAGGGCATCTGGACCGCCGGAAGCACCTCTACGATGCGATTCCACTATTGAACTATCATAGGGAATCTTAAGTATAGTTATCATATTAGTAGGCTAAATTATATAAATAAAAGCGTTATCTATTACTGAATGGCGGCTAAAAAACATAAAAAAACAATGATATCAAAACATAATTTTATTACGCAGCTAAAAAGGTTTGAATACGGCCACATACAATTTACAAGAATTCTTTCACCAATATCTTTCGTTATGGCTGGTCTAACATTACTGAAAGTTTACGAAATAAGCTTTTCAGTTAAACAAATAGCTACGTTAGCATTTGGAGCTTTAATCGGAATGTATACGTTGGGACTAATATGGGATAAGACTGGTTTAGTGGAAGAAGAAATTGAATACATAAATGAAAGGAACAGGTTCGTCAGGGCTATGCTAAAAGGTGGCTGGATGAGAAAGCTAAGCAAAGCCACGATAAGAAGATAAAACGTCTGAAGAAGCGCAACAAGAAGTTATTAAAATACTTGAAGATAAGTTTAAGTTATGAACTTCCTGCAAGAGAAAAGGAGAGATTTCTATCATCGGCAGGCAAAAGAACAAAACTACTTAGCCAGAAGCGCATTCAAATTAATAGAAATACAAAAGAAATTCAATTTGATAAAACCAGGAGACAAAGTTATTGATCTCGGAACCGCTCCCGGAAGCTGGAGCCAAGTTGCTCTTGAAATAATTGATAGTGGCAGAGTAATAGGAGTAGACAAGCAAATTGTTTCTAAGCTACCTGGGAATTTTAAATTCGTTCACGGAGATTTTACAGAAGAAAAAACTCTTGATAAAATACAAGAAAATTTGAGCGGTAAAGCTGATGTAATTCTTTGTGACGCCTCTCCTGATTTTACTGGAATAAAATCAATGGACATAGGTATAAGTTTAAACCTAAATGAAATTGCTTTTGAAATAGCTAAAAAATTCTTGAAATCTGGCGGTAAATTTGTATGCAAAACGTTTAGAGGACCGGGCTTTCAGGACATATTACAAAAAATTAAAATAAATTTTGATAATGTTCAAATGTTCAAACCAAAATCTTCCAAGCCAAACTCGTCAGAACTTTACATTGTCGCTGTCGGTTTTAGAAAACTTGAGCTCGGTAAAGTTCTTCAATAAACATTTATAGGCTGGTGTAAATATGTCGTTAAAGGTTATGAAACACCGCAAAGGCAAAAATTCGTTAGAACATTTCTTGCTAAAGAAAATACCATTGGTTAAAGAAAATGCTACAGTAAATAGTGTCTTATCGCTGCTTGAAAAAAAGACTAACAAATACGACAGCGTGGATTACATATACGTAATTGATAACAAAAAAAATCTTATCGGAATGTTTTCTATGGAAGAGATTTTTAATCATTCTGGTAATACGCCAATTAAAAAATTTATGCAGAAGAAAGTTGTAACAGTTTTTTTGGAAACATCTTTAGAAAAAGTAGCGCATCTAGCATTAAAATATGATTTGAAACAAATGCCTGTTGCAAAATCAAGAAAATTTCTCGGTGTAGTCTCCTCAAGAAAAATTCTATCTACTATAAATACTGCATTAAAAGAAGATATATTTCATTTCGCTGGAGTTCATAAATCTCATTTGGATTTTGAGAATAGTTTAGAAATACCAATTTTCAAAGTACTGAAAGACAGATTATTTTGGCTTATATTCGGTCTCATAGGCGCCATGTCTATGGCTGTATTTATCGGTTTATTTGAAGAAACCCTTACAAAATATCTTATTATTGCGCTTTTCATTCCAGCAATTGTTTACATAAGCGATGCTATGGGGACGCAGCTGCAAACAGTTTTTGTAAGAGATTTAGCGGTTTTGGGAAAAGATCTTAATTTGAGAAAATATATTCTGCGGCAGATATGCATAGCATCTCTAACATCGGTGGTTATTAGCATCTTAATGTTCGCATTTATATCTCTGTTTTGGAAAAATCCGTTTATCGCTTTTGTTATAGCTTCAGCTTCATTTTTGTCTCTAATAATAACGGGTTTTACTGCTTTGTTTATTCCACTAATAATTAAGAAACTGGGATTTGATCCTGCATTAGGCGGAGGACCTGTTGCTACTGTAGCTTCAGATATGACTTCTATAATAATATATTTCGCTGTAGTTGTATGGCTTCTCTAACAAAGCAATACTAATCTAGAACTTTAAGTCTGCCTTTTTTCGGCTCGTATACATCACCAGATTTCAATAAACTAATAATAACATTCTTACCCTCTTCTGCATCCAAACCAGACTGCTCCAGAATATCATCAAACAAGGCCCCGTCATCTTTGCTAATTTCTCGTATTACGTCAAGAACTCTTTTTGAAATATTTTCGTCGGAGCGTTTTATTTGCTCTTCTGCTTTATCAGAAGATATTTCAATTTTCAATTCATCCTGATTTAATTCTGTAATTGGTTTGCCCACAGACAATTTGTGAACTAAGAGCCAGTTTGGATCTTCAAGACTTCGTATTATTTCTGGTGACAAATAACTTTCTTCATTATATTGTTTTATCTTTCCAACAAATCTAACTAATTTTCCTACATTTATGTTTTCGACTTTCAAAACATCTGGGCCGAATGCTTTTACCCTTATGGTTTCAGAACCATCGTCTAATGTTACAGAACCATAATTTCCATCTTCAGAAATAAATTTTGAGACTACAGTTGCAATTATATTTACTCTTGAAATCTTCTGGCCGTTGAGCTCTATGTAGCTTGGATCCCAGCCGCTTCCTTTTATTACGTCTCCGTGAATTATATCTCTAATCCAAATATTCTTACTCGGCAGACGTTTTCTTGTTTGTAATGTTACCATTTCTTTCAACCTATCAATTGTATTGAGCCCGGACGGGGTTCAAATATATCGCCGCGTTTTTTGAGCTGATCAAGGATAGCTTCAAGCTTATCTCTGTCTACACCCTCATCTGCGGCTGCTTTTATTAAATCCTGAAGGCTTATTATCTTTCCGATTTTTTCGGATAGCTCTTCTATAAGTCTTCTTACTGTACCTATCTGGCTCCTTTGTGATGCTGTTATTCCAGTTGCGACTCTATCAATATCAAAGCGTCCTGTTTCTGAATCAAATGCAACCTCTTTCAGCGAAGCGTCTAAAATATCTATTGCTCTCTTTGCATCATCAATTGTAACAATAGTTGATAATCTTACCTTTGCGGACGCTTCAGCTAATCTCACAAGGGCTTCAAGCTGTCTTGCGGAAATTGGAATTGATTTAACTTCGCCTTCAAATCCAATCGCGCTCGATCTCAACGTAACATAATATTCTTTGATTTTGTCTAATGCTTCGGCGGATAATTTAGGCTTGCAGGTCTGCCTCGCATAAGCTATATACTGCCTCAAAAGTTTCTGACTAATTTCTACCTGCGAACTTATTTCTAAGTCTTTTGCCATTCTTAGAATATGCGATGCAATTCTTTCGTCATTTTCTCTGCCCGGAATATCCTGAACTGTAAAAATTAAATCAAATCTGTTAAGTAATGCTGGTGGCAAATTAATCTGCTTTGGTATTGGACTATATCTATCAAATCTACCAAATTTCGGATTTGCTGCTGCTAATACAGATGTTTCTGCACGCAAAGTAGCGTGAATGTTTGCTTTTGCAATCGTAATAGACTGCTGCTCAAGTGCTTCGTGCATTGCGCTCGAATCTTCTGGTCCCATTTTATCTAATTCATCAAGCATTGCAATTCCTTTGTTGCAGAGAACCAATGCTCCCGCTTCAAGAGCCCAGCCCCGCATAAATTCATCTCTTACAACTGTTGCAGTTAAACCAGCTGCGGTTGAGCCTTTACCAGACATATATCTTGCTTTTGGTGCGAGATTTGAAACATACTTTAATAACTGCGATTTACCAGATCCAGGATCGCCAACTACAAAAACGTGGATATCTCCTCTAGTAACTGTTTTGTCATCTCTTACTTTTCTGACGCCGCCGAATAACTGCAATACGATTGCTTCTTTGATTTTTCTATAACCATAGATAGAAGGTGCTATAGAATCAACAACTTTATCGTATATATCTGGTCGGCTTGCAAATTCTTTAATTTTTATAATATCTTCTGAATTAACCTCCAAACTTAAAAAATCCTCTTGCTGAGACTCTATGCTATTACCATCAAGTGCCAAATCATAAGTTGTACTTTGTCCTCCAGTTTTCAATGGTATTGGTATTTCATTTACAATACCAACAACAGTAACTCTGTTTCCTGGATATCTTTTTGACTCTAATTCGGGAACTAACAAATCTGCTTCCAGGAAAACTGAAATTTTCTTTGGCTGCTCTCCGCCTTCTAAAGTTTCTGGAACCTCTTCTATTACTAATCGTTGTACATCAACCATTTTTTTGTCCAGCATCTTAAACATACCTTTTCTACCGCATTTGCACGACATCGGCTCTCTTAATTTAGAAGTTGTCTGTTCAACAAAAATTGTTTCGGCGCAGGCAGGACACTGAAAAGTTACTGAAACAACTCTCGGCCGAACGTCAGATGCTTGCCTAATAAGTCCTTCAGTTGAAATTAATTTCCCTATGTGATTGCTTCTAATATCTCTAATAGAAAGTTTTGCAGATTTTGGCAAATTAATGAACCTAACTCTTATTGGAAAGTCAAGCTCTGGGAATTCAAACTCTTTTACGGCGCTCTCTGCAGCTTCGCTGACTTCGGCAAAATCAATCATAAGCCTATCAGCAATATCAAAATCAAACTTAGCAAGCATATCATAATCAACAAGAAGATAGCCGCGCTTCTTGTTTACGCTTTTCATAAGCTCTTCATAGTAATACATCTCTATGAATCTGCGGAATTTCTCCGTTAGCTGCTCGGTAAAAGTCTGTACATCCATAGAATTTTAGAAGTGCTTCAAATGATATAAAATGATTTGTATTGACTGCAATTATATTGCTATAATGAACAGAAAAGCTTTTCAATTAAATAAGTGCTTTTTCGGTATGACTGTATTTAATCAAAGAAATATGGATACTATAGATCCTATTCTTAATTCGATAGATTCTAGACTTAAACCACTTGTAAAAGATTTCATAAGCGACTATACTGTTGATAATCCTAATCTTACTTTCAATCTCAAAAAACGCTACATAAGATCAGCAGGCAGAGAAGGTTACGCTATTACTGGCATCCTAATTGAACATTCAGACAAGGGTAGTAAACCAGTTCTCACGGGAACGTTAGAATTTTATGGACCGGAAAACTATAGCGTTACTGGAATAGCTGCCCTAGTAGATTCTTACAAACAAGCCGAACAGGATCTCAAAAATAGATTGCAAAATGAATTATTCCATAAATAGATTTTGGGAATTAGATTTTACAAGAGGATTAGCAGTAATAGGTATGATAATTTTTCACGCTCTTTGGAATTTAAACTTCTTTGGTTACACTACACTAAATCTTTACTCTGGTTGGCTCGGCATCTTCCAAAAAGTTATTGCGGTTACTTTTCTTGCTCTTGTCGGCATCGGTTTAACCTTAAGTGCGAACAAACACGAGAATTACAAAACTTGGTTTCTAAAAAGAGGCTTATTTATATTTGGATTGGGAATGCTAATCACAGCATTTACATTTATATTCTTTAGAGAAAATTTAATTTACTTCGGTATTTTACATCTAATCGGCGTAAGTATTATCTTAGCAATTCCATTTGCAAAACAAATTTACGCTAATTTAATTTTAGGTTTAAGTCTCATAATCACTGGTCTTTATCTTCAAACTTTAACTTTCAATTTTTCGTATCTTCTATGGCTTGGCTTCTATACACCATTAGCTACATTTGATTACTATCCAATACTACCGTGGTTCGGTGTAATTCTAATAGGTATAGCGGTAGGAAATATAATTTACAAAAACGGAAACAGATTAAAAGAAATTAAGGAATACAATAATATTATTTCGAAAATAGGAAAGCAATCGCTTTTAATTTATTTTATTCACCAACCTATTCTGTTCGGAGTGCTAATGTTGCTAGCAACTTATAGTAAATAAGCTACTGCAACAAGAGCTCCAAGTCCGAGCAGTAACCAAAGTAAACTGTCCTGCGGAGCTCCTTGTGAGAAAATTACTTTTGCCCCGACACTGCGTGATGTACTCCTCCTTGTGGTTCGTGATTTTCCTCGTCGTGCCATTTTAATTGTACACTTAGCTATACTATATAAATTTATTCTTTTATGAACTAAAATAAAACTAATATTTTGATACTACTTTTCTTTCTCTCGCAAAAATTTTTCAATTTTTTCTATGTCAGCAATCGTACCTAAATCTAACCAATAGTCCTTTATCGTAATTACTGCAACATTTTCTTTCTGTGCCAGCAATCCAAGAGCATCTGTCAATTCGTATTCTCCTCGCTCAGATAATTTTATTTGTGCCAGACAATTGTATATCTCTGAAGTAAATTTATACAAACCAGTGTTAATCAAATCGCCAACAAACTCTTTTGGTTTTTCGTGAATTCTCACTAATTTTCTGTCATTCACGACAAGAACCCCGTATTTTTCAGGATTTGCAACTTTTAATCCTAATAAGGCTTGCTTCTGTAGTGTAATTCTCTTAATATCATTGGGGCTCCAAAGATTATCTCCACCCAAAACAATGAAATCATCATCTTTTGTAAAAGATTTTGCCAAACTTACGGCCTGACCTGTACCCTGCGGAACTTTCTGTTCAATCATTTCAGCTTTTATATCATACTTCTTTAGAAATTCTGCAATCTTTTCTTTTTTGTAGCTGACGATTAAACAAATATCCGTAATGCCTGCCGTGTGTAAATTGTCGATTACATACCATAGGAAAGGCCTGCCATTCACTTCAACTAAAACTTTAGGAATTGTTTTTGTCAAAGGCAGCATTCTTACGCCTTTGCCAGCAGCCATAATCACAGCTTTCATATTATGAGAAAAGAACAAAGTAATTTAACTTCTGCTATCAATGGTAATGATCACTATTCTTTGGTTTACTATATGCTTCGGCTACGTTTTTAGAATATTCATCAAACTTATCTTTCGCATCACTATTTTTTCCTGTCTCTAATGCTTGCTTTAAGGTCCATAAGGTATTTAGAACAATAGTATACGCACCAAAATGTCCTGGCATTTCGCCAATCGTATCTCCATAAAATGGCAGCGACATACCTCTACAAAAAGTTACGTAAAATTCTTGGTAATCTTTCTCTACGATATCTTTATCCCTATTGCATTCTTGATACAATTTCTTAATGGTACCTTCATCTTCTTGTCCTGTCAATACAACACGAATATTACGGAGTTCTAATATTCTCTTATTTATATCTCTGGCCTCTGAATTAGTTCCATCATAATATTGTTTAACAGTGCCATATTTATCCAATATATAATCAATATGCTTAAGTAAATCGTCTTTAAGAAGCGCAATATCCTTATTCTTAATTCTTTCTTCTAAATCTACCCAGGACTCAGCCATTGGTTTTTGGTTAGTATGTCGATTAAAAGGCTTACTGCAACACATATTTCTTAAACTCTGCCCACTAATAATAAATATGTCAATTTACGATAAAATTGGGATTGAATTGAAATTACGAGGTTATAGCAGAAATACTATTAAAGCTTACAACTTTCACCTCAATAGGTTTTTCAAATTCACCAATAAAAATCCTGAAGACGTTACTTCTGACGATGCAAGAGCATTTCTCGCACATTTAGTAGACGACGAAAATTCAGAAAAAGTTTCTATCAAAAGTATGGCTCTTGCAAAGGCATCAATTCGTTTTTTGTTCAAAGAAGTTTTACGAAAAAGTGTTGACTTGCCCGAAGGAATACAAATACCAAAAAAGATTCCAGTTGTCTTGAGCAAAGACGAAGTTGCGAGATTAATTGATGCTGCAGAGAATAAAAAGCATAAACTTATGATAGAATTCCTTTACTCGTCTGGTTTAAGAGTAAGCGAAGCTGTGAAAATAAAATCCGGTGATTTGGAATTGGAAGATGGAATCGGCTG
>Ga0208375_1000819_pt1 | contig 39525 bp, 36 predicted proteins | sample RifOxyD1_FD_184038 | JGI IMG/M metagenome (GOLD analysis project Ga0208375, IMG submission 184038) | Soil microbial communities from Rifle, Colorado - Rifle Oxygen_injection D1 (SPAdes) | ecosystem: Environmental > Terrestrial > Deep subsurface > Rock core/Sediment | place: Rifle, Colorado... | reverse complement strand
GTTTCTGGCGATGGCGACTTTATACCGCTTGTCGAATATCTACAAACAAATATGGGTTGCCAGGTAGAGGTTGTTTCTTTCGGTAAAAGTTCTAGCTCCCGCCTGAAAGAAGCCGCTGACGATTTTATTGACCTGGATGCTAATTTTAAAAGATATTTGATCAAGTCTGGCGGCAACGGACGAAATCGCAAAAAATCTGGCTCCAAACCAGAGAGTGCTCCTGCTATTGACTAATATTACAGACAATGTATAGTATCGGACGGCTGCACTTTCTATCTATAAACAAATAAGGAGTATGCAATGGGTATTGAAGCCCCTTTAAGACGAATCGTCAGGGAAATCATGTCTGGGTGGGATCACACCCAGACCCTTTACACAGTTGACACATTAGAAATTAACTCCCTTCTTGAAGCGGGGGCAGAAATCATCAATCTCAACGAAGACAAAGGGGATGGTCTCTATTACCACGAGTTTAAAGCTTGTGGCTCCCGGTTTAAAGGGAGCACACTGAAGCCCTTATAAGTAAACAAAGAAACGGATAGCCATCGAATCACACAATGTGTTCGGTGGCTATTTTTTATACCTATTAAATTCCTCAAAAGCTTGGTCAGCTTTCATGCCAATAGTGACCAAACAAGCAAAATCAGCGATTTCTTCAGCGGTCGCGATACCAATATCAGCCCTGTGCTCACCTAGGGTCATGAGCGATAATTGATCATGTAATTGCCTTCGAATACCATCACTACCAACTGCACCACTTAAATTTGGATCTAAAATAAATTTTGCATAATCAGCACAAACTTTTTTTAATCTATCTTCAGCTGGACTATTAGGCTTAGGGGGGTTGAATTTAAAATTATATCTTTTCCAATATCTAGAAACATCAGATTCTTTTATTTCCTCCGACTTAGAGCCCCCCCTGCCTAATGAACTTTCAAAATTTTGTTTCATGGTCTAATTCTAAATCAAAAAAAATAAAGGTAAAGCACTGTTTACAATACAACATCAATAGGTGTCACAAACAGAAAACCAAAAAAAATAAAAACAATTCACACTAAAAATATTTTTTGACTAGAATCACAAACGTTTTATCTTTATAATAAGAGTTATGATTAATGATTCTAATGATACCAACCAAACTTTAACTCAAACAGATAATATTCAAACATTATCTGACAGTGACACCTCCTCCAATCAAATACCACGAGAAGATTTAGCTAGCCGACTGGAGAGAGCCAGGCTTTCTATGGAAGGACCAGAAAGAACCTTGCGCCGAGAACGTTCAGAAACAGAAGATAAAGTAGAGACAGAAAGAAAAAAATTAGAAGACCAATTAAGTAGTATTGCCAAAGATAAGGAAAAATATGAAATAAATTGGGTCGTTCTAGATAATAAACAATCGGAACTTAAAAAACTATTAGATCCAATAAAAAACGAGGAAGAAAAAATCGAACTAGAAGAAGAAAGATTAGAGAGCCAAGAACACACCACCTCCGATGTGCTCGAACGGCAAAACATAGAAAAAAAACGCTGGGCCATTCAAGACCAGAGAAGAGAAATCGAAAAACAAAAATGGTCTCTTGAAGACAAAATTTTGGTCACATCTAAAGAATTAGAGAAGAATACTTTAGAGTATCAAAAACTATTAGACGACGAGGAATCTATTAGAAGGAAAATCGACAACCTAGAGTACGAATTGGATGTTGTAGAGCAACAACTTAAATTACAAAAAGAATCTCAACTCAATAAAGAATCCGAGCAAGAAATAGAGAAGGAAAGGGTCAGAAGACTAGCGGAGCTAAATCAGGAAGCAAAAAAGGTTGAGATTACTCAACCCATCGAGATTGAAAAAGAAGTAGAGCCAATTAAATCACAATCTACAGTCGCATCAAATATCTCCCCTGAAATAAAATTACAATCAGAGAGTGTCAGCGAAGAGGTGACAGATAGAAAACCTCTTATGTCTGAATTAGAGGCCGATCAAAAAGAAAGAGCGGAGCTGGAAATAAAAAGGCAAGCGGCTATGGAAAAACTAAAATTGGAAGAAACTCCAGTTATAGAACCTAAAAAAGAAATTATCCTCGACGAAAAACCGCAATCAATAATAGATGATATAACTACCCAGAGAAATTCTATATTAGAATCTGCTCGCCAAAAAGCTAAAGACTATGAATCTCAAGTGGTGTCGACTCCTGAAAAACCTTCACCTAATGTTATCGATCTATCGCAAGCACCAAAACCAGAAACTGATATCAACCGACCTAAAAATATATCAGAAGTTATCTCTAATCCCTTATCTTTAAATCTAAAAAGTGACACTAGTGTTAACGCCAAAGACCTTGGCGCAAATATGTCAAAACTTAGAACTTTTAAAACTGACATAGAAAGTAGTGAAGAGATAACGGATCAAGAAAAAGCTGAGGCTCGTAAAAAATTCCCCTGGTTGAAATAAAAGCCCCTTAATTAAAAAACCCAATTAAAATTGGGTTTTTTAATACACAATAAAATATAGAATGATCCCACTTTTAAGGTACAATATAAATACATTATGACTAACGATGATATACAAAAAGATAGACTCCGCGCCCAAATGGCTATGTCTAATAAAGACAGAGTCGAATCTAATACTGAAAGCAAAGACGACAACAAGAAAGAGGTGGTGGATAATTTGGAGCAAAAAAAAGTAGAGGCTCGAAAAGCTATGGAGAGCAAAGAGCATAAAGAGGCTAGAGAAAAAAGGGAAGCTGAAATAGAAGCCATTCGATTACACGAACAAAAAATAATAGAAATAAGACACAAAAGGGAATTATTAGAGAAACAAAAATCTCTAGAAGAAACCCAATCCAAAGAACAATTATCTAAAAAAAATATCGAGGAAGAAAATAAATACCAAGACGAATTAAAAAAAGCTTCGTCTATAATAGAAAATATAAAAAATAATGAACCTAGTATTTCTCCCCTGCGAACATTAAAAACTGACCAAAGCCCCATTCTGACAGAGTCTAAAAATATTAGTGCCACCATTCGCCCCGAAACCATAAATGAAATCAATGTACCCAATCAATCGTCTTGGTTAAAAATATTGGTAATTATTTTCATTTTTATTTTAGTTATTAGTTCTGTTTTTATTTTGTACACCGTTAATAAAAAAACAATTACTATTCAAACCGGAGTACCAACAGAGAATATTGCTTCACTTATACCAGTTAATACAAATGTTAAAATCAATGTCGACAATAAAACTCCAGCCAATATTATATCTCTAATTAAGAGCCAACTCAGACCAAGTGTGACCGGGCCATCACTTCAACAAATTTATTTTGAAAGCCTGCAAACAGATGCCGAGGGTAATAAAAATACTAAACGTCTAGAAACAATAGATTTCCTAAGTGTGACCAATATAAGCTTACCGGCCGACTTTATTCATTTTCTACAACCAGAATATATGGTAGCGAGTTTTGCTGACATAAATACACCAGCTAGTATATCTATTATCCTGACCACTAGAAGTTTTGAGCACACATACGCCAAACTATTAGACAGTGAGTCAGATATTTTAAGTTTATTGTATAAAGATTTTCTCACTCCAGATCAAATAAGCAATATAAAAAATACAGATTTTATAGACAAAACAATAAACAATATAGACACCAGAGGTATTTACACTAACGAAGGAGAGCTGGTTATTATGTACTCATTTATCAACCCTAAATTTTTAGTTATCACTACAAATATCGAGTCATTTAACGCCATAATAAATTCTTACCGTCAATCAAACAATAGCTAGTTGAAGCTTTAAAGGGAGGTGATATAATAATATTTATGTTAGATACACAATACTTTAAACAAAAACTAGAAACTGAAGAGGCTCAATTGCGACAAGATTTGGCTCAAATTTCAACAGATAAAATCCATCCTGGTCACGATGATTTTGAGGCGGTATCTGCTGAACCAGAAATGTTTATGGAGACAAGGGATGATGTTGCTGATAAATTGGAAAATTTTTCAGAACGTGAAGCAACCACAGAAACTTTAGAAGTAAGATTGAGAGATATAATTGAAGCTTTAGAACGCATCGAAAACGGCACTTACGGTAAGTGCAAGATAAGCGGGGAAGATATAGAAATTGAAAGACTTGAAGCCAACCCAGCTGCTACTACTTGTAAGACACACATCAACGAAGACTAATAAAAAGATTTTATGTTTTCAAAAATCTACACCGCACAACTCAGGGGCCTCACTCCTGAGCTTGTTTGTATAGAAACAGATATTTCTAAAGGCTTACACTCATTCTCCATTATTGGGCTGGCCGATAAAGCCGTCGAAGAAGCTCGGGATAGAATAAATGCGGCCATAAAAAATTCTGGTTTTAAAGCTCCAGCCAAAGGCAATAAAAAAATTATTATCGCCTTAGCCCCAGCTGGTTTACAAAAATCTGGTAGTCATTTCGATATCGCCTTAGCCTTGTCATATTTACAAGCCAATAAAGATATTAAATTTGATAGTGAGAAAAAAATATTTTTAGGCGAACTATCTTTAGATGGTCAAGTCCAGTCCATTAAAGGTACTCTTCTTATTACAAAATTAATTGGTGGCTTAGGTTTTACAGAAATATATGTACCAGAAGCTAATGCGAAAGAAGCTTCGCTAATTAGAGGAGTTAGAGTTTACGGGGTCAAAAATTTAAAAGACTTAATAATACATCTATCGCCCGAAAACTCTGTTTCATATGAAGAAAAGGCAACCGTCCCCAGAGTTTCACTTAAATTAAGCCCGCCCGCAAAACTAAGCTCTAAAACCAAAATACCCGAGATTGATTTTTCAGATGTCCGCAGTCAAAGAGAAGCTAAGAGAGCTTTAATCATCGCTGCTGCTGGTGGCCACAATGTAGCCATGGTCGGCACACCGGGCACTGGCAAATCTATGTTAGCCAAAGCTTTTAGTGGCATACTGCCTCCACTGTCTTTTGATGAAATTTTAGAAACCAGCGGTATTCATTCAGCGGTTGGTCTTACTACTAAGGGTCTTATTACAGAGCCTCCATTTAGATCACCACATCACACTAGTAGTTATGTTTCACTCATAGGCGGTGGGAGTTTCCCTAAACCAGGAGAAATTACTCTGGCTCACAAAGGTGTCTTATTTTTAGATGAATTCCCTGAATTTGATAAAAGAGTTATTGAGTCATTGCGACAACCATTAGAGGAACATTCGATAGTGGTTTCTAGATCTAAAAACACTAGCACTTTCCCAGCTCATTTTATTTTAATTACTGCTATGAACCCTTGCCCTTGTGGATATAAAAATTCTACCCACAAAGAATGCGTCTGTGGTCCAGCTGAACAAAATCGCTACCGTCGAAAAATATCTGGGCCAATAATAGACCGAATAGACGTTTGGGTTAATGTACCAGAAATCAAACATGAAACACTACTAGAAAAAAACAAAGAAGAATCTTCCTCAGATATTAAGAAGATAGTTGAGAAAGCTAGAAATATTCAAGCTAATCGTTTCAGCCATGAAAAAATTAAAACAAATTCAGAAATGAATTCCAGATTACTAGAAAAATATATTACCCTCGACAATGATTCAATTAAAATACTCAACGAGGCCGCTAAAAGACTCGGCTTATCGGCGAGATCTTACCATAGAGTTATAAAGCTTGCCCGGACCATTGCCGATCTAGACGATCAAGATAATATAGCCACCAAACATATACTCGAAGCAATTCAATACAGACCTAATCTAAATTTATAATTTAGTCTATTTGCAGAGGAACTTGTTTAATTAAATCAACAATAGTTTGTTCATCATCTAACAGTTCATATAAAGAAGTATCGAAACGATCTACTGTTTTAAATTCTGTCCTAAGCGAATCATCAATCCATACTAGAAATGGCTTCCAAAAATCTACACCCACTAAAATAATTGGACGTCTTTTTATTTTTTTAGTTTGAATTAAAGTTAAAACTTCAAAAAATTCATCAAGAGTACCAAAGCCTCCAGGGAAATAAACATAGGCCTCAGAAGAAAAAGTCATACAAACTTTTCTAGCAAAAAAATAATGGAAATTTACAAAATCAGTTACATAAGGATTCAAAACTTGCTCGAAAGGTAATTTAATATTTAAACCAAGCGAAGGCCCGCCCGCCTCATAAGCCCCGCGATTAGCAGCTTCCATAATACCAGGACCACCTCCTGAAATTACAGCGTAACCTTCTTTAGACAACAGGCCCGCTAAATTCATAGACTTCTGATAATAATGATTATCTTCATCTAATCTAGCTGAACCAAAAAAAGTTATTGATTTAGGATATCTTTTAATTAAATTAAAGCCATCAGTAAATTCTTTTTGGATATTATTAATTCTTCTTTTAATTTCTTGATCCATATCCTCCATAGTCATAGGGGATACAGGAAGATCTTTTTCAGGAACATTTACTCTAGGAAGTCTTTTTTTATTTTTTGAACTATTAAAAAATGAAAACATATTTAAAAATTTATTTAAGATATAAATACTTTACCACAAAAAAGTCTGTTACTTAAACAAAAACACTCCTCTTTATTGGGGAGTGTTTTTGTTCGACTTTTGGAATATTATCTAGATCTTAAAATGGATTTTTGGCTCCTCTAATTTCAAAGTGAACATGCGGTCCTGTAGAATTACCACTTGAACCCAGAGCCCCAATTACTTCTCCCTGACCAACACTCTGTCCCACCGCCACCGTTACACTATTTAAATGGGCGTAAAGAGTTTGACTACCATTATCATGAGAAATAACAATGTAATTACCATAACCTCCGTTCCAGCCATTAGTCTTGGCTACCAATACTTGACCGGCAGCCGAAGCATACATCGGAGTGCCTGGCTTATGGGCCAAGTCAACAGCATTATTACCGTGAATACCTTGGGTTCTAGTACCACCAACTATTGGTCTAATATAGTAACCAGAATAAGCTGGCAAGTTTTTTGACGGCACCGTAGCAATACGGGCTCCAGAATTTTTAGCAGGTGGTTTGTTTGGAGATTTTTTAGGTTGAATTTCACCATTAGGCACAATGATTTCATCGCCGATAGCAATTTCAGCATCAGGACTTAGGCCATTAAATTTAGCAACATCACTTGGGTTACCGCTATATTTTTTAGCTATAGTTTCCAAAGTATCTCCCTTTTCCACCTTATGTCTAACTCCCGACACAGGTAAAATAACTAAAATATCTCCTGTTTTTGGAGTGCTTGTAATGTCATTAGCCCATTTAATGGTATTAACGGTCACTCCAAACATTTCCGCGATTTCCGACAAAGTATCTCCATCACGAACTACATACATACTAATCTGATCATTTGATGGTGTCACAATTTCCGCCCCACCAATTCCAGACAAACTCAAATCAGAGACCAAAACACTATTTTCTATAATAGATCCACTAGAAGAATACCCTTCAGATAAATCGGGTTTTTTCTCTAATAGAGCTAGATTTTGAGAATTAGAGACCGGTTTATAGTCTTCGTTAGGGTTAAAGTAAGAAAAACCAGCATGAGCCGTCTTAAATAGAGTAAATACTATCAATATACAAAAAAACAGGAGGATAGTTTTTTCCACCTTATTTCTTGTAAATATAGACCTCCGAAACCAATTAAAAGGTTCAGATTCTTGTAAATTGCCTAAAATAAGCCTAATTTTAATGATAAATGCCCCAACCGAGCCATTATTTGACCAATTCAAATCTGGGCAAGAAACCTTACAAATAATTCTACACGAGCTAAAAACGAATGCAATACTACCATTTTAAGCTGTGGACAAAGTTAAAATTAACCAAAAACTTAGTTTTTTACTGTCTTAATCGTTTTAAAATATCTTGTTCTACCACCGCAATGTCTCGCCCGTAAGATAGACGCGATAATTCTTTTAATTCCGTCTTTAGATCATGGGCTCCACCTCTCATTGAGACAGTTTTAAAGGAAAAAGGCTTAGACGGTTCTCCACCTAATAACAATTTAGCGTGAGCGTGTTTATTTTCTATATTGATTAAATCATTAGCATCAAAAACAGGACTAAACTGCTTAAGCAAAACATCAGTATCTGTAGTGCCAACCCGGAAAGCTACCATCGATCCCACATTACCGAAGACAGATTCTCTAATAGGATCTGTTAATTGGGCCATATATTGATGAGCTAGAATTAAATTTAATCGATACTTACGAGCTTCAGATAAAATAATTGAAATAGAATCAGTAGTAAAATTTTGGAACTCATCAATATAAAGATAGAAATCTCGACGCTCTTCTGGTCTTAAATCAACTCGAGATAGAGCTGCTAAGAGTAGGCGCCCAGTGATAATCATTCCCAAAAGACTTGAGTTAATATCACCAATTTTACCTTTGGCCAAATTTACCAATAAAATTTTACTATTATCCATAACATCTCTAAAATCAAAAGAAGATGTTGTTTGACCAATAATTGGCCTCATATAATCATTAGCAATAAAATTACCAAACTTAGAAGTAATATAAGGAGCAATGTTAGCTAAACCTTGTTCACCGGTTGTCTTAGTAGCTTCTTTTTGCCAAAAATCTATCACCGCCGGATTGGAAATACGGGCTAATTTTTTATCTCGAAAATTACTATCAGTAAAAATTCTTGGCACCTCCATTAAAGTAGCTGGTTCAAAACGAGCATCTTCCATCAGCAATAAAAGAGCATTCCTCATATATTGTTCAAAAATCGGCCCCATTGATTCTTCTGAAAACAACCGATTAAAAATAGATTGAATTTCATTAACAATAAAAGTTTTTTCTTCTGGCTTATCTAGATTGTACTCAATCATATTAAGACCAAGAGGTCTTGAGACATCGCCAGGATTAAACACGATTACATCTTCAATTCGATTAGCAGGAACTCTCTCTAAAACATCGTCCACTAATTCACCGTGGGGATCTATCACACAGACGCCTTTATTATTTTTCATATCTTGCTCAATCTGATTGAGCATCAAAAAAGATTTACCTGTTCCAGTTTGACCAATAATATAAAAATGACGACGACGATCATCGTCGGTTAAAAATATAGGCTTAGTGTCACCACGAAAAACACTTTCTCCGATCAGGGTGCCTTCTTTTGGTAAATTCTGTGGTGGGGGAGCTTCTTTAGTTCTTTGCCATTTAATACGGGGAATATTTGTTGAAGTAGTCGGGAAATGAAAAATACTCGCCAGTTCTTCAGTATTTAGAAATAAACTTTCTTTAGGATTAAACTCTCTAAAAATATAAGAGGTAATTATTTTTTTTATTTTCTTTGGGGTAATTGATTTAAAACTATTACGATGCGGCGAAGAAAACTGAGCGAAAGCCCCAGAAGCACTGAGTAAAATATCTTCGGCCCGAACCAATGAATCAGCCGCTGTCACTAATCTAATATTGGTTTCAAAAAGAGGTTTTGATAACTTTTTTTCTAAAGCCACCACTCGATCTTCATCAATTTCTTTAACCGACTCTTCTTTTTTATTGGAAGTAGAAGATAATGAATTCACCAAACCTGAAACTGTGTCCATAGTTTGATTTTTATAAGCAATCTGATTCCATTTTTCACCCCTCTTTAAATCGGCAATAGCGCTTTTAGTTTTTTTAATAAAACTCGAACTAGCGGGTTTTAATATCAACTGTAAAGCCGCCCCCTCACCCTCGTCATGCAAGCGAGAAAAAGTACTCACTAAAGATGAGAAAGAGTCGGTTTCAGATTCTTTATAAGTTCTAATAGGCAATATATCTGTTTGTTCGGTCTTTATAAAGGCTCCTGTATGAAAAGGATTCCCAGAAAAAATAGTGTAGTCTGATACCTTTTTAACATGTGCACTAGGGAAAAACCCTTGAATCTGTCTCGAGACAAATTCTTCATGAGACCTAGGTATAGCTAAATAAAAATAAATCTCTTCGCCACTAGAGTGAACGGCCATTTCTAAGGCGATCGGCTCAGGAATAGCTGACAGAGAACTAAAAAGTTGCTCAGACTGAGCTATATCCCTTAAGAAAGCCTGATCATCAGTAGAATCTTTTTGAGGCAATGAAACCAAGAGTGTTACTAGATTAAGATTTTTTAGAACGTATTTTCTAGTCGCAAAAACCAACCACAAAATTAAAATCAGAACAGCGATGGCTATCAAATAATAAAGAGGATAAAGAGACATTAAAAGTTAACTAAATTAACCCGCGTTTTTTTAATTCATCATAGAGACGACCAACTAATATGTCGTGGAAGGCATCGAGCTCAAGAGCAGACAAATCATTTTTGGCTTCGGTGATACCTTTTTTCAAACCCTTATCAAAAATAGTATCAATTTTAGACTGCACAGACTGCATTTTTTCTGGATCTAAATCATTAATATAAGAGTTGTGATTATTGATTTGATTATCATCACTAAGAGCAGTTGAATCATCTTTTATTTGACTGGCAACAATGTCACTAATAGTAGCCCTCTCGTCAAATATTTTATTTTCTTGCTCTAAAATATTACGTCGTCTTTCTATTAATTGACCAACTTCGAGTAATTCGGTATCCAGATTTTGTTTTAAACTTTCTTCCATAAAAATTAAGATGATTAATAGACTTTTATTATACCTTAAGGTCTAAAAAATTAAAAAAGAGTATATTTATCTGCCATTTAAATATGCTATAGTAACTTTCGTGAATTACTTAGACACACTTAATAACAAACAAAAAGAAGCGGTTCTTTCTTGCGATGGACCTTTGCTTGTTATCGCAGGCGCTGGCACCGGTAAAACCAAACTTCTAATTTACCGTATTCTTCATTTAATAAAGCAGGGCATAGCCCCTGAAAATATTCTTGCTGTCACCTTTACCAACAAAGCCGCCAAAGAAATGAACGAGAGGTTGAGCAAGCTTCTAGAGTATGAGGCATCAGAAATTAGTCCTCGCACCGGCGAAAATCGCCGGCCCTTTATGAGTACATTTCACGCCTTAGGGGTTCATATTTTAAGATCACACAGTAGCCAAGTAGGGCGAACTCGTTTCTTTTCTATCCTAGACCATGAAGACGCTTTATCTAAAATAAAGCGAGCCATGAAAGAAGCCGGGGTTAGTAAAGACCAATTTGAACCGAGAAAAATTCTAGGTCGCATTTCTCGTGAAAAAGGTAAGGGTTCCACAGTCTCTAGCTTTATAGCAAATGCTAATGGTTTTTTTGAAGAAACTATCGCTAGCGTTTGGAAGCATTATGAAAAAATATTAGTTGATAGTAATGCTTTTGATTTTGACGACCTACTTTTAGAAACTGTTAAAATTTTAAGAAGCAATGAAGTAATTAGAGAAGCTTATCAAAAGCGCTGGTCTCATATTCATGTCGACGAATACCAAGACACTAACCCGGTACAATATTCGATGATTAAATTATTATCTTCAGACAGTCAAAACATATGTGTCGTGGGCGACATTGATCAGTCTATATATAGTTGGCGTGGAGCCGATTTTACTAATATTTTTACTTTTGAAGAAGATTTCACAAATACCAAAACAGTTATTTTAGAACAAAACTACCGTTCGACCGAAACCATACTTTTGGCAGCTAATAAAGTGATCGAGAAAAATATTAATCGTAAAGAAAAAAACCTGTTCACAGACAATGGACTTGGAGAAAAGATCACTCTCTACAACGCTTTGGATGCTGGTGATGAAGCTCGTTTCATAGCTTCCGAAATTATAACCTTATTACAGCAAGGTGTTTCACCAGAGTCGATGGCGGTGTTATACAGAGCCAATTTCCAATCCCGAGCCCTAGAAGAATCTTTCCTCCGAAACAATGTTCCTTACCAAGTATTGGGCGTAAAATTCTTTGAACGTAAAGAAATTAAAGATTTATTGTCATATATCAAATTTGCCTTAAATGATAAAGATTTTGAAAGTTTAACGCGCATCATTAATACTCCAAAAAGAGGAATTGGTAAAGCCACAATAGCTAAAATCGCCGCTGGTCAAAAAGATACTTTAAACGCGGGCACGACTAAAAAGGTTAATGATTTTTACAAAAAAATAGAGACCATAAAAAATATAATTAAGACTAGTAAAACTTCTGAAATAATAAAATCAACTTTAGATATTTCTGGCTTAACCTCTGATTTAAAACAACAAAAAGAAGAAGGTTTAGAGCGTCTCGAAAACTTGTCCGAATTAGTGACTTTATCTCAAAAATATGACCACCTAACTGGCGAAGAGGGGATACTAACTTTAATCGAGGAAGCTTCACTGGTCGCTGATCAAGATAATTTAAAAGAGAAAAGTGGTGGCGTGAAGTTAATGACAGTCCATGCTTCTAAAGGTTTAGAATTTGATACTGTTTTTATCACCGGACTAGAACAAGGTTTATTTCCACACAATGCAGGCAACTTCAGTGATGAATCTAAAGATGATGAAGAAGAACGTCGGTTATTTTATGTAGCTATCACTCGAGCCAAAAAACAACTATTCATGTCTTATGCTCAAATCAGAACTATTTTTGGCAAAGAACAAATAAACATGCCTTCTGAATTTTTAAATGACATACCAACCGAACTCCTAAAAACAGACGAAAAAAGTGATGACACTGGTTATAAATATTTGCTAGATTTTTAATTCTTGCAGAACATTTCTAATCAGGTAGGATAAACAAATGACAATCAATGCTAAAAAATCATTGGGCCAAAATTGGTTAAATTCTGAACAAGCCCTCAATAAAATAATCACCGCTGGTCAGATCAACCCAGGAGATTTAGTATTGGAAATTGGCCCCGGCAAAGGCGCTTTGACTAAAAAACTAATAGACGCGGGGGCCAATATTATTGCCATCGAAAAAGACAATCGCCTAATTTCTTTATTAGAAGAAAAATTTGCTACAGAAATTGCAGAGCAAAAATTAAAAATTATTGAAGCTGATATTTTAGAAACTGATATAAAAAATATAGTTGGCAATCAAGAGTATAAATTAATAGCCAATATTCCTTACTATATCACTGGCCAAATTTTCAAAAAATTTCTCCAAGAAAATTTACAACCAATATTAATGGTTGTCCTAATACAAAAAGAAGTGGCCGAGCGCATCACTGGAAACCTGTTAGTCTCCTCTAAAAAACCGATTAAAGAAAGTATTTTATCTTTAAGTATAAAAGTTTATGGTGAGCCTAAATACATATCAACTGTTAAAAAAGGTTCTTTTACTCCCGCCCCTAAAGTAGATTCTGCTATTTTATTAATTGATAATATTAGTAAAGATTTTTTTGTAAAAAATAATATCAATGAAAATAAATTTTTTAATTTAATAAAAAAAGGTTTTGGCAGTAAAAGAAAACTATTAAAATCTAACTTAGAAATATCAGAAGAAGTTTTAACTGTTAAAAAAATAAATCCTCTAGCTAGAGCTGAGGATTTAAGTTTGAAAGATTGGAAAAATATTAGTCAAAATATTTTGTAATCTAAACTCCAGGTAAAGACGAACCGACCATAAAAATTTTAAATCCAACCGGGAACTGAGGATAGGGAGCACAAACTCCCACCCACACCACACAAGGTTCCACATGAGTATAAGTACCTAAAATAAAAGACCCTGGAATGAAGTGGCTATAAAAAGCATAGGGGATGCTAGTGGGGCCAAAAATTAAGTTTGGTACAGAATTTGGTCCAATTGGTCTATTTACTATAAGTACATTCCCACTACAAGCACAGGGTATAATATATAAAACCTGGCCACCAAAAGGCAGGCCCGGCCCCGCTTCAACTGGTATAGGATTTACAGCCACCAGTAAAACTCCGATGGCTACCACCGCCACCACTTTCAATTTAATAAGTGAAAATATTTTAAACATTTCTAAAATTCTAAAGTAAAAACTTTGGCATTACTAACGCCAGAGCTATTTTTAACATAAATACCAATAGGCACAGCTAAATCCTTACCCGAAACACTACTGGCATAATCATTACCCTCAAAAGGATTTTGAACATCAACCACCAAAGTAGTCCCGTCTGAAGATTTTACACCCTTAATAAAACTCATACCAGCAAAAACGTCATTACTTTCTTTAGAAAAACCAATACCTTTAATGGTTATTCTGGTTCTGGTGCCCCCAGAGGAGGGTGAAATAGAGCTTATTTTAGTTAAATTGGACATTTTAGGCTCACTAGACCCGGCTAGTTGTTGAGCGGTTTTACTATCATTTGAAATAGTACTATTAGAACTTTTTTTATTATCGTCATCCTCTATTTTAAGTAGAGGTGGAGGTGGCGGGATATTTAAAGTGCTAACTGGATTAGGATTAACCTCTCCAATAATACTAGATGAGCCACTCTCAATCATTAATTGGCTCAATTTAGATAAAGTAGACGGCCCCACATAGCCAGTACCCACCACCAGTCCATTTGGTGTTAAAATTTCATTTTTATATTTATTTTGAAAACGAATCACGGCTTGTTTTGTTAGTTCGCCAAAATAACGACTTTCATTACCTGAAGATCCTATACCAATGCTCGCTATTTTAGTTTCCGGGTCTCTATTTAAGACTTTTTGTAAAACGAAAACATCTTCTCCTTCATCTCCAAGAGATAAAGATCGGTAAAAATCGGCATAAACATAGTAAGGCACCGAGAAAAAACCTAAAATTGTCAGAAAAATTAGAGTATTTTTATAAAAATTCATATAAAAAGTATAACACATATTAATGTGACAAAAATTAACATTCTTATCCACCATAAACTCTCTAAAAAATTAAACAATTGGGCCAAAAAAAGATATAATTTGCTTATCTTATGAATAAGGGAAGGGTGTTTTTAATTATTTTTGTTGTACTGTTTTTAACAGTATTTGGTTTTTGGTATCTGGGTAAAATAAATGAGATAAAAAAACAAAAACAAATGGAAACCCAATTACAAGCTTATGAAAAAATAATAAAAGACAACGCTAATTTAGAATTATTAGTGTCTAATACTTATTACGATTCATTAAATACCACCTCGACCTCCACCAGATATGACGTAAACCAACTAAAAATTGATCAGGAATCAACTATTGAGGATATAAAACCTTATGCTTTAAATATTAAAAATATTCTCACTCCTTACACAAAACCTCGTCCCAATGAAGCTAATTTGGTGTTAGAAGCTTTAAAAACTAATGATTTTAATAAACTTAAAGCTATAGACAGTAGTATTAATATGCACCAAACCGCCATTAAACAATTAACCACCATCGCCATACCTAAAACCGCCCAGTTGGTGCACCTACGTCTAGTTAACAATTTACTAGATCAAATTAGATTATTAACCCAAATGAAAAATTTGGAACAAAATCCCGAACTAGCACTAGAGAGCGCCGAGCAATACCCTGTAGTTGCTTCTAGTTTTTTTAGAGCCACAGACAATATTAACATGTATTTAGAAAATCGAGGTATAATATTTGCAGAAAATGAACAGTTAAAACTTTTTTATAATATATAAAAATGATCTCTTCTTCTAAAAAAATAAAAATTTCTGCTCTGGTTATTTTTACAGCTATCATTGGTAGTGTTTTTATTTTTGACTTAAATAAAATAGGAGCTCAAGGTTTTCAAAGTGGAGAAGTAGAAACATATCATAATGGCGTCCGCTCAGACCTCCCTCAAGGTGGAATCATTAGTTCCACTCCTTTAGACGACCCTTTTGCTCGTACCGATAGAAATGTCCAAGCCACTCAAGAACAAGCTCAAAACCTCCAAGGTCTCCAACAACAAGATATGCAAAAATGTATGGCTGAGGGTAGCTCTTCCCTACGTGGCCCTATGAATGGAGCTATCCAAGAAGGTTTGGGTCAAGCCATAGACAACACTCTGTCTCAAAATTTACCGAGCGCCATGGAAGAGCAGATAAAAAATAAACTCCCAGACGAATTAAGTAGTGCCACAATAGAAATTTTCCCAACCAAACTCAAAGAAAAAGTCCAATTAGATTTAAATGTGTCTATGGAAGGTATTTTAAGCGAAGCTGAAGCTGATGCTGGCAGGCCATTAAGCGGGGAAGAGAGGAGTCAAATATTTAAAACAGAATTATTAAGCTCAGTTCAAAATAATTTTGCTGACGCCTTTAAAGATAGTATAAAAGAAAGTTTTCCTATAGCTATAGAAAACTCGATCAGAAAAGGTTTACCAGAAGCTGTGACATCAGTTTTTGAAAATAATTTACCTGGGCAAATTTCTGAGCAAATACCGAACGCCATGCAACAGCAATTACAACCTCTAGTTCTTGATCTTTTAATCGATCAAATAGCCGGTGTAAATGGGGGATTTGATCCAGCGTCATTAATACCTCTTATTCCCGGAATTCTAGAAGGTTTAGGTGAGGGTGTGGCTGATATTATCGAAGGTATCGGCGATTTCTTCGGTTTAGAAAGTGGTGACGACGAGGAAAATGATTATAGCAACGCCACTAGTGTTACCCCAGAGATGATGGGCGATATAACAGAAGCTATGATGGATGAGTATTCTGAAATAGCTATTACTAACCTTCAAGAAAACATGGACGAGATCATCAACCAAGCTAATTTGGCTTTAGATGACTCGATGGATGAAATATTATCTTCAATAGAAGATGAATTAGATGGGGTAATAGACGAGACATTAGATGAATTAACGGGCGCCCTAGAAGGAGAGTTAGACCAGGTGCTAGATAGTTTAACTGGTCCACTTGAAGGGGTAATAGACGATACCCTAGGCCAACTAAACGGAGTATTTGATGATCTAACAGGCGTCTTTGACGGAGTCACCAATCAGCTGACTGGAGTAATCAACCAAACTATGGGCACCTTCACTAACACTCTGACTACTGCCATGGGTACCATCACCGACTCTATTACAGCCCCTATTACAGGGGCTATTGATGGGGTAATTGATGGGGTTTTAAGTCCAGTCACTGGAGCCATAAGTAGTGTTACCGACAGTATTACCGGAGCAATCACAGAGCCGATTTCTAATATCACAAACAATCTAACCGAAAATATCTTAGACCCTGTCACTGGAGCTTTTGATAATGTCGTAGGTGGTGTCACTGAAGGTATTACTGGAGCCGCCGGTGATATAGCAAGCAATGCTCTGACTAATGCTGGAGTACCAGATGTAATAGCTGGGCCTGTTGGAGATGCAGTAACAAATGTCACCGCTGGAGTAGTAAGTAATATTCCCGGCCTTAGCGCCTTAGGCGGTATCGCTGGTATTGGAGTTTATGTGCCAGTACGAGAAACTAGTGGCCCATTACTTTCAGCTACAGAAAGTATCGACACCACCAATGCTTCTATTGATCAAACGACTCAAAGAATAGAACAATTAACCATAGAAATTTGTACTCAACTAAAAAGCATTAAAAGAATTCAAACGGCTTTTGAACAAAAAGAATTTGTAGAAGACGTCGATTTAAGAAGACAAGCCAATGAAGCTAGCGAACTATACAGAAACGAGCTCATCGACTTTAGTAAGCGTGGTTACGACTCTACCGGTGAGGGCCCTGATGCTCCTTTATATGTAGAGAACCCAATTAAACATGTCGATGAATTAGTTAAACCAGAAGCCACTAAAGTATATTTTGACGACTTACAAAAATCATCCAACAGTTTTAAAGATGATACGGCTAATAAACTTGTCCAAGATTTAAGTAAACCGGCTAATTATTCCTCTGTGAGTTTAGATCAATATAATAAATTTGGGGCTGGGGAAATTAATGATTCACAGGAATGGTTTTCCACTTTCATAGCGATGAAAAATCCATTTGAAGCCAATACCCCTGAAACTTCTTACAAATTAAATGCCCAGGCTTTGGCTCAAGCTCAAGATAGGGCCGAGGCAGATTTTTATGAACAATTATCAGCTGGTAATGGCTATTTACCAGTTCGCGAATGTGTTGAATACACAGCCAATAATTCGGCTTGCAGGCGGTGGAAAGTGGTCACCCCAGCCAGCCAAGTCCAAGATGTAACGGCTGAAGCCTTAAATTACCGTTTAGATTTGTATAAAAATGCTGACCCGGGTGATGTTTCGCCAGGGGGTGGTCCTAGTTTAGAAGAAACTAGAACTAATACTCCTTCAAATGGTGGTGGTGGTGGAGGCAACCCAGGTGGTGGCATAGGAGACATTATAAATATGTTACAAGAATTTCTAACTGGAATATTAAACGGCGGAGACGATGAAGAGAGTGGGGGGCAACTAGAAGTCAGCTTTACTAAAACAGTACCCACCGCCACAGAAATTAACACTGGCACCAATAGGGTAGCTAGATTAAACTGGAGCGCTCCTCTTGCCACTAGTTGTGTGGCTAATTCCGATTGGATTAGCGGTAGCAACCCCAACTTAAGTAGCCCTCTAATACTAACAGCCGAAAAAGGAGAATCGCTTGCAATATCCGGCCAAAAAACCATTTCACTACCAATACAATTTAATGTGAGAATTATAAGAGAAAGAGACGAAGAAGAAACTCTAATAGCGACCAGTTTCGCCGACCACCACCTAGCTCAATCTCAAACCATCACCCTTACTAACGACATTCTTGACTCAGAAGACAGTGTCATCATTAGATTCTGGCCTTACACGGAAGATTATGAAGTAAAAGTAAATGTTACCGAGAGTGACACCCCAACAACTGTAATAAATAAACTCCAAACCGCCATTACAACAGCCCAAAATGACACCACCCCTGCTAACTCAATTCGAACCAGTATGTTTAATAAGTTCATCTTCACCCCCAACAGCCCAGCCGGTAAAATAAATATTAAAGCTAAATTAAGTTATAAAATAAGATGCACTGATGGTAGCAACACCGTAGAGAAAACTATAAATTTGAACTAATGAATAAAAATTTAACATCTTTTTTAAAAACAATCATAATTTTAGGATTATTTGTAATACCTGTTTTTATACCAATAATATCATTAGCTCAAGGGCCAATTATTATACCTACGCATGAAGAAATATGGGCTGAAGAACTAGCTGGATGGCGTCAGCTGCCTGATTATATTAGACAAGGTATAAGTGATCCTTTTACTGTTGGGGCTATCAGGGTTGACCAACTAGGGCCGTTAACACAAAATCCCTATGCTAATTTACCTCTACAACAACAAATAACGAGTCTAAACTCGGCTAGCACAGAAGCATTCGAGTATTTTAATTCACTTACTGCGACCACAAATAGTCCCAATGAACAACGAAACACTCTTGTTGGGACAGTTGCAAACTACGTCGGCCAAAGAGCTCGTGAATTAGAAAGATTTTCTTTACTGGCTCAAGCTGAAATAGCTAGGCAAAATAATAATATTACAGAAGCAGAAAGACTAGAAGCAGAGGCTACGGAATTGGAGGTACTTATTGACGATACAACTAATGCTAATCAACGAACGGTCCAATCTCTAATAAACGACTTAACCCAAGACTCTAAACGTACGTGTAAATTAGGGAAGGGCTTCAGTATAGATACCTGTATCGCTCAAGGTATTGATGGTTTTTTTAGTCTTATTTTATGGCTTCTAAGCTGGCTTTTATGGTTAGTAGACACTTTATTTGCTAAAATTATAGATCTCACCATTGTCGGCTTTGGAGATCTTTTAAAAGATTTAAATGTAGTTAATGTAGCTTGGAAAGTAGTGAGGGATGTGGCCAATATTTTCTTTATTTTCATTTTACTTTATTTAGCTATCAGTACCGCCCTCCAAACTCCAGGAGTTGATACTAGAAAAGTTTTAGTCAATATTATAATCATTGCTCTAGTTATAAACTTTAGTGCCGTCTTTACTAAAGTTGTTATTGACGCCTCTAATATCACAGCTTTAACTTTTTACAATTTACTAGGTGTTGAAGGTAAAAAACCTGATATTTCTTTATATTTTAGAAGTGCCCTGTCTTGGTTTGAAAAACCACAAGTAAATATAAATAATGGCCCTAGAGCTAGCGCTAATACCCGGGAAGCGACCAATGAATCCCTAGCAGCTCTAGCTAAAAATTCTGGGATGTTTATTTTACTAGTGATTACCGCTTTTACTTTATTGGCTGCCAGTTTTCTATTACTGATTCGGGGAATTTCTTTAATCATTCTAATTATAGTTTCACCACTGGCTTTCCTAGGTTATGGTTTTAAACCCTTATCAGAAATTTTTAATAAATGGCTTGACCGTCTAAAATGTGATGTCTTATTTGCGCCTCTCTTTTTCTTTTTACTTTATTTAACTTTTGGTCTCTTTGACAGTATATATGGAGGAGGCACCACATCAGCAGGTGAGTATAACAATTTTGCTAGCCAAATCGTAATGTTTCTGATGTTAAACGGCTTGATGTTGGGCTCGATCATGATCGCTCAAAAGGTTGGCTGTCAGATGGGGGGCAAAGCCTTTAATTTTGTAACTAATAGATCTAAACAATCACTTGGTGCCATGTCAGGATTTGCTGGCAGAAATAGTCTTGGTTTTCTGGCCTCAAAAGCACAGAAAAGTCAGACTTTAAAAAATCTAGCCAAAAAAGCTCCAAGAACAGGTTGGGCAGCCTCCACTGTCGCCCAAAAAGTAGCTGGTTATGGTTTTGGTTCAGGATTTGGATCAGATAAAAAAGATGCTGGTCTTGGTTACACCCAAAGAACCGAGCAAAGACAAAAAAGACAAGCTGAGCAATTAAAACTCCTAAAAAATCCTGCGGACCGAGCAGAGTATTTATCTAATATTCAAAGAAAAGCTCTAACATTTAGAGGTAAGACACTATTATCTGCCAGCAATGAAGATGCCAAGAAACAATACGGCGATCTGCCTGATAGAGACAAGGCTGAGTTAAGAATTAATGCTATAGATACCGGAAACACAGAAATGATTGAGGTTCTAGAAAGTTTACAAGATACCCTAAAGGGTGAAAAGAAAGAGTCAGCCGACAAAGAATACGAGAAGCAATTACGTCAATACTTAAAGGTGGCTACAAAAGATTTCACCGATAAATCTGGAAAAGAAGTTAAGAAGGGCGACCAGCTAACTATGGCTCAACAATTAGAAATGTTCGATAAACTAGGAGAAGTTTTTGTTAAAAATGGGGCCAGTGATGAAGCAAAAGAGAAACAAAAACAGAAAGGCAAAGAGCTTCAACAAATATCTTACAATACTATGTCAGACGCTGATAAAGTTGCCTTCACTAAAGAAGCTGAGGATAATAACAAAAAATTAAACACTGTTGATACAAAAACTAGACTAGATACTATAAATAAATTCGAAGAAGAATACATTAAAGGTAGAGGGGAGACCGAGCAGAAATTCTATGACGAGAAAGAAAAGATTGATAAGAGAGCTACTGAACAAAAACTGAAAGAAGCTAAGCGTGAAGCTAAAACAAGAATAGATAAAGTATTCGAGGGACAGAATAAAGCTACTTATGAATTAACAGAAGCCAATATACAAATATTAAAGGGAGGTATAGATAAATTAAGCTCAGAAGATATTTCTAATTTGGATGTAGAAATCCTAAAAAATACTCAATTCCAAGAATTATTACAAAAAGGTGATTATAGTAAAATATACGCCAACACCGAAAAAATAGGCCGTGAAAATTTATCTGAAATAAAAAATAATGTATTAAGTAATCCAAATATATCAGATGAAGTTAAGGATGGCATTGAACCTACTTATTCAAAAAGAAAAAAGGCCGAGGCGGAAAAAGAAGGGCAAAAACCAGAAAAGCAACCAAGCCAACCTCAGGGGCCTACAATTATTACACCCGAAACTCCATATAAAGAACCCCGCAGCAGAACAAAATATGACAGTAATGGCAACAAAATAAATGACGATTATACAGAACCTATTAAAGACTTATAAATATGATTAAAGACATCTTAGAAAATGATAATTTAATGGATAGGTTTGAAAGTCTACCAAAAAAATTACGCGAGGCCATAACCTCTATTGAAACAGTTGAAGGCCTTCAAAAGGTGGGTGAAAAATACAAACTCCATATAGATCAAGTAGGTAAGCTTGGCAGCGAAACAGGCCTCGTTATGCTCGGCTTTACTAGGCCTTACCTTTTCCCAGCTAAAGTGGCTCAAGCGCTTAATATACCGAGGGAAGATGCTAGTAAAATCGCCCAAGACATAAACGACAAGATTTTTTCACAAATCAGAGAATTCATCCAAAGTCCCATCTCAGAAAATATTGATCTTAAAAATAAACCAGATACTCAAATTTTTAAAGAAAAAATGACTGGCTTATTCCAAACCACGAGCGAACAAGCAAGCACCAACCCTCAACACTCAAGACCCGGGGACGTAGACCCATACAATGAGCCAGTAGAGTAGTTAAATTACACACAAATTTATCCTATTTGGTTTTTGTTCATGATATAATCAAATGTATATCAACTCTTTACTATGAATTTTCAAGTTCCACAATTTATAGAAATAGAAAGCAAAATATTCGGCCCTTTATCTTTTCCTCAATTTATTTATGTCGTGGGTGGAGTGGCTATAGCTTTCTTATTTTATGTAGCCATACCATTTTTCTATATAGCTCTAATACCGATGATCATATCGGTCTTATCAGGAGCAGCGCTGGCTTTTTATAAGGTCAATGACCGCTCTCTAATTTTCTTAGTTCAATCAATGATAAAATATTATGCTGGCAGTAAACTTTATCTCTGGAAAAAAGACGTGGCTAAAAAAGACGTCAGTGTATCTGAAAAAACTCCAACTGTTGACCCTAAAAAAATTTATGGTGACAAACTTCATGAATTATCTTGGAGTTTAGATGTTAAAGAAAATATAAAATAATGGCTAAATCTATTAAATCAACTCAAGACTTCGTGGCGATTAGAGAAATCAGAGATGGGGTCGTTATATTAAAAGACGGTAATTACCGAGCAGTGGTTATTGCTTCATCTATCAACTTTTCCCTAAAATCTGAAGATGAAAGGCAAGGTCTTATTTTACAATATCAAAATTTCCTCAATTCTTTAGATTTCTCTATCCAAATCCATCTCGAATCTAGAAAACTAGATATTTTGCCTTATCTACAAAACATAGAAACTGTGACCAAAGATCACACCAATGAACTCATTAAAATCCAAGCCCGAGAATATATTAATTTTATAAAGACTTTTACCGAAGCGACCAATATTATGTCAAAGTCTTTTTTTGTGATTATTCCTTATGATCCGCCAGTCATAAACAATAAGCAAGGTGCTTTATCTAAACTACCTCTACCATTTTTAAACAAAAATACTCCAGCTGAATCTACAGAATCCTTCGAGCAAAACAAGAGTCAATTAGAACAGAGGATTAGTGTAGTAGCTGATGGTCTTGGTCGTATTGGGGTCAAAACAGCTCAACTAGGCACAGATGAACTAATAGAACTGTATTTCAAATTATTTAATCCTGGTGAAAAAGGGGTGCCGACAGCAATCCCTAATCAATAAATATATGGCCATTTTTAATTTTAATAAAACCAAACCCGAAACAAAAATTACTCCTATTTTACCGAGTGATATTTATGATATGGGTGTTTTGGAGTTAAAAGATATCATTGCCCCCTCTGCGCTCCGTATTACACCCAATAATATTTACTTGGGGGATAAGGTGGCCCGAACGTTTTTTGTGATTTCATATCCAAGATTTTTAACTGAAGAATGGTTTTCACCAATTATCAACTTAGACAAGATTTTTGATATTTCAATCTTCATTCACCCCATAGATTCAGGCACCGCTTTAAAGGAACTACAAAAAAAACTAGCCGAAGTCCAAAGTCAGATTAGCACTAAAGAAGAGAGGGGATTTGTTCGAGATCCAATTCTAGACACTGCTTATCAAGATATTGAAACCCTAAGAGACCAACTTCAACAGGCTCGGGAACGTATTTTTAATGTTGGCTTATATATTACTATCTATGGAAAAAATGAAGAAGATCTAGACAATACCGAGCGCGAGATTAAATCTTCTATGGAAGCTATTTTGGTTTATATTAAACCAGCTTTATTTCAACAAGAAGAAGGTTTTAAGAGTATTAGTCCTTTAGGTAATGACACCTTAACAATCCACTCCAAACTCAATTCTTCACCTCTATCGAGTTTATTTCCTTTTGTCTCTTTTGACCTGACGTCTAACAACGGTATTTTATTTGGCGTTAATAGACATAACTCTTCTTTAGTTTTATTTGACCGTTTTTCTCTAGAAAACTACAACTCTGTTATTTTCGCTAAATCTGGAGCGGGTAAATCTTATGCCACTAAACTTGAAATATTAAGAAGTTTAATGTTTGGAGTCGACGTTATAGTTATAGACCCCGAGCGAGAATATGAATTTTTAGCCGAAGCTGTTGATGGTCGATATTTCAATATTTCCCTCACATCAGAACACCATATTAATCCTTTTGACTTACCACCACCTCGAGAAGACGAGTCTCCAGCCGACATTTTACGTTCTAATACTATCAACTTAGTCGGTTTGATGCGCATCATGCTCGGAGGGTTAACCCCAGAAGAGGATTCGATTATTGATAATGCTATTACTGAAACTTATGCTCTGAAAGATATTACTCCTGATGTCGATTTTTCCAATAAACCAGCCCCACTTTTATCTGACCTAGAGTTAGTTCTAGCTGGTATGGATGGCGGGGAATCACTAGCCCAGCGAATGGCTAAATTTACCCAAGGCACCTGGGCTGGTTTTATGAATAAACCTACCAATGTGGATATAAATAAGCAATTTGTAGTCTTTTCTGTTCGTGATATGGAAGATGAGCTTAAGCCAGTAGCCATGTATATTGTTATGCACCATATCTGGAATACAGTTAGACGTAATTTAAAAAAGAGACTTCTTATAGTAGACGAGGCGTGGTGGATGATGAAAGCTAAAGACACCGCTTCTTTCTTGTATTCATTAGTTAAAAGAGGTCGTAAATACTACTTAGGAGTGGCAACTATTACCCAAGATGTGGGTGATTTCTTAAAGTCGCCTTATGGTACTCCAATTATAACCAACTCTTCTTTGCAATTTTTAATGAAACAATCACCAGCTTCCATAGATTTAGTTCAAAAAACTTTCAATCTTACCGATGAAGAAAAATATTTACTCCTAGAAAGTAATGTCGGGGAGGGTATATTTTTCGCCGGCTTAAAACGAGTAGCCTTAAAGGTTATTGCTTCTTACACTGAGGATCAAATTATCACTTCCGACCCGTCACAGCTTTTAGCTATCAAAAAAGCTAAAGATGATTTTAAAAACAGTTTATAGAAAAACTTAAAATTTAATGAACCAATACCAAGAAGAGACTAATCGAAATCTTATTCACAATATCTTAAATGAAGTTAAAGATGAGTTTACTGAGGCTGGAGAAATTTTTGAAAATGAAGATATTGAGGCCATAGACGGTGACTTACCAACACAGAAACACTTCCCAGGAATGATTTTTAGTTTAGCGGTACTAAAAGATATTGTTGATTCTGTTAGTTTAACTGGTATTGGTCTAGTTTTAACCACTATAACTTCTATTTCCATTGCCGTTATTTTGTTTTGTTGGATTTTACTTAATGGAGGAGGAGCCTGGAAAAAAAGAGCAATGAAAAACATCTGGGCAAGATTTGTAGCTTATGCCGTTTTAGAAACCATACCTTATATAAACCTAATTCCTTTTAATACTATCCTGGTCTGGACCATACACAATAAAGAGAAAAAATTAGTAATTTTGTTTAATTCAGCCTTAGAAAAATTTAAAAATGCTGGTTTTTAATTTTTTAAGATATAAACATTTAAAGTAGCTAATAGTTAGTTAATATTTTACAATAAGTAGAATGATTCACTTGGTAATGACCCGTTTAATCTTTGTTTTTTTAATAATCTGGCTAATTCTTCCAGGTTCTGTTGAGGCCTATTCTGAAACCACTAGCGGAGGTAGTCTAGTCGCTACAGTCAAACCACCCTCTCCAGCTCCAAATGAAAATATCACCATCAACTTAAACGGGTATGGTTATGATATTAATCAAGCGGAAATTATTTGGTTTAAAAATAATATAGAGGTTAGTCGAGGTATTGGCCAAAAATCTTATAGTTTTACCAATGGCAATTTAGGGCAAATCACCGTTATTACCATTGCTTTAAAAACAAAAGATAGGCGAATAATAGCTAAAAATATGACTTTTACCGCCTCTGAAGTAGATTTGCTATGGGAAGCAGATACTTATACCCCTAATTTTTATAAAGGGGCCAGTCTGCCTACTAGTGGTAGTAGAGTGACTGTGACAGCTATTCCTCAAATTAAGAGCCCTGATGGTAATATTATCCCCTCAGACAACCTTATTTTTACTTGGCGTAAAGATTATAAAAACCTAGTCAAAGAATCTGGGGTAGGCAAAGACAGTATTAGTTTTAATGTGGGCCAGTTTCCAAATAGCCACAATGTAGAAGTTGTGGTCACTTCCTCTAATTCTAGTATTAAAACCTCTAAACAGATATCGATACCGATATATGAACCTAAATTAATTATTTATCCTTTTAAACCCCTTGAAGGCATTCAGAACAATAAAGCTATTGATAAAGAATACACTTCACAAAAAGATGATGAATCTTTTAAAGTAGAACCATTCTTTTGGCCCAACAATCAAATAAATAATAATTCTGTCTCTTATTTATGGAAAATAAACGATAAACAAGTTGCTAGTTCTATTTTAGATAACGGATCAATCTTAAATACGACCATTGGTGGCGGTAGTGGCACCGCCAGTGTAGAAGTGTTGGTTTCAAGTTTAACCAACACTTTTCTGAGAACCCAGCAGTCTTTTAATATAATATTAGATGATGCCTTTAATTTATTTTAAATGAAAAATTTGTCTAAAATTTTATTATACATTGGAGTGATTGGTTTATTTTTAAATCCTTTAGCCGTTCTAGCCCAAAAAGAATATACATTACTAGAACCAGGGTTTGTAGGGGGGGCTCCAGACGCAGATACTTCAGTTAGTTTTGTTGATTATGCCGAAAATGCTTATAAAATTTTCTTAACCATTGTCGTTTTTGTCACAGTTTTAATGTTTATAATTGGCGGCTTGGAATATATGACCAGTGCTCTACCAGCTGCTAAATCAAACGGTATTAAGCGTATTACAGCCGCTTTTTGGGGTCTAATACTCGCCCTAAGCTCTGTTTTAATATTAAATATAATAAACCCTGACTTACTAGAAATTAGAGTTGATTTCGCTCGAGTGGCTACAAATATATCGGAAGAACCAAACACGGGCGGAGAAAATCCTACTGACCCCAACAATCCACCAAGTGACGACGACCCTCCCCCAATTATAGATAATATAACCCCTTGTTCTAATAGTGGAGCCCATATAGGTAGTGCCTGTGTCGAACCAGGGACTGGTTTAGGACAAGGTCAATATGGAGAAGTCCCCCTTGATGAATTTGAAGTTAGAAGAATATTAGAATCTAAAGGTATAGGTATAAATGATGGTAATTCTAAATTTGTAGACTCCGAAGGAAACGAAATTAGTTTAGGTGGAGACAACACTTGTACTAGCCAAAGTAATGTTTCTAGGTGTAGGACTTATATTGGATCATTATCAAATTCACAAATACAAGGTATTATAAATTTGAAAGAAAACTGTAATTGTGAGGTTATGATAACCGGTGGAGCAGAACAAGGTGCTCATTCCGCAGGCAGTGATCATTATGACGGAGCAGCTGTTGATATTAGATCTAACGGATCAAATTCTTATTCTAATTTAGATGCCTATGTACAACAAAACAGAAGCCAGTTTCAATTTGTTAATGATGAAAGAAGTAGCGCTAACCATTGGCACATAGAATTTTAAATTATGAAATATAAAAACAAAATCATTATCGCAATTGGAATTATTATTTTTTTAATAATAATATATATAACTTCTGTCTTGTTTATAAAAAAACCAAATGAAGAAGGTAATATAATTACTAATTTTTTTCCTAATATTTTAGACTTTATTCAAGACAGTGACATTAGTATACCTTTAATCAATAATGTAAATAACGACCAAGAATCAGAGGAACCGCTTTTATATCAAATCCCAAACCATATATCAGCAGACTTTGTTTTTAATACATCTTCATCAACAATAACCACATCGGCCACATCATCTCTAGAAAGAACGAGAAATTTTATAGTATCAGCAGAAAAAACCACAGGGCATTTATATTTTTATGATTTAGATAAAAAAATAATGACTCGTTTATCTAATACCACTATTTCTAACATTGATTCTATTTATAATTCTTATGATAAAGACAAATTATATATCTATCTAAGTGCCCAATCCGATAAAAGCAGACAAGATTATAGTTATAATTTTAATCCTGAAGTCATAGAAAGCAGAGTCACTAATGTTATAAAACTTAATCCTTTTATAGACATAATAGGTGGAATAAATAATTTATTATATTGGAAAAACACAGACACTAATGTTATTTATAAAGGAAATGCAAATCTATCAAATACTGAAACAATTCTCACTAATTCTCAAATAAGTTGGTCTTATAATTATACAAATAACGAGTTAACAGCCACCCAAAAACCATCTGCATTAATATCAACTTCTTATTATATTGTAAAAAATAGTGGGTTAGAAAAAATATTGAGTAATAAAAAAGGGTTAAATATAAAACCTAGCCCTGATGGACAATGGGTAGTATATTCAACATCAAATCAAACATCTGTGAACACTTACTTATATAATTTAAAATCAAATCAATCCTCTATATTAACTATAAGAACTTTAGCCGATAAATGTTCTTGGTCCAGGGATTCATCTTTATTATATTGTGCAGTTCCCAAATCAATACCAAATGGAAATTATCCAGATGATTGGTATTCTGGTTTAGTTAGCTTTGAAGACAATATTTTTGTCATCTTACCAAATAAATCGACCTCAGTAACAAACATAAATACTAATATTCCAAGATTAGATGTAGAGAAAATAGAAGTGGGATCTAATGATGTTGACCTTATCATAAAAAATAAAACAGATAACACTCTTTGGGTCCAAAAGTTTATTTACTAGTATTTTTTATAGACTCAGCTTGTTTTTTAACAAACAATTCGTGAACAATAGAAAATACATTTCCTGTTAACCAATATAGAGATAAGGCAGCAGGGAATTGAGTGGCTACTATAGTAATAATTACCGGCATTCCGTAACGCATCTGCAAATTCATACTCCGAGCAAAATCATCTTTAAACGAAGGTAATTCATTAGCTTTCTTTTTATTTGGTGCTGGCAGGGGTGGTAGTGATAGTTTCATTTGGATAAACTGAGTTACACCAACAAGTAAGGCTAAAATAATACTCTTATCACTAATAGAAATTAGCCCAAATAAGGTATGGCTCACCACCTCCGGCACGGTTATAAATGAGTACAAAATACCCAAATTAAGTTCAAAGCCATTTTTAAAAACCAAAAACAAAGCTAAAATTACGGGTAATTGTATTAAAAGTAAAAGAAAACTCGCAAAAGGATTAATACCATGCTTTTGATATAATTCCATTATTTTCTGAGCTTGAATTTGTTTATCTCCAACATATTCCTCTTTTATTTGTTTCATTTCTGGCTCAAGCTCTCTGAGTTGTTTCTGAGCCAAAGCTGATTTGTGATACAGAGGCATTAATAAAAATTTAATAATGACTGTGAGGGTAATAATACCTAAAGCAATGTTATGCCCAGGCATAATAGAAATAATAGCGACTAAAGCATTATAGAGGGGTTGAATTAAGATTAAATTAAAAATTTCAGACATTTATTTAGATAATTTTATTTTTAGATAATAGGTATAGTATAGCACTTTGTAAATCTTCTAGTTTAAGATTAGTGACCCCAGGTTTTGTTATAAAAACTATATTATAACCATTTTTAAATTGACCTTTTTTTCTTATTAAAAAAGCTCTAATTTGACGCTTTATTTTATTTCTAACAACAGCCTTTTTATTGACCTTAGAGGAGATCACAACTGTAAAAGAGGTGTTTTCACTGTTGTTTAACAGTGATTTTATATAAAGAAAAGGAGTATGATTAGTTACTCCTTTTCTTATTACAGTCTCTATTTCTTCATTTGTTAGCCTCCTGTTTTTAGGGAGCATAAATAAAGGTTAAACTGACAATTTAGACCGTCCTTTTCGACGACGTCTCAATAAAACTTTTCTACCCCCAGGAGTTCTTGACCGCACTAAAAAACCATGGGTTTTAGCTCGTTTTCTCTTTTTAGGATTATAGGTAAATGACATACGTTTATTAATCTACATGAAATTAGATAATTTGGCAAGAACAAATATAAAGACCTAGAAAAGTCTTTATAAATATCATTTTTTATTTTTATTAACCACTAAAAAAGTTTTCCCCAACCCTTAATAAGTAATCCACTGATTATCAACATAACTGTCTAGTTTCATTCACTATATTCAAGATCTATAATAGACCAATCACAACTAATCATTTAGCCTATTATGGTAGACAATAAACAACTTTGGGAGCAAGCCTTATCCCAAATAGAATTGAGTACTTCTAAAGCTAACTTTGGCACTTGGTTTAAAAATACTTACATCCACAAAAATGAAGAGGGTATTATATATTTAAGTGCTCCTAATACTTTTGTAAAAGATTGGTTACGCAACAAATATCATAAATTTATACTTAAAGCTCTTAGAGATATTAGCCCTGAAGTTAGAAACTTAGAGTATATAATCATAAGAAAAGACGATAAAACTACTCCCGCTGAAGATTCTAGTCAAAAAAACCTTACTACAACAACAGATTTAGGCCTAAATGATCTATATATAAACAAAGATAGTAATTTAAACCCTAAATATACCTTTGATAACTTTGTGGTTGGCCCTTTTAATGAAATAGCTTATGCCGCAGCTCAGGCTGTCACTAAAAACCCTGGGATGAACTATAATCCTTTATATATCTACGGAGTTACTGGTTTAGGAAAAACCCACCTTCTTCAAGCGGTTGGTAATTATATAAAAAAACAAAATCCTAATAAAAGAGTTTTTTATACTACATCTGAAACATTCACTGTAGATTGTGTTAATTCTATTTTAAACAATAAAATTAACTTATTTAAGGAAAAGTATAGAAAATATGACTTAATTATTATAGATGATATTCAATTTTTCTCTAATAAAGAAAAAACTCAGGAAGAATTGTTTCATTTATTTAACCATTTTTATGAAAATAATAAGCAAATTATATTTTCATCAGATCAACCACCTAAATATATAGAACATTTAGAAGATCGTCTTAGATCACGTTTTGAAGGGGGAATGATAGTGGATGTTAGTAAACCTGATTATGAATCAAGGTTGGCGATTTTAAAGACTAAATCAAGGGTATTAGAGAAACAAATACCAGATGAAATATTGGAATATATAGCTTCTATTGTTTGTGACAGTATCAGAGAGTTAGAAGGTACTTTAAAATCAGTTATCGTTCAAACTCAAGCCAAAAAGCGAGATATAACCTTAACTGAGATTAAAAATATCTTAAAAAATAACATTAAACCTAAAAAAGCTGTTTCTTTTAAAGATGTTGTTAAAATTATATCTGAATATTACACTATAGAAGAGAAGTCTTTATATGAGAAAACCAGGAGAAAAGAAGTGGTTAAACCTAGGCAAATTATTATGTATATAATGAGGGAGGATTTTAACTCATCTTACCCTTATATTGGCCAAAAATTAGGTGGTCGAGACCACACCACAGTTATCCATGCTTATGAAAAAATAAAGCGTGATATCCAAAAAGATACTGTTTTAAACCAAGAGATAGAACAAATTAGATCTCAGTTATATAATAGTTAATAATAAGTGGAAAACCTTGTGAATAAGTAGTATAAAACCCTGTTAAGAATAATACTATAAAGTGGTTATAAGATTGGGTTTAAAAGTTATCCTATTTCGATCAACTTAATTATCCCTTAAATACCCAATTTAATTCACATAAAATGTGTTTAAAAATAAGCCTTTTAAAGACTTATCAACCTATTCACACCCTTAATAAACAAGTATGAAAATTGAATGTCTAAAAAATAAATTACAAAAAGCAGTTACAATTACAGAGAGGATTACTGCTAAAAATATGTCATTACCTATCTTAAAGAATATTCTTTTAGAAGCTAATGATGGTTATTTATCTATTAGAGCTACTAATTTAGAGGTTGGTATAGAAACTAAAATACCAGCCAAAATACATGAGCCTGGGGTAACTGCTATAAATCCCACTATATTTTCTAATTTCCTTAATAATTTAAAAGATGAAGATAAAATAATTTTAACAGTAATAAATGGTAATTTAAGTGTGGCTACTGAAAACAGTAATACTGTAATTAAAAGTGAAACCACTGATGATTTTCCAACGATTCCTAAGATATCTACAGATAATAAATTAAATATTTTAGCGGAAGATTTTATTAAAGGGTTAAAGTCTGTAGCTTTTGCTTCATCTAATTCTGATATTAAACCAGAGATATCTAGTGTTTATTTATATATAGATAATGATTTACTTATTTTTGTAGCCACCGATTCTTTTAGATTGGCTGAAAAAAGAATAAAATTAAAACAAAATAGTTCTATTGAATCAGTTATTATTCCTATAAAAAATACTTTAGAAATAGTAAAAGCTTTTGAGGGATCTGAAAATGAAGAATTAGAAATATCTTCAGATGGTAATCAAATATCCATTTTTGGTAATAATATACATTTTACTTCCAGAGTAATTAATGGAGTTTACCCTGATTATAGGCAAATTATGCCAAAAGATTATAAAATTAGTTTTGATTTAAATAGAGATAGTTTTTTACAAGCTTTAAAATTAAATACTATTTTTGCTGATAAATTTAATCAAATTAATTTTTTATTAAATACTGAAAATAAAAATCTTATTCTAAATACATCAAATCAAGATACTGGTGAGAATACCACAATTTTAAATGATTTAGATATAAAGTTTACTGATAAAAATGATAATTTTAGTACTTGTTATAATATAAGATATATAATAGATTCTTTTTCTATTATTAATACAAACAAGATATTTTTAGGTTTAAATGAGGTTAATAGACCACTTATGTTGCAGCCAATAGGGGATGATAGTTTTTCTTATATTGTGATGCCTGTAACTAGATAATTATGAATAATTTAGATAATTTATTAAAAAAATATTTTAAATTATCTTCAAATGATAAGTTTGTAAAAGAAAAATTAATCAATATCTTAAAAGATAATTTTAGAATAGATATAAATACTGATCAGATAAAAATAAAAGACACAGAAATTTTTATTAATTCTGGGTCTATTGTAAAAACAGAAATTTTCTTAAATAAAGGAAAAATTATTTATTTACTAAATGAGTCTTTAGGTGATAGTAAGATTAAAAATATATTTTAATCTAAATCTAATGTTAATTTATCTGATAGTGTTATTTTACTACCATTATCTTTTGTAATTACTATTTTTATATCAATATTTTCTTTTAAATTAGATATTTTATCTTTAGGTATAAAACTAAAATTAGGTGATTGTCCTGTTGTTATACCAAGTAATTCATTCTCAGCGAAAAATTCTATTCTAGTAACTATTTGAGAGGAGGGAATAATAACTGAGATAGCTACAGTTTCGTCTGGTTTTACTTTTTGTCCTCCAGTGCTTAAAGCTGAATTAAAACCATCGTCATCTTGATTAGAATTAGATTCATTTGATGAGTTGTTGGTGTTAAAAGATTGAGAGCGAGCCCAATTTGAGACTGAATATTCCCAGTTGTTAAATTGGGGGTCGCTGGCTGGGTATAGAGGATCAGCACCGCGTGGGTTATCTTTATTTATCCAATAAAGTATAGAATGAACTCCATCCGATTCATTTCTCCAAATACCTTTTAATATAGGTTTAAGATCAGAAGGTGATGGTTCTGGTTCTATAAAGTATTCAGCTGGTTTATCAGATAAATATTGTCTCATAAAGCTATTCCAGATTGGAGCTACAATCACACCCGCAATCCTTCTATCCATAGGAGTATTATCATTATTTCCAACCCAAGCACCCACTACCACACTTGGAGTATAGCCCACAATCCAGGCATCTCTGTAGTTATTAGTAGTACCAGTTTTAACAGCTACTTCTCGGCCTGGAATAACAAGTTGAGAATTAAAACCAAAAACTGGAGCTCTAGCACTATCATCAGATAAAATATCTGATATTGTTCGGGCGACATCAGGTTTTAATACTTGAGTGCTGTTTTTTTCATATTTTTCTAGTGTTTCTCCTTTAGAATCTTTTATTTCTACTATGTAGTTGTATGGATTTCTGACTCCATCATTAGCAAAAACACCATAAGCACTAGTCATTTCAAGTAAAGTTACTTCACCACCTCCGAGTACTAAAGTTAAACCATATGTTTGGTAATCTTTTAGAGTAGAGATACCCATATTTCTAGCAGTGATAATAGCTTCTCTCATGCCAGATAAATAAAGAACTTTAACTGCTGGTATGTTCTTTGATTGAGCTAATGCATTTCTTAGGCTAATTGGCCCTGAAAAGGTGCCGTCATAGTTAGTAGGAGAGTAACAGGTAGTACCACTAGATAAAGGAGTACCTTGAGCACTACAGCCGGTATTAAATTCGGTAGGTAGGTCAAATACTACTGTTTCTGGGGTATAACCTTTATCAAAGGCGGAAGCATAAACGAAGGGTTTAAAAGCCGAACCCGGTTGTCTTTTAGCTAAGGTGACATTAAAGTTACCTTCTTTTTCCATGTCAAAATAATCAACTGATCCAACCATAGATAAAATGTCTCCTGTTTGAGGATCAAGTGCTACTAAACCAGCATTCCCAGCTTGGTAATTAGCTCTATTTTGAGCGCCATAACGAGTAATAATATCTTCTGCCTGTTGTTGCATCTTCCAATCTAAGGTGGTGATTATATTTAAGCCACCATTTCTTAATTTGTCTTGGCCGTATTTTTGCTCTAATTGTTCCAAAACAAAGAATACAAAATGGGGGGCTTTAATACCTCTATTTTCTGGTTTGGTAAATAAAACTTTTTCTCTTTTAGCTGCATCTCTTTCGGCTTCAGAAATGTATTTAAATTGATACATTTTGTCTAAAACGGAGTTTTTTCTTTTTTCTAAACTTTCAACATTATTTCCATAAGGTGATAAAAACGAAGGCGCTTGAGGTAAAGAGGCTAAATAAGCAGATTCAGCTAAATTTATATCTTTAGCTGATTTACCAAAAAAGACTTTAGCTGCCTCTTCTATCCCGTAAATACTGCCACCATAAGGGACCTCATTTAAATAGAGTTCTAGTATTTCATCCTTACTTAATTTTTGCTCTATTCTAATAGATAAAATAGCCTCCTTAATTTTACGAGTTAAGCTTCTGTCGTCTGTCAGTAAGGTATTTTTTATAACTTGTTGGGTGATAGTAGAACCACCTTGAGTAATTTCTCCAGCATTTAAATTAATCCAAAAAGCTCTAAGAATAGCTGTTGGTTTAATGCCGTGATGTTTATAAAAATCTTCATCCTCGATCGCAATAGAAGCTTGTTTAGCATGATCGGCGATTTCTTCTAAAGGTATAATAGTTCTTCTGATTTCGTCATGAGCATTATAAAGAACAATTTCTCCGGTTCGATCGTATAGTTTAGTAGATTGAGCAATAATTCTGTCCTCAAAATAAGAGTCAAAATCAGGTATTTTTAGGGTTAGTGTCCACAAGATACTAACACCACTAGTAAATAAAAATAACGCCAAACCTAGGGCTATTATTTTAGTTAACCAATCTTTTATTTTATATTTTTGCCACATATTTTAATGCTAGCATATCTAGAAAAAAAGCGTAAGTTGTGGTATGTTCTAAATATTATGTCTATAAGTAAAATAAATTTTAGTGACCATTGGTTAGAGCGGGGAATTGATAAAATATATCCGTCTAGAGAAGATTTGGATAAGTTTTTAGATGGTGGTCAGAAATTAAAAATATATTTTGGTATTGATCCGACTGGAAATACTTTACATATTGGACATGGGACCATTTTATTAAAACTCAAAGAGCTACAAAAAGCTGGTCATGAGGTAATTATCCTAATTGGAGATTTTACGGCTATGATTGGGGACCCGACTGGTAAATTATCTTCACGATTGAAATTAAGTTCAGAAGAGATAAAAAATAATTATAAAAATTATACCAATCAAATTGGTCAAATTTTAGATTTAAATAATACTAAATTTGAATTTAATAGTGCTTGGTTAAATAAATTAAACTTCGGAGATATTATAGAAATAGCTTCAGAATTTACAACCGCTCAAATGTTGGAGCGTGATATGTTTGAAGAGAGGATAAAAAAAGGTGAACCTATTTTTATACATGAATTTTTATATCCTTTAATGCAAGGTTATGATTCGGTGGCAATGGGGGTAAATGCAGAAATTGGGGCTAGTGATCAAACTTTTAATATGTTGTTTGGGCGCACTATGCTTAAAAAGAAAGGCCAAGAAAAATTTGTCATTACTACAAAATTACTAATAGATTCTAATGGTAAGAAGATGGGTAAAACTGAGGGTAATATGGTAACCCTAGAAGATACTCCAGAAGATATGTATGGCAAAATAATGAGCTGGTCTGATGATTTAATGCCACTGGCTTTTGAAATTTGTACAAGTACTCCAGTAGAAGAAGTGAAAGAAATTTTAGCCAAAAATCCCCGCGACGCCAAAATGAAATTAGCTAAAGAAATCGTGGCTACTTTTAAATCTGTAGCAGAGGCTGATCAAGCGGAACAAGATTTTATAAAGAAATTTCAACAAAAAGATATTCCAGAAATTATAGAAGAAATTAATATTACACCAGGAACTTTATTGCGAGATATATTGGTTGATAAAAATATAATTGAGTCTAAATCAGAATTTAGGCGCTTAATAGAGTCGGGTGCTATTACCACACTCCCTCTGAAAGAAAAGATTCTAGACGCCGACACAGTCATTACGGAAACTACTATTTTAAAAATAGGTAAGAAAACGTTTATAAAATTAATAGTTTAAAAAACCCAGTATTTAAATACTGGGTTTTTTAAACTAGAATTGTTCTTCGTCTAGTAGTCCGTCTGGGATGTCAGCCTCATATTCATCGTCGTCTGAATCTTCTGTAAAAAGAGGGCTCTCAGTGTCGTCTTCTATATCATCTTCCAACTCAAAAACTTCATTTATTACATCGTCGCTATCACTAAATACTTGATCGTCTGATTGGTCTTCAGGCATAAATTTAAATTATCTTTAAAACTTTTAAAATTAACAATATTTTTGCTATGATAATGCGGTTATAATAACTCGTCAAGACCTTAGAAGGTGAATATTTTTAGATAAGCCAGCTAAGGCGATGACAATAGCGTCAAATTCGTCATCAAGTTTAACTTCTGGGGGAATAGAAATCAACATTTTAGCCATTTTCATAATCTGATCCTTAGAGGCATTGCCGAAGCCAGTGATCGCCATTTTTATTTCAAGTGGAGTCATTTCTATTACAGGAATATTATTGGAGGCACATAAAAATATTAACATTCCTCTAACTTCTCCTATTTTCATAGCCGTTTTTTTATTATTAGCTATAAAAACGCTTTCTATATTTACTAAATCTATATTATAAGAATCTAATATTTTTTTAAAATCTAAACCCAAAGTTTTTAATCTGTTGGGGAAATTATCTTTTTTATTACTGGTTAAGCAGGTGGAGTAAATAAGTTTTTCCTTTAATTTGGGTTGCTTATCTATAATAGCGATACCTAATCGGTCGTAGCCTGGGTCTATTCCTAAAATAATCATAAAATATAATATTTAGAATATTCTAAATATTGGCATTAGTATAAATACTTTTCACATCCTCATGTTCTTCTAGAATGTCTATAATATTTAGCAAATTTTCTGTATCAATATCAGAGAGGGGGATTATAACATTAGCCCTATACCCATTTTCATTTTTAGTAAAAGCCCACAAAGCTGAATTTTGAGCCCCTAAAGAAATACCTTGTTTAGATAAAAGATGTTTAATTTCCGGGGTGGTGCGATTTTTATTATCGGTAATACCTTCAATAATAATAGCCACTCCACCGGGGCCATAAGCCTCATAAATTACTTCTTCTAAGTTATCGCCATTATTTGATTTACCTTTTTCTATAGCCCGAGCAATATTATCGGCTGGCATATTTACAGCTTTAGCTCGGTCTATAACCGCTCTTAAACTAGGTGAGTTAATATCCCCAGAAACTCTCTTCGATTCCATAGCGATAGCTTTGGCGTGCATGGAAAACGTTTTACTTTTCTTTGCATCTTCAGAAGCTTTTTTGTGTTTGATTTTTGACCATTTATTATGTCCAGACATTTTTTGAAAGTTAGGCGTCTATAGTTTTAGAATATACCAAGTTCTTAAAAATTTCAAAAAAGAGCTAATTATTAGGAGGAATTAAACCTAGGTGATCGTAGCCTTTAGTTGTAAGTTGGCGACCTCGAGGAGTTCTTTCTATTAATCCACATTGAATTAAATATGGCTCGTAAACATCCTCAATAGTCGCTTCTTCCTCCATAATAGAGGTAGCTAAAGTGTTTAGGCCAACAGGGCCGCCATTAAATTTTTCAGCTAGAGCCAAAAGGACTGCTTTATCGGCCGTTGATAAACCAATATTATCGACCCCTAACATATTTAAAGCCTCATTAACTGTGCTGTAAGACAAGGGTAAATTTTTAACCTCTGCATAATCCCGAGCTCTTTTTAAAAGTTGGTTAGCTATTCGGGGTGTAAAACGACTTCTTTTAGAAATTTCAGTAATAGCTCCATCTTCAATATTGGTATCTAAAATATTAGCAGACCTTTTGATAATTTTACTAATATCTTCCTCAGTATAAAATTCTAGTCTATGAGTACCGCCAGAGAAACGACTCCGTAGGGGGGCAGACAAAAGGGCAATTCTAGTGGTGGCAGCAATTAAAGTAAAAGGGGGTAGTTCCAATTGAATCACCCGAGCACCTGGACCTTTGCCAATAATAATATTTAAACTACCTTGTTCCATGGCTGGGTATAAAACCTCCTCAATCATCTTATTTAGACGATGAATTTCGTCGATAAATAAAATATCTCCAGGTTCTAGGTTGGTTAAAATAGAAGCTAGGTCGCTGACTTTTTCTATAGCCGGGCCCGAGGTCGATTTAATCTGGCTCCCTAATTCTTTGGCTATTAAATAAGCTAAAGTGGTTTTACCAAGACCGGGGGGGCCATAAAATAGGAGGTGTTCTGGTGGGTGATTTCTTAAACTGGCCGCATTTAAGAGAATTTTAACATTATTTTTGATGTTTTCTTGGCCAATATACTCAGTCCAATTGTCAGGCCGAAGAGACTTGTCTAAAAACGAATCGTTCTTTATAATGACACCCTTAGCGTCTTTGGGATCTGGCTTACTTGACATATTTTTTATATTGTGATAAGATGTTCTAGTTAAGGTATTTACAGGCCTGCGTG
>Ga0208375_1000818_pt1 | contig 39540 bp, 39 predicted proteins | sample RifOxyD1_FD_184038 | JGI IMG/M metagenome (GOLD analysis project Ga0208375, IMG submission 184038) | Soil microbial communities from Rifle, Colorado - Rifle Oxygen_injection D1 (SPAdes) | ecosystem: Environmental > Terrestrial > Deep subsurface > Rock core/Sediment | place: Rifle, Colorado... | reverse complement strand
TTTGAATCAGGACATCCGGTCGCTTCGGAAGCGGTAAATGTCGAGCCGTCAGCCGGACCGACAAGAACCGTGCCGGAATCCTCGTCAACTACTTTTATGTCTTCCAAGTCATACCAGCCGTTGGTCGTAGCGGCGGCATTGGTGAATGTGCCGGAACCAAGATTGTCCAAACAGAGCACCAATCTGGTCTTTTTGACTTCAATGTTGTTTGCCGCGCTAAACGAATATCTTGCCAAGATGGTATCGGAAGTGGTTGTGCCGACATTGGTCGCATTGGGGCCGTTCATCGTAATGGTCAGAACGCCTCCCTGCAAAGTAAGGTTATGGGACTCGCCTGTAGCGGAAGAATCAAAATCAGTAATCGTCGCTTTCATTCCATAACCGTATTGGTCGCCTATGCCGAGAACATCAGCCGCGTATTCCACGTAAAACTTAACGGTTTCGGACTTTTTACCGGCTAAATCGCCGAATAATCGGAAGATTTTGTAGTCTCCCTTGGTAATCTTGTAACCGGGCGTACCGAAATCAAACACCGCATAACCGTCGCTGGTCATAGCGGCTGTCTCGGCAACTTTGACACTGCTCACTTCCAAGTAAAGGTTGGTAAGATCGGTGGCCTTTACATCGCCGCCGTTATACAACTGAATCCTTCTGATATAGGAAGCTTCGGTGTTAGCCGTAACTTTGAATTCGGACAATGCGGTTGCCTTTTGTCCAACTTTCGGGTTGGCAACAGAACCGCTCTTTGCCACCGTTAATCCTCCTGAATCAGAACCTGAAACGGTGAAATTATTGCTTACAACCGGATATCCGGAAACGGTTCCGGAAGCGATTTTGACATTAGTCAACGAAAAATTGTTGACATTGCCGGCTCCGGCAGTCGAAGAATGGTCACCTACTAAGGTTAAATCTTTCGTTCCGCTTACCGCGACATTCAAACTGATGAATGTGACGGTTCCTTCGGACGAAGAAAGGGTCCTTCCGGCAGTCAACCTTCTCGCTCCATCATAGATGTAAAGGTTGTCATAGTCGGTCGTAGCGCCCGCTCCGCCTCTCTTGAAGCTCAATTCGTTAACTGTGCCCGTACCGCTAAATCTCATCACCATAGCGTTAACGCCGTATGATCCTTGAGTTACGGTCTGGGCTGACGGATTGGAAGAAGCTAAGCTTACAGACACATTTCCGGCCACAGGGGTCGGGGAAGACACCGAACCGCCTCTTGTATACGCGGGGACCTGATTCACTGAAGAATACTCTGATGCGACTGAATACAGGGCAAATTCAGCGGCATTGATCACGAAAACCTTTTTGAAGAAATTCGGATCATCCGCAACGGCTTGTGATCCACTAGTGTTAACCCAGTGCAGTGAAGCCACATCTTCTCCCGTCGTTTCTATCCCGTAGACCTTTTCATCTCCGTCAACTCGGAAAAGTCCGGATGTCGGAAAAGCGTCTCGGGTAGCGGCGGATACGGATTTCACATTGGCAAAACTGCCAAGGTGACCGTAAAGATTAAAGATCTGGGGGCTTAAGAATAATCTCTTGTATCCCCAATCATTCACAATGTACACATCCGGGTCGTCAGAACCGGCGGCGCTTATTGTGTTGCCTTCCACCAGACCGTAGTCAGAAGGAACGGCTGCGCTTGCCCAATTCGGAGCAAGATACATAAAACCGGACAACGACATTATGGTCGTTACCGCGGTTAAGACCGCAAAAGTTTTTAACAAACCTTCGCGAGTTCTTTTTGATAATTTACTCATTTTGTTTTTGTTTTTATTTCTGAACTGAAACTGTATTGTCTCCCGAACCTTTAAACATTTAAACTTTTAAATATTTAAACGCTTATATGCCGGGGACAAATCGACCAGTAACAGAACAGAATTTAATTTCTGATTTCACTGTTCTAAAACTGAATCTTGAATAAACCGCATTTTGAAAAAATATTTCAAACCCATAAATCCGTTTTATCTCGACCAACGGATTTAACGGAGCGGCTTATCGACTTCAAGATTACACATTCTAAATCAAACTTAAATTTATTACTGTCTAAATCTAAAGCATCATTGTTTTCTTTCTGCCTAATTTTCAATGTCCTATCCTAAGCTGTCTGCTTTTGAAAACATCTATCAACGCTTCCAAAAGCAGACCGCCTAATTCTTTCTAAATTCTTTCTTTTTTAAACTTACTTTTCGTTAACATAAATAACCAAAAAATGGTTATTTATCATAGTTTTATATAACACTATTTATCATAGTTTTTGACTGATTTTTGACTGCCAATCCTTACACATCAGCTGTCGGTTAATATTACAAAAATATAAGATAAAAGTCAACCGATTCGCCAATATTGAACTGGCCATTCCGACCACCGTATTTCAAGCGAAGAGCGGATCTTGTCCACACTTCATAAGTAATTATATCGCATCTAAAAACACTAGCAAGGGGTAAAATTGTGGATAATTTTTGTGAGGGAATATTGACTGTTTTAAATGTTAAAAGGTTTTGCTGTTTGGGGTCTTCGGCGTACCGTTTATCAAGCCGTTTTCAACATCGCGGCCATTTCTCGTTATACCATCATTAGTCTGCCAATTAGCGGCATTATCGCCCGATTGCTTAGAATCTGCGCGTTCCATTGAAAAACGGCCTGTTTTATTACCGGCATACCAGCCTCCGGTATTTGAGGTTTTATCTTGTAAATTACCGGCAGAATCCCTTAATTCCAATGTTTCTCCGCTATCGGAAAGAGCTCCGGTATATATTTGATCCGCCGAAATGTCAGAAATTGTTGAATCATTGGTTCTTTCAAGCAAAAAATAGCCCAGGGGTTGAATAATTCCGGAAAGAGTAATTGTTGGATCAGGATTGGCCCCGGTAAGAGATTTTAATGTCCAACCGTTCAAATCAACTGGCCATTCCGTAAAATTATAAAGTTCTATCCATTCATCGCTGGAAGATATTTCGGTGCCCATCCATGCAATTTCATTTATTATCACGGCAAACAAAGAAGATTCTACCGCCGGAGTTGGTGATGGTGTCAAGCTCGGTGATGGTGTTGGTGTCGTTGAAGGCAATGGTGAAGGAGAAGACAAAATTGTCGGCATTGGTGTCATTGTTGGTGAAAAAGAAGGAAGGGGCGAAGGTTTTAGTGTCGGACTTAAAATAATTGTTGGTGTTGGTGACAATAATGGTGACAACGGTGATGACACCAATTTGATTGGTGTCGGTGATGGTGTCTTTATTGGTGACACTTTGGTGACATTAGATGTTTTAGGCGATGACACCAATTCTGTCACCAATTTTTTTGTTTCGTTGGAAGATTCGCTGTTTGTTGCGGTCAAAACTGCTTTTATGTACGAAAATCCATACCCAAAAGCTGATAGTCCATAAAACGAACCCCATGCAAACGCGCTTAAAATTAAAAGAAAGACAATTACTCGGAGCCGCCTTTTTATAAATTCCTTAAAAATATTCATGAGAAAAGATGAATCCTTTTAACCTGCCACGAATTAAAAATACTAAATGTATTTAAAATATGGCATTAAGGAGGGACAAAATGTCATATTGTTTGTTTAAGTCGCGACAGAGTAAAAAAACTTATCTTGAAAAAATTAAGAAACGATGCTCCGAGAGTATCGTTTCTTAATTTGATCGTCAACATTGAGATTTCTAACTTATCAACAGTTTATCTACAAATCTTGTTGCGGATGTTTTAGAGATACCGCAAAGATTAGTTTAAATAACGGAGTAATAGACCGCTTTGCTCTTGATAGATTTGCGCAATAAACCGCTTTGCGCCAATTCGCTTAAATTTCTCTTTACCGTTCTCGCCGATAAAACGCTAAACTCTTCTATGATATCTTTTGTCCTGGCATTTGGAAATTTTTTAATAAAATGAATGATTTTTTCTTTATTGACACTTAGATCATTGTCTTCGTTGTTTGAATATTCTTCGGCTGATGCATTTTTAATTAAATTTTTGGAAAGAGTTTCCTTTTTAATTTCTAAAACGCCCGTTCCGGTTGTTTTAATTGTCTTTGTAAATTTTATCAAATCTAATTTAACGAATAACAGGCTTTTTCTGACTAAAAGCAGGGGAATATGATTAATCGCGCTGTAATGTTCTAAATATTCCGACAATTCCAACAATGAATTAATTTCAGTCAGTAATTCTTCGCCTGCCGTAGATTGTGCGACACATATTTCTTGCTCTGATTTCCCATCCATATTTTTACTGACGGAAAATTTAATATATCCCGCCGTAAAATCGTTTAATTTTTGATAAAGTTTTCGGGCCAAAAATTTATCTTTCAATAAATAAAGAACTCTTGATAACGCCATGACGGTATTGGTAAATTGTTTATGAATGGTTTCCCCCATTTTCATTTAGCTCAAATTTTTTTAAGATAATTCTTTAAAAATTCGTCTATGATTTTGGTTCCGGCGGAATAAACTTTCCCGTTTCTGATAAAGGTCATTCCGATTATCCGGCCGTTATTATTGACAAGCGCTCCGCCGTTAAAAATGCTCTTAGGTTGAGCATCAATAAAAACAGCTCCGTTTAATAAGTAATTGATGGCAGTTTTTTGGGAAAATAATATCGGCTTGGATAAATTGACAAACTTTCCGATAATCACCAGTTCTTGGCCGCTTTGAAAATTATCCGAAAAATCCAATTCGGGAACATTAAAATTTACCGTTCCGTTAACTTTGATTATCGCTAAATTTTTAACAAAATCCCGGGCCATGATTTTGGCGCGCAATATTTTGTCTTCATATAAAACCTGGAACACCGAAGCGCTGGCCGGAGCCGTATCCGCGGTTGTAACAATTAAACCGTCGGAGGAAAGAAAAATACCGTTGCCTTGTCGTAATAACCGGCTGTCTTTGAATGATTGCACCGCCGCCACGAAAAGCGATTGATCAATGACTATTTTTTGCCAAAAATCGGCGGGCGCCGGGCTATATGTAGTTGCCACAATTGTTTTTTCCGGATTCGGACTGGTTAACGCCTGAACCGCCATATTCGCTTTTTGAACTTCCGATCTTAAATTTTCCAATACCGCGTCGCCCCAAAAACCTAAATTTAAAATAATGAACGCGGCAAAAAACCCGCCCAAAAAACCAATCCCTAAAATTAAGCCGTATTTTTTTATCATTTTTCTAAAAAATATCGTCTATGATCTTGTTTGCACCGCAAACATAATTTAAAATAAGAAAAAAATCAAGAATTTTTAAACAGTTCTTTTGCCCGTTCCCATAATTGAGGATAGCCGTTTTGTTTCATCCAATACCACCATTCGGCGCCCCACAAATAAAAAGAATTAAAGCCGGTTTTGCTTGAAAAATTTATCATTTCGTTAAATTTGTCCAAATCCATTCTTTCAAGTTGAGTATCAACCGGAGTATCTAAAATCGGCTGCAAAAGCCATGGTTCGGTTGAAAGTTCAATCACGATTGACGGTTTTTCTTTATAAATTAAACTGACAATATTCTTTTTTATTCTGAAAAGCGCCGGAATTACAGGATATCGCAACGGGCCGATTGTCCGGTTCCAAACATACAAATACATGGTGGTGCCGAAAACATCGCCATTTTTATACGCTCTAAACCAATCACCGAATTCACCGCTGTCAGTAATTATTATGGGATGCGACGGATCTAACCGTTGAACTAATAATATCTCTTTTATCAAAATCTCTTTGACTTTTTTGTTGTGCATTCCGCAATTCGCTCTGCTAAAAAATAAAAGAAAGGGCTCGTTCTCAATTTGCCAATATTGCAACACCGGTGAATTTTTGTATCGGTTTACAGTAACTTCAATATAATTCAAAAGTTTCTGTTCATGCTGTTCGTAAGATAATTCTTTGACCCATTCGGGAGTGTGACACTCCGGCCATCCCGGAAGACGATGGCCGACAGCTAATATTACCGAGGCATTCCTTTTTTCAGCTTCTTTGAATTGAAAATCAAGCTCTTTGAAATTAAAAACATTCTCTTGCGGTTCTGTCAGCGGCCAATGAGCTGAAAATCTAAAATTTCTCACGCCCAAATCATCAAGCAGAGCAAGATAAGTTTCTTTCCAATCCAATTTAAGTTCATCGGCGTGGAATCGGCTGAAAGAAACACCGTATTGCGGTTTAGCCGTTGTGGATGAGAAATCTAAGGACAAAATCCACAATATTGCCGCTATTAAAATCAAACCTGAAAAAAACTTTTTCATAGTTTAAAGAGGGCGATAAAACCGCCGACGATAAAACCTATTCCCAATAATTTATTCATCAAAACCTTTCCTCTGATGTTTTCAGTTACGCCGGGCACTTTATTCCGTAAAATAATGGCTAAAACAAATATAAATAAAAATTGGATCCCCAAAAGCGCGCTTACCAAAGAAACATCGCCAAGCTTAATTGAATAATAAAGCAGCAGAAAACCGGCGCCTGCCGCAATTTTGCCGGCAATAAACCAAAATTTGGAAGATTTAGCAACATTTTGCAAAGAAGCCGCAATTTCCTTTCTTGCGCCATGAAAAATAAGCGAAAGAATTCCGGCGCCCGCAAAACCTATTCTTGTCCAAAATATTCCGTTTATAAAATTTACCTCGTTAAATGTCCACTTTAAAAGAACAAACGATAAGCCGAAAAACAAACCGGTCATTAAAGAATATTTGAAAATATTTTTTTTAATTTTGCCCAAGAAAAAGATACCGATAACCAACAATATAAAAGCAACCTCGTTTGAAAATACCAACCTGTCTTTTAAAATAAAAAAGGAGAGAAGATAGGTGGACACAGCGGCAAGCACTCCCGCGTTGGTGGCGGCAACGGAAACATCGGTTAATTTGACGGATTTATAAAGAAAAAACAGGCCTCCAAAAAAAGCGGCTCCGGAGATAAAAGCAATGATAAAATAAAGCGGACTGACCCAAACCACTCCAAACGGAAGCAAAAACACTACGGCCAAACTTAAAATAGCCACCCAAAACGCATAAGCAAAAGGCCTCGGAATAGGCGAGGAGAGCAGATACTTATCAATTATAAAAACGACTGCGTTTATAAAATAAGCGGCGAGAGCGATATAAAGCCAGAGCATAAGAATTTAAATTATTAAAGGTATCCCATTTTCGGGATTTACGGAGCCCGACGGGGGCGAGTTAAAGACAAAATTTCAGCAGAAATTTATGTCGTGCCCGAAAATGGAATACCTTTAATAATTTTTTAATCAATTTCTAATTTTCTATTTGGTTCTCTTTACATATCTTAGCATATTCAAGAGCCGACGGACGAATTTTCCTTTCTCCGCCGGCTATCGGAGTTTTGTAATCAATTTCAACAAGCCCGAAGCGGGGCGCGAACCCTTTGTCCCACTCAAAATTATCAAGAAGCGACCAGTACAGATACCCGCGGACATCGGCGCCGTCTTGAATGGCTCTCCAAACCCAATAGAGATGGTCTTTAATAAATTTGATTCTCTTTTGGTCGGCTGAATCGGCAATCCCGTTTTCGGTGATAAAAATCGGTTTGTTGAATTTTTTAACCGCTATCAGCCGATAATAGATGCCTTTGGGATAAATTTCCCATTGCATTTCATCAGCTTTATCTTGTTTCGCTAAATTGCGTTCAGATCCCGGCAGTCGTTGAATCGTATAATAATTCAGACCGATAAAATCCTGACAGGGAAGGGTTTTCCGCCAAAAATATGTGTTGCCAAAATATTCATAAAATTTCTCTGCCGCCCGCAAAATAAAACTGCTGACTATGTGGCGATTGTTTTCAACGATCCCAACGAGAGGGTTTATATTGTGCGACATACCAAGTTGGTCTTGGCCGTACTCATTAAAAATCCTATTTTTATAAATCTTTTTTATTTCACAATAGGCGAGTGTGTGAGCATTAATCATGTTGCGTCTGACTTTCAAAAAATCCAACAAACTTTTGTGTTGCGGCGGCCATTCTCCCCGCAGAAACGATAAGCCGGCATACACATTTAGTGGCTCATTAAAAGTTATCCACAACCCTACCCTATCCTTTAAGTTATCCACAACATACTTTATATATCTTGTAAATATTTCCGGCGATTTTTTATTTAAAAATCCGCCTTTTTTCGCAAACCAAACCGGATTGGTAAAATGCCAAAGCGTCACCATTGGCTCAATTCCCCTGTCGCGCAATGCCTTGACTACATCAATATAATGTTGCATCGCCGTTGAATCAAATCTCCCCTCTTCCGGTTCTATTCGCGACCATTCAATTGAAAACCTCTGGATATTCTGATTCAGTTGTTTGACGATATTAAAATCCTCCTCATATCGATTGTAACTGTCGCACGCTTTTCCAGAAATAAAACCTTCGGGATTTAACCCCTTGGACTTTAAACTTTGGACTCGGGATTCTGACCGCTCCCAGACAGTCCAATCATTTCGATTGTCACCCTCTACCTGATGCGCCGATGTGGCGCTCCCCCACTTAAACCCGTCGGGAAATTTATAAGTAGCCATAAACACATTATACAATAATCGGCTCACCTTGGTGAGCCGATTGGATTTTAATGAAGTGCCTGCTCCTTTCAGAAAAAACCAACGCCTGCAAACCCTTAATCCGCCGCTCAAGATACGAGTAAAGAATGACTAAAAAACATACTTGCTATTGATAGCAAACCTGGCTTGTCATATTCCAGAGCAAAATCGGCAACAAAAAAGAACTGGTTGCTTCGCTTGATGAGTATTTATCTATCGCTTCCGCATATTTATCTAAACTATCTTTTTGTGCTTCCGCCGCTGTCTTTCCTTTGATTAAAGAAATGCCTACTTGATTTGAACATGAAAGAATCGGGGCAGCCAATTCATCTTCAAGCGGTTTTTTGAAAAAATCTTTATCTACCGGAAATATAAATGGCTGAATGTAGTCGATAAAACCCCTTGCGCCGTTTTCCATTATTTCTTTACCCAATATCATACCCGCGTCACATGCTCGCACGAATATTATTTTATTTTTCAAAAGCTTAGTTCCGTTTCCAGCAGAGAGAATAACTTCGTTATCTTCACCGGCAACCGCTTCTTGACTTCCGTGCCCGTTCAAAATAACCGTGTCAATCGGCTGTTTGGCCAAATAACTGTGGAGTTTTTTCTTTACAGCCTTCTCTCTGTCTAAATCTATAACTTTTACTCCCCTCTTTTTTGCCTCTTCAATTAAAAGACCTGCCCAATAGAACAGGTAATGTGTTGGCGTATCGTATCGTGGCCTAGTTAGTAGCAGAAGCATTTTGTAAATCTTGAGTGGGTAATTTGCCAAGCGACCGCAAATAAGCCAGTTGCATTTCTATCATTTTCTTGCCGATATCATCTTGCTTTTTAACTCGTTCTATGAGTTCTTCAACAGAAAAACTTCCCTCATTGCCTACCGATAATTCAATGTTTGAGGGAATAGTTTCTAATCGAGCTATAACAAGATTCATTATATCTTCAGAAATGTTTTGGTTGTTGTTCTTTTTTTCCATAATTATTTTCGTTTTTCTTCTACAGGAACAAATCCCAATTCAATAAGTTTTTGTAAAATTACTTTGCCAAGTTCGGAATCAATTTTTATTTCCCTGTAAGCAACTTCCCAAGTTATGGGACCCCGTTCCAGCAAATCTAAAATAACCTCGCGTCTAATTCCTATTGGCAAGTTGGCATAAAACCTGAAAAAAGCATCTCTATTCATCTGATATTTAAATTATATAAAATTACCTGCTCAATTACAACAGCAATATCAAATCAATTTTTCATTTTCCAACCCCCAAGAGTTCCACTTCAAAAATAAGAGTGGAATTCGGCGGGATAAGACCGTTGCCGATATTCCTGTCGCCGTAGCCCAAAGCCGGAGGAATTATAAGTTTCCTCTTGCCCCCGATTTTCATCCCGGCCACGCCCAATTCCCATCCGCGAATCACCTCTCCCGCTCCCAAATTAAATTGAAACGGCGTGCCACGATCATATGAGCTGTCAAACTTCTTGCCGTCGGCAAGCGTGCCGACATAATTAACGGTAATCATTTTCCCGTTTACCGCTTCGGCGCCGGTACCGACAATCAAATCTTGAATTTGAAGACCGCCTTCAAGCGTAATAACTTTACCGGCAACCGGCGAAGCTGTCGGCGCCGCCCCAATACTTGCAAAAGGATTATCCAACGGAGAAGTTTCCGCTACCGGCGCGTTGGCATTCTTTGATTTATTAACAAAAAGCCAAACGGCAATGCCGACGAAAATTATAACAACCGTAAAAACTAAAACTGTTTTGGTCATATGGTTTGTTTAAAGAAAATTAATAAGTATGCTCTTTCGGGACTTGCGGAGCTCGACGGAGCGAGCGAGAGGCGAAATTCCAGCAGGAATTTACGCCGTGCCCGAAAAGTATACTTATTAAATATTTTAAAATTTATTGATGGATTTAAATATTTCCGGATCAATTATTGTTTCAAAACATGTTCTTCCCAAATCATGCTGCCAATCTTGAATTCCTCCAAAACCGACCCGGTCTATAATCATCGGTTTAGCCGCTCTTCCGCCGGGATATTGTTCTCCCGTATTGACCGTCTCAAACACGGCGCATAATTCAAATTTTAAATTGCTTAAAACCTTGTATTCATAAGGACTCTTGGTTTTCGGGTCATTGGGTATGCTGACCCCGAAAAACGAACCGGCTAAACTATCAAGGTCAACCGGCAATTTTGATTTTCTCTGCCAATAATCAATCACCTGACTCTGAATCACGGATAAATCGCTGATTCTTCTTTCATCCAGCCGTTCCAGCCGTCTTGATTGAGGCGAACCGGCAATAAAAAAACCGAAAACAACGGTTGCCGCAACTATACCTATGATTGCCGGCACAAATATTTTAGAACCAAAAACAGTTTTAGAGCCATTTTGGAGGGGAATTTTTAATTGTAAAAAATAATAATAAAAAACAGCTCCGGCGATAAAGAAGACGCTTGCGACTTTTAACAAAAACCTTGCGGTCAATTCCCCGTTTAAATATGTCTGAATCAATATTACTAAATCGCCGATGATAACAAGCGCGGCCGCAAAAACCGTAAGATACAAAAGCCATTTGCGTATTTTTAATTCCGTTTTTTCGGGAAATTGTTTGATATCCTTATTCAAAAACCAAGAAACCCAAACATAAACCGGAAAAACAACGATTAAGGCGGCAAGGGCGCGGCGGATAAGGTCATAGAATGATCGGTTGCTCCAATAATTATCGGATAACGCGTCCGGAAAATATATGTTTGTGTATTGGAATAAAAGAGCGCCAAAACTGATTGCGCTCACGATAAGCGCAACTACGGCAAGCAAATGCATAAATGTATCGCGGGGAAGATTTTTGTTTATGTCATTAACCATTAAATTATTTATAGAATTTCTGCGTTTGGTCAAGTTCGGAGGCGATTCCCACCGAAATTCTTCGGCGTGAACCTTCGCCTTTCAGGCAAAATCAAGTATTGGGGCGAGCCATAATACACTATGGCGAGAACCAAACGGAGATTTTAACGCAGAAATTGACCAAACCCTTGTGGCTTGAAACAGGTTAAGCCCTATTTTGTTGGGCTTCCTGTTTCAAGCGCAGAAATTCTATTAGTTACACACGCCTGTGGTGGAAAAGCAATTTGGACAAGTATAACACGAACCAGCGCGAACCATAAGAGCGCCGCACTGGGAACATGCCGGAGCGTCAGCGTGGATTACCGCCACTTTATTGTCAATTTTGCCGGTACTAACGGAAATCAATTCTGCCAAAATCTTGTCGTTGGAAGACTGACTTTCAGCAATTTCGGTATTTAATCCTCCGCCATGTTCGGTCTGAACTCCAAAAATTTCTTCTCTTTCTTCCTGGCTAAGCAATTTAAACCCTAAATATCTGAAAACATAATCAACAATTGATTTAGCTGTCGGAATTTGGGGATTATTGGTAAAACCGGCCGGATCAAAACGCATATCTTTGAACTTTTTTACCAAAGCTTTAAGCGGCACTCCGGACTGCAGACACATGGAAATTAAAGTGGCAATAGTATCAAATAATCCCGACACGGTGCTTCCCTCTTTGGCGGTGGTAATGAATGTCTCTCCCGGTTTTTGTGTTCCGGGATAAAAACCGACCGTGAGATAACTTTCAAAACCGCCCACGGAAAACTTATGAGTCATGGACGGCCGTTCATCCGGCAGTTTGCGGCGAGTATAGCCGTTTATTTTTTCAATTAAATTATTTTCGCCGGCTTCTTCTTCTTTCTTCGCTTTTTGGTCTTTGGTTAAATTAAGGGGCTGAATGGATTTGGAACCGTCGCGATACACAGCGATGGCTTTTAGACCAAGCCGCCAGCCTTCCATAAAAACATTTTTAACATCTTCTACGGTAGCGTCGCTCGGCAAATTGACCGTTTTGGAAATTGCCCCAGAAATAAAAGGCTGAACGGCCGCCATCATTTTGATGTGGCCGAGATGATAAATGCATCTGTTGCCATTTTTGGGCCGGAAAGAACAATCAAACACCGGCAAATGCTCCTGTTTAATATGGGGCGCGCCCTCAATAGTTTCTTTTTCCAAAATATAATCAGAAATTTCTTTGACTTGTTCATTGGCATAACCCAATCTTGTTAAAGCGAGCGGAACTTGATTATTTACCAACTTCAAAACTCCCCCGCCAACTAATTTCTTGTATTTTACTATCGCTAATTCAGGCTCCACTCCGGTCGTGTCGCAGTCCATCAAAAAAGCGATTGTTCCGGTGGGAGCCAAGACGGTCACTTGTGAATTTCTGACGCCGTATTTTTCGCTAAGTTCCAAAACTTCCTGCCAAATTAATTTGGCCTGATCACGCAAATTGATATCTTCGTGTTCTGAAACCTCGGAATTAAGAAACAATTTTTCGGCTTCATTCATGTGTTTTTCAATCACGCCGAGCGTCGGCTCTTTGTTTAAATCATAACCGGCGAACGGGCCTTTAATGCTCGCCAATACCGCAGACATTCTGTATGCCTCTCCACACATTAAAGAAGTAATCCGTCCGGCGGTGATTCGGCCGGCATCGGAATCATACGGAAGCCCCAACACCATCAATGTCGCGCCCAAATTGGCGTAACCCAACCCCAATTCTCTGTAATTCTTGGCATTTTCCGTAATCCGTTCCGTGGGATAAAACGAATTCCCCACGATTATTTCTTGAGCCGCAATCATTGTATCAACGGCTTTTCTGAAAAGCTCCGTGTTAAACCTGCCGCCCGCGCTCAAAAATTTAAGCAAATTCAAAGAAGCAAGATTGCAGGCGCTGTTGTCTATGTGCATATATTCACTGCACGGATTGGATGCGTTTATCCGACCGGTATTGGAACAGGTATTCCATTCGTTGATGGTGGTATCGTACTGCATGCCCGGATCGGCGCTATGCCAAGCCGCATCGGCGCACCAATCCAAAATTTCTCTGGCTTTCAATGTTTTTACCGTCTCGCCCGTAGTGACGGCTTTTAAATCCCAGTAACCGTCCGCCTCCACCGCTCTCATAAATTCGTCGTTAACCCTGACCGAATTGTTGGCGTTCTGATACGGCAACAAGGTATAAGGATCAAAAATGTCGGCTTCAATTGAATCTTTGATGCCGCTTCTCTCAAGAGCCTTGGTCATATCTTCAATTACTTTTTTGCAATAAATAAAATTTTTGATGTCGGGATGATCGGCATTTAAAATGACCATTTTGGCGGCCCGGCGAGTCGTTCCTCCCGACCTGATGGAATTGGCGACTCCGTCGGCGCCCTTCATAAAAGACACCGGCCCGGAAGAACGGCCGCCCCTTGAAAGAGCTTCTTCCGAAGATCTAAGTTTTGATAAATTGATGCCGGAACCTGAACCGTATTTAAATATCCACCCCTCGTCCTTGTACCACTCAAGAATTGACTGCATGTTGTCTTCCACCGAAAGAATAAAACACGCGCTACATTGGGGCCGTTCCTGAACCCCGACATTAAACCACACCGGACTGTTAAAGGCGGCGTATTGATTGATCAAGAGAAAAGTTAAATCTTGAATAAAATTATTGCCGTCTTCGGACGAAGCAAAATAGCCATCTTTTAATCCCCAATAACCGACAGTTTTGGCGACCCTGTCCACCATCTGTCTGGCGCTGTATTCTCTGTCGGGAGAATCCATCTTGCCTCTAAAATATTTGGACGCCACAATGTCGGTTGCCGATTGACTCCAAAAATTGGGCACTTCAATATTTTTCTGTTCAAAAACAACGGTGTTGTCTCCTTTGGTAATCCTGGCGGTTCTTTTTTCCCAAACAACGGATTCATAGGGATCGCCGTGGCCAAAAAGTCTTTTCCACTCCAAACCAACCGCAGAAAAACCGTTGCTGATTTTGGCCTCTTTTTTTAATATATTTGATTGAGAAACAACAATTGGCTCCATATAATGAAAGTTAGAGCCCGCGATTAGCGAGCCGTGTATTTTAAATTTTAGTGTTTTGTCTCACCCGCCTTCATCTTATAACAAAATCGTTGAGCAACAAAAAATTGTGTTGATAACCCCGCCTATTTCATTTTTCTGCGGATAAAAGCGGGGATATCAAACGCGTCGGCATCATCGCTCACAGAAGAATCAACCAATTCTTTGACGGTCGTCGGCATCCCGTTGGCGGAAGCGCTGTTTCCGGAATTATTGTTAAAAGCGGCTCCGCTATTTTTACCGAATAAGCTCGGCATACTGTTAGCGATGGTTGGTTTGGCGGAAGAAGCATGTCCGTTATTAAAACCAGTTGCCACAACCGTCACTTTTATCTCTCCTTTTTTGAGTTTATCGTCTATCACCGCTCCAAATATCACCTTGGCGTCCGGGTCAATATGCTCCGTGATTACCCGAGCCGCTTCGTTTATCTCAGCCATAGCCATATCCGCGCCGCCGGAAACATTGAACAAAACTCCCCTGGCGCCGTCAATAGATACTTCAAGCAAAGGCGAACTGATCGCCATTTTGGCGGCTTCAATCGCCCGATCATCCCCGCTTGCCCTGCCAATACCCATTAAAGCCGAACCGGAATTGGACATTATGGTGCGGACATCCGCAAAATCAACATTAATTATGCCCGGAGTGGTAATTAAATCCGATATGCCCTGAACTCCCTGCCTTAACACATCGTCAACTATGGCAAAAGATTCAAGCAAAGGAGTTTTTCTGTCTATCACCGACAAAAGCCGGTCGTTGGGAATGGTGATTAGGGCATCAACTTTTTCTCGCAAAGCATGCCAGCCGTCTTCGGCAATTCTTGATCTTTGCGCTCCTTCAAAACTGAACGGCTTGGTTACCACGCCCACAGTGAGAGCTCCCGCTTCCCTGGCTAAATCCGCTATCACCGGCGCCGCGCCGGTTCCCGTGCCTCCGCCCAAACCGCAAGTAAGAAAAACCATATCCGCCCCCTTAAGCGGCGTCATGATTTCTTCTTTGGTGTCTATGGCGGCCTGTTTGCCGATTTCAGGATTCATGCCGGCGCCCAAACCCCTCGTAAGACTCTTGCCGATATGAATTTTAATTGGCGCGCTGCTGTTGTGAAGCGCTTGGGCATCCGTATTGACGGCAATAAATTCAACTCCGTGAATTCTTGCTTCAATCATTCTTGCAAGAGCGTTGCCGCCGGAACCGCCGACACCAACAACCTTAATTCTCGCAAATGTTTCAAATGGAGGTTTTATTTGAGCCATGATGAATATTGGTTAATTGTTAGCTTGTTAATTGTTAGCTTGTTAATTGTTAGCTTGTTAATTGTTAGCTTGTTAATTGTTAGCTTGTTAATTGTTAGCTTGTTAATTGTTAGCTTGTTAATTGTTAGCTTGAAAATTTAAAACAAGATAGCAAGATAACAAGATAGCAAACTCTCAATGTATTTACGCTTTGTCTTATCATAAATTAAAAAAGCCCGCAAGCAATTATACAATATCTGTGGATAACTCTGTGTATAAGCCGGGGGAAACCTCTGCCTACGGCAAGAAGTTCTTGAGCCAATCCATGGTTTTTCTTAAAAATCCTTCCTTCAAAAACTGGGGATCTTGCGGTTTTGCGGAACCAAATTCCCTGTCCAACCCCCACGAAATCAATCCTGCCACGACAGAAAAAGAAGGGTCGCTGATATTGTCGGTAACGCCCTTAAAATTAACCGGTTTGGCTATCTTGACGGGCAATCGCAATCTTTCTTTAACCAAACTTACCAAGCCCGGCAAATTGGCTCCTCCTCCGCTAAGCACTACGCCGGCCGGCAACATGCCGTTCTTGGAAACCTTTTTTAATTCATCGCCGACCATGTCCAATATTTCATGGATTCGCGCGTCAATAACTCTGATAAGCTGTTTTTTGGGAAGCACAAAATTCTCTTCTCCTATCAGTTCCGACAAATCCAAAATTTCTCTTTTCCGCAAATCCTCGCCTTCGGAAGTGGAACCGTGTTCCAGCTTGATCCTTTCGGCAATATCCAACGAAGTTCGCAGGGCAACGGCCAAATCATTAGTGATGTGTTTTGAACCAATCGGCAAAACGGCGCTGTGAAGCAAATCCGCTTCTTCAAAAACAGTCAGATTGGAAGTGCCGCCGCCAAAATCAATATTAAGCACCCCGTATTCTTTTTGGCTTTTTTCCAAAACTGAAAGAGCGGCCGCCAAAGGAGAATAAACCAATTCCGCCACTTCAACCCCGTTTTCGTTTATGCATTTGGTAATATTTCTCAAATAGGGAGACAGGCCGTCTATGATAAAAACTTCCACTTCCAGCCTTACTCCTTTCATTCCGAGCGGATTCTTCACGCATTCGGTGCCGTCAACGATATAGTTGCGGGGAATAACATGGAGTATTTCTCTGTTTGCCGGCATGCTAATCACCGAGGCCGCCTGAATAACCCTGTCAATATCGTTTTGGGATATTTCTTGGTCCGCCCGAGAAACGGCAATAACACCCCGGGAAACTTGAGTTCTTACATGAAGACCGCTCACGGACAAATAGGCCTTTTTGATTTTGACTCCCGCCATTGCTTCCGCCCTTTGAATGGCGGAATGAACATCGTTGATGGTTTCTTCCATATCAACCACCATGCCCCTTCTTAAGCCGTTGGAAAACGCGCTCCCCACGCCCAAAATTTCCGGCATTAAAGTTTCGCGGTCAATGTTCGCCATCACAACCTTAACCTGGGCATTTCCTATATCAATTCCTGAAATTAAATAAGGACGCAAGGGCTATATTGCTATATTGCTATATTGCTATATTGTTTAAAATGAAATTAACAAGATAACAATTAACAAGATAACAATTAACAAGATAACAATTATTTTATCTTTCTTAATATTTTCCTCTCCAAATCAAGCATTGCTTGCGCGTCTTTTGCCGTCGTTTCATGGTCATACCCAAGTAAGTGCAAAAAACCGTGGACAGTCAACCACGCCAATTTATTCTCAACGCTTATATTTTCCCCATCCGCTTCCTTTTTGGCAACAGGCAAGCAGATAAAAATATCTCCCAACGGAAGTATACCATATTTTTTTAAAACATCAGTTGATAAAGGAAAAGACAAGACATTGGTGGCGGTGTTTTTATTCCGGTATTTTTTGTTCAAGTTTTTTATCTTGGTTTCCCCCGTCAAATTCACGCTGATTTCTACTTTTGAACCGCCGAGTTTCAGCGTCTTGGCGGCTGATTCCAAAATCTTAACAAAAAAGGCCCCGCCCGGCGCTTGTTCAGAAGTAGAATTTTTAAAAACTAAGTCAATCATATTATAAATTTAGCATAGAAGATACTAAATTGCCATCTTGCTGTTTGCTATCTTGTTTTAATGTTAATGATATAACAAGCTACCAAGATAACAATTAACAATAAGTTAGTTTTTAAAACGAAAACCCCCACACGGATGTGGAGGTGATAGCTTGGGGAAGGATATCAAGCCTTGATTATGGGGGGGGTTTTCTGTCTCCGATGGTTACTAATCATCGGAGACATACAGAAAACCCTGGAATAGTTCCAAGATGGATTAACTAGCGGCCTCGCAACCGGCGCGCCAGCTGCCATCCTTCTGCATTTTTTGGCTGGAACTATTCCTCAAACTGCCGTCCGGTTTGATTAGACCCGACGGGTTAACTTTTTTTGAAACCTTGGAACTACGGAGGAGGGCGGTCTCTTCACCCCCCTCCGCTCATAATTGTCACACTCCCACCACACGACAGGAACCTGCCTGTCGAGGACCCCTCGCGAGCTCGCAAGGCAAGGTGAGATATGTCAAGGGCTCCTCAAGTAAGAGACAAGGAGTTCCCCGTCAAAAACAACGATTTTCCCTTGTTTTTCCTTTGTTTTCAATAGGCAACCTCCGTCTCAAATATGTCAAATAACTTATCCTATACTTCCATTATACTCCTCTGGTATAAATTGTCAATACCCTGTACCATGGTCGGATTTCAAAGATATAAGCGAAAATTAACTCCATATTTCAGAATCGCAATAGTTAAACCTTGACTTTACAAGATGTACTCTTGTTTTATTCCTTTGACCTTTATCGGCAGAGTGTCAGTTGCCTAACAAAGAAACATAGCGCAGGTCGGGCCTTTTTTCTGAATCAGCAGACCGAAGAAAAAAGGCCCGACGGAGCACTCGTTAGATTATATTGTAAGTCGGAGCGCGGAAAAATAAAAAATGGGCTGAAATATGGGACTAACCGAGCGACTATTTCCCCAACTCCTCCTTCACAATTCTGCTCACCATCGTTCCATCCGCCTTGCCTTTGACTTGCGCCATTATAGCACCGATAGCGCGTCCCATATCTTTGATATTTTTCAATCCCAATTCAGCAAGTGTTTTTTTAACTATGTCGCGAATTTCATCTTCAGACATTTGCTCCGGCATATAACCCATCAATATGGCCGATTCTTTTTCTTCTTTTTCAGCCAAGTCCTGACGGCCGCCCTTGGCAAAACTCTCCGCCGCCTCTTTTCTCTTTTTTATTTCAGACGACAGCACTTCTGTTATTTCTTCATCGTTTAACCGGCTCCCTTCTTCAAGTTTTGTAATATCCGTTTCCGTTTTGCTTAATTTGCTTCTTTTTTCAAACTCTCTGTTCTTAATCGCTGACATAACCATACCCAAAAGCACTCGTTTTTCCGAATCCCCCGCCTTCAACGCATCCTTAACATCTTGTTGCAGTTTCTCCTTTAGCATAACAACCCGACACAAATACACGAATGGACCCGAATGACTCGAATAATTATTGGCGTCATTCGTAATTGGTGTCGCTTATATCTTATAAATCTATCTTCTGCTTAAGTTTTCTCTTCTCTTCTTCAAAAGTATCTTCGTCGTATTTGCCGAGCTTCTCAAGCCGTTTTCTCAATTCACTCAAATGCATACCCATAATGGCCGCGTTTTTTTCTTTGCGTTCGGTTTGTTTTTTCTTCCTGAATTGATCGTGTTTCGCTTTAATCAAAACTCCGCTTTGCTGGACAAAACGGTTAAATCTCCTCAACAAACTACCGACGCTCTCGTTTGGTTTTCTTTTTACTTCAACCATAATAAAACCTCCTTTCGCACCCGGCACTAATACACGAATCCACTCGAATTTACGAATATTATTCGTGTCATTCGTAATTAGTGTCGCTTATTATTCAACTATCTTCGGCCCCAATCTTTTGCCTCCCAGCAAATGAATGTGGAAGTGCGGAACCAGTTTCCCGCCATCTTCGCCTTCGTTAATTATCAATCTGTATCCTTTATCGCCCAATCCGTGGTCATGAGCCATCTTGTCGGCTAATAACAGCGCTCTGCCCAAAAGACCGTCTTCTTTTTTTAAATCTTCTATCTTTAAAAAATGCTTAGCCGGAATTATAAGCAAATGAACCGGAGCTTGCGGATGAATGTCTTCGATTACCCACAGGTCATCGTCTTTGTAAACAACTTCGGCCGATAATTCTCCGCTTATAATTTTGCAAAATACATCATCAATCATGTTTTAATCTTTTCTTTACTTCTTCGACGATTTTTTCAACAGGAATGGTTTCCTGAACTCCCGAATCCATCTCCCTCAAAATAATGGTCCCGTCCAGCGCTTCTTTCTGGCCGAAAATCAAAGTGAATTTAACCTCCAAACGGTTGGCAATTCTTAACTGGGATTTGATGCTGTCTCTTCCCAAAGAAGATTTGGCTTCAATCCCCGCTTTTCTAAATGATTCAAAAAGCAACAAGCTCTTTCTCTTGGCGGCTTCGCCAAGCTGGGCTAAAAATATTTTGGGCTTCGGCCCTATTTCCGGCACGGCAACGCCTTTTTCCTTAAGAGCCAAAATAACTCTTTCCAGTCCCATTGACCACCCGGCCGCCGCGGTTTTGGAACCGCCAAGAAGATCAATCAGCCGATCATAACGGCCTCCGCCAATAATAGTTGCCTGACTGGCGGCGTTTTCTTCCGGCACAAATTCAAATACGGTTCGGGTATAATAATCCAATCCCCGCACCAAATGCGAATTCATGATGTAAGGCACTTTGGCCTCGTCCAAGAATTCCAAAACATGCTTAAAGTGAGCATGACAGGCCTCGTCCAAAAAATCCACGGTTTGAGGCGCTTCTTTGGCTATTTCTTTGCATTCTTCTTCTTTGCAATCAAGCATTCGCAAAACATTGGTCTTGATCCTGTTTTTGCATTGTCCGCAAACATTTTTTATTTTATTTTTGTAATATTCTTTTAGCGCTTTGATATATGCCGGGCGGCACGAAGAATCGCCGATGCTGTTAATGTGCAGATTGTAACCCTCCAAATTTAAACTATCCAAAAGTTTGTAAGCGAGAAAAATCAATTCGGCGTCAACCGACTCGGAAGCGTCGCCGATAGTTTCAATGCCAAACTGGTGAAATTGCCGATATCGGCCGGCTTGGGGCTGGTCGTGCCGAAACATTGGCTCAACATAATATAGTTTGACCGGATGAGGCCTTACGCTCATGCCGTTTTCAATATAAGCTCGGGCGACCGGAGCGGTTCCTTCCGGCCTTAGAGTCAGGCTATCTCCGCCTTTGGTTTTTAAAGTATACATCTCCTTTTCCACAATATCCGAAGACTCGCCGACCGAACGCATAAATAAATCGGTGGACTCCATCACCGGAGTTTCTATCTTTTCAAAACCATAAAACTCCGCCAATGTCTCGGCTTTTCTTAGTACATAACGCCAATATTTTTGATCTTCAGGCAAAACATCCTGCATACCCCGAGGCGCCTGAAATTGTCGTGATTTTTTTGACATTCTGTTTAATAACTTGCTCCATTAAGTTTTGCCATTCTATTCACCGGCCAGGGCCTTAAAAACGCCCGGCCAACTATCAATGCTTTATTGACCGCCCCCCATCGTCTTGAATCGGAACTTTGAAGACGGTTGTCGCCAAGGACAAAATAATCATTGTCATCAAGTTTTAAAACCATATCGCCCAAAGTTTGCTGATTTTGCGATAAATATTTCTCACCCAATGAAAATCCTTGCGGCGTTTTTTTGTTGTAAATGATTACTTTGTTGTTCTTTACCTCCACCGTTTCTTCCGGCAGGCCGATTATTCGTTTTATGAAAAATTGCGAGGTGTCTTGAGGGTATCTGAAAATTATCACATCGCCCCTTTCGGGCCGATTAAAACGATAGCTGATTTCGTCTATAAGCAGATAATCCCCGTCTTCAAAACTCGGCTCCATGGACGCTCCTTTGACAAAAAACGGCTGAACAAGATAATACCTTATCGGTAAAATTATGGCAAGCGAGATGACGACAATCTTGACCGTTTCCCAGATAAACACTAAAACCTCCCGGCGAGTTGAACTTGAACCATTTGAGCTGTTTAAATTATTAAAATTTTGATTTTCTTCGTCTGACATAATAAATTACTATATCACAAAAAACTTTTATCCGCCACTAAATTAAAATGAATCCTCCTCGCGGCAAGCCGCGAGGTATCAAAAGGAGGCTTCGCCTCTTGATACCGCCGCAGAGCGACGGAGTATTCACCCCTTTTAGCTTCGCTCGGGCAAAATGTAAATAAGAATTTCCATTTTGCCCCTCGCTCGCTAAAATAAATGGAAATATGCTTAAAAATAAAAGGCCGTCGTTAGACGGCTGTGACAATTCCTAAAGAACTCTTACAAATAATCTGGTATTTTCTTTTGATTCACCCGCGAAATTTTCAATAACCAAATGGTTTGGTTTATATAATTGCCACATATAACTCGGGTAACTCGGGAAAAAACCGTCTTTGTCAATAGTACACTTTGTGGAATCAGCCGCACCTCTTAAAGTAACTTTCGCAGGAATTTTGGCTTGGTTCCCCGCCAACGGCGGGGACAAAATTCCGAGAATAAATCTTTACCCTATGTCGTTTACCCTATGTCGGACTTAGGGGAAGTAAATAATAACCACTCGAATATTTCTCTTTCAAAAATTTTTACATTAGTAAAATACTCGGGAAAATCTTTTGTAGTAAGAATTTTTCTTTGTACTCTATTGATGCCTATATAATCTTGATAGCTACTCCATTGATAATTTTTGAGAAAGTCTTTTGCTTTTTGCACATCTTTGATCCCTTTCTCTTTCCATTCTGGGTCAATAACTTTAACTGGATTCAAATTAATATAAGAAAAAAGATATTTGGCATATTCATCCGTGTCCACTAAGGTACTTTTAAAATTAGATTCAAGCAGACTCCCAGCATGTTCGTATTTCTTATTAAAATATTTTACATAAGATGTAAGCACTTTTCTCATAAAAAGACTTACTGCATTTTCTTTTATATTTTCTACCCCATTCTCCCCTACACTGGACATAGGGGCAGGTGGAATTGTGATATAAATATGAAAATGATTAGACATGAGGACCCAAGCCCCGATAGAAACAATCGGTTCGCCTCTATCAAAATCCCAAGCATCTATTCCCCGTTCAACAATATCATCACGAAAATTTATATTCTTTAAAGAATTGTGAAGATATAATAATTTTGAAAATCTATCTTTATCTTGAATGTCAAGAAAAATTTTTTGCTTACTATTCCCTCTGTTATATAGATGGTAAAACTCACCCTCCACAAATTCATGTTTTCTTTGTATCATTCGCCCACCTTACCAGTATTTCTACCCCTATGTCCAGTGTAGGGGTAGAAGTGTAGGGGTAAATAAAGTAGGATAAGAGAAAATAACTGACTTTGCTTATTGAAAATTTTTAATTAAAAAACTATACTAACAACATGATAAAAATAATAATCGGATTGGGAAATCCAGATGAGGAGTATCAAAACACCCGACACAATATCGGATTTTCGTTTATTGATTACCTTGCCAAGAAAAATGACTTTGGCGGATTTGAAATGAATAAAAAATTAAATGCACTGATTGCCAAAGGGAAAATAAATAAAACGCCTGTTGTTTTGGCAAAACCGCTTTCTTATGTTAACAAAACCGGCGAGGTTGCTGCCAAGCTGAAAAATTTCTATAGGGCGAAGGCGGAAAATTTCATTTTAGCTCAAGACGATTTGGATATTGATTTTGGCAATTTTAAATTATCATTTAATAAAAATTCCGGTGGACACAAGGGTGTGGAATCGATAATAAAATCCCTGAAAACCAAAAAATTCCACAGAATCAGATTCGGCATCTCATCTGCGGTACTCAAAAAAGCCCGCCGGCAATCGGATAAGCTCCGCGACAAATTTGTGATGGATTTCGTTCTGTCCAAGTTCGGCAAAAAAGAAGACGAGACACTTAAAACCCTCTTCAAATCCGCCAGCGAGAGATTGTCGGAGATATTGTAAATTTTTGATTTCATATAATAACAGCCATTCAACGCTTTACACCCTTAGGGGTTTTTGGGGTTAGAATTGCTATCTTGATAGCTTGTTATTAAGAATTAAATCAACAAGATAACAATTAACAATCAACAATTTATTTTTATCCCAAATCAAAAACCGCCCCAAAAGGAGCGGTTTTTGATTACTAGCAAAAAACTACTCAGAGATTCTCTTTTTTAGCTGACCCAAAAAGTCATCGGCATGCCTTGAACCGCCAAGGCCGAAAGCAAGACCGAGGGCCAAAGAACCCGCCGCAACCAATCCCATAATCACAATCCTAATTATGTCATCGGCAACTTTTAGCTGGGACAAAGCGACTAACAAAGAAAACGCAAACACAACCCACTTAGTCGCCGCTCCGAGAAAATTACCGGAAATCAAACCGGCCGCTTTAACCGACGCTCTCACCACACCCTCCAAAAACTTCGCCACCAAGATACCGATTAAAAGTATCACGGCCGCGACGATTACATTGGGCAGGTAGAATACGACGGTCTGCAAAAAATCGGTCACTTGGGTCAATCCAAGAATATTGGTCGCCGCCATCAAAAATACCACGATGAAAAACCATTTCACCAATTCATAAAATAACATCGGGGTATTTAATTTGAAACCGCTTTTTTCCCAGGCCTGTCTGAAACCGACTCTCATTAATGCGTTGTCAACATGCAAAACTCTCACGATATGGAATGCCAATTTGCCCAATAAAATGGCAATCAGCCAACCGACCAAAAAGACGACAACTGCCGCCACCAAAAGAGGCACAAAACCGGCCACTCCCGTCCAAAGCGTTAACAACGAGGTCCTTACAATATCCGATGCCGCCACTACTTCAAACATATGCGCACCTCCCTTCCGAAAAATTTCTTTTTTTCACAGTAATAATTTTAACATTTTTTAAAGGTTTTTATCTTTATTCAATGTGGATAACCTAAACTCATATTAAAAATCTCCCCTCCATAGCGGGGAGATTTTTAATACTTACAATTTATGCTTTACATTTTTGACTTTAGACTGGAGACTCTTACAGAAATCTTGCAATAAGTAATGCTACAATATTTGCCACTTTAATCATCGGGTTAATCGCCGGACCAGCCGTGTCTTTGTACGGATCGCCCACCGTGTCGCCCGTCACCGCCGCCTTATGGGCGTCGGAGCCTTTGCCCCCGTAATTGCCCGATTCAATATATTTTTTGGCGTTATCCCAAGCCGCTCCGCCGGATGTCATTGAAATGGCGACAAATAATCCCGTTACTATCACACCAACCAGCAAACCTCCTAACGCCTCGGCTCCCAAAACAAAACCGACAATAATCGGAAAAAGAATAGGAATCAAAGCCGGTAAAATCATCTCGCGCAATGCCGCCTTAGTTACAATATCAACCGCTTTTGAATAATCCGGTTTGGCGGTTCCTTCCATTATTCCTTTTATTTCTCTGAACTGCCTGCGCACTTCATCAACTACCGCTCCCGCCGCCCTTCCGACAGATTGCATCGCTAAGGAACCGAACAAATAGGTCATCATTCCGCCGGTAAACAACCCGATTAAGACTTTGATATCGGAAAGTTCAAAAATAACCGTTCTTCCGTATTGAGAGAGTTCTTGAGTATAAGCGGAAAAAAGCACCATCGCCGCCAATCCGGCTGAAGCAATGGCATATCCTTTGGTCACCGCTTTGGTAGTATTGCCGACTGCATCAAGCGCGTCAGTGTGTTCGCGGACTTCTTTAGGCAATCCGGCCATTTCGGCAATACCGCCGGCGTTATCAGTGATAGGACCGAAGGAATCTATCGCAAGAATAAGTCCGGTCAAAGAAAGCATGCTCATCGTGGCCAACGCGATTCCGTATAAACCGGTTATTGAATAAGCCAAGAACATCGCGCCGGCAATTATGAATACCGGCAAAACGGTTGATTCCATTGAAACAGCCAATCCGGCAATTATATTTGTGCCATGGCCGGTAGTTGAGGCCTTGGCAATCTTTTTAACCGGACTGAATTTTTTGGAAGTATAATAATCCGTTACCAAAACCATAAGAGCTGTGACGACTATACCGATCAATAGTGAAAAGAACACATCTGTGTTGCTCGCCTCATCAAGCATTCTGTCTTTTGTAAACCAATAAAATAATCCGATAAGAATAACAGAAGTCATGGCAAGTCCCTTATAAAGAGCGGCCATAATCCCACCCGCTTGTCCTGAGGAATTCGAAGGGGTAAGTCGGACAAACAGAGAACCGATAATTGACGCGAATACGCCAAGCGCCCCGATGAACAAAGGAAACTCCACCACCGAAGAACTGTTCGCGAACAACAAACTGCCGAGCAACATTACCGATAAAGCCGAAACAATATATGTTTCAAAAACATCAGCCGCCATACCTGCGCAGTCGCTTACATTATCACCCACCTGATCAGCAATAACCGCCGGATTTCTCGGATCATCTTCAGGAATTCCCGCTTCCACTTTTCCGACAAGATCTGCTCCGACATCAGCACCCTTGGTAAATATTCCGCCGCCGAGACGGGCAAAAACAGAAATGAGAGATGCGCCAAAACCCAAACCGATAAGCGGTTTCACATCGCCGGCCCACCAATAAAAAGCCGTCAGCGAAAGAAGCGCCAGACCAACGACAAAAAATCCGGTTACCGCTCCGCCTTTAAATCCCATGGCAAAAGCGCGAGCCAAACCATGTTTAGCTTCTTCGGCTACGCGGGCATTTGCCCTGACCGCTACCATCATACCGACATAGCCCGCAAGAGCGGAAGCCACGGCGCCAAGAACAAATCCAACCGCTGTTACTCCGCCGAGTCCCCACCAAATTATCAAAGCCACGGCAACACCAACCAACAAAACAGTTGTATTCTGCCTTTTTAGGTAGGCCGACGCGCCCTCCTGAATCGCCTTTTGAATTTCCCGCATCTTCTCATCGCCGGAAGATTTTTTCAAAACCCGCCAAATCAAAAACGCGCCATAGGCAAGCGATGCCAAAGACGCCAACAAAGAAAGTAGTAATGTGTTCATCCCGTACGAAGTAGCTGTTGCACAGTTATTATCATAACTTATGCGCGCAGAAATACTTTGTTATTTATTCTATACCCCGCCCGCTTAACCCGTTAGGGCTACTTCGTTCGGGATTCATGGACAATAATTTATCAGAATTTCAGGAATTATTCAACTATCTCTTGCCTTGAAATGTAAATTATTGTTATTGTCTTGGCATGGTTACCGAAGATAAGTTTGAAGAAATAAAAACAAAAGCTAAAGAAATTTTTGATAAAAATCCTTTGGTTCATTGCCCTTATTTTGGACAGGAAATAACTCTTAATTCAGATGGGTTTCATCATCTGCAATTTTCAGACAGAAGAGAACGCAACAAAGACGAACAAGTGCTCAAGTTCAATTTATTACCTTTAGCGATTAAGGTGGTAAGAAAATCCGGAACTGTTCAGGAATATAGAAAAAGCTTTTGCGCGATTGGTAAAAAATCAAAAAGAGATGGGCTAACACTTCTGAAAAATATGGAGTTTTGGGCTTTTGTGGCAATAATTGGAGATACGCCAATTAGGATTCGTGTGATTCTTAGAAGAATTGGGGATGGGAAAATTATTTTATGGAGCGTGATGCCGGCTTCTAAATTAAAAAGGGATGATACCGAAAAAATGAAAGTCCTTGCAAAGAAAGGAATTGAAGATGATTGAAACAAAAAATCGGCCAAAGGCCGGTTTTTTGTGGTGCTGGCTTCAGCTTAGGTATTTCCTTAGCTGAACGGGGCTTTCGCCCACAGCACTAATTCCATACTATCATGGGATTATAAACAGGTCAATAAAAACTAATAGGGGCTAACGCTGTTTTCTGTTTTATTAATTAGTGTTCTGAAAACATAAACTGCTAAGATTATCCAAGCAAGAATGTCTAGTTCTACCAGCGGAGCTGGGAAAGAATCAACCATAGTAGCTTGAATATTCCAAATCCAGTGAAGTAACGAATTTACTATAAAAGCGACAAGGAGCATTTTTTTTGATATTCGCAAAAATCTCAAATATATAATGCCCGTTATGACATGAAACGGAAAAAGTATGCCCCAAATATCACCTTCATAAAACCAAGATTTTATTAGTTCAAATAGTTCAACTGTTGTTGGTATAAGAACAACAGACAGCCCACTTACATTTTTTCTTGTTGAGATTAATAAATAGATACCAAGAACCTTTGCCAATTCCTCAACTATGACAAATGGCAGTAATTTCATCGGAGTCTGCTCCGCAAAAAGAGGAAAAAACTGATTATCAATGAAAACACTTCCTGATATCGCATATCCAACAACTAAACCGCCAATAATTAAGGCAAATAAGATATGGTGTTCTCCCTGAAAAATATTAAAACAAGCAGCCAATCTTCTTGGATGTTTGAATAGCCACTTAACCGCATAAAAGACCATATACACAAGTGGAATTACCGTTACTATTAGCAAACCAATGCCGATAGTTGAAATAATCGATATAAAATATGACAACACGGCGAACCCCAACAAAATAAGACCTACCTGTTTTATGGGGTTATTGTTTTCAGCAAAAAACAAAAATTTTATAAATTGCCGGATTTTTTCCAGTTTTGTTTTAGCCAATTCATGTTTTATGCTACCGCTTACTTATTTTATTGAAAAAAGTAAGTTCCCATTCGGCAATTGATTGTCCCCCAGCCATCTCTCTGATTGCTTCTATTATTCTGTCATAATTTTTTCGCTTCATTGATATCATGCCCACACCGTTAAATTCCTGACCAAGTTTTCCTATCACTTGCGAATCAATCGGACAATGTGGCGGTTCTTTTATATACCCACAAACCCACATATATTTAAGGTATAAATTAATCAGCTTTTGTGCCCGACCAAAAGTTATTCCCTCTCTAGATAGTTGTTCTGAAAATTTATTATTAACCTCATTTTTAATAGTAACAATAAGCTCGATATGCTCCTTATCTTCAACTTGCCGAGAAGAATATCTATCGATTAGATTCCACAGTTCCTCTCTAAAATATTCCTTAATGGGTTCCCTATTTATCCCTTTTTTATAAAAAGGAATTCTTAGCGCCATCCCAAAAGAAGCAAGAAAACACATAGAACATATCTCTCGGTGCATAAACTCTTTTTTGACAATTTGGATTTCCATATTATCTTTTTAGGCGTTCGGTGCTTCTATTTTTTCCGGTTCTTCCTGCTGGCCTATTTCTATTACATTCTTTACCCTATCAACCATCAGCGACAGGCGTTTTTCGGAATCGTCATAAGAAGATTTGGCGTTGGAAATATGATTACCCAGTTTCCTAAAATCATCGGCAAGCTTTCCTCCATCAGAAGCGATCCGGTCCAATCTTTTGATAATATCTTTGGTCTGATGGTTTATCTGAACATCGCGAAACCAATGACGGATAGCCGAAACCGACAAAGCAAAAGTATTGGGCGAAACCATAAATACCTTTTTACTTCGAGCATAATTAGGTATATCAACATCTTTTATATTATTAATGAGTTCGTAATAAACCGTTTCCGCCGGCACATACATCAACGCCACATCGGTCGTCCCTTCCGAAGGCAGAATGTATTTGGAAGCAATCTCATCAATCTTTTTCTTAACATCGCCATAAAATATCTTTCGATGAATCTCGCGGTTCATATCATTTTCGGCGTTGACCATCTTTTCAAAATTTTCCCAATTAAATTTGGAATCAATCGGCAGAATGAGATTGTTAGGCAATTTTAAAATAGCGTCAACCGCCTCGCCTGATTTAAAATAGTGCTGGATTTCGTAAATATCTTTGGAAAAATACTGGGACAGAGCCGCTTCAAGCGATGCCTCGCCCCAGATACCCCGCAGTTTCGGTGATTTAAAAATATCCTGGAAAGAAGAGACGCTTTTTACGGATTCGTGCATCTGTTTCATATTCTCTTGAATTTGAGTCATATTCTGAGTAAAACTTTGAACCTGCTGGCTGACGGTTAATGTCGCCCGCTCCGAGGCCTGCCGGCTTCGCTCAAGCTGTTCGTTGATTAGTTGCGAAACCGTCGCGCTCGCTTTATCCGATGCTTCGCGGTTCTGCTGAAGCTGATTGCTGACAATCTGCGAAAGCGCGTCAAACCGCTGATGAAGAATCAAATAACCCTCATCAACTTCTTTCTTTTTCGGTCTTAACATTAAAAATAAATTGATTCCGAACATAACCAAAACCGCCGCCGAAACAATTAATATTAAAACATACATCGGATTTGTTCCCATATTATGAGATTACCACAGTAAGTTCTCTCTTTCAATTAAACTCTTGCTCCCGTTCCCTCCCCATTTCCTTTCCAAGTCTTCGCTGCCGCAAATGCCCCAGATGTATTGAAAAGTTTATGTACCAAAATCAGAGAGTTTTCGCTATTAACAAACAATCAACGGCTCAACGATAATTTTCGTTGAGCCGTTGAGATTTAAAGCGTAGCCCCCGGCCATTTTTCATCCGTTGCGGGGAATTTTTAAATATCCGAGACGCCCCGCCTTTGGCGAGGCAAGCCGAATAGCAAATTCCAATCTCCGCCTTGGCGTGACCCCGCAATATGCGGTGGCTGTTCGAGTCGTAAGAGTAAACACATTGTTATAAAGTGCTCGTACGAGCACTTTATAACAATGTGTTTACTGCGAGTTTTGAAATTTGCCATCCGCCTCCGCCAGTTGGCGGAGGCGGATAAGAAGTCCGGATATTAAAATTGGCAGCGAGGATAATATGAGAGAATTTAGTCTCATATTATCCGAGTGAACCAATTAAACGGGTGTTGCAGACATCGTTGCAAATTCCAGGCCGAAGGCCGGAGCGTAGTGGATGAAAGAGGGACGAGGGCGAAGATTATTTACATCATGTCTAAAAAACATACTATTCAGTTATTTTTGCGATTAAAAATCTCCCCTAAGGGAGATCGGGGAACAAAGAAAAAATATTAAGGGCACCATTCGTAGAGAAGTTGCGGAGTTTCTGATATTTCTTTCATAACTTTACGAGACACCGAAGGCTCCCCCGCCAATCCGTTTAATTTATCCATAACGGAATCAAGAAACCCGGGTTGTTTCTGATACGCAATAATCTTCGGATTTTCAACTCCGGTTAATTCAACCGCGGCAACAATGGCTTCGTCAAAATATCCGACTCTGTCAACAAGATGTTTATCCTTTGCGTCCGAAGCGCTCCAAACCTCTCCGGTAGCCACTTCATCCACTTCCTGCTCGGACATTAATCTTCCCAATTTAACTATCATTTTAAATCTGACAAAACTGTGCTGAATAAGTTTTTCAAACACCGCCCGTTCCCGCCCGGACATTCTTTTAAACGGCGAGCCGATGTCTTTCATCTCGCTTGATTTTACCGTTTCCACTTCTACGCCCACGCCCTTGGCCAATTTTCTAAAATTAAAAAATTTAATGATCACTCCGATGCTTCCCACAATTGCCATGGGCGACGCTATCATTCTATCGGAAAAAGCAGTCGCATAGTAAGCGCCGGAAGCGGACAAACCGTGAATAAAAGAAACGGTTTTAATTCCTTTAATTCTTAAACTGCTTATTTCCATGAAAAGATCGTCGCTGGCGGTCACTCCGCCACCCGGACTGTCAACCCAAAAAATAACCGCTTTAACATTCTGGCTAAGATTGGAAGCGATAAAAAGTTGTTCTAAAATTTCCCGGTACTCCGAATCGTTGGAATTAAAAATGGGACCGGTTATCGGAATAACCACAAAAGTTCCTTCGGTCGGCGGCTTTGAGCGCTCGCCCGCTCCTCCTACCGCGTCCATTATTTTCCTGCGAAGCTGGGCTTCTTCATTCAACAGCACGGGCTCTCGGTCCGAAACAACCACCTCAACATAATTTTTGTAAATTTTCTTGTCGCCGCTGAAGATAAAAAGAAGCAATCCGACTGAAACCAATATTGCAACCAAAGAAACAACGGCATATAAACTTAGAAAGATTTTCTTCAACGATTTCATGATAACCCCTTTTTCAATGTGCAAATTAAAACAGGCATAACAAATTGCGGTTTTATTTGCAAATAATTGACAAATTAACAACATATGTTAAAATCTCTGCGGAGGTCTTTGACAATGACTAATGTAGTCGCGGGGGTAATTGAGAAACATCCAAAATTGCTCGTTTTGTTGGCTAACACCGCGGTTGGGAAAATAATTCATCTGATTGACAGCGGAGTTATCGGCCCGATATTTAACCGCGAAAAAACAATTCAAGAAGTTCAATCGTGGCCAAAATCAGTCAAAATGAGTGTCGAATGGATGCTATATTTGTTAGGCGGAGCAATCCGAACAATGCCGGACAAAAAGAACCCGATTGCCATTATGCTGCAGGAAGCGCTTGTGGAAACCATCACTCACACCGGCATGAAAATTGCCGATGTTCCGGAGGCGGAACAAACAGAAATCATGGTTTCGGCATTGCCTCTAATGCGCCGGGAATTGTCGGAAAAAATCGCGAATGACCGCAAATTCAGAGATCTGCTTGGTTCAATCTTGGGAACGACGCAGGAATGGAACAACGCCCTGCAATCAGCAAACGGATTTCTGTCTCAAAAAAGCGAAGAGATAGAAACCCATCGTCAAACCCGCAAAACTCGCGGCTGGAGGAGGTTGCTATGATTCTGAAATTCACACAACTGCTCATCCGTACGATTTGGGTCGGAGCCGATTGGGTTACGGAAGCATTCGTGTCTTATTGCGAAGCTCTCATTCGCGCGGGAATCCGCGCGGGTCTCGCCGTGCTGGTAGCCGATATTTTAGTTCGGGCGAGCATTCAGTTTGACAGCAATATGCTTCTGCTCTTCGGAATACTTATCGGAAGCGGCGGATTATTTTATTTCGCCGTTATCTCCGCTCCGGCGCGGATAATGGCTGAAGGACTGTCTCAATTATCGGCAATCGCCAAACAAGAAATAGAAAGATTATCAAATATTCTGTTCCTAATTATGGTCATGCTTTTTTATCTCGGTATTGATCAGGGACAGCAACATCCGACGCTTCTTAGAATCTTTCTTGGAATAATGATGCTGTTATTTTTTGCCGTTATTTTGCCGGGGCAAAGCAAAACAATTATGTTTTTCAAAAAGCGTTTTCAAACGCTGGTTCTGATTCCAGTGGTTTTGATGACAATTTTTGCCGCAACGCCGGAAGCGATTGCCAACCGGATTTTCAACGGTCATATTCTTGAAAAAACAACCGGAACCGTAGCGGTTGAACTGTCGTACCGATACACCGAACAAGATTTAATTATTGACAATTCTACCGGCCGACCGATGGTCTTCTTTGACCAAATCGCCGCAAAAAACAGCGAACAACCCCGTCCGCTGATCGGCTGGACACAAGACCAACAAAAACAATATCATTTGTACAAATGGTTTGACGGTCAAAAGAATTTCAACGGATTCGGCCAAGAGATAAAACCAATCACCACCGATAAACTCAACGAGGTGGTTAAGCAAGCTAAGTTTGAATTTGAAAAAAAGATTGCCGACAAACAAAAACTCGCAGATGCGCAAAAAGCGGCCGCCGTTAGCGAGCCTCGCCCATGGCGGGCCGCCGAAGCGGAAGCGCTTCAGCGCAAAGCCGAAGAAGAATCTTCTGCCTTGCTTCAACAACAAGAAAATAAAATTGAGGCGGAAAATGCGTACAATGTTGAAACCGATAACAGACTTTCCGAAATAGAACAACCGCAAAACGAAAATGAAATTATTCCCCCAAATCCCCCTTCGGAAAACCTAAACGAGCAAGAAGAAATTACCTCGCCGGTCGTTCCGTTAATTCCGGTTAACACCGTAATCATGGCGCCGAATAATAAATTTTCCGGCAAAGATCTGATTATCGCCAGACCAAACGAGAAATTCGTTTACCAAGATAAAGCATTTTATCCGTACCGCAGCATAATCACTCTGAAAATAACCGAAGTAAAACCGACTTTGGAGAAAAACAAATATCTGGTTACAGCTCAACCGCAATCATTGATTGTTGACAGTTTCGTCAATAAACAAACCTACGATATATCTTCTCAAACAGAACCAATCCAATTCACGGCGGAAAAAGACGACTCCCATAGCTGGCAAAAAATCTTGGGAGGCGCGGCCATCGGCGCCGGAATAGGCGCGCTTGCCGACGGCAAGAAGGGGGCCGCCAAAGGAGCGCTTATCGGAGGCGGAGCCGGAACGGTGTACGCCATAGCCAGCCACGGCTATAAGTTCAAACTGACCCCCGGCGATTCCCTGACGATAATGTTCAGACCGTAAGACTAGAAACGCGGTAAAGCCTCAATGACTCATTGGGGCTTTTTTCTTTAACAATTTTGTATTCATTTTTAAAGTTTTCTAAAATTGCTTTTGCCATAACAATAGACAAAAATGTCGGCACGGCATTCCCAACTTGTAAATTTCTATCCCCCCTTGAACCGTAAAATTGATAAGAGTCAGGGAAACATTGAATCCGAGCACCCTCACGCGTAGTAAGCGGTCGTGGAGCTTTCGGGTGTATGCACCGAGATGACGACGGCGTGCTTAAGTTTCGTGTTATGGTCGTCGCCGGTCTTTTCCACCAAAGACGGCAATAAGTATTTTTAAATCCGGATGCCGGACGCAAATTTTTTGGCAAATTCTCCGGGGTTCCGCCGTCCGGCAATAATTCCATTATCTTTACCAGCTTCTCATTGTTGTTCGGCGAGTTATGATCCATTAATTTTACCGGCGCGTTTTTGCGCATTAATTTTTGAAAATCATTTTTCGGATCAGATGAATATTCAAATCGTTCTTCGTTTGATTTAATAAAAGGCAAATCGCCGATTGCTTCTTCAAGCGTTAAATACGGCTTGAGCTTTTTATTGAATAAATCCGGCGCTTCTTCCGGATTATAATGTGTGGGTTCCGGATATTGAAAATCTGTTTTAAGTTTTGATCCAATAATCATAACCCGCTCTCTAATTTGCGGCGCGCCATAATCGGCGGCATTCAAGAGTTTATATTGCACCTTGTATCCAAGTGATTCAAAACAAGAAATAATTGTTTTAAATAATTCGCCGCCCTGTATTGATAAAAGTCCCCTTACATTCTCAAAAATAAAAAATTTTGGGTTAAATTCTTTCAAAACCCGATAATATTCTTTAAAAAGTTTTCCTCTCGGGTCGTTGGCCAATCTTTTTCCAACGGTTGAATATGCCTGACAAGGCGGTCCGGCAACAATAATTTCAACCTCTCCCGCTTTAATATTCAAATCTTTTTTAATTTTTTGCGCGTTAAAATTTGTTATGTCTTCGGCATACATTTTGACCGCAGGATGATTGAGCGAATATGCTTTTGCAATATTCGGTAAAATCTCGTTTGCCGCAATGATTTCAAAATTATCATCACAGGCAAAACCATAGCTTAGTCCCCCGACACCGGAGAATAAATCAATTACCTTCAGTTTCTTTTTTTTAATCATGCGAAATATGATTAACCAAAATTTATTTCTTTATATTTCATCGGTTTTTCCGTAATTTTCCAAATGAAATAATTTTGTTCAATGTTAAAAACCGTTTGTCCTTCCATTTGTTGTCTTGTAATCCAATTTACGCTGTCTTCTCCAATTTCATCTAATTTAACAAAGGCAACCTGTCCATTATATAAATCAAAATGGATTGCCAAAGTGTGGAAACCTAAGTCGCGAAAAACTCTTTTTGCTTCCAAAACTTTATGTTGTTTTATGTCATTTATTCCCGTAAATCCGGATTGCATTTCTATCCGGATTTTTTCTTTTTCGTTTAATTTTATTTCTAAATCGGCCTTGGGAGTTCTTTTAAAAGTTTCGGCGGTTTTCAAATCATCATCGCCGATTAAATCTATGCTTGAAGTGTCTACCTCAAAAATCAGCCCGAGCGCTTTCAAAAAATAATTTGATAAAACGAAACCCCTCATCCAGGAATAATAAACTTGCTCCGGCCTTCTGCCTTGATTATTCAGCGCGGGCAAAATATTATTTGCTTTAATAATTTCAAGCGAACGGTCTATATGTTCTTTTTTGAAAGCGGCAAGATTATCAATCTTTATTTCTTTTGCAACAATGTCATTAATTTTATCAATGATGCCATAAAGTCTGTCATTTAGAAGTTTGATGTAATTTAAATCAATTGCCGGCGTAATATCTTTCGCGCCAAAAAAGTCCTTTGTGTCCGCTTGTTTAGAAAAACCTAATTTATGCCTATATTGACTGAAGTATTTTGCCGTAATTGTAATTTGTTTTGACATGGTTTTTTATCAAACAAAATCAAATCTGGTGGACCGTGCCGGACTTGAACCGGCGACCCCCTCATTGCAAATGAGGTGCTCTACCGCTGAGCTAACGGCCCGATAACACAAGCGGCCCGCTTTTTTACTGCAACAATTTTTTCTTGATCTCGGCGACATCCTGCCGAATCTCTTCTATGACGCGATGGAGATGGTTGATTTTTTCCTCTTCGGCTCTGATATCTGTTTCCGTCTTTTGGTCTATTCTTCTCTCGGTCTTTAATCCCGAAATTATGGTTTCATTTCCGATAAAAAAGGAGACCATCGTGCCGGTTAACAAAAGGATAACTACACTTATTATTATGGAAATTTCCGGCGTAAAAAAATCAAAACCTCCGACAAACCGTTCCACCCCATCCCAAAAAAGCACCACCGCAAAACCGACAATAAGCGCGTAAACCACCGCGTACCGGCTCAATTTATGCCTAATTTTGTCTTCCAGTTTATCAAAAAATTTAATAATACCCATGTGTTGTAATCATATCACAATTTGGAGTGCATTTACCACTCGCAACACAGAGCAAACACATTCTTAAAATATAACGAACGCTATATTTTAAGACACAAAATATTGAGCATCGTTTACGGTAATTTAAAAAATAAAAAAGAAATTTGAAAGTAAATCCTCCTCGCGGCTTGCCGCGAGGTATTAAGAGGAGGCTTCGCCTCTTAATACCGCCGCAGAGCGGCGGAGCATTCACCCTTTTAGCTTCGCTCGGACAAAATGTAAATGAACTTTTATCAGCACTCAGACAAGATATGAATAAATTCCTATCTTGCTCTTCGTTAGATAAAATAAGAATTTCCATTTTGCTCCTCGCTCGCTAAAATAAAAAGCGGGGTTTTCCCGCTCAAATGTGACTCTGCGCACGGCTGAAATAGTTTTTGTAAAGATAAGCATACAGCCGGTACAGTTTGTCCTTTTCCTTGTGGCATACCGTGGCAAGAATAATACCGGTGACAACATCAATCAAAACATGCTCTTTTATAAAAAGCGTGGACAGGACAATAAGCAAAGAATCAATGATTATAAATGTGCGGTATTTGTATTTTCCGGAATAAGCGATGAGGCCGGTTAAAAAAGAATAAGAAACATGGGCCGACGGAAAAGTATTGTACGGAAACATCGCCCCATGCAAAATATTCATCGCCCATAAACTGTACGACCCGTTTGGGTCAATATCCGCTCGCACCGCCCTCATCGGAATCACAAAATAAAAAACAACCAAAACAATAAGATTCGTAAAATAAGCGGCGGTAATTTTTTTAAATTCCTCATATTCCGTATTCTTGGTTATCAGAAAAACTCCGACGGTATTTAAAACATAAGCCGATATATACGGCCAAACGAAAAAATCCAAAAACGGAATTTGGTAATCAACCGCCGGAATAGCGATCCACCGCCGGTCAATGCTTCTCAAATAAGCGGCATAATTGGTAACATAATAAAGAAAAACATAGAGCAGTGATTGGATCGTAATCAAATAAAATTTCTTTGCCGCCGCGCCGTTCCCGATAGTTTTCAAGTTGAACCTCCCTTATCGCTTTTATCGCAATTTTCAAATAACTTGGATTTGCAAAATCTTAATAAAAATACCGCGGACTTGCAAGTCCGGTAAAAAAATTTTATCATGAAACCGCCCAAAAGCACCTTAAAATAGAACAATGGAGAAAAGAAATGTCTAAAAAAAGAGTTGTTATTGTAGGCGGCGGATTGGCCGGACTTTCCGCGGCCACAGCCTTGTCTCAAAGCGAAAAATTTGAAATTACCGTTTTTGAAAGAGCGCCCACGGCCGGCGGATGCACCTCGTCATGGCGCGACCACCGCGACGCCGGCGGAGACGAAATCCAATATCCCATGCACATGATATTCCCGACCCTTTATGTTAACTTTCTCTATTTGCTCAAATTTATTTCTTTGTACGGTTCCGCCGACCTAACCGCAAACTTAACCCCCAAATTTGACAGGTTTTTCTTTTTTGACGAAAACGGCCGAAAATCTTCACTTGCTCTTTCTCCTCTGGCTAAAAAACTTCCCGCTCCCTTCCATGGCTTGAAAATTCTTTGGGATTTTGACAGCTGCGGTTTTTTAGATAAAATCAGCACTTTGAGATTTTTTCTTTTCTGCCTTCGCCACGGCGGAAAAGACCTTCCGCCCGCATCCGACCAATACAATTTTTACGGCTTTTGCAAAAAATTAGGCATGACCGAAGAAGCTGTCAAGGCGATGGCGCGGATCACCTATTCCATAACCAATTTGCCGCCAAGCGAACAAGTCGGACCGAAGTTCGCCAAACTGTTCTATGAAGTTATTCTTTCCCATTCCGACGCCTTAGGATACCAAATGATAAACGACAATTACACTCCCGGCCTTATCGCTCCGTGGGTCATTTTTTTGAAAAATTTCGGAGTGAAGTTTCTTTTTAATCACGAGGCAGTCGGAATCGGACAAAACGGAAAATACCGGACTTCTGGAATTTCTGCGATTGACCATAATTGCGGGCCGTGGTTCGTCTGTAAAAATTGCGGCGCGCGTTTTCCCAACGCAACTCCAAAAATCAGCTGTCCCAAATGCGGACTAATAAACGGCTATTTTCCTCCGCCCCAACCGTCTCCAAAATTTTTTGAAGCAGATTATGTCATTTCCTGTCTTCAGCCGCATCAGCTTGCCGAAATAATCCTGGCCGACGAATACCATCCGTTCCGCCAGTTCGGTTATTTCAGAAAGCTTGGCAAATACAAAGGCGCGTCTCTGACGATTTCCCGAATTTGGCTGGATAAAAAATATACTTATGAAGATAATCTTACCGGATTGGACAGGCATTATTTTCCTTTCAATGGCATAATGGACATCTCAAACATTATGCGCCGATATGCCGAACAAAGCGTCTTTGACACCTTATCCGACGACGGCGATAATCTAAAAATGTGGCCGGCTGAAGCGTTGAAAAACAAATTGGTTCAAGATATGCGGCGTGTTTTCCCTGAAACGCAGAAAGCCAGAGTAGAAAAACATCTTCTTGCCCACATCTGGCCCGGTGTTTTGTACCATAAGGCCGCGCCGGAAATAAGCTCGCTGTACCGGCCGGAGAACCAGCAATCCCCCGTTGACAACTTTATTTTGGCCGGCGACTGGATTTCAAAGCTGGAAATAGGCATGGAGGGAGCGGTATTAAGCGGACTTAACGCGGCGAACATTCTTTCCTGCAAAGAAGGCCAATCGGCCTGGCCGATTATTAAACCGAAAAGGGGCAATCTTTTGCGTTTATTTTAGCGAGCGAGGGGCAAAATGGAAATTCTTATTTTATCTAACGAAGAGCAAGATAGGAATTTATTCATATCTTGTCTGAGTGCTGATAA
>Ga0208375_1000817_pt1 | contig 39547 bp, 36 predicted proteins | sample RifOxyD1_FD_184038 | JGI IMG/M metagenome (GOLD analysis project Ga0208375, IMG submission 184038) | Soil microbial communities from Rifle, Colorado - Rifle Oxygen_injection D1 (SPAdes) | ecosystem: Environmental > Terrestrial > Deep subsurface > Rock core/Sediment | place: Rifle, Colorado... | reverse complement strand
GTTCCCCTGCCCGAAAGGCAGATACAGATGCTGTTACTGCTCGACCGGGGTGAACTGCTGCTGGAAAAGCGCCCGGCGCGGGGCATCTGGGGCGGCATGTGGAGCCTGCCCGAACTCCCCATCGACCATGACCCGGCCCGGCATTGCCATGTGCATTTCGGCTTCACCCCCCTATCGCAGCAGGCCTTGCCCAGACTGAGCCACAGCTTCACCCATTTCAAACTGCACATCCAGCCTGTTCAACTTCATCTGGCACCCCGCCTTTCGACGCCGGCAGGTCAAATCTGGCTGTCACCAACAGATGCGCTGGGCGCTGCCCTGCCCACCCCCATCCGCAAGCTCGTGGCACAACTTAAAAGTGATTGACTGCCGCGCACCGCGCGTTTCTCCGGCTCCATGCTATAAAATCGCCAAGCTCATCATCCACCCATTCCCTGCTCGTGACCCTTCGAAGTGCAACCTGCTGGCTTTCCGGATTGGCCATGCTGGCCAGTTCGACGCTGGCCATGGCCGATATCATTGTTAACCCCAGCGTCAACGTTCGCAGCATCAGTGCAGCCAGCTTGCGCAACATTTACACCCTACGTCAGACCAGCTGGCCTGGCGGTCAGACCATCGTCGTGTTTGTACTGCCCGACAACGACCCTGCGCACGAAGCCTTCACCAAGGAAAAGCTCGGCCTTTATCCCTACCGACTGCGCCAGATCTGGGATCGTCTCAGTTACAGCGGAATGGCCCGCGCGCCAATAGAAGTCAAAGATGAAAACGAGCTTCGTGCCCGAGTACGCGCCACGCCCGGGGCAATCGGATACCTAAACAAGGACGCAGGTAAGGACACACGCCATGATGGCATCAAGACAATCACGCTGGAGTAGCCTGCTGCTGGCCGGCTTGCTGGGCGCCTCGAACGCTGGCGCAGACGGTTTCACCGACACGCGCTACCGCATCCAGGGTTTTGCCGCGCAGACCCTGATCAGCAGCACCAACAACAACTTTCTAGGCGACAGCCGCGATTCCATCAGCACCGATTTCACCGAGCTTGGACTCCATGGTTTCTGGCTACCCCTCGATTCCTTGCAACTATCCGGCCAGGTTTTGTATCGCCGGGCGGGTGAAAGCGATCAGGATGGCCTGCGGCTGGATTACGCGCAGGCCGACTGGCGGTTTTACCAGGACGATTCCACCCAGCTTGGCGTCAAGCTCGGCAAGGTCAAGATTCCCTACGGCCTGTATAACGAAACGCGCGACGTGCCCTTTACCCGCCCCAGCATCCTGTTGCCGCAGGCAATCTACCTGGACACCTCGCGTAGCGTGCTGATCGCTGCACCCGGTGCGATTTTTCATGGCAGCACGGTCAACACATACGGCAACTTCGACGTCACCCTGGGTTGGGCGCGCCCTGACTTTGACAGTGAAGCGGTCGAAGACGTGTTTCTGGGCAGCAATCAACCCGGCAATCTGGATGGCACCTCGGCTTTCAGCACCAGCCTGCGCTGGGATACGCCAACCGATACCACGTTCATGCTGACCTACATCGACGCCAAAGCCGACTATGCGCCTGCCCGTGTGGATTATCTGGCCCCAGGCTCGATACGGGTCCGCAATCTGCTTGCCTCCGTCCAGCAACGATTCGACACCGTCACGCTCACCGCTGAATATAACGAACCCCGTAACAGTCGCTCCGGTCTTGGCGCAGTGCTGCCAGATGCGGTCCGCGACTCACTCTCTTATTACCTTCAAGCAGAATGGCGCTTTCACCCCGAATGGGAACTGGTCGTGCGCAATGAAATCAACCATCGCGACAAAGACGATAAAGACGGCACGCAGCTTCAAGCCGCAAGGGGTTTGCCGGCACATTTGCTGTACACCGACGACTGGGTGGTTGGTTTGCGCTGGGATGTCACCCCCAACCTGATGCTGCGAGCAGAGTACCATCACGTCAACGGCACCAGCGGATTGCCGGGGCCAGACAATCCGAATATTTTTGCGACCGAGCAGCGCTGGAACATGGGCTTGCTGCAAGCGGCCTACCGCTTCTAACCCCATGTTCATGCCTGACTTCATCAGCCTGAAATGGAAGCTGCTGCTGCCGCTCACGCTCGCCATGGCCGCCGGCACCATCACGCTGACCTGGGTCAACGACACCAACCTGCGTCACACCGTTGAACAGACCCGGCGTGACGATGCCCTGCGCAACGAAGCGCTGCTGCGCTTCCTGGTTCAGCAAAATGAACGGCAACTGCTGGATGCTGGTTCAGCGCTGGCCGATTTTCTGGTCATAGGCAGCAGTGATGTGCTCGGGCTCGAATCGGCTGCTTTTCTGCAACCTTACTGGGATCAACTCAGCCTGAACCAGGGGTTTCAAAGCCTGCGTTTATACGATGCGGATCAGCAATTGATCATCGGCTTTGGCAACGCGGCCACCTCAGACGAGCGGATTCGCAGCAAGCTTGGCAAAGTACTGGCCGAAGAGCGCCCTGTCAGCGTGCTGCATTGCGTGCAAACCTGCCAGTTCGTCGGCATGGTGCCAGTATTGCATCGGGGCATCACCATCGGCGCGGTCGTGGTGAGCATGGACCTATCCGGTTTGCTGAGCGCATTCAAGCAAAGCAGCGGACGCGACCTGGCCATCGCAATAGATGAAGCCGCAACGATTCTCCTGCTGACCACCACGGCACCTGCGCTTATACCCCAGTTCGACTCGCTTGATTTCACCCCCTATCCGCAGCTTGAGCGCATCGAATCCGCGCTCAGTCACAGCGACAAAAAAACCTATGAATGGCAAAAACTGCGGCCGCTTGCGGCTGCACCCAATACGCCGCTTTTCATCGCGCGCAAGGATGTCACCGCAGACGAGCAGGCGATCAAAAGCATATTCCTGAGCAATCTGATTACCGGTCTCGGCGTTTTCATACTGGCCGAGCTCATGCTGTTGCTGGCACTCATCTGGTTCATGCGCCGCATGAACCGGGTCAGCTCCTGTCTGCCCCTGCTCGGCCAGGGCAACTGGCAGCAGGTTCGCCAATATCTGCGGATCCCGGACAAATCGCCGCGCGACGAAATCTCCGTGCTGAAAGACGCCGCGCTCGCGCTGGCCGGTCAGCTTGAAACCCTCGATACCGAGACGCGCAATCAACAAAACGACCTCGGTAAACTGGTGGACACCCTGTCGCACGAGCGCGACTTCATTACCGGTCTGCTCGACACCGCCCAGGCGTTGATCCTGACACAGGACCAGCGTGGCGTGATCCGCATGGCCAATCATTACTCCAAAAGCCTCACCGGCCTGACTGAAAACCAGCTCGTCGGGCAAGACTACTTCGAACTGATGATTGCCCAGCAGGAGCGGCAGGAATGGCGCGCGCGCCTGTTGACCCATTTCAGCCGCGACCCGGCGCCGCTTCGATTCGAGGCGCCTCTGGTCACGGCAAGCGGCCTGCGCAACATTACCTGGGTGCACTCGCTGATCGGCCAGACCAGCGGCAGTGACCCGCTCATCCTGTCGGTTGGACTGGACCTGACCGAACTTAAAAGCGCGCAAGCCCGCGCCAGCTATCTGTCGGATTACGACACCCTGACCGGCCTCTACAACCGCCAGGGCTTTCAGCGTCGACTGACCCAGATCCTGCTCGCTGCACAGGGCGGCTCACTGTTGCTAATCGACCTCGACGACTTCAAGGCCATCAACGATCTGGCCGGCCACAGTGCGGGGGATAGCGTGATCCAGCACATGGCCGAACGACTGCGCGAACTCAAGCCCGAACCGCGTCTGGCGGCGCGTCTCGGCGGCGATGAATTCGCCCTGTTTTTTGACCTCATGCCCGATGCCTCTTTGCTGCAGACGGCTCGCCTGCTGTGCAAGGGTGAACAGAAACAGCACATCGCCACGGCCTGCATCGGCATCACCACGCTGCAGGCGAATGGCACCGGCGCGGACACCGAAACCCTGATGGGGCAAGCCGACCTGGCGCTGTCGCAGGCACGCAGCAAAGGGCGCAGCAACTGGCACCTTTACAACCCCAAGGATGGCATCCGGGAAAATCTGCTCGACCGCACCGAACAACTCGCCCTGATGATTGATGCCCTGCACAACAACCGGCTTGAACTCTACTTGCAGCCCATCATCGACGTGAAATCCGGACAGCCGGCGCACTACGAAGCACTGCTGCGCGTCCATACGGCCGATGGCCGGACGCTCCCACCGGCGCCCCTGATCGCCGCAGCCGAAGCCTCCGGCCTGATCCGTGAAATCGACCTGTGGGTGCTGCAGCACGTCATTGAACTGATCGCCCGCTGGCCGGGACTGCACCTTGCCGCCAACCTCTCCGCGCGCAGCCTCGACAACCCCGAGCTTCCCACCCTGTTGCGCAAACTGCTGCAGGAACACCGCGTCGATCCGCAGCAGTTAACGCTGGAAATCACCGAAACCGCCGCGCTCAACCAGCTTGCCCATGCCGAAGCCCTGCTCAGCGGCATCAAGGCGCTGGGCTGCAAACTGGCACTCGATGATTTCGGCGTCGGCTTTTCAACCTTCCAGTACCTCAAACACCTGCCGGTGGATTTCGTCAAAATCGACGGCTCGTTCATCCGCACGCTGGATCAAAGCGAGGACGACCAGCTGTTCGTCAAAGCCCTGGTCGAGGCGATCCATGGCTACGGCAAGCAGGCGGTGGCGGAGTACGTCGAGAACGAGGCCATTCTCAAACGGGTTACTGCATTGGGCATCGACTTTGCACAGGGCTACCATTTTGGCCGTCCCCAGCCGGTTCAGGCCGTACTTGGAGCCAGCCCGAATCAGCCTTGAACCGGGGCTGGCCATTCGGCCGGGCAATGTCATATAAAAGGCCGTAGCCTCCGAACAAGGCATTGCCATGACCACTTCGCCCAATCCCCAGTCCCGCCCTTTTCGATACCGACGGGTTCCTGCTTGACTCTGACGCAATCAGGGCAGCGCCGCCTCACTCAGCGAAAATCGCTGAATGCAGAATCGTGATTGAGCGCACTGCGCGCCGCATGGATTCCGGTAAAATCCGGCTTTTCCCATTGTTACGAGACCCCCATCATGTCCATGGCCGACCGCGACGGCGTCATCTGGTACGACGGCAAGCTAGTCCCCTGGCGCGAAGCCACCACCCACGTCCTCACGCACACCCTGCACTACGGCATGGGCGTATTTGAAGGCGTTCGCGCATACAACGCTGAGCAAGGCACGGCCATTTTCCGCCTGCAGGAACACACCGACCGCCTGTTTCGCTCGGCCCACATCCTGGGCATGAAACTGCCCTACGACAAAGCCACGATTTCCGAAGCGCAACGCACCGTCGTACGCGAAAACGGACTCGAGTCCGGCTACCTGCGCCCGATGGCGTTTTTCGGTTCGGAAGCCATGGGCATTTCAGCGAAGAACCTGTCGGTGCACGTCATCGTCGCCGCCTGGCCGTGGGGAACCTATCTGGGCCAGGAAGCGCTCGACAAAGGCATCCGCGTAAAAACCAGCTCGTTCTCGCGTCACCACGTCAACATCACCATGTGCAAGGCCAAGGCCAACGGCAACTACATGAACTCGATCCTGGCGCACAAGGAAGCCGAGACGGACGGCTACGACGAAGCGCTGCTGCTGGATGTCGACGGCTTCGTCGCCGAAGGCTCGGGCGAGAACGTATTCATCATCCGCAACGGCAAGCTTTACACGCCCGACCTCACCAGCGCGCTGGAAGGCATTACCCGCGACACCATCATCCAGCTCGCTGCTGAAATCGGCCTGCCGTTGGTGGAAAAACGCATCACCCGCGATGAAGTGTATTCCGCCGACGAAGCGTTCTTTACGGGAACGGCAGCCGAAGTCACCCCGATCCGCGAACTCGACAACCGCGCCATCGGCGAAGGCACCCGCGGCCCGCTTACGGCGAAATTGCAGGCAATGTATTTCGACTGCGTACATGGCCGCGCGGCTGCCCATACCGGCTGGCTGAGCCCCGTCAAGTAAGCGTGGCCGGCATGAGTGAATTGCCTGACAACACCCAGCGCGTCATTGAGGTTTCCGAGGACGATTTGCCCCTGCACTGTCCGATGCCGCAACACGCGGACTGGAACGCCCATCCGCGCGTCTACTTGCCAATCGAAGCGCGCGGTGACGCGCTGTGTCCCTATTGCGGCACGCTCTATCGCCTGAAAGGCAAACCCAGCGGCGGCTCGCACTAAAAGGCCTGCCCTGACTGCGCCCCTCCGTGCGAACCGCCCGGAGGGGCGCAGTCACGTTCGCCTTCCTCACCCTCACGCCGCAGCCAAGTGCCTGGCATGAGTATTGCTATTAATCGTTAAGGAAGTCCTTTAATCCATAACGAGAAAACACCATGAAACCGCAATCCTTCACCCCTTATCTGCTGTTCAGCGCATTGATGTTCAACGCCACCGCATCGCAGGCAGTGGTCGTCTATGAAAACGACTTTCAGTCGGGTGTCGGCAGCGAGTGGTCGCACGCCACGCTGCAAGATGCGCCCACACCCTACGCCTTTGGACCGCGCAGCTTTTTGGGCGAATTCGGCAATGACACGGTTTCGCTCAATTTGTCCGGACTGACAACCCACAACGCCCTGACGCTGTCATTCGATCTCTACCTGATCCGCACCTGGGACGGCAGTTCGAGCGGCACCGCGTTCGATTTTGGCAACGACAGTTTCAAGGTCGCCGTGGAGAACGGCCCGGTTTTGCTGGACGAAACCTTCAGCAACGGCAATCCGGCTGGCCAGAGCTTCGGCCCCGCCGCCATCAACCCCCAGTTCACCGGCAAGGCGGAAACTTATTCGCTGGGCTATTTGGTACCAGACAGCATTCTTGCCAAGCCGCAAGTCATGGATTCGGTCTACACGCTGAGCTACACCTTCAGTCACAGCAGCGACCAGCTCACGATCGGTTTCAGCGGCTACGGGCTGCAGGCGATGGGCGACGAAAGCTGGGGCCTCGACAACGTGCACGTATCAATGGTGCCTGAGCCCGCCATGGCGCCGATGCTGGCATTGGGCATTCTGGCCGTGGCCTGGGGTGTTCGCCGCCGTGTGACGGCTGCCTGAACACTGCGACCCACGCTGAAGGGGCGGCCAATGGCCGCCCCTTTTTATTCGTCTGCTCCTGCCAGGCGTGTTGCCAAAAGTGCCGAAATCCCAACACCTGGCAACCCTTCCTGCGACTCAGAACGGTATATAAAACTCGGTTCCAAGATACAGCGACGCCGACTCATTCAAAGTCTGGCTCACGCCGCCCTTGAGGGTGAGGGCGCTGCGCTCGCCCAGCGGGATATTGCCCACAAACAGGCCCAACTTGTAGGCGTCGTAATACGCGTCGCCCTGCACGACCAGTTCAGGCCCGACATGCAGCCTGTTTGCCAGCGTGGTCTGCACACGCAGGCGCGCCCAGTAATTGAAGTCTCCCAGCAGATAACTCACGATGACGTTGCCGCGCCAGCCTGCGGCAAGATCGGTTTCGCCCTCGAATTGCAGCTTGGCGTGCAATTGCTTGCCCTGGTTGTCGTTATCCGGATCGGCCGGACTCAGGCGCGTATCGGAATAATGCGCGCCCAGATAGCCCGCCCACCAGCTGCTGGCCGAACTGTGCTGGTATCCCAGCGCGGCTTCGACCGCGGTCACTTCTGAATCGATGGTCCGGAACGGATGCTTTTCGTAACGGTAGCCTGTGTAGTCAACCCAGTAGCGCTGCACGAATCCCTGACCCAGACGCTGGCCGGACAGCGGCAGCACCGTGCCCAGATAGGCCGAATGGTTATCGCGACTGCCTTCCAGGCCGGTCAGAATGACGCCGTCCCGTGCCCATGCGGGCATGCCCCACAGTGCAGCCAGCAAGACGCTCAACAGGCCCGTCATCGCGGGTATCGCTTTCATGGACAGCTTCGCTTTAAAAACTGGGGGGATCGCGTCTGCCATCACGCGGCAATCGCCATGCCGGATTCCGGCGCCGCGGCTGGCAGCGGCAGCGAACCCTCAGCCGTCGCAACAGACTGCCTCAGCAGGGTCATCCGGTACAGATACAAACTACCGAGGCCGGTCAGAATCGTTTCATATTGACCGGAAACGACCTGCAGGGTACGCAGCCCCGAGCGGCTATGCGCCTGAATCCGGTAGTAGCGATTGGCGTTCAGCACTTGATCGACCAGCAGCCGGATCTCGCCGTTTTCCAGTACCGAATCGACCAGGCCAACCAGACTGATCTGTGTACTCGCCGACTCATTCACCACCTCGCACCCCGCCCAATGGCTGACCTGCAACGGCAGCGGCCGCGGCTTGCTGATCACCCCAATTCGTTGCAAGGGCGTCAGGCTGTCTTCGTGATAACGGTTGATCCGCCATTGCGCATCCGTGCCATACAAAAACTGTTCGATGCGCTGGATCGATTCCTGCGACAGATTCTGGAAAACTCCGCCGATCGATCGGGTGTAGGTCTCATCGCCCGACTGCGCCTGCTCGAGCTTGCGAATTTCCAGGGTGGCGTTGAGCACACCGTCCGGCAAATACAAGGTAACCGGCATCACTTCGTATGCCGAAACCGGCCGCAGCAAACCATAAAATTTGAGGCCGTTGGGCGACAGGTCGTCGACCGTTCCCAGCACCCCATCGAGGCGCGCGGCCAGCGGCATGGCGAAGCGGTAATCATTGCGCCGGTTGATTCCGCGCGCCAGGGTAAAGCTCACCACCAGCACCGCCAGCCAGATGTTGATCGCCGCCCACACCACGTTTGCCCACATGCCATCCGCGGGCAGATGGCCCTGAGCGTAGAACAGCGCAATTCCGACCGGTATGGCCAGCACATTGAGGCCCACCACCGCGAGCTGCGGCAGCAGAAAGCCGAGGCTGGAGGTGCGCGCTTCCAGATGCTTGGCCGTCACCCCAAAACGCGTGCGTATCCTGAACAAGCCCAGCGTCGACCAGGCGAAGCTGGCGAAGCGCGCCATGTTGTATTGCTCGATCATCACGCTTCGACCATAGCCACGCGAGATCTCCTCGAACGCCAGAAAGTTCAGCAGGTAATACGGCACGAAATGCAGCAGGAAAACCCAGCCATCCGCGGCGACCGGCATGGCGCCTGCCATCAGCACATACACCGGCGCAAAGTAGAAAAATGCCTTTTGCCAGCCGTCGAAATACGCCAGCACCGTGGCCAGATAATTCAGGCGCTGTGCCAGCGTCAGGCCACGCGCAAACAGGATGCCTTCCTTGCGCCACACGTTCATCGCGCCGACGCCCCAGCGCACCCGCTGCTTGAGAAACGGCTCGATTTTGGCCGGTGCCACGCCATACGCCAGCGCCTCGTCGTGATAGACCGATCGCAAGCCTTTTTTATGCAGCAGCAGGCTGGTGTGGATGTCTTCGGTCACCGTACCCGTTGCAAAGCCGCCGATCGTATCAAGCGACTGGCGACGGATCACCGCGCAGCTGCCGCAATAGAATGCGGCGTTCCAGTAGTCCTTGCCACGCTGGATCACCCGGAAGAATAGCGACTGCTCCGACCACGCCACACGGCTGCCGGCATCGGTGCGGTTCTGGTAAGAGTCCAGGTTGTAGAAATCCTGCGGCGTCTGCACGAACGCCACCAGGGGATCGGCAAAATAGCCGAGAGTTTTGGCCAGAAAATCACGTCGTGGCGCATGATCGGCATCAAACGTGGCAATCAGATCCGCCGTGCTGTGCGCCAGCGCATGGTTGAGATTGCCTGCCTTGGCGTGCGCATTGTCGGTCCGCGCCAGATAGCGCAGCCCCAGCGATTGCGCCAGGTTGCGCATGGCCTCCCGGTTACCATCGTCGAGAATCCATGTTTCATGCGGATAATCCATCGCCTGCGCCGCCATCGCCGTGCGCCGCACCAGATCGACGTCCTCGTTGTAGGTCGGGATGAACACATCAACCTTCAGGCCTGCCGCCGGCAAAGGCGCAACGCGCACCGACAGCCGCCAGGTCATGAACACATTGAGACAGGCCGTCATGAAGCCGAACAGCTCGGCGCTGTAAAGCAAGACGGAGAAAATCGGATGGGCCGCGTTGAAACTACCCAGCCGCCAGTTCAGGTACCACACCCCGCACGCCAGAAACAGCAGAATGACTGCTTGCCGGGCACGGTGGAGTGAGCGATATTCAGGCTTCATAAGAAAAGACAGTTAACCCAGAGATGTTTGCAGCCCATATCAGCAAAATCCAGGCCAACTAACGCCACCCCTGCGCCATCCCGCGACAATCCAATCAGATCAATGCTTTGAAACCATTCATGTTCGACACACCAGAATCAGCCGAAACCGCTTTCTACATGGCGTTTGAATCTCGCGACCTCGACGCCATGATGGCAGTCTGGTCCAGCCACGATCACATCGCCTGCATCCATCCGCTGGTGGCGCCGCTGAACGGGCGCGCGGCTGTCGCGGCAGGCTTGCACAGCATGTTCGAGGCGGCCGGACAGTTCCGCGTGCAAGTGGAGCTTGCGCATGAAATACGCGTGGCCGACCGTGTCATTCGCATCGTGCGCGAATACCTGTTCATCGGCCTCGAAAGCGAACCGCGTGCGCCCATTCTGGCGACCAACGTGTACCATCACGAAGCCGATGGCTGGCGCATGGTGTTGCACCATGCCTCGCCGCTACAGGTCGGCGGGTCGCCGCCTGCGCGCACCCCATCCCGGGCGCTGCATTGAGGCTCCATAAAAATGGCGCCCCGCGATGCGCCATTCTTGTTCATGACCGGATCAGACCCGTTGCAGACGTCCGCAACGACGCACTGCACGCGCACCCAGCTCCGTTAAAAAACGGATGGATGCGGGCCAGCACTAAAAACTCTACATCCAGTTCGCGCCGGCCTGCGAGGGTGATGGCGCAGGGTCGAATGAGCGCCGGCCGGCTGGCTTGCCTGGGTCTGGCGTTCACCGCCATCATGGCGGTCATGCCTGTACATGCCGCCCCCTCCATGCCGCTTGCGCATGACCCGAATGTGCCCGATCCCTATGTTGCGCCTGCCTGGCTCCCCGGCGGCCACCTGCAGACGATTTACACCAGGCTGATCATCAACGTGCCGCCGGTCACTTACCGGCGCGAACGACTGGAACTGGATGACGGCGATTTTCTCGACTTCGACTGGGTGGACGGCACGCCCGGCCAACCCGTCGTCGTGCTGTTTCACGGGCTCGAAGGCGACTCTTCCAGCCACTACGCGCATGACCTGATGAAGCATGTCCGACAGAAAGGCTGGAACGGCGTGGTGGCGCATTTCCGCGGTTGCTCGGGCGAAGACAACCGCCTGCCGCGTGCGTATTTCGCCGGCGACAGCTCCGAAATCGAACGCATCCTGCGCCATGTCAAAGCCCACACACCCGACGCGCCGCTGTATGCCGTCGGCGTCTCGCTGGGTGGCAATGCGCTGTTGCGCTGGCTGGGCGAATCGGGCGAGGCCGCAGCGGATCTGGTCGAGCGTGCGGCTGCCGTCTCGGCCCCGCTCGACCTCACGGCTGCAGGCAACGCGCTGGACCAGGGATTCAATCGCAGCGTGTATACCGCACGCTTCCTCGTCACGCTCAAAGCCAAGGCGCTGCGCAAGGCCGCGCAGTTTCCCGGCACACTCGATGCCGACGCGATTGCCGCCGCCACCACCTTCCGCGAATTCGACACCCTGGTGACCGCACGACTGCATGGATATCGCGATGCCGACGACTACTGGCTGCGGGCATCCGCCAAGCCGGTATTACCCGCGATCAGCATTCCCACGCTGATCATCAACGCCAGAAACGACCCCTTCCTGCCAAGCTCTGCGCTGCCAGCAGCCGCCGACGTATCGCCTTCCGTCACGCTGGAGCAACCGGAAACCGGCGGCCATGTTGCGTTTCCCTCCGGCCCCTTTCCCGGCAACATCGACTGGCTGCCCCGGCGTTTGATGAAGCATTTCGACGCCCAGCACAGGTAGAATCGTCGCATTACCCATCACGGAGCGCGCTGTGGAATACCCCAAGGAAATCTTCAAGGCTTACGACATTCGCGGCATCGTCGGCAAGACCCTCACCCCCGAAATCGTCGAAGCCATCGGCCATGCCATCGGCTCCGAAGCCGTCGCCCGAAAGCAAACCGAAATCTGCATCGGCCGCGATGGCCGCTTGTCCGGTCCCGACCTCGCCGCTGCGCTGGCGCGCGGCATCCGCAAAGCCGGCATCGGCGTGGTAGACCTCGGCATGGTCGCCACGCCGATGACCTATTTCGCAGCCTATCAATTGAACACCCACAGCGCGGTGATGGTCACCGGCAGCCACAACCCGCCCGACTACAACGGCCTGAAAATGGTGCTCGGCGGTGAAACCCTGTCGGGCGACACGATCCAGAAACTGCGCGAGCGACTGGTCAACAACGATCTGGTGCACGGTGATGGCGGCTACCGCCAGTATGAAATTGCCGAGGAATACCTCACCCGCATCGTCTCCGATGTGAAACTGACGCGGCCGATGAAAATCATCGTCGATTGCGGCAACGGCGTGCCCGGCGCCTTCGCACCCCAGCTTTACCGCAACATGGGCTGCAAGGTGGAAGAGCTGTTCTGTGAAGTCGACGGCACTTTCCCCAACCACCACCCCGACCCATCGCAGCCGAAAAACCTGCAGGACCTGATCGCCGCGCTGAAAACCAGCGACGCCGAAATCGGCCTGGCGTTCGACGGCGACGGCGACCGTTTGGGGGTGGTCACCAAGGACGGCAGCATCATTTTCCCCGACCGCCAGCTGATGCTGTTCGCCGATGACGTGCTCTCGCGCAACCCCGGGGCCGAAATCATTTTCGACGTCAAATCGACGCGCAAGCTGTTCGGCTGGATCCGCGAACGCGGCGGCCGCCCGTTGCTGTGGAAAACTGGCCACAGCTTCATCAAGGCCAAGATGAAGGAAACCGGCGCCCTGCTGGCCGGCGAAATGTCCGGCCACGTCTTCTTCAAGGAGCGCTGGTTCGGCTTTGACGACGGCATGTATGCCGGCGCGCGTCTGCTCGAATACCTCTCCAAGCAGGCCGACATCAACGCCACCCTGCATGGCCTGCCCGACACCATCAACACGCCCGAACTGAATATCCAGATGGCGGAAGGCGCGCATTACACCCTGATGGACAAACTGCAAAATACCGCGACCTTCCCCGACGCCGAGGAAGTCATCACCCTCGACGGTTTGCGCGTGGAATACGCCGATGGCTTCGGACTCGCCCGCCCTTCCAACACCACGCCGGTGATCGTGCTGCGCTTTGAGGCCGACACCACCGAAGCCCTGGAAAAAATCCAGGCTGATTTCCGCCGTGTATTCAAGCAGGCAGCGCCTGAACTGACGTTACCGTTTTGAGTTTCGTGCCTGTGCGTGAAGTCCACGCTGTCGCCGACCTGAAATCATGAAGGTCGGCGATGAGATCCGGGTCCGCGTCAATATGGACTGCGCGCCAGGCGGGATGGAGTTGCTCACGCCAGGCAGCAGCATGCGCTGGGGAAGGTGCCGATTCGAGTTCAACCCCGAGCCGGGCGGTCACGCCGATTTTTACGTGGTTCTCGGCAACGCGCGACCCTATGACCGCTTCACCTGCGCACCGCAAAACACGCTGTTCATTGCGGGTGAACCGCTGTCAAAAAAACTGTATCCCCAGTCGTTCTATCGCCAGTTCGGACATGTAGTGGACAGCCATGCCGGGTCGCGTCATCCGCATCTGCATGTGAGCGCGCTCGGGCTCAACTGGCACGCAGGACTGGATCACAGCACCAGTCGCTACCGTTATGGTTATGATCATCTGACCGGCCTGGCCTGCCCATACAAGGAAAACCGGATTGCCATCGTCTGCTCCAACGCCAGCAAGACTGAAGGCCAGCGCCGACGTCTGGCGCTGCTCGATAGTTTGAAACACCGTCTGGGCGACCGTTTGGTGCATTTCGGGCGCGGCTTCGAACCGATCAACGACAAAATGGACGCCATCCTGCCATACCGCTTTCAGCTGGTGCTGGAAAACTGCGTACAAGCGAATTACTGGACCGAAAAACTGGCCGATGCGTATCTCGGCTGGTCCTACCCGGTCTATCTCGGCTGCCCCAATGTCGGCGACTACCTGCCGGGCGACGCGCTGCTGTCGATCAATGATCTGGATGTTGACACGGTAGCTGCGCGCATTGCCAACTTGCTCGACCAGCCTTTAAGCACCGCACGCCAGGGTGCGCTGGCGGAAGCCCGTAATCGTGTACTGAACGTTTACAACCCTTTCGCCTGGGCGGCGCATTGGGCCGAGCAGCTTTATCAGCCCGATCACGCTGCCAAAACCATGACGCTGCGTTCGCACAAGGCATTCCGCAGCTTTCCGCGGGGGCACTGGTTCAGGTTGCGGCAGACGCTGCGGTGAGCCGCTCAGTCACCAGCCCAGCGGTGACGGTTGCGCACATAAAGCTTTTCCAGGCCGTAACGCAGTCCCGGCAACCATTGCCGGTGCAGGCGGCGGCGACTCTGAATGAAGACAGGCGACGCCGGCATGGTGCGATTGGCGGCGCGCCTTTCATTGACCAACCGCACCACCGTGGCAATCGGGCCATATTGTTCCAGCACGCGGCGGCGGCTTTCCAGAATGGCCGGCAGGTTCTTTTCCCATAACTGGTCACGGATGGCGCGCTGGATGGTTTCGGCAGCCGCATCGACATCGGCAATATCGATGCGGATAAAGCTCTCCGGCGGGAAATAGTCTTCAGCGTTCTGGCAGCCGTAGTAAACCGGCATGCAGGCACCGATGAACGGATCGGCGAGTTTTTCCGTCCAGTGATGCAGCCCCATGTGGTTTTCAATTGCCAAGTGGTAACGGTAGGGGTCGAGCGCGTCGGCTTTGTCGACCATAGGCCGCACGCCGTGACCATAGATTTCCATAAACGGCAATTTGAGCTTGAGTGCCTGGGTGAAGTCATAGCGTTTACGGTGCAGCGTATGACCCTGCCGTTTACTCGAGCATACCGTCGACAGGTCTGCTGATTTGGCCAGCGGCACGTGATTCACCAGGCTGTCGTAATCACCACGCGGCGAGCTGGTGGCATAAAACCAGATCAGCGCAGGCTGTTGAAAAATCAGGCCCGGATGCTTGCCGGTCGCCCACGCCTCCTGCGTACTCAGCAGCCAGGTGAATTGGCGCAGGTAGGTTCTGCCATAGGTCTTGATCGAAGACGGCTCGACCGTAATCAACAGGGTATTTTCCGGTGGGCAGGCCAGCTCTTCCACCCACAGCGGGTGACGCTCGCCAGCCAGCGAGGGCAGATCATCGTAGACCACCAGCCAGTCGTAGTCGCGGCAGTCGCGGTCGAAAATGAAGTCGCAGTTGCCCCAGCGCGGCTGCCTGCCGGGAAAGCATTTCAGCCAGCCTTCGCCGTCGAAGCCGGGCTTGAACTTGCCGAGGAACTTGATGCGCAAGCGCGCGGGTTCGGTCTGTTGGTCGCCCATGGACATTCAGAATCCGCGCAGCTGCTTGATGCGTCCGCGCAACCAGTCGCGCGGCTCGGCCAGCCTGTAATTCAGCCAGCGCCATGCGCCAAATAGCCGGAAGCCCAGCGCACCCTGACGCGCATCGGGAACGCGGGTGGTGTGCACCTTCTCGTGCATGCGTTGGGTAATGTCGGAAAAACCGCCCTGCTGGTTGATCACTGCAGGCGACACGGCGCACACCTTGAAATAGCGCGCCAGATTGCGGTAATACCAGCGGTCAATGGCGCGATGGCGGCTGATCCAGGGCCAGATGGTACAAGCGGTGGGCAGCTTTTCCAGCAACCTATCGTAGGTACTGTCACGAAGCAGGTAGGCATGAGTCGTGCTGCATCCGGTAACGGCACACAGGCTGTGCCCCGCAGGCAGGTCGGCGAGCGTGTGATAGGGCGACACCGGGTCGGTAAACCCCAGGTAGCACACGTCCCAGTCGCTGGCTTGCAAGGCTGCGGGCAAGGCTGCCAGCACGTCGGCCAGCGCCACTTCAAGTTCGATGTCATCTTCCAGGATCAGCACCGTGCGCCAGCCCTGTTGCCGCGCATGCTCAATCGCGGCGCGGTGCGACAGCGTGCAACCGGCGCGCCCGGCCCAGGTCTTGTCGCGCTTGCGGCCACGAAACCAGGGCGGAACACCGAACCCCGGCAATTCCGCCCCCAGGGTGGCAGACAGCCGGTGCAACTTGTGCACCGGGATGAAACCTGCCGTGCGGTTCTGGACGTCCTGCCAGCGGTCGGGGCGGTTGTCGAGATTGACCACCAGCACGCCGTCGATCATGTCCCAGAGGGCATCCCGTTGCGGTTGCGACATTACAGCTTCCAGTAGTCGGCGATCCACGGCGCAGGGAGCGTGCGGTGGTGGAGCTTGCGGCCTCGGTATCCGTGTATCGCCTCGTCCGGATCGGGACGTCCATGAAATACCAGAATCCGGCAACCCTCAGGCAGTTGCGGCATGCGCAACAGGTTGAGCGGAAACGCCGGGCGGCAATTCCATTTGTAACTCTTGACCCATTCATCCGGCCACCACTGCGGGCTGCCCAGGGCATAGGTCAGAAAAGCCTGTTCGGTGTTGAAAACCTTGCGGTCTTCGGCGCGGTGCATTTCGCGCAAAAAAGTTTCGTAAGCGTAATTCGACTGGCCGGCCTCGAAACGGAATACGGAAGAGTTCCCCACTGCCGGACGGCGTCCCAATACCGCTTTCCGCCAGTTCACCCAATTGTGAATGATGCAGAACTCGCCCGGCTTGTAGTCGAAGAAACCATCCATCGGCCCGGTGATGGCGACGTCCAGATCAAGGAACAGCGTGGGACCCTGCAAGCCACCGAAACCGTCTTGCAGAATCGTCAGCTTGACCAGAATATCCGGCCAGCCCCGCTTGACACCGGGATTGGCGGGAAAAGGGATGATTTCCACGCCCGCGTCCACACCGCTCGCATCATCCGTACAGCAGAAAAAACGGAACGGCCGGTTCAGGTTGCGCCCGACGGCGCGATAAAGCCGGTTGACGTAATGCGCCCCGTAGCGGGTGCCCCATTTAAGGCAAATGATGTTGACGTGTGGCATGAGTCGAGGCGGGGTCTTTCCGGAAGATCAAAAGGGCAGGCAAAGTGAGGTCACCCGGCAGGGGACAAGACCCTCATGAGGATCATTCAGTCGCAGCGCATCGACCGACTCAGGACTTTCCGATCCGCCTGGAAAGCCTGCGGTCTGAGCGCAACGAGCCAAACCACACGTATTTTATCAACACATTGCTATAAGTCTTCCAGCCGCCACGCGTCAGGGGATAGATCAGTTTTCTCCAGCCTGAAAGCTGGACGGACTTGTCCCACCGCAAATTCGAGTCCTGCTCGTCGATGCAGGAAGGCACCTGATCGTTTGGCAGGACCGGCGAAGGGATAACCGAAACCGTGTTGAGTTTCGTAAGCCACGAAACGCCGTGCAGCGTATCGATCGGCAGCCAGTTTTTTTCCATCATGGAAAGCAATCGCCGGGCGGCCTGATTGCTGATGACATAACCATACGCCCCACCAGGTGTGCCATGCGGTCTGGCGAGATGGCTTTGCGTTCCTGGTAGACGCGCTATTTTGCGTGAAGCCCGGTAGTTTTTCTCGCGTCCAAGAAACCTGACGAGATCCCAGTTTTCCGGCATGCGCGTGAGCGCGTTGACCACATCCGGCAGTTCGTCGCACAGAATTGCATCGTCTTCCAGGATAAGCGCCGCCTGGATGTTTCCCTTTACGATTTGTTCGTAAATGGCTTTATGGGCCAGGACGCAGCCGAACTCACCGTTGCTGAGATCGCGTCCGAAAAACATTCTTCTTTTCCATTTTGAATAATTCTGATGGCTGAGAAGATCGACCTTCCGTCCGTCCACCCCCGGGTAAAACTCGAACGGCATGCCAAGTTCGCCCAGTCGAGCCGATATGAGGTTTCGACGTTCCCGCGAATGTTCGAGTGTGATGACAAAACAATGCCAAGGATGGTTTTTATCAGGATGCATTGTCTGAAAGCGTTAAATATTGAAAGTCATAAATCATGGCCTGTTCATGCCTTTTTACCACCAAGAACGGCCCCATTTTGCGCGCCGCAACGTTCGTTAAGCGTGCAACACGCCAACGCTACGACAAGCACCCAGACCCCCCTGAAATGCGTCGAGTCCAGAATGGAGTACTCAAGCGTGCCAGCCACCAAGGCGGCAACAAACACGGCCAAAGCCAACTGCGCGGCGGGCTGACTTTGGCGATAAAGCCGGACGACCAGCAAGCCAGCCGAAAGCAGACCGCCCAGTAACGCCACCAGCCCACTGCTCACGACCAGATCCAGCCACATATTGTGAGGTGCGTTTGGCCCGACCCGATCGGGAAAATGCTCGTAGGCACCAATTCCCCAGCCAAGCCAGGGTGCCATGCGAATTTTCTCCAGCGAAAACGAGAAGGCAACCATGCGTTCGCTGTCGCTAGCGCTGTACAGCGCAGGCAAGTACAGCGTGACATACAGGTAAACAACGGCCATCAACGCGCCGCACCCGAGGTAGAAAAACAGGCGTTGACGGTTATTGGGCGGAAACAAAACCGCAAACCCTGCGATAGTGGTGAGAATTGCACCGCGAGATCCCGACACCCACACGCAGAACAGCGCTGCGATCAACACAACCCAAAGCACGGGACGCTGCGACGGGTTGCGCAGAAGGCCGGCGGCAAGAATGGCGGTAATGGCCATGAACATGCCGAAAGGATTGGGATTGAACACCAGTCCGTTGATGCGTAACTCACGCCAGGTCGTCAGACTTGCGCTCGGCTCGGCAAACAAATCAACCAGACCGGCACCCACATGGACCGATAACGCGCAGAGCAACGCGAATGTTGCGGAATACAGGGTCAGCAAGCCACGCTGCACCAGCACGATGATGCCCAGACCGATCCCGAGCATGCGCAAAACGAGTACCGGCAAGTCCTTCCATTCTGTTGCCGAGGCAACTCCCAGCGCATGCTGCAAGCCTGCCGTCACCAGGACGGGGATCAGCCAGAGTGCGGTGCATAACAAGAAAGTCCGCATGGCTGGCGTGTGCCAATCGGAACGACGCGCCAATCCCACCGAGAAAACCAGTAGAAGGCCTGCGAAATGCAGGCTGGCCCATTTTGGCGGCAAACTGAGTGCAAAAACGAACACCAGAAAAAGTGCCGCCAATGACGCTTTCGGTGCATCTGCCACGATAAGCACGGGCGCTTTGAGCCTGGAGTCATGCACCTTCAATACATCCTTTTTTAGAAACCGGAGAGACAGCGGTTTTGATCGTCTACTTGTTAACCAGACGGTTGCATGGGCTATACGCCGGTGTTGAAAATCAGCGCCAAAAGCTGATTTGGGGTAATTTCGTCATGCCACGCGCCGGGTCGTTCAGGCGCAGCAGCAGGATTTTATCCAGTTAGAGTACCCGCAGCCAGAACAGGCGCTGCGCGCGAATCGGCTCCCACGATGCCAAGCCGCCATATCAATGCAGCAGCTTGGTTACGATCACGTGAGTCCCTAATCCAATTGCAAGGGCTCGGGCCGATGCAGCAAATACCCCTGGACGAAATCCACACCCAGCTTTTTCAGGCAAGCCAGTTCCGGCTCGGTTTCGACCTGTTCGGCGATCGTTTGCTTACCGAGCTCATGCGCCAGCGTATGCATGGCTTTGACGATGGCCATGCTTTCGCGGTTGTGGTCGAGGCCGCGTACAAAGTCGCCATCCAGCTTGAGATAGGCCGCAGGCAGACGTTTGAGGTAGCCGAACGAGGACTGGCCCTTGCCAAAGTCGTCGAGCGCAAACTGGATGCCGCGTGATTGCAGTGTCAGCATCAAACGCTCACACGCATCCAGGTTATCGATCGCGGCGGTTTCGGTGACTTCGAAACTGATCCGGGTGGGATCAAGCTGGTAGCGATCCAGTTCTTCCAGCACAAAATCAGCGGTGCCCTGGTCGCTGAGACTGCGCCCCGACAGGTTGAGCGCATAACAGGCGTCGTCTTCCGGATGGGTATCGAGATAAGCGAAAAGGTTGCGCACGACCCAGCGATCAAAACTCGGTGCCAGGCCATAGCGCTCGGCGGCAGGCAAAAACTCACCCGGCGAAATGATCGCGCCATCCTCGCCGCGCAGGCGCAGCAGGATTTCGTAATGCGCGTGTGCGATACCGGGTGCCAGTGCAACTTTTTGCTGGCGGTACAACACAAACCGGTGCGCCTCGAACGCTTTGGTAATCGCGCTCACCCACTGCATTTCGTCATTGATTTTCTGCAGAGCAGGGTGGGTTTTCTCGTACACCTGAATCATGCTGCCGCCGAGCGATTTGGCGTGATAACACGCGGTATCGGCCTGCGCCAGAATTTCCCCGATGTCGGTCATGCCCTTGTGCAGTTCGGTCACGCCGATACTCACCCCGAGGCGGAATACCTTTTCATCCCACTCGAAACGAAAGCGGTCGATTTCGTCCCGCATGCCCTGAATGTATTCCAGCGCCACCGGCAGGGTGGTATCGACAAACAGCAGGCCGAATTCATCGCCGCCCAGGCGGGCCAAAAAGTGATGCTCGCTTTCGGCACGGCGCGCCAGCAGCGCGGTCAGCCGCTGCAACAAGGCGTCGCCTGCGCGATGGCCACAGGTATCGTTCACCAGCTTGAAGCGATCGAGGTCGATGTAGCAAAAAATATAGCGCTGCGCATTCTGTTGCACGTCCTGCAGCGCGATCGAGAGCCGGTTTTCCATCGCAAGACGGTTCCACAGGCCGGTGAGGTGATCGTGCTCGGCCTGCTGAGCCAAGCGCTGCATCAGGCTGCGCATTTCGCTTTGATCATGAAACACCAGCACGCCGCCCAGCACCGTACCATCCCGCGCGCGGATAGGTGCAGCCGTGTCGCTGATCGCAAGCATCGCCCCACTCGGACGACGAATCACGGAATGGCTGGCCAGCTCGACCACCATATTGCCGCGCAGTGCCAGCTCGAGGGGATTGGTTACCGGTGCGCCACTTTCCTCGTTGAACAACGGCAACACCTCGGGCACCGGCCTGCCGTGTGCGTTCGCGCTGGTAAAACCGGTCAGTTCCTCCGCTTTGGGGTTGATGAACTCGATCCGGCCTGTCGCATCGGTGACGATGACGGCGTCGCCGATGGACTCGATCGTCACCCGCAACCGCTCTTTTTCCACCAGCAGATCGGTATGTTCGCTTTCCAGCGCGCGCACCAGCTGGTTCACGTGATTGGCCATGTGATTGAACGCCAGTTTGGTTTCACGCACCTCCGGCGACGACCCATAAGCCAGGCTCACACGCGCGCCGAGGTCGCCGCTTTCGATCGCGCGCGCAGCCTGACGCAGCGCATGCAAGCCGCGCCGGTTGCGCCCCAGCAGCCAGTTCAGCAACGCCATGCTGATCGCAAGACCCATGAGCATCAGCCCGGTGAAGCGTAGCGCCAGCGCCCACAACCGGTTGATGCTCGGAGCCGGATCAAGCACGACCGACACCTTGCCGTAGATGGTTCCGCCCAGAACCAGATCGGACGCGGCATGAGGCGCGGTGATATCCAGCAAACGGATAAACCAGCCAGGTGGGCGAAGCGCCTGGGCCGGGGTGCCGGCTTCAAACGCAAACGAAGCCGAAACAAAACGCGCTTTCAGGATGTGGCTGTGTTTCACGCGTGCCGCGATCAGTTGTTCGATGGCGGGATAGTCGCGCAACAGCACCTGATCCTGGATCACCGCCATGATGGCGCCGCGTTCCCGTTCGGCTTCCAGATCAAGCGTCTGCTGCGCGCGCTCCCGCAGCGACACACCCAAACCAGCCAGCATGACCAGATACATCAGCAGAATCAACGCAAAAACAGCACCCAGAATATTGGCCGTGAGGCTGAAACGGGTGGCGCGCACTTTCTGCGGCTCACTCATTCAGCGGCACCAGGGTGCGCTTGAGAAATGCGCGGTAATTCTTGTAATCCGCGTTGTCCGCCGGCGCAAAACCACGTGCCTCGGGCAAGCCGAGCGAGTGCGCCGCGACCTGCAACACACGCAGGCCTTCCGGATCGTGTTCCATCCCGATAAAGGCTTTTCGCACCTTATCGCCGTCGACTGCGCTGACACGGGGTGAAGCCATGATCGCCAGATCAAAATAAGGTTCGGACTCGCTGAGGACGCGATAGCTCAAGCCACGCCGCTGGGCGAAATCGCTCATCACCTGATGGTTCACGCCGGCGGCAGCCACTTCTTCTGCCATCAACTGGCCCATTGCCGCTTCCTGGTTGCCGGCAAACACCGGCACTACCCGAACACCGGCACGCAACAAGGCATCCATCGGCACGTAATAGCCGGTAAAGCCATAGGGATTGGCAAATGCCACCGGCTTTCCTGCCAGATCCTGCAGGGTTTTGACCGGCGAGTGGCTCAGCACCACCACCTGGCCGCGAATGCCGCTCGAGTTCTGGCGCGCCAGCACGCGCCAGCCCAGCTGGTCGCGCTTGGGGGTAAACAGATGGTTGGTGTAGGCAAAATCCAGCCTGCCAGCCGCCACGCGGTCGGTGGTTTCATTGGCGGTGCGGCCTATGTGCAATTCCAGCGGCACCCCGGAGCGCGCCGTCACATATTTGAGGATGGGATTCCAGTAAGCCGCCGTGGCTTGCAAGCTGCGATGGTTCAATACACCAAACGCATAAGGGGTGGCGGGAGGCGCGGCCTGAACCGTCATGCCCAGCATCCAGGCCAGACACAGCCATATTAGTTTCATAACGTCTCCGCAAACGTGGGGTGGGCTTTGGGGCCCGCTTTTCGCAGCGAGTTTACTTGAGCTTCAGGCATTTTCTAAACCCACGTAAACTGCGCGGGATACGCTCCTCCCCGTTCAACCGTCCATTCTGCAAAGCCTCATGATTCACTGCCAGCTGTTTCAGGACAACCAAGTCCAGCCGATCGAATTTGAGGCCATCAGCGACCACGTCGGCCAGGATGACCGCTTCATCTGGGTCGAACTGAAATCACCCGATAGCCAACTGATTACCCGTCTCGGCGAGGAACTCGGCCTGCACGCGCTGGCGCTCGAGGACGCCATTTCGACTCACCAGCGCGCTAAGCTCGAAGAATACGAAGGACACCTGTTCATCGCCACCCGCACGGCGCAGCTGTGGGAATCACGCGTGGAATTTGGCGAGACCCATTTGTTTGTCGGCAGCAACTGGCTGGTCGCCATCCGCCATGACAATGGCAGCGGCTATCAGCGCGTCAGTGAGCGGCTGCAACGCTGCCCCAACGGCATCAGGCCCGGCACCCCCTATGCGCTGTATCTGGTGCTCGACCTGATCGTCGACCAGTACCGCCCGGTGATCGAAGGCATGCAGGATCGCTTCCTTTCGCTGGAAAGCCATTTGATGAGCCGAGCCAAACCGGGGCGTGACATGCTGGACCAGCTCTACGCGATCAAACGCGATCTGACGGCCTTGCGCGACGCGGCTGAACCGATGCAGGAAATCACCAAGAACCTGCTGCGCCTGCACCCGGAATTCGCCTCCAAGACACTCAAGGCGTATTACCGTGACATCGACGACCATGCGGTGCGGGTTTCGGCCGCGATTGACCGTTTGCGCGTTTCGGCTTCGGACGCGATGCAGTTTCACCTTGCCTCGCTGTCGGTCAAGCAAAACGAATCGGTGCAGAAACTGGCTGGCTGGGGCGCGGTACTGGCGATTCCGACGGTGATTTTCAGCCTGTACGGGATGAACTTCGAATTCATGCCGGAACTCAAATGGCGTGGCGCCTATCCGCTGGTGTTGTTGGTGACCGGCATCGCCATGGCGTACCTGATCCGGCGGCTGCGCAAACGCGGCTGGATCTAGCCGCCTTCACTTGCGCCGGGCGTGCGCATAGCGGATGCGGGTGCCGGCCGCCTCGTCGCGATCGAGCCACACCGCATGCAGTGTTCCCGCCGCATCGAACACTGCCACCGGATCGGATTGCTGGCCCGGCCCGGCCGCCCCGGGCACCGCCACGTCGTCGCCGAAGGCTTCGCCCGTCCACTCGGACAGCCATACATCCGGCGTGCCGTCGCGGGCATCGTCCCACAGCGCCACCAGGTTGCCGTCGGCAGCGCCGACGATCAGCGCATGCCACTGGGCCATGTTGTCGCCGAAGCTGTCCTGCACGCGGACATTCTTGCCGAAGCGGCGAGTTCCCGTATCGAATGCGGCATAGACGTCATAGCCGGAGAGGAAGTCACGCTTGTCGAGCCAAACGGCTGCGATCCCCTGCTGGCCCCAGGCGGAAAGCGTCGGACGCATGGCCCCGGTGCCGGCCCCCAGTCCATCCACGCTGCCACTCTTGTGGTCGGTCAACCGCGCAGGGGCAGCAAAGCTGCGGCCATCGCGGCTGTAGCTCACCATCGGTACGCTATGGCGATTGCGCCGGTCTTCCCACGCCACCATCACGCTGCGGTCTGCGGCCACCGCCAGCGCGGGCCAGCCCTGCTCGTCGACCGGCATCGCCGCTTCGACCGGTTGTACGGTTTTCACGTCCAGCCCATTCGCTTGCAGCGCCAGCCGAGCGACGACGATGCGGTGGTAGCGGCCCGCCTGCCCGGCCCAAGCGGCATAAATCGTATTGCCCTGTGCGGCCAGCGTGATCTGCGCGGCGCCAGCATCACTCAGCGTCAGCGTCGCACCGCCGGGCAGCAGCCGCGCATGCACCTTGCCGGCTTCTTCCCAAGCGGCCACAAAGCGACCGTCGCCCAGGGCGATCACCACGGGCTCGAAGCAGTCGGACCGGCTGAGCCGGGTTTCCGGCTGAAAGCGCGCCGCGGCCGCTGGCTTGGTCGCCAGGTAGCACTGCGGGCTGCCGCTCCGGTTGTCCTCCCACACCACGCCGACGATATCGCCCGACACCGCCACGCCGCGACGATTGGCCGATTCCAGATGCGGAAAAATCGCCGCGCCCTGCACCGAATTGACGGTCAGCGGCGCGCTCCACTCCCATGCGGCCTGCGCCGGCCACGCCAGCAGCGCAAGCAGCAGCGCCAGTGCCCTCACGATTTGCCGCCCAGAAATTCGAGCAGCGTCTGCTGCTTGTAATGCCCGCCGCGTACGTAGCGGTCGAAGTCGCGAAAATCCTGCACGGTCTTGTAGCCGGGGATCTGCACGATTTTTTCGCCCGCTGGCGTGAGGTAGACAAAAAGCGGCGTGGCAAAAGCATTCAGCCGCACGCCCAGCTCGGCCTCGGTGATGCGCTCGCCGCTCGGCAGGGTGACGCGCCGCCCCGATTCAGAATCGACATACACCAGCTCGTAATGGCTGCTGTAGAGCTTTTTCAGCGAAGCGTCGGAGAAGGTCTGCTTGTTGGTGTGATCGCACCATGCGCAGCCGTAGCGGCCAAAGTACAGGAAGATCGGCTTGCCGCTTGCGCGCGCCGCCTTGAGGCCGGCGTTGTAATCGACGAAGGGATACCCCGGCGGCGGATCGGCCCATGCCGTCACGGCGCTGAATAACAATGCAGTCGCAAGCAAATACGGTTTCATGTTCGGTCGCCTCGGGTATTGGGGATCATTCTGATAAATTCGACGCTTCACGCAAGCCTACTTTCAGACTATATGCCCCACGACTCCATTCGCATCGGCCTTGTTTCCATCAGCGACCGCGCCAGCAGCGGCGTGTACGAAGACCGCGGCCTGCCCGCGCTCGAAGCCTGGTTCGCCGAGGTGCTGGCCAACCCGGTGCAATTCGTCAGCCGGCTGATTCCCGACGAGCAGCCGCTGATCGAGGCCACCCTGATCGAGCTGGCCGACGTCGAGCACTGCGCGCTGATTCTCACCACCGGCGGCACCGGTCCTGCCGCACGCGACGTCACGCCCGAAGCCACGCTGGCCGTCGCGCACAAGGTGCTGCCCGGCTTCGGCGAGCAGATGCGCGCGGTGTCGCTGAAATACGTGCCGACCGCGATCCTCTCGCGCCAGGTTGGCGTCACCCGCGGCGCCAGCCTGATCCTCAACCTGCCGGGGCAACCCAAGGCGATCAAGGAAACGCTCGACGGCATCTTTGCCGCCGTGCCCTACTGCATCGACCTCATCGGCGGCCCCTATCTCGCTACGCGCCCCGGCACGATCGACGCGTTCCGCCCCAAATCCGCGCAGCGGCCCGCAGCATGAACGCGATTCTCGACGCCCTGGCGTGTGCCCTGCGCGACCTCTTCAACCTGCGCGTGCTGTGGGTGGTGATTTGGCCGATGCTGGTCGCGGGGCTGCTGTGGCTGGTGCTGGCGCTAACGTTCTGGGGAACCTTCTCCAGCTGGATCGCCCAGGGGCTCGATCGCCTTGGGGTGCAAACCTGGCTGGCCGGGCTGGAACCGCTGTGGCTGGCAAACGGCATTCAGGTCGTCTTGCAACTGCTGCTGTTCGTTCCGCTGATCTATCTCACCGCGCTCATCATCACCGCGCTGTTTGCCATGCCGGTGCTGATCCGCATGGTGGCCGAACGCGATTACCCGGAGCTTGCGCGCGCCAGCGGCGGCACCCTGATCGGCAACCTGTGGAATGCGCTCGTCGCCCTGCTGCTGTTCATTGCCCTGTGGGTGGTGACCCTGCCGCTGTGGCTGATCGGCGTCGGCATCATCGTGCCCTTCATTGCAGCGGCCTATCTGAACCAGCGCCTGTTCCGCTACGACGCCATCGCCGAACACGCCAGCACCGGCGAAATGGCGATGCTGTTCAAAAGCGGGCGCGGCGGCTGGTGGGGGCTCGGCCTGCTGACCGGACTGGTGCAGTTTGTGCCGCTGCTCAATCTGCTGGGACCGGTGTTCGCGGCGCTGGCGTTCATTCACTACGGCCTGGCGCGGCTCAGGCAGCAGCGCGCCGCGTCAGTTGCTTGAGGCGTATTGCTGCCGGAAGCCTGCGTCCACATTGATCTCGTGCGCGGTCTGCGCGCCGATCACGCACTGTTCCAGACTCGGCGGCATCACCACCCGCCCGGCGGCATTCACGTAGCGCCCGGCCATGATTTCCGCCGCCTGGCGCGGCATCTGCTCGGGCCAGTCCGGCTCGGCATAACCTTGCGGATAAACCGGCCGACCACCGACGCCATATTTGTCGCTGGCCCCCAGCGCATGCAGCAACTCGTGCGCGATGACGATATTGTTCTGCTGTGCCTGTTTCGGGTCGGCAAACGCATGCACCACGCCGATCAGGCCTTTTTGCAGGCCCAGTGAATGCTCCAGCGCGATGCCGTCCTGCGGCGCGTGATACAGCACGAACAGCTTGATCTTGCCGAGCTGCGGCAGCAGTTGCCCCGACTGCTGATACACCCACCAGCGCAGCTGCAAGCTCCACCCGATGGTTTTCAGCACGCTACCGTCGTGCGGCGGTGCCGGCGGTTTCTTGTCGAGTTCCGGCAGCAGCGTGATCAGCATGGCCTGCTGCTGTTTCACGCCATAGCGCGCCGTTTCGCGCTGCAAAAAAACATTGATGTCGTTGAAGTCGCTCGCCTGCAGCGCACGGATCGTCTCGGCCGCCTGCTCCGAACCATCGCCGTTGATCGGGATGATCGCCACGTCCAGCGGCGCGCGCCAGGAGCGCACCAGGGTTTGCTCCAGCCAGGTCATGCCGATTGCAGCGGCCAGCACACCCAGCAGGATAAGAATACGGAATCGGCGAAAGGTCATGGCAGATCAAAGGGTGAGCGGTTTTTCATTATCGGTGAGGTCAGCGCCGGCTTGAGCTGGACGTCGTGCCATGGACGGTAAGACCAAAGTCCAATATTGCCGCCTTGATACCCGGGGTATGGTCATCACGGTGACAAGGGGCTACCCAGCCGCACGCTGGACTCGAACGATGAATCGGCCCAAGTACAGCGGCACGGCTCAGGATGCTTGCGATAAACAATCGGCCAGAACAATGAAAGATCACGGAATATCTGAGGAATTCTCACTGCTCGGCGGCCCGCTTCACCGGATGGGTTGTCGCCTTGGCCTGGTCCGCGGGGGAACCCACACCATCAGGCTGGGGCTGGCGCTCGGCGTTATTCCCTGGCTCATCCTGATGGTACTGGTGTTCATCGAGGGCGCCGGTCATCAGATATTTTCCCCGTCAGTGATCGGCGTACATGCACGTCTGCTGCTGGCCATTCCCCTGTTCTTCCTGTGCGAATCACTGCTGGACCCGAGGGTGGCGATGTTCGTCCGCACGCTCGTCCGCTCCGAAGTCGTGCCCCCGCATGCACGGCCGACCCTGGCAGCCGAGATCGCCCGCATCAACCGATGGAAGGCTTCCTGGGTGCCGGATGCAGTGAGTTTGCTGGCGGCCGTGGTGCTTTCGGCTTTTGCCTCGCAACTGCACATTGCCGGCACGACGGCCGCCTACGATCCGAGCCGCGCCGCGACCGAGATGATGATGGCGGGCCAGTGGTATCTGATCGTCTGTCTGACCTTGTTCCGCTTCCTGATGATTCGCTGGCTCTGGCGGCTGGGCCTCTGGTGTTTTTTCCTCTGGCGCGTGTCCAGACTTGATCTTCAACTCACGCCGACCCATCCCGATGGCACGGCGGGCCTCGGCTACCTGGAAGTCGTGCATGCGCATTTCACGCCCTTGATCCTGGCGATCTCGGTGGTTCAGGCCGCCATGCTGGCGGAAGAATTGTCCAGTGGCACGGCGAGCTTCGAAGCCATCTACCCGGCTTTCGCACTGGTCCTGGTTGTCGTCGCGGTGTTGTTCCTCGGACCCTTGTTCATTTTCACGCCCAGGCTCTGGGCCTGCCGGGTGAAGGGATTGAGCGACTACATGGTGTTCGGCTCGGGTTACGTGAACGGTTTCAACAGCAAATGGCTGGGCGCAGCCGACCCGGACCGGGAGCCCCTGCTGGGCACGGCGGACCTGCAGTCGCTGGCCGATCTGGGCAACAGCATCAGCGTCGTCAGAAATATGCGCATCGTTCCGATCAGCCTGCTTCTATTGAAGGACTACGCACTGGCTGCGCTATTGCCGTTCCTGCCGCTGCTCCTGTTCAAGTATCCGGTTGCCGATCTGGCCGAGAAATTCTTCGCGAGATTGACCGGTTTATGAGCGCAGCAGAAAGCAGACTTGCAGCCGCTTGCGATCGGGGGTTCCCCGGCCGGGAATGCGTGAGCGATCCCGTTTGCTCAAACAATCGAACAGGAGGTTTTCATGGCCACCCAGACACCGGAATCGCCTGAGCAAGTGACGAAAGAACAGACCGACCTCGGCGACGGGCACGCTGTGCAGGTCGAGGTCACGACCAAAGTCGTGAAGTCGGCCAACGAACTGGCGGAAGACCGGACGGACCTTGCGACGGGACGCACCCTGATGGCGATGGATCGCTCCCTGATGGCGTGGATTCGGACCGCGCTTTCCATGATCAGTTTCGGCTTCACCATCTACAAGATTCTTGAGGGCTTCCAGAAAAGCGGAAATGTCATCGCGCATGGGTTAAGCCCCCGCACCGTTGGCCTGTTTCTGGTGGGACTGGGCACCGTCGCGATGGTAGCCGGCACCATCGAGTATTTTGAGCGGCTCAAGATGCTGCGTGAATATCACAGCGTTAAAACCTGGCGGGCCAGCCTCGTCATGGCCATGATCATGTCCGTCGTGGGCCTGTTCGTGTTCGTGAGCATCATCGCCAAGCTGCTCTGAACATGACCCCGGGATCGAGCGCGATCTACGAAACCGGCGCCGCGGCACTTGTTTTTGCCGCCACCTTCCTGGTCGGCGGCCGGGTGCATCCTTTCCGGTCGCTGATTCGCGACCGGCGCAGCATTCTCTCGTTTGGCGCCGGGATGTCGGCAGCTTATGTGTTCGTGCACGTCATGCCGGAATTGCATGACGCCCGCCGTGCGTTCGTGGAATCCATCTTCACGGCCCTGCGCTACGAGGGCATGGCGATCTACTTTATTGCGCTGCTGGGATTCCTGCTGTTCTATGGCCTGGAACATCAAAGCAATCGCCTGCGTGGTTCGGGTGCAGAAGGTGCGACCGGGCCTGCCTTCAAGCTCGATATCAGCGGTTTTGCCGCCTATGTTTGGCTGATGGCGTATCTGCTGGTCAATCACTTCGGCAATAGCCTGGTTTCGATCGAACTGTACGCGATCGCCCTCACCTTCCATTTCCTGTCGCTGGACCATTCCCTGCGGCATGAGCACGGCGATGCGTACGAGCGGGTCGGGCGCTTCGTGCTTGCAGGCATGGCCCTGCTCGGCTGGGGCATGGGCCAGCTGTTTGCGCTGCCCGGCCACATCCTGGCCCTGCTGGTGGCGTTCATTTCGGGCGCCATCATCGTGAATGCTCTCATCATGGAACTGCCCGCCGGGAAGGATGGGCGGTTCTTGCCATTCATGGCGGGTGGCCTGGTGTATGGCTTGATTCTGTTACCCCTGGGATAAAAAAGGAGAAGCAACATGGACGATATCTGGATGCGTTTCGTGGAAAACATGAATGACCGGGTCAGCGGGCCGATGAAGTTCCGGCTGCTGCTGCAGCCGGCAATGGCCGCGTTCTTCGCCATCCGTGCGGGACTGAATGACGCGCGAACGGGCAAACCACCCTATTTCTGGTCGCTCGTGACCGATCCGGCCCATCGTGTCGACATGCTCAAGGACGGCTGGAAGAGCGTCGGCAAGGTGTTCCTCATCGCGCTGCTGCTCGATGTCGTCTACCAGATCATCGTGCTGAAATTCGTGTACCCGGGCGAAGCCATTTACGTCGCGTTCGTGCTGGCGATCCTGCCCTATCTGATCCTGCGCGGCCTGGTCACGCGGATTGCCCGGAAAAAATGAATTCAGCAACGCAACAATGAAGCCTGCGCACGGCATAAGCAGCATGACCGGAAGGCTCCCCATCGCCCGCTGGCTGTTCGCCTACAGGCGCGAATGGCTGCGCGCCGATGTCATCGCCGGGTTTACCGTCGCGGCCGTGGTGATTCCCCAGGCGATGGCCTATGCCGTCATCGCCGGCCTGCCAGTCGAGGTGGGCCTGTACACCGCGCTGGCCGCGATGCTGGCCTACCCGCTGCTGGGCAGTTCGCGCCCGCTGAGCGTCACCACCACATCTGCCATCGCCATGCTGGTGGCGGCGCAAATCGCGGTCTCCGTCGCGCAAACCGGCGCCGAGCCCATTGCGGTGGCAGCCACCCTGGCTCTGCTGGTGGGCGGCTTGCTGATCCTGGCAAGCGTGCTGCGGCTGGGGTTTCTGGCGAATTTCATTTCGCTGCCGGTACTGGTGGGTTTCAAGGCTGGCGTCGGCGTCGTCATCATCATCGGGCAATTGAAATCGGTGCTGGGCATCCCTCTCACGAGTACGACGACCCTCGATAAATTGCTGGAGCTGCCCGGAAAACTCCCCGAAGCGCATGGGCCGACGATGTGGCTGGCGCTCGTCGGGCTCGCGCTATTGCTCGCCTTGCCACGCGTCTTCCCCCGGCTATCTGCGCCGCTGGCATGGGTGGCCCTGAGCATCGCAGCTTCCGCGGCTTTCGGTCTCGATGCGCTGGGCGTCAAATCGGTAGGCAGCGTACCGCCCGGCTTGCCCGCGCTGGTCTTGCCCGACGTATCGCTCGCAGCGCAGCTGTGGCCGGCGGCGCTGGGCATCGCGCTGATGTCGTTCACCGAATCGGTCGCGGCGGCGCGCACCTTCTACCAACGCAACGACCCGCCGGTCAACGCCAACCAGGAACTGCTCGCGCTGGGCGCGGCGAACGTGGCGTCGGCCATGATGGGCGGGCTGCCCGCCGGCGGCGGTGCGTCGCAGACAGCCGTTGCCGATGGAGCAGGCGCACGCAGTCAAATGGCGCAATGGGTCAACGCAGCGGTGGTGGTGCTGTGCTTGCTGCTGCTGTCGCGCGTGATCGGCCTGCTGCCACAGGCCGCCCTGGGCGCGCTGATCCTGGTTGCCTCCTTCTCGATGATCAAGCCTCAGGCCTTCCGCGCCATCGCCCGGGTTCGCCGCCTCGAACTCACCTGGGCGCTGGCAACGCTGGCCGGCGTCATCTTCATCGGCACGCTCGAGGGCATTCTGATCGCGGTGGCGATATCCATCCTGACGCTGTTCTATCAGGCGAATCATCCGCCGGTGTACGCCATCGCCTACAACCGCGCGAAGGACATTTTCCGCCGTGCGGGCGAGCATGCGGACGACGAGACCTTTCCCGGCATGCTACTCCTGCGCACGGAAGGCCGCCTGACCTTTGCCAACGCCGCCAACGCCGCCGAGAAGATGCGGTCGCTGGTGGAGGAAACGCAGCCGCAAGTCATCGTGCTGGAGTGCAGCGCGATTCCGGACATCGAATACACCGCCCTGACCATGCTGACCGACGCCGAGCAGACCCTGCGTGCGCGCGGCGTCATCCTGTGGCTGGCGGGCGTCAATCCCGACCTGCTGAAAACCCTTTCCCGCTCGCCACTGGGCAAGACCCTCGGACACGAGCGCATGTTCTTCAACCTGCACAAGGTGCTGGAAGCGTGGCAGGCGCAATCTGCAGGCGAACGGGAAGGGAATCGCCATGGATGAAAACATGACCATCCTGACGCTGTTCGTGCTGGACGCGCACCTGCCCGGCGGGGTCATGCTAGTCGCTACCGTGGCCTGCACCCTACTGCTCAGCATCGTCGCCCACGGGCTCAGCGCAGGGCCGCTGGCGGCTGCGTCAAGAAGGAAGACATGATGAAAAACAAGCAAAGCGGAATGAATTTACCGCCCAGCAAGCGTGTAGGCACCGGCAAAAAAATCAAGCAAAAACTGGCCTCTGCAATGCGTATCCTCACCATTCCGCTGGTGATCGTGTTCTATATTGCGGTCCTGAATTACAACCTGCACGAAAGCGATCGCCGCTCCCTGACCTTGACACAGGACAGTCCTGCCGCCGACGCCGTGCATGTCAGCCTCAAGATCGTGAACCTGGATGTCGCCCGCGGGGAAATCACCGCACGCATGCGGATCCGCCTGACCGGAAAGATCGCGAAGGACGAGTTCACCCCGGCCGTGAACCTGCGGTTTCTGGTCAATGCGTTCCAGGGCCAGCAGCGTTTCGAACTGGAACGGGGCGAACGCGTGAGCCCGCTCACGGTGGTGTTTCCGCTTGTGGGGGAGCCTAATCTGTATCCGTTCGACACCCATGAGGCCATCCTCGCTTTTGCGGCCACCAAGCCTGGCCAGGTAGCGAATCCTCCGGCCGCGCCGCCTTCCGCTTCCGTGAAACCAACCTCCTTCCTCGAACGGTTGAAGAAGATTGGTGAAACGGACGCGGGCGAGACACCGCCGAGCCAAGTCAAGCTGGTTGGTAAAACCGAGCTGGCAAGCCGTACGCAGGTCCCGGTGTCCTTCGACCTGTCCGCGTCCATTCCCGGTTTCAAGTTCGACGGGGAACTCCTTAAAACCGGTCAGGAGCAGGTGACGGGCATTCAATTGAAGCTCAGGCGCGCCAACAACGTGATCGTCGCCTCGCTGGGCATCCAGCTGATGATGGTCTTGCTGGCACTGAGCATGCTGGCCATGGTGCTGTTTGGAACGATGAAGGGCAAGGGCGCCGCGATCGACCCACTGTACATCGCGCCGGTCCTCATTTTTGGCCTGCCCGCCCTGCGCGACACCCAGCCCGGCGTCCCGCCGCTGGGGGCGTTCAGTGACTACCTTTCCTACATGTGGGCAGAATGGATCGTCGCCGCGTGCACCATCATCTCTATCTGGACCTGGATCGCCCGCCATCGTTCAGACAATGAGGCACTTGCCCCCGACCCGGAGCCCGTTGATGAGGAGAAACCGTCCCGGGACGGTTAAGCCGGCGCGGGCAATAGGGATGCTCACGGCATCAAGACTTAAGAAACCAGGCGGGGCTCCAGGGAGCCTTGCTTCGTGTGGTCAGGCGTCAACGCCCCCCTTGAGACCAAAGTCTAATGGCCACCGATGGCGTGTGCGCCTAGCATGGCTTCAACAAACCCTTGCCCGCACAGGCCCTACTCATGCAAACACCGCTGACGCCTTACCATCTTCTCGCCAAGCCCGCGGGTGCAGCGTGCAACCTGGGCTGCCAGTACTGCTTCTTCCTCTCCAAGGAAAACCTCTATCAGGGCGAGAGCCACCTGATGGACGAGGCGACGCTGGAGACCTACATCAGGCAGCTGATGGAATCGTCGCCCGGCCCGCAGGTCGACGTCGCCTGGCAGGGCGGCGAGCCCATGCTGCGCGGCCTGGATTTCTACAAGCGCTCGGTCGAGCTGGCTGAAAAATACCGCAAGCCGCATCAGCACATCCTCCACACCCTGCAGACCAACGGCACCCTGATCACGGACGAGTGGGCGGCGTTCTTCAAGGCGCACAACTACCTCGTCGGGCTCAGCATCGACGGGCCGCGCGCCATGCACGACGCCTATCGCGTCAGCAAGAAAGGCGAAGGCAGCTTCGACGACGTGATCCGCGGCTGGAACTGCCTGAAGAAGCACCAGGTCGACGTCAACATCCTGTGCACAATCAACGCCGCCAATGCCGACCACCCGCTGGAGGTGTACCGCTTCTTCCGCGACGCGCTGCAGGCGGAATACATCCAGCTCATCCCCATCGTCGAGCGCGCCACCGTGGACACGATTGCGTTCGCCAACCAGGGCTGGGGCGGCCTGAAGGGAACAGACCGGCCGCTGTACAGGCAGGAAGGGAATCTGGTCACCGAGCGCACGGTAACGGCGGAACAGTTCGGGGCCTTCCTCATCGGCATCTTCGACGAATGGGTGGGGCGCGACGTCGGCAGGATCTATGTCACGACCTTCGACGTGGCGCTCGGCAGCTGGCTGGGCCAGCACAACGCCTGCATCGTGGCGCCCACCTGCGGCAACGCCCTGGTGCTTGAGCACAACGGCGACGTCTATTCCTGCGACCACTTCGTCGAGCCGGACTACCGGCTCGGCAACATCAAGGACACGCCGCTGCAGACGCTGGTCGCGTCGGAAAAACAGCGCCGCTTCGGCCAGGACAAGTACGACACGCTGCCCACGTATTGCAAGGAATGCCCGGTGCTGTTCGCCTGCTACGGCGAATGCCCGCGCAACCGCTTCATCAAGACGCCGGACGGCGAGGAAGGCCTCAATTACCTGTGCGCGGGCTACAAGGCCTTCTTCACCCATATCGGCCCGGAGATGAAGACCATGGCGAACCTGCTCCGCCAGGGCCGCTATGCCGACGAGATCATGCAGCAAGCGGACCCCGTCTGAACTGACCGGCTTCAGGTGCGCACCGCTGGACTGCCCATGAGACCAAAGTCCAATAGAGCCTGACTGGCCAGGCTCCTAACATGACCTAATGTGAATCCAGTTGGTTTCTTTACGCTTGTTAGTAAACCTTGACACAGGAGCCTGAGACATGAGCAGCGAAGACAAGAAACACCGTTCCCATCTCCCCATGCGCAACACGGCGCCGGCACGGTTCATTCCGTACGATGCCAAGGATCCGGACCTGAAGACGACGCCGATCGATCAGCTGCGGCCGCCGACGGGCGCGCCCAATGTGCTCGTCATCCTGATCGACGACTGCGGCTTCGGCGCGCCCAGCGCCTTCGGCGGCCCCTGCGCCACGCCGACGGCGGAAAAACTGGCCGCGAACGGGCTCAAGTACAACCGCTTTCACACCACGGCGATCTGCTCGGCGACGCGCCAGGCGCTGTTGACCGGCCGCAACCACCACAACGCCGGCATGGCCGGCATCACCGAGATCGCCACCGGCCAGCCGGGCTACTCTTCGGTGCTGCCCAATACCATGTCGCCGCTGGCGAAGACGCTCAAGCTCAACGGCTACAACACGGCGCAGTTCGGCAAGTGCCACGAGGTGCCAGTGTGGCAGTCCAGCCCGGTCGGGCCGTTCGACCAGTGGCCCACCGGCGGCGGCGGCTTCGAATACTTCTACGGCTTCATCGGCGGCGAGGCGCACCAGTGGTACCCCTCGCTGTACGAAGGCACCACGCCGACCGAGGCGCCGAAGTCGCCCGAAGAGGGCTACCACCTGATGGAGGACATGACCGACAAGGCGATCAGCTGGATCTCCCAGCAGAAGTCGCTCGCCCCGGACAAGCCCTTCTTCGCCTACTTCGCGCCCGGCGCCACTCACGCGCCGCACCACGTGCCCAAGGAATGGGCCGACAAGTACAAGGGCAAGTTCGACGCCGGCTGGGACACGCTGCGCGAGGAGACCTTCGCCCGCCAGAAGAAGCTGGGTGTCATTCCTGCCGATAGCGAGCTCACCCCGCGTCCCAAGGACGTCCCCGGCTGGGACGACATGCCGGAGGCGTTCAAACCGGTGCTGCGCCGGCAGATGGAGGTCTACGCGGGATTCCTCGAGTTCACCGACTATCACGTGGGACGGCTCATCGAGACGCTCGACCGCATGGGCCTGACCGACGACACGCTGATCTACTACATCATCGGCGACAACGGTGCGTCCGCCGAGGGCTCGTTCAACGGCTGCTACAACGAGATGAGCTACTTCAACGGCCTGCAGGCCCTCGAGACGGCCGAGTACCTCACGGAGCGGATCGACAAGCTCGGCGGACCCGAGTCCTACAACCACTTCGCGGTGGGCTGGGCGCACGCACTGAACACCCCCTATCAGTGGACCAAGCAGGTCGCCTCGCACTTCGGCGGCACGCGCAACGGCACCATCGTCCACTGGCCAAAGGGCATCCAGGCCAAGGGCGAACTCCGCACCCAGTTCGCCCACGTCATCGACGTGGCGCCCACGATCCTCGAGGCGGCGGGCATTCCCGAGCCGGTCGCGGTCGACGGTATCCAGCAGGACCCGATCGACGGCGTCAGCATGCTCCACACGTTCAACGACGCCCAAGCGCCAGAACACCGCGAGACGCAGTACTTCGAGGTCATGGGCAACCGCGCGATCTACCACAAGGGCTGGACCGCGGTGACCAAGCACTACACGCCGTGGATCCCGGACAAGAAACCCGCGCTCGACGACGACGTCTGGGAGCTCTACGACACCAGCAAGGACTGGACCCAGGCGAAGGACCTGTCGAAGGAGATGCCGCAGAAGCTTAAGGAGCTGCAGCGGCTGTTCCTCATCGAGGCGACGCGCTACAAGGTGCTGCCGCTCGATGACCGGATGTTCGAGAAGATCAACCCGGACACCGCCGGCCGCCCCACGCTGATCAAGGGCAAGACCCAACTCCTGGCCGGCGGCATGGGCCACCTGTCGGAGAACTGCGTCCTCAACGTCAAGAACAAGTCGCACTCCGTCACCGCCCAGATCGTGGTGCCGCAGGGCGGCGCCGAGGGCGTCATCATCGCCCAGGGCGCCGACATCGGCGGCTGGAGCCTCTACGCCCTGGGCGGCAAGGCCCGATACTGCTACAACTGGGGCGGCTTCAAGCACTTCATCATCGAAGGCGCGACGACGATGGCGCCGGGCGAGCACCAGGTGCGCATGGAGTTCGCCTATGCCGGCGGCGGGCTCGGCAAGGGCGGCAAGGTGACGCTGTTCCTGGACGGCCAGAAGGACGGCGAGGGCGAGGTCGGCGCAACGCTGGCGATGATCTTCTCCGCCGATGACGGCTGCGACGTCGGCAAGGACGGCGGCTCGGCGGTCTCGCCCGACTACAAGGCCGGCGATAACGCCTTCAACGGCAAGGTCAAGGGCGTGCAGCTCTCGATCGCCGAGGACGACGGCAAGCACGTGGTCGACCCCGCCGACGCGATCCGCATGGCGCTGGCACGGCAGTAAATCCCCGCCAGGGCCGGCAGCCCGAACCGGCTGCCGGTCTCGCGGCGCGCCTCATCCGTATCGCCCCGTCCAGATCTTGGCAGGCAACTCAAGTCTGATCGGGCTGATGGCGGATGCAATGCCCGCTTCTTCTGCACAATTACAGACACCCATTTGGGAACACAACATGAACACACTGCGCGCCCTGCTCACCCCGATGCTGCTGGCCGTGATGGCCGGCTGCAGCACTGTTCCCGTGGCAAATGCCCCGCCTGCCGAGCTTGCGATCGAACAGTCCTGGAGCGGTGACTATCCCGTTGCCGAACTGAAGCTTCTGCCGGAAGGACAACAGCAGTTCGGAGCAGGTTATCTGGGCAGCGCCGCAGCCTTCGCACCCGTCTGGGCCGCCTTCAGGCCGGGCGAAGCCATCCCGACGGTGAATTTCAGCAAGCAGATGGTGGTCTTCCACAGGAATGTGAATTTCTACAACCGCACCCGCATCTTCAAGGTCACTCTCAAGGATGGGGTGGCGGACGTGCTGGCCGCCGAGACGATGTCAGCCATCCCCGTCACGGACAAGGTGGCGATGGCGCTGGCCGTGATTCCACGCGCCGGCGTGAAGGCCATTCAGGCCGGCACGGTGCGCATCCCTGTGCGCACGGAATAGCGGAATGCCGGAACGACGCCCGGCCATGCCGTCCCGATAGGACCAAAGTCTAATTTTTCTTCTGCCCTGCACGACGTATCGTTATCCAAGTAACTGAACCCTCACACTCAGGAGATAAACATGAACAAGGCAGTCAAGCTCGTATCCATGGTTGCGTTGCTGGCCTCATTCACATTGGCTTCAGCAGGCACTGCACTGGCTGAGGACTCTGGCTATCTTGGTGATTACTCTGCATTGAAAGAGGTCAAGGATGCAGCGGGCGACAAAGTGATGCGCTACGTGAACCCCAAGCTCAAGCCCGGCACATACACGGCGGTGATGATCGACCCCACCCAGTATTACCCCTCCCCCAAACCGAGCGAGCAAGTCAGTTCGTACACGCTCACCGATATCAGCAACTACCTCGACAAGGGGCTGCGCGACAAGCTTGGCGCAAAACTCACGATCGCGTCCGAGCCGGGGCCTGGCGTGCTTCGGATACGCCCCGCGATCACGGCGGTCGCTCCGCAGACGGTCGGACTAAAACCCTACCAGCTCATTCCTGTTGCATTTGTGGTGTCGTCGGTAAAGGGACGGGGCAAGGAGGCAAGCATCCAGGTCGAGGTGGATGTGGTGGACAGCGTGAGCGGAGAACGCATGGGGGCCTCGGTGCGCAAAGGGGTGGGGGCCAAATTGGCGAGCGACAATGCACCCCTGACGCTGACCGACGTGCTGCCCTTGCTGAACCAGTGGATCGACACCGGTTCGTCCTTCATTGCCGAACATGTGAAGTAAACCTGTCATGACCCGGCCCATGAGACTGCTTGGCCATCTGCTCATAGGGGTCGTTCTGCTGGCTGCCGCAGCATGGGGCAGCGCGGCCGTGTGGTTCGACGGCCCCGCTTCGCGGCCGCTGGCTGCCCTACTTGCAGCGGCCTACGTCCTGGCCACCCTCGCGGTGCTGATCAGGGTGCGGCCCATGCGCCGGGCCTATGCCGGTGCCCTTGTCCTGTTCGCGGTACTGCTCGGCTGGTGGTTGAGCATCGAGCCAAGCAACGACCGCGACTGGCAGCCGGAAGTCGCACGCCTGGCCTATGCCGACATCGACGGCGACCGGGTGACGGTCCACAACATCCGCAATTTCGACTACCGCAGCGAAACCGACTTCACCCCCGCCTACTACGACAAGACCTTCGACGTCAGCAA